>Ga0308167_1000391_pt1 | contig 82626 bp, 74 predicted proteins | sample PhyCR1_2_FD_202138 | JGI IMG/M metagenome (GOLD analysis project Ga0308167, IMG submission 202138) | Phyllosphere microbial communities from UC Gill Tract Community Farm, Albany, California, United States - DLSLRC.R1 | ecosystem: Host-associated > Plants > Phyllosphere > Unclassified | place... | reverse complement strand
GGGGGGGGGGGCCGCCCCCCCCCCCGGCCGGGCGGGGGGGGGGGGGCCCCGGGCCCCCCCCGCCTCCAGTGGGTGGACTGTTGCGTCAGCCCTTGCTGTCGTACGTCCCGAGCGTGACGTCGGACGTGTACGACTTGCCGTTCCGCAGGTAGGTGATCTCGGTCTTCGCACCGCCGGCGAAGTACCGGACCTGGGCGGTGAGGTCGGTGGCGTCCGAGACGGTCGCGGAACCGATCTTCGTGACCACGTCACCGGCCTTCAGCCCGGCCTTCGACGCCGCACCACCGGACGACACCGACTTGATGAGGGCGCCCATCTGGGTCGCGTTCGAGTCCTCGGACGCGTCGCCGACGGTCGCGCCGAGCAGGCCGTGCGTCGCCGAGCCGTCGTCCTTGATCTCGTTCGCGACGCGCTCCACCAGGTTCGACGGGATCGAGAAGCCCACCCCGATGCTGCCCGACTGCGAGTCGGACGAGGAGGAGCTGCCCGCCGACGCGATCGCGACGTTGATCCCGATGAGCTTGCCCTTCGAGTCGAGCAGCGCACCGCCCGAGTTGCCGGGGTTGATCGACGCGTCGGTCTGGATGACCGGCAGCGACACGGTCGAGTTCGCCGAGGAGCTCGAGCCGTTGTCGCCGTTGCCCCAGAAGTCGAACGGGCCACCCTGGCTGCCGTTGCCGCCCTCGTTCGAGTCGCCGCCCTCGCTCGGTGCGCTCGACGTGACCTGGATGCTGCGGTTCAGGGTCGAGACGATGCCGTCGGTGACGGTGTTCGACAGGCCGAGCGGCGCACCGATCGCGACGGCCGTGTCACCGACGTTGAGCTTCGACGAGTCCGCGAACTCGATCGGCTTGAGGTCGTCGGCGTCGATCTTGATGACGGCGAGGTCGACCGTCGGGTCGGTCCCGACGAGCTCGGCGTCGTAGATCTTGCCGTCCGAGGTCGTCACGGTGATCGTGCCGTTCGAGCTGTCGCCGTCGAGCGTCACCACGTGCGTGTTCGTGACGATGTAGCCGTCCTTGCTGAACACGACGCCCGAACCGGTGCCGGCCTCGTTGCTCGACGAGACGTTGATCGTCACGACCGACGGGGTCGCCTGCGCTGCGACCGCGGTGACCACGGTCGCCGAGTCGTAGTCGTTGACCGTCAGGTTGCCGCCGCTCTGTGAGGAGGACGATCCGGAGCTGACCGTGCCACCGCCCTGGGCCGAACCCGCTGCCCAGCCGGCGCCACCGCCGACCAGCCCGGCGAGCACGAGGCCCGCCACGATCGGCAGGACGAGCTTGCCACGGCCGGAACGCTCCCGAGTCGTGGTGCCCGCCGCGGGGGCCGCGGAGCCGCCCTCGGTGAAGTAGTGCCCGTTGCGCTGGTTGCTGCCGTCGACGTCGCCGAAGGCGGAGGCGTGTGCGGATCCCGAGCCGTACTCGCTGGCCGAGGAGGGCGCGGGAGTGGACGCCGGGGCCTGCGCGGAGGCGTACTCGCCGTAGCGGGGCTGTGCGCCGTACGGGCTCTGCTGCGCGTTGTGGTCGCCGGGCTGGGCGTACTGGCTCGCCTGGCCGTACTGGCTGCTCTGGCCGTACTGGCTGGTCTGGCCGTACTGGTTCGACTGCCCGTACGGGCTGGTCTGCCCGTACTGGCCCGTCTGCCCGTACTGGCCCGTCTGCCCGTACTGGTTCGTTTGCCCGTACTGGCTGGTCTGGCCGTACTGGCTGGTCTGGCCGTACTGGCTGGTCTGGCCGTACTGGCTGGTCTGGCCGTACTGGCTCGACTGGCCGTACTGGCCCGACTGCCCGTAGGGGCTCTGCTGCCCGTACTGGCTTTGCTGCCCGTACTGGCTGGTCTGGTCGGGTTCGGTCCCGCTGGCGTCGCCTCCGGCCAGGGACTGCCCGTGTTCGGCGCCCTGTCGGCTGTCGCCGCTGTGCGGCGTCGTCTGCTGGCCGTGACCGGCCGTCGCAGCGCCGTACTGCTCGGTGTCGTAGCGAGCGGTCGGGGTCGCGCCGTCCTGCTGCGTCCCCATCGTCGGGTACGGGGCAGTGAAGCGATCCGTCGGGTGTTCCGTCCCGGCGTCGATCACGTCGGTGTGCTCGGCACGGGAACTGTCGCCCCCGTGCGTGGTCTCGTGGGCTGCGTCGGACGTCGAGTCGGCGTGCGCCCCGGCGGCTCGAGTGGTCTGTGCGTCGGAGTCGTCCGGCGTGACCCCCTCGGCTGCTGTGTGCGCAGCGTCCTCGGCGGCGGCCTGCTCGGCCGTGTCGTCCGGACGGATGTCGTCGCCCTGCCCGTTGGGCGTGGTGTCGGTCATGCTGGACGTGCTCCTTTCAAGCTCGTGCAGTCTGTCGCACCCACCTGAGCGGTCCTTCTGGCGAGCCTGCAAGCGACCTAGGCCGATCTTATGCGTGCGCTGTGCGGCGCCACCCGGGAACGGCTCGTACGTCCCGCTAGGTTGGGGTCCGTTCAGCGCGACGCCGCCCCGACGGCGCGCTCGACCCGATCGGAGGACCGGATGCGGCAGGCAGGACCGTGGTTGCGAGCAGCGGAGGGGGCGATGCTGCTCGGCCCGGACGGGACCCCCGCGCCCACGGTGTTCGCGGAGATGAGCGCGTTGGCGGCCGAGTCCGGCGCGATCAACCTCGGACAGGGCTTCCCCGACGAGGACGGCCCGGCCGAGGTGCTCGACCGTGCCGTCGAGGCCATCCGCTCCGGCGCCAACCAGTACCCGCCCGGCCGTGGCATCCCCGACCTCCGCTTGGCGATCAGCGAACACCAGCGGCACTGGTACGGGCTCGACGTCGACCCGGACCGTGAGGTCCTCGTCACCGCGGGCGCGACCGAGGCGATGGCCGCGACCCTGCTGGCGTTCGTGGAGCCCGGGGACGAGGTCATCACCTTCGAGCCGTTCTACGACGCGTACGGCGCACTGATCCGACTCGCCGGTGGCACACACGTCACGGTGCCCCTGACAGCGCCGGACTTCCTGCCCGACGAGACCGCGCTGCGTGCCGCGTTCACCGACCGGACCCGCGCCGTGCTCGTCAACACGCCGCACAACCCGACCGGGAAGGTGCTGCCGGCCGAAGTGCTCCAGACGGTCGTGGAGCTCGCCGAACGCCACGATGCGCTCATCATCACCGACGAGGTCTACGAACACCTCACGTTCACCACCCCGCACGTCCCCATCGCCTCGCTGCCGGGAGCCGCGGAACGCACGGTCTCGATCTCGAGCGCGGGCAAGACGTTCAACACCACCGGGTGGAAGATCGGCTGGCTCACCGCTCCCCCGGAGATCGTCGACGCCGTCGTCTCGGTGAAGCAATACCTCACGTTCGTCAACGGAGCGCCGTTCCAACCGGCCATCGCCGCAGGGCTGCGTCTGCCCGACGCGGTGTTCACCGGGATCGCGGCTGAGCTCTCGGCGAAGCACGAGCTCCTCGCCGCCGGGCTGCGCGCCGCGGGTTTCGAGGTCCACCGGCCCGACGGCGGGTACTTCGTGATCGCCGACGCCGCCCCGCTCGGGGCCGAGGACGCCCGAGCATTCTGCCTCGGTCTCCCCGCGGCGGCCGGCGTCGTCGGGGTACCCGTGTCGGCGTTCGTGCGGCCGGAGCGTGCCGCCGGCTACCGCACGCTGGTCCGCTTCGCCTTCTGCAAGCGGCGGAGCGTGCTCGAGGACGCGGCCGCTCGGCTCGCGGCCCTCCGCACGCGCGGCTGACCGCCCCGCTCCTGCTCGCTGTCCCACGGCCCACGCCGCAAGCACTCGCGCTCCGCCTGCGTGCGCGTCTCCACGCGCCCGTGTAGGCGCCACATACGCCTGCCGAGCAGACCCGAGCCGACCCGCCTTCCGCGAGCGGGCGAGACCGGCCAGCGCGCCGTCGCACGGCCCGCCCGATGAGCCCGCTCGGCCGCCAGGACCCTGATCGAACGCGCACGCATCCGGATGCCCGACGCGCACCCCAGCGCGGGCCCGCCTTCCACCGCGCCCGGAGCCCTGACTGCGCGAACGGGCCGAATCGGCACGGCCCGTGCCGGATGACCCACGAACTCCGCCCGCTCGCGCAGGACCCAAGTGATCCGGCCGCCACGCGGGACAACGGCACGGCGGCTCGACGTCGCGAGCGGGCCGAATCGGCACGGCCCGTCCCGCCGGACCCGCCGCATCCGCCCGCTCGCGCACGACAGGACACGACGCGGCTCCCGTTTCGCGCGATGGCGCGACGGCGCGACGGCGCGACGCGGAGCGGACCTCAGCGGGTCTGGCGCACCACCGGGTCGTACCGTCGCAGCGAGAGCGAGGGGTTCACCCGGCGCACGGCATCGGTCACCTCGGTGTCGATCGTCGCCACGATCGTCGTCGGCACCGCCCCCGCCGCGGCCACCGCGACACCGGAGGGGTCGAGCACGACCGAGGCGCCGATGCCGACCGGCGGTGTCTGTCCGACGCCGACGACCCACACGGTGTTCTCGATCGCCCGGGCCGTCAGGAGTGTCCGCCAGTGGTGCTCCTTCCCCGGCCCGCGGACCCACTCCGCCGGGAGCAGCACGACGTCGGCCGCCCCGGACTCGGGCGCGGCGAGGCGACGCGTGACCTCCGGGAAGCGCAGGTCGTAGCAGGTCTCGAGTCCGATCCGCAGTCCGCCCAGGGTGAAGACGGGGAGCTGTTCGGGGTCGCCGGACTCGATGCGCTCCGACTCTCGGGACCCGAACGCGTCGTAGAGGTGCACCTTCCGGTACGCCTCGGCGACGGTCCCGTCCGGCAGGAGCGCGACGAGCGTGTTGCGGAACCGCGCGGCCTCGGTCGACTGCTCGGAGATCCCCACCACGAGCGCCAGGCCCGTGTCACGGGCCACCTGTCGCAGACCGGTGACGAAGGCGCCGTCCAGCGGCTCGGCGGCGGCGACGAACCGGTCGTCGATGTCCGCGGTGAAGTACGACGAGTACTCGGGGGTCACGAGGAGGTCCGCGCCGCGCGACGCAGCGTCCTCCGCTGCTCGGCGGATGGTCGCGAGGTTCGCGTCCGGGTCGTCCACCGGAGCGAACTGTGCGGCAGCGATCGTCAGGGTGGCCATGCCCCGAGGTTACCCAGCCGAACGCGGTGGGAACGACGAAGGCCCCGGTCCTGATCAGGACCGGGGCCTTGCGCCACTTGGTTGCGGGGGCAGGATTTGAACCTACGACCTCTGGGTTATGAGCCCAGCGAGCTACCGAACTGCTCCACCCCGCGGCACGTCATACAGCCTAGCCGGGGGCGGAGCGGGGCACAAATCGAGCGCCCCGCTCCCGGCGTGTCGCTACCCGTTCTCGGCTGCCGTCGCGGCCTCGATGGCCTCCTGCAGGCGCTTGTCCGCCTCGGCCGCTGCGACGAGGTCGTTGTCCGCGTACGCCTCCTGGCGGTCCTGCAGTGCCTGCTTCGCGTCGGCGAGGGCCTTCGCCAGCGCGTCGTTGGACGAGCCCGAGTCCGTCGAACCCGAGTCCGAGGAACCGCCGTCCGACGAGCCCGAGTCCGACGCCCCGGAGTCCGATGAGCCCGAGTCCGACGACCCGGAGTCCGAGGACCCGGACGAGTCCGATCCGCTCGCCACTCCCTGGTCGCCGGCCGTCGCGCCGGAGTCCCCGCCGAAGAGCTCGTTGAGCGCCTCGTCCAGCGTGTCCTCGAACGCGATCTTGTCACCGAAGGCCACGAGCACCTTCTGCAGCAGCGGGTACGAGCCGCTCGACGTCGACTGCACGTACACGGGCTGCACGTAGAGGAAACCGCCGCCGACGGGGAGCGTGAGCAGGTTGCCCTGCTTCACGGTCGAGTTCCCGCGCTTCAGGATGTTCAGCTCCTGCGACACGGTGGTGTCCGAGTTGAACAGGTTCTGCACCTGCGCCGGGCCCGGGATGTTGTCCGTCTTCGGCATCGTCAGCAGGGTGAGCTTGCCGTACCCGGACGCCTTCTTGCCCTTGCCGGCCCCGCCCGCGTCGGAGTTCACCGCCAGGTACCCCGTCAGGACGTTGCGGTTGTTCGCGCCCGCCGACTGCTGCGGGATGTACGTCGTGTACAGCGAGTACGCGGTCCCCTGCCCCGGCACCTTCATCGTCAGGTAGTAGGGGTCCTGCAGGTTCGCACGGTTCGTCGTGGTCGTCTGCGCACCGAGGGCGTTCGTGGTCGTCGTCTCGGTGTCGGACGAGTCGCTCGTGCCCCCCTCGGTGGTCGGCTCCTGCGGCGTGTTCCAGGCGTCGTCACCCGAGTAGAACGAGTTCGCGTTCGTCACGTGGTACGTCCCGAGGATCCCCCGCTGCACCTTGAACAGGTCGGTCGGGTACCGGACGTGGTCGAGCAGCTCCGCGCTCATCGACGACACCTTCTCGAGCGACGTCGGGAAGATCTTCTGCCACGTCTTCAGCACCGGGTCCTCGGTGTCCCACGCGTACAGCGTCACCTTGCCGGTGTACGCGTCGACGGTCGCCTTGACCGAGTTGCGGATGTAGTTCACCTGGTCGGTGCGGTAGGCCGAGGACTCGGACCCCGCGATGCTGTCCTGCAGGCTCTGGCTCTGCGAGTACGGGTAGGCGTCGCTGGTGCTGTACCCGTCGACGATCCACACGATGCGGTGGTCGACGACCGCGGGGTACGCGTCGCTGTCCAGCGTCAGGTACGGGGCGACCTTCTTGACGCGGTCGGTGGGGTTGCGGTCGTACAGGATCTGGGAGTCCTTGTTGACCGCGTTCGAGAGCAGGATCTGCTCCGACTGGAACTTCGCCGCGTAGACCAGGCGGTTGAAGAAGTTCCCCAGGCTCGGTCCACCGTCGGCGTCGTACGTCGTCGTGGCGTTGCCGCCCTCTGACGCGGAGTCCTCGGACTCTTCGGAGCCGGACGGGTAGTCGAGCTCGACGTCCTTCGAGCCCTCGGGGGCGCCGACGATCGAGTAGTCCGGCGAGGTCTCGCCGAAGTACACCCGCTGCTGGAAGTCACCGAGCGCGCCGTTCGACGGGATGCCCGACTCGAGGAACACCGGCTTGCCGTCGCTGGCGCGCTGGTTGCCGTAGGCGGCCGTGACGCCGTACCCGTGCGTGTAGACGAACGTGCGGTTGTACTGCGTGTTCGCCTTGCTGCTGAGGCCGTCCAGGTCGATGTCGCGCACCGCGATGACGGTGTCCTCGGTCTGCCCGTCGATGTCGTAGCGGTCCACGTCCAGCTCGTTCGGGAACTGGTAGTACTGCCGGTACTGCTGCAGCTGGCTGAACGTGTCGGACACGATCTTCGGGTCGATGAGCCGGATGTTGGCCGTCGTCTGGGCGTCCTGGGCGAGCGCACCTGAGGAGGCCTCGGTGGTCGCGTCGTAGTTGCTCTCCTGCACGCCGGCCACGCCGTACGCGTCCCGCGTGGCGTCGATGTTGCGCTGGATGTACGCCGACTCGTAGGTCCGCTCGGACGGGTTCACCTGCAGCCGCTGGACGACCCACGGGTAGATCCCGCCGATGACGATGGCGGCCACGAGCAGCAGGCCGGCACCGACGACCGAGATGCGCCAGCGGCCGATGATCGCCGTCACGATGAACAGGATCGCGACGATCGCGGCGATGCCCGCCATGATCTCGCGCCCCGGGATGACGGCGTTGACCTCGGTGTACTGCGCACCGGTGATGAGCGAGTTGTCCTTCGTCAGCGCGGCGTACTGGTCGAGCCAGAGGCTCACCGCCTGCAGCGCGACGTAGAGCGCGGCCGTGACGGCGAGCTGGATCCGTGCGGCCTTGGAGATGCGGACCTCGCGCCCTCCGAAGCGCATCGCGCCGTACAGGTACAGCGCGGCGAGCGCCGCGAGGCCCGCGATCAGCACGACGGCCGACGCGTACGCCACGACGGAGCGCCAGAACGGCAGCTCGAACACGTAGAACCCGATGTCGAGCCCGAACTGCGGGTCCTTCTTGCCGAACGGGGTCCGGTTGAAGTACTCGAGCACCATGCTCCAGCGGCCCGCGGTCGACAGTCCGGCGAAGATCCCGAGCACGACGGGGATGCCGATCATCACGGCACGCCGCAGGGGCTCGATGACCTGCTGGTACCGGTCGAGTTGCGAGTTGAGCTTCGCGTAGACCGGACGGAACCGGAACGCGAGCGCGATGCTCACGTAGACCGGGATCGCCATCCCCAGGAAGCCGGCGACGAACATCAGCGTGCCCGCGATCCACCGGGTGGTGAGGACCTGCTGGAACCCGAGCTGCGCGAACCACGCGTAGTCGGTGTACAGGCTGGCGAAGATGAAGAAGCCGATCACCAGTGCTGCCAGCACGATGATCGTGACCACGATCGGGACCCGCGGCGAGCGCCGCCCAGCAGGAGAGGGACCCGATGCGGACGAGGTGTTCGTCACTTGATGTGCTCCAGACGTGTCGGACCGGCGGGCCCGGCGCGGCGGGCCGTCAGTGCGTCGATCCTATTGGTCCGGACCGACAGCGAAACTGTACGGGGACTCAGGGAGACGACCCGCGCCTCCCGGCAGGGCGGTCTGGAGGCGCGGATCGCGACGCGTGCACCGGTTCCGGAGCGGAGACGGCCGGGTCAGGAGCCGCAGCGAGCGAGGCCCTCGGTGCTCTTCCCCGCGGCGATCGTCTCGAGGTCCGTGACGGCCTGGTCGAGGGTGGAGACGCTGTAGACGTCGAGCCCGTCCGGCACGTGGCCGACGACCTCGTCGCAGTTCGACGCCGGCGCGAGGAAGACGGTCGCTCCGGCGTCGCGTGCACCGTAGAGCTTCTGTCGGATCCCGCCGATCGCGCCGACCTCACCCGCGGCGGTGATCGTGCCGGTGCCGGCGACGTGCTTGCCGCCGTTGAGCTCGCCAGGGGTGATCTCGTCGATGATCCCGAGCGCGAACATCATGCCCGCGGACGGCCCGCCGACGTCCTGCAGGGTGATCGAGACGTCGAACGGGAAGTCGTAGTGCTCGGTCACGCCGACGCCGAGCAGGGCGGTCCCGTCCACGTCCTCCGGGGTGACCTGGACCTGCTCGGTCGTGCCGTCGCGCTCGATCGTGACGGTGGCCGGACCGGAGGTGCCGTGCTTCGCCACCGCCTCGCGGAGCGAGGTCGCGTCGGCGTTCGTCGTGAGCGAGGTGCCGTCGAACGCCCGGATGACGTCGCCCTTCTCGATGACGCCGTCGGCGGCGGAGCCGTCCTGGACGGTGCCGACCTCGAGCTCGGTGGGCAGGTCGTAGCCCTGTTGCACGAGCGCGGCGGCGACGGCGGACTGCTGCGACGCCTGCATGTCGGCGGCGTCCTGTTCGTTCACCTGTTCCGTGGTGGTGCCCTCGGGGTAGATCGCGGAGGCCGGGATGACCGCCTCGGACTTCGAGAACAGCGCCCGGATCACGGCGGTCCAGGACGGCCGGTTCGTCGCGTCGCCCTGGATGCCGACGGTGAGCATGTCGAGCGCACCCGCGGTCGGGTACGTCTCGTGGCCGTCGATCTGGATGAGCTTGACGTCCTTCGCGTCCTCGCCCTTGCCCTGCTGCTGTGTGCCGATGGTGTTGTAGACGGGACCGGGCACCTCGATGAGGTACGGGCTGGGGAGCACGCTCGCCACGAACCCGAGCACGACGGCGCCGACGAGGAACGCCCACCCCACCGTGCGCGAACGCGACCGTCGACGGGGTTCGGGGGCGAAGAGCGTCACGCAGGGTCCTTCCACGGGGGTGTTCGCCCTCGGCGCAGCGGTCCGGGCGATCCCACGGGAGCGTCCCAGGTGCGTGCCCGCGAGCAGCGATTAGCGTAGTCGGCATGCCTGATGAACCGCAGCCGGGGCCGGACGACGACTTCCAGGAGATGCTGCGCAAGCTCCTCTCCGGACAGGGCCAGATCGACCCCTCGCAGCTCGCCGGCGCCGCCGGCCTGCCGAACGACCCGGCCTTCGTCGCGAACCTGATGAGCCAGCTGCAGCGTGCCGCGCAGTCGGGCGGGGACGGCATCGACTTCTCCGTCACGGCCGAACGCGCCGCCGCGATCGCGCAGGAGGGCGGGCTGCCGGTCGACCCGGTGACGTCGCAGGCGACGGACCAGGCGTTCCAGGTCGCGGCGCTCTGGCTGGACGAGGTCACCACCGTCGCCGAGCTGACCGCGACGCCGAGCGTCTACACGCGTGAGCAGTGGGCGAAGGCCACGGCACCGGTGTGGACGCAGATCGCCGAGCCCGTCGCGTTCAGCATCGCGAACGCCCTGACCGAGGCGATCGACCAGCGGGCTCCGGAGCAGCTCAAGGCCATGCTCGGGGACGTGTCGAAGGCCATGCGCGGCGTGGGCGGCGCCCTGTTCGCGATCCAGCTCGGTCAGGTCGTCGGACAGCTCTCGAAGGAGGTCGTGTCCGGCGGCGACGTCGGCGTGCCGCTCCTGGACGAGCAGGTCGCGGCGCTCCTGCCGCAGAACGTCGCCGAGTTCGCCGAGGGGCTCGACGTGCCCGAGGACGAGGTCCGCATCTACCTGGCGGTCCGTGAGCTCGCGCACGCCCGGCTGTTCCGGTCGGCGCGGTGGCTGCGGCTGCACATCATCTCCTCGATCACGGACTACGCCAAGGGCATCCACATCCCGTTCGACCGGGTCGAGGAACTGGCTGCCGACATCGATCCGACCGACCAGGAGCAGCTCCGCGACGCGCTCGCGTCGGGTGCGCTCATCCCGCCCCGCACACCCGAGCAGGACGCCGCACTCGCGCGCCTCGAGACGATGCTCGCGCTGGTCGAGGGGTGGGTCGACACGGTCACCGCGGCCGCGACGGCACGACTCCCCCGCTCAGGTGCGATCGCCGAGATGGTCCGCCGTCGACGGGCCGCCGGCGGTCCGGCCGAGTCGGCCTTCGCCACGCTGGTCGGGCTCGAGCTCCGCCCGCGGCGTCTGCGTGAGGCGGCCGCGATGTGGCAGCGGGTCACGGACGAGCTCGGCGCCGAGCAGCGGGACGCACTGTGGTCGCACTTCGACGCGGTCCCGACGTCCGAGGACATCGACGCCCCCGACACCCTCGTCCTGCGGCTGCGCGGGACGGGCCGGTCGGCGGAGGACGACGAGTTCGACAAGGCGCTGCAGGAACTGCTCGACGACGCGACGGGTGACCGGCCGCAGGAGGACGAGCAGGGCCACACCGACGACGGACAGGACGGACGGCCCTAGTTCTCCACAGATCCGACGGGCGAGTGCTCCCGCACGTCGCTGATCCGCCAGCGTGGAGCCATGGGCATCCGCATCGATCCGACCCTCGAGTTCGTCTGGCGCGACCCGATGACCGTCCAGCTCGGGGTCGATCCCCCGCGCGCCGTCGTCCCGGTCCCCACGACCGGCGAGGAACGCTTCCTCTGCGCGCTCCGGCGGGAGACCGGTCGAGATGCCCTCGCGGCACTCGCCGACACGGTCGGGTGTCGGCCCGAGGTGGCCGCACGGGTCCTCGGCCAGGCATCGCCCGCGGTCGTCGACGTCCTGCCCGAGCCACTCGAGCGGGTCGAGGTGCACGGGGCGGGACCCGTCGCCGAGACCGTCGCGGACTTCCTGGTCGGCGAGGGCGTGACGGTCGTCCGGACCACCGCACCCCGGGGCGGCCCGGTGGTCCTGCCCGACCCGGAACCACGGTTCGCCGTGGTCGTCGCTGACCACGTCGTCGATCCGGCGCTGCGTGCGTCCTGGACCCGGCGGCCGGTCCCGCACCTGCCCGTCGTCGTCGGGGACGGACGCGTCCGCCTGGGACCGTTCGTCGTCCCGGATGCCGGGCCGTGCCTGCAGTGCGTCGAGTACGGCAGGGTGGACGACGATCCGGCGTGGCCGGCACTGGCGGCCCAGGTGTGGGGGCGTCCGGCGGCGGCGCTGTCCCCGTGGCGGACGGCCGCGGTGGCGACGGCGGCCGTCCGGATGGTGGTCGAACGGTTGCCGTGGGCCCGACAGCCGCCGGGCGCCGAGCAACTCGTGCTCGACCGTGGGGACCTGGCGGTCAGTCGGACGTCGGTGCGGCCCCATCCGCGCTGTGCGTGTCGAGCGCTGCCAGGAACCGGCTCGGCGAACGGGTCCCCGCGCGCGTCGAACCCTGCCTGGACCACGTGATCGTCACCGACCGGCGCGCGCGGGTCAGTCCGACGTAGAACAGTCGGCGTTCCTCGTCGACTTCGGCGTCCGTCGTCGCGTGCGAGATCGGCAGCAGCCCCTCGGCGGCACCTGCGATGACGACGTGCGGCCACTCGAGACCCTTCGACGAGTGCAGCGTCGCGAGCGTCACGGCGTCGAGCTCGGGTTCGTGGTGGGTGGCCGCGCGGTCGACGAGGTCCTGGGTGAACTGCTGCATCGTCGTGCCCGGGGCAGCGGCCTCGGCGAGCCCCATGATCGCCTGGAGCGCCTCCCACCGTTCGCGGACGGCGCCCTGCCCCTCCGGCGCCGACGGGGTCCAGCCGCTCACCTGCAGCACGAGCCCCACCCGCCGGCTGAGCTCGTCGTCGGTCTGTCGGACGGCCTCGCCGCGCATGTGGTGCACGGCGAGCTTGACCTCGGGCCGGTCGAAGAACCGTGTCCCGCCCTGCACCCGGTACGGGATCCCCGCACGGCTCAGCGCCGACTCGATGGCCGCGGCCTGCGCCCCGACCCGGTAGAGCACGGCGCAGTCCCCGTACGACGCGGACCCCGCCCCGACGGTCTCCGCGACGGTGCGGGCGATGGTCTGCGCCTCGTCACCGTCGTGCGCGCACGGGAGCACCGTCGGTTCCGGCCCGGGAACGGTGTCCTGCGCGACCAGGTCGAGCGCACCCGGCTGCCCGCGCATGAGGCTGTTCGCCGCGTGGACGACCTCGCGCGAGGACCGGTAGTTCCGCTCCAGCCGGAGCACGGACCCGCGCGGGAACTCCGACCCGAAGCCGAGCAGGTAGGCGCTGGACGCCCCGGCGAACGAGTAGATCGTCTGGCTCGCGTCGCCGACCACGCAGACGTCGTCGCGGCCGCCCAGCCACGCGCGGAGCAGGTCGTGCTGGACCGGTGAGACGTCCTGGTACTCGTCCACCACGAAGAAGCGGTACTGCTGTCGCACGTACGAGGCCACCCGGGGCTCGGACTCGATCATGCCGAGGGTGGCGAGCAGCACGTCCTCGAAGTCGAGCTGCCGTCGGTCGTCCTTGAGCTGCTCGTACGCGCGCATCAGGTCCACCACCCGTCGGGCGGGGGTGTCGCGTGGCAGGACACGGTCCGCGGCGGCGGCCTCGTACTCCTCGAACGAGAGCATCTGGACCTTGCGCCACTCGACCTCGGCGGCGAGGTCCCGCAGCACCGGGGTGTCGACGTGCATCTGCACCGAGTCCGCCGCGTGGGCGATCATGCGCCCCTTCGACTCGACGATCCGCGGCGCGTGCCCACCGACCGTGTCCGGCCAGAAGTAGCTGAGCTGGGCCATCGCCGCGGCGTGGAACGTCCGGGCCTGCACGGTGCCGGCCCCCAGCGCCCGGAGGCGCGAGCGGAGCTCACCGGCCGCCCGGGTCGTGAAGGTCAGGGCGAGGACGTGGTTCGGCGAGTACGTGCCGGTCGCGACGCCGTAGGCGATCCGGTGCGTGATGGCCCGGGTCTTGCCCGTCCCGGCGCCGGCCAGCACCGCGACCGGACCGAGGAGCGTCCGGGCGACGGTCCGCTGGTCGTCGTCGAGCGCGGCCAGCAGCTGCTCGGGCGACGGGGTCGACGCTCCGTCGACACCGCTCACGGCAGGTCCAGGGGCCCGCCGTACCACTCCTCGATGATGGCGCGGGCGATCGACGTGCGCCCCGGCAGCAGCAGGGTGTCCCCGGCCCGCTCGCGGATCTCGTCCCGCGAGAACCAGCGCACGTCGAGGATCTCGACACCGTCCGGCCGCGCCGTCGTCGGGTCCCCGCCCAGCGCACGGGCGCGGAACCCGACCATCAGCGACGCCGGGAACGGCCACGGCTGCGAGCCGAGGTACTCCGGCTCCTCGACCCGGACCCCGGACTCCTCCCAGACCTCACGGCGCACGGCGTCCTCGAGCGACTCCCCCGGCTCCACGAACCCGGCGAGGAGCGAGTAGCGGTCCTGGTCCCACGCGGCGTTCGAGCCGAGCAGGATCCGGTCCTCGCCGTCGGTGACGCCGACGATCACGGCGGCGTCGGTGCGCGGGAAGTGCTCGTGTCCCTCGGGGTCGCGGCGCACCCAGCCGCCGGTGGTCACGGCCGTCGCGGAGCCGGTGCGCGGCGAGAACCCGTGCACGGCGTGCCAGTTCGCCATCGCGACCGCCTCCACCGCGAGGCCCTGGTCGCGCGGCGACAGCTCGGTGCCGAACATGCGCAGGCTCTCCCACGCGTCCCCGTCCGGCTCGATCGCCCGGGCGGTCTCGTCGTCCACGAACGCGGCGACGAACCGGGTCCCGGCGGGGGCGTCGTCGGCGTCCGACACGGCACGACCCAGGTAGAGCGTGACGGTGCCCTCCGGGATCGCGTCACCGGTCACGAACCGGAGCGACCCGTCGGGCCCGCGGAGCATCTCGGCGCGACGGACAGGCAGCCACCGCGTCGCGGGGTCTGCGCGCAGGACACGTTCGACGTCGTCGGTCGTACGGAACTCCGCGTCACGGTCGAGCTCGTTGCGGGAGAGCGGAAGCCGGGCGGCGAACTCCACGGTCACGAAGGGACTCCTCGGTTTGACTGCCAGCGCTCCGCCGCGGGCGGCGGGCATCCGCGCCCACGCACCGGGCCGGTCAGCGTGGCGCACGCCACGACGCGCGCCGCGCACCTACCCTGAGGGGCATGGCGGGATCCCAGTTCACTCTAGCGGCGTTGGCGACGACGGCCGTCCCCGGGCTCCTGGTCTCGGGGACGCGCACCCTCGGCTCGGCCGCGGCCGGCGACTACGAGTCCGCGGTCCTCCGGGTCGCCGAGGGCCCCGAGCTCGCGATCCGCCGCCCGCGGAACCAGCGGGCCGAGGCGCGGCAGTCCGCCGACCTCCTCGCGATCCGCGCGCTCAGCGCCGGGATCCGGTCGCGCCTCCCGTTCGGCGTCGCGGAGTACCGCGGTCAGGCGCCCATCGGGTCGACGCGCGCCATCGTGACCACCTTCCTGCCCGGGTCCCACCCCCGACTCGCGACGCTCGCCGAACGCCCCGAGCTCGCCACCGCGGTCGGTCGGGCCGTCGCCGCCGTGCACCAGCTGCCGACGTCCTTCGTGACCGACGCCGGCCTGCCGTCGCTGACACCGTTCGAGATCCTGCGCTCCGCCGTCTCCGTCATGGACCGCGCGGTCGCCACGAAGCTCGTGCCCGCCGCGCTCAAGGAGCGGTGGGAGGGTGCCGCGCGCGACCAGCAGCTGTGGCAGTTCACGCCCACGGTCGTCCACGGCGCGCTCGGCGTCGACGCGCTGCTGGTCGAGGGCGACAGCGTCACGGGCGTCCTCGGGTGGGGTGAGCTCCGTCTCGGTGACCCCGCGAAGGACCTGGCCTGGGTGCTCGCCGGACGGCGGGACGCCTTCGACACCGTGCTCAGCGCGTACGAGGCGAACGGGGGCGGTCGGGACCGGCAGCTCGCGCAGCGCGCCCGGGTCTACCACGAACTCGAGACGGCGCAGTGGCTGCTGCACGGCGTGCAGGTGAAGAGCACCGAGGTCGTCGACGACGCGGTCGCGATGATGCACCGGTTGGTCGACGCGGTGCACGCACCGAGCGCGGCACCCCTGCAGTCGGTGTCGCCGGAGACGATGGAGATCGGCGAGGTCGAGCAGCTCCTGTCCTCGACGGAACGCCGGCACGGCTGACGATCGGACGGGAGGCGCGGTGCGGGCTCGCACCGCGCCTCCCGCCCGACGTCACGTCACGTCCGCGTTCAGCCGACGGCCTCCTGCCACGCGCGTTCGAGCCCGGCGCGGTCGAGCAGCTCCGTCGGTCGGACCTCGAGGTCGTCCGCCACGAAGTAGAACACGGCGTCGACCTGGTCCACCGGTCGTCCCGTGAACTCCGCGTAGGCCACCCGGTAGAGCGCGAGCTGCAGCTGTCGCTTCGCGAGGTCGTCCGCACCCGACGGTGCCTTGCCGGTCTTCCAGTCGACCACCTCGGCACGCCCGTCGATCTCGTACACGGCGTCGAGCTTGCAGACGACGCTGTGCCCGAGGAACGGGATGTGGATCTCGCGCTCGACCTCGATCGGTGTCCGGTGCGCCCAGCGCGACCGCGAGAAGGTCTCCTGGAACGCGGCGAGGCGACGCGCGTCGTCGTCGGTGACGACCGCGTCCGTGGAGGCGTCCGGCAGGTCGTCGCCGTCCAGGTCGCGTTCGCCGTCCCACACGTCCAGGGTCTCGAGCGAGCCGCCCCCGCGGGCACGCTGCTCGACCCACTGGTGGAACAGGGTGCCGAGGCGGGTGGCGCGGTACGGACGCTCCGGCATCGGTCGACGCAGGCGTTCCGCGACCCGGTCCGGTTCGGCGAGATAGTCCTTGAACCCGGACGCCGGCACACGGTGCGGCACGACCACGGCGTGCCGGGCGCTGCGCTGGGCACGGCGTTCGGCGAGCAGCAGGTCGATGTCCGCGGCGAACCGGCCGGCGGCGGCGGGGTTGGCGTTCCGCACCCGCTCGGCCGCGGCGAGCACCCGCGGGGCGCGCTGCCCGAAGGGGACGTGCGGCCAGGACTGCACCGCACCGCTCTCACCGAGCGGGTTCTCCTCGTGCACGGTGGCGTCGGGGACGGCGGCACCGTCGACCACTCCGGCGTCGGCGAGTTCGCGGAGGTACCGGCTCGGTTCGGTGGGCCGGACGCCGCCGGCCCAGAACGACCCGGACAGGAGCAGGTCGTGCCGGGCCCGGGTCAGCGCGACGTACGTCAGGCGGCGTTCCTCGTCCTCGTTGCGCGCCTGCACCTGCGCCTTGAACGCGTCGATCGCGACCGTCACGTCCTTCTGCGTCTCCTGCCCGCGCCAGTCGAGCCGCGGGAGTTCCTCGGCGTCGCCGCGGAACTCGTACGGCAGACGGCCGAAGCCGAGCCACCCGGACGACCCCTCCTGCGGTCTGGCCGGCAGGGAACCCTCGACGAGCCGCGGGACCGCGACGGCGTCCCACTCGAGCCCCTTCGACCCGTGGACGGTGAGGATCTGCACGGTGCCCGCCTCGGGCTCCTCGGACCGGGGGCCCATGTCGTCGCGTCGCGCGGCGACGTCGATCCACCCCAGGAAGGACCCCAGGTCGGCGCGGTCGTCGGTCGCGACGAAGCCCGCGAGCTCGTCCACGAACGCGTCGAGGAAGGCGCCGCTCCCCTGCTCGTGCGCCGCGACCTCGACGTCGAGACGCATCTCCTGGACCACGAGCGTGACGAAGTCGACGAGGTCGCCGCCCGCGCGGGACCGCAGCCCGGCGAGCTGCTCCCCGAGCGCCCGCATGCGCGCCCGGCCGGCGGGCGAGATCGCCTCGAGCGCGCCGTGGTCGTCGGGGACCGTCGCCACGAAGTCGAGCGCGTCGACGATCGACCCGTGCTCCCCCGCCGCGACGGACGCCCGGAACGCCGCCGTCAGGTCGTCGTCCAGACGCTGCTGCGTGTGGTCACGCCCGAACAGCCAGCGGGCGAGCCCGTGCAGGGCGACGACGTCGGCCGCACCCACGCGCCACCGGGCACCGGTCAGCAGACGGATGAGGTCGTTGCCCGCAGCCGGGTCGTGGAGGACCCGCAGACAGGCGACGAGGTCGACGATCTCGGGCCGTCGGAGCAGGCCCCCGGTCCCGAGCACGTGGTAGGGCACACCTCGGGCCCCGAGTGCTCCCGTGAAGGCCGCCAGGTCCTTCCGCGCGCGGAGGAGCAGCGCCATCGACCGGTGCGGGTCCGCCGCACGCTGCCGCTCGAACCAGGCGGCGACCGCGTCGGCCTCCTCCGGGAGCGTCTCGGGGAACACGACCTCGACCGTCCCGGCGTCGGCACCGGGCCGGGGGGCGAGCCGTTCGACCGCGACCTCCGACGCCTCCGACAGCGGGGCGACGACGGCGTTCGCGGCCGCGAGCACGTCGACGGGGTTCCGCCAGCTCGTCGACAGGGCGAAGGTCACCGGGCGGGGCGCGTCGTCCGTCCCACCGAAGTCCCGCGGGAACCGGGCCAGGTTGGCGGCGCTCGCACCACGGAAACCGTAGATCGACTGGTGCGGGTCACCGACCGCCATCACCGGGTGACCCTGGAACAGCCGCGCGAGGAAACGGGTCTGGACGACCGAGGTGTCCTGGTACTCGTCGAGCAGCACCACGCCGTAGCGCGCCCGCAGGTCCTGCACCACCCGTGGCGCCGACTCGGCCGCGGCGAGCGCGAGCGCGATCTGGTCGGAGAACTCGACGAACCCGCGGTCGACCTTCTGCCGACGGAACTCGGCCACGAGGTCCGCGAGCGGTTCCAGGCCGCCCACCGCCGAGACCGCGTCAGTGATCGCGCGGTAGGGCTTGCCGCGGTTGCCGGGCAGCTCGAGCAGTCCCGAGAACTCGACGGCGAACCGGCGGAGCCGCTCGGGTTCGACGAGGTGCTCGGACGCGGCGCCGGCGAGCGCGACGACCGCGGCGGTGAGGGTGTCGACGTCCCGGTCGAGCCCTGCGAGCCGGTCGTCCCGCGCCGCGACCACGACCCGGCGTGCCAACTGCCACGCGGACGGCTCCGTGAGGACCTGGGACTCGCCGTCCCGGCCGACGAGCAGGGCGTTCTCGCGGAACACGGCGTTCGCGAAGGCGTTGTAGGTCGACACGGTCGGCGCTTCGAAGGCGTCACCGGGTGTGAGCAACCCGACGTCCTCGAGGGCACGGATCCGGTCGTTGATGCGCACCGAGAGTTCACCGGCCGCCTTCCGCGTGAACGTGAGCCCGAGCACGGCGTCCGGGCGGACCAGGCCGTTCGCGAGGAGCCAGACGACGCGGGACGCCATGGTCTCCGTCTTGCCGCTGCCCGCACCGGCGACCACCAGGGCCGGCGCGAGCGGCGACTCGATCACGGCGCGCTGCTGCGGTGTCGGGCGGGGGCGACCGAGGGCGTCCGCGATCGCGTCGGCGTCGTGCCGGACGCCGCTGGTGTGCGGTTCGGTCGTCGCGGTCGTGAGCGGTCCGGTGGTCACCAGGTCACCTCTCCGACGACGTGGATCCGGCACTCGACGCCGGTCCGGGCCTTCTCGCAGTGGTCGTCCACGTTCGCGACGAAGGTGCGCGCGGCCATGCCGCGCGCGACGTCGTGCAGGCGGGCGCGGTAGGCGCCCCGGGCGTCGTCGTCGAAGGCGTGCTGCGTCCGCTCCGAGTACGCGTGCCCGCCGCGCGGGTTCTGGACGAAGACGAGTCGGGCGTCCGCCATGGGGGCCCCGGGCGGGACGCCGTCCACCGCGCCGTCCTCGACGGCCAGCTGGTAGGCGCCGAGCTGCGGGTGTTCGGGCATGTCCTTCTTCTCGCTGGGCATGGACCGTCCGGTCTTGAGGTCCACCACGCTGACCCGGCCCTCCGGGTCGATCTCGATCCGGTCGATGCTGCCACGGACCCTCGCGGGACCGGTGACGAGCGCGAACGAGGTCTCGGCGCCGAGGAGCCGACGGCCGGCGCTCGCGAAGGTCCGGAGGTAGTCGCTCAGCCCCTCGATCATGCGGCGGGTGCGCGCGCGCTCGCGGTCGGCCACCCACGGCGACTCGAACGTGAGCTCGTCCCACCGGGCCTCGACCCGCTCCCACAGCGACTCGACGTCCACTGCGGTCGCGTGTTCCATGGCCTCGTGCACGATCGTGCCGATCCCCATCGCGGGGCTCGGTGCGCCGCCGCCGAAGGTCTGGACGAACCAGTGCACCGGGCACTCCTCGAAGGTCCCGATCCGGGACGGCGACACCGCGACCGTCGGCGCGATCGGCTCACCCCCGTCGGGGTCCGGCTCCGGCGGCGCGTCCAGGTCGACGAGGGGGTCCTCGGTGGTGGGTTCGGCGAGTCCGTACCAGTCGTCGGGTGCGGCACCGGGGACCTCGGCCTCGGCCAGCCGGGCGAGCGCCGAAGCTGCCTCGTGGTCGCCCGTGGTCACGACCCGCCGTCTGAGCGACCCGGCCAGGCCGCGGAGCGAGAGCGGGTGCACGGTCGGTTGCCGGTCGGGCGGGACGGGCACGAGCCGGACGAACGGCGACGGAGCCTCGTCGTCGTTCGCGACGGTGCCGACGATGACCTGGGTGGTCGCCCGGGACACCGCCCGCGCGAACAACCGCAGCTCGTCGGCGATCACGGCTGCGCGGTCGTCGACCGGCGAGTGCGGGATGCCCTCGGCCGCGCGGACGAGCCCGTCGGGGTCGAGCAGGCTGCCCCGGACGCGGGTGTTCGGCCAGACGCCGTCCTGCAGGCCGAGGACGACGACCACGTCGCACTCGAGCCCGATCGTCGCCGAGGGGGTGAGCACGCGGACGCGGCCGGCGGTCCGGTCGGGGCCGATGGAGTCCTCGGGCAGGTCCGCGCCGAGCAGGTCGTCGACGAAGACGCGCGCCGGTGCGTCCGGGCTCCGTTCGACGAACCGCTTCGCGGCCGTGAACAGTCCGACCACGGCGTCGAGGTGCCGGTCGGCCTCGGCCGCGCCCACGCCACCGGCGGCGGACTGCCCGCCCCAGGTACCGGCGAGACCGCTGCGCTCCCACAGGCCCCAGAGGATCTCCTCGATGCTCGCACCGGCGTCGGCGTCGGCTCGGGCCTGCACCAGGCTCCGGGCCAGTCGAGCCGCCCGTCGGGCGAACGCTGCGTCGATGGTGGCGATTCGTTCGGGTGCGCCGAGCGCGTCGACGAGCAGCTCGTCGGCGGTCCGGGTGCCGCCTCCGGCGAGTTCCTCGCGTCGGAGCGCGAGTCGGAGCCGTCGCATCGCGAGGGTGTCGAGACCGCCGAGCGGCCCCGTCGCGAACGCTGTGGCGAGCGCCGGGTCGAGCGGGAGGACACCGAGCGCCACCGCCGCTGCGTCGAGCAGGGCGCGCGCCGCCGGGTCGTCCCGCGGGCGGACGGGGGCGGCACCGGCGGTGGCCGGGACCTCGGCCACCGAGAGCGAGCGGACGAGCTCGGGGATCGCTGCTCCGCTGCGTGTCACGACCACCATCCGGTGCCACGGCACACCGTCGAGGAGGCGGTGCTCGCGGAGCCGCCGCGCGACCGCCGTGACGAGCGCCGAGCGGCTCGCCGCCTCGAGGTGGACGACGGCGTCCGGGCGCGAGTCCGTCCTGGAGGCGGTGGCGAGACGCTGCCGGCCCGCCGCCGCGGCACCGATGCGACCCGTGACGGCGTCGACCAGGGCGCGCACCGCGGACGGGTGACGGTGCACCGTGCCGAGCACGACGTCGTCCACGCGGTCCACCCCGAGCCTGACCGCGAGCCGGCCGAGGACGTCCGGCTCGGCACCGCGGAACGCCGACGCCGCGATGTCGGGGTCGCCGAAGGCGACGAGCTGGACGCCCGAGCGTGCGAGCGCGCCGAGCAGCGCGATCTCGCCCTCCACCAGTTCCTGCGTGTCGTCCACGACCACGAGCCGGAGCGCTGCGACGCTCGCGGGCAGCTCCCCCCGGAGCACCGCCGCCGTCGCGAACGCCACGAGCTCGGCGGAGTCCAGGCTCGTCGCCCGGAAGGCCGTGAGCGCCGCACGGTAGCCGTCGACGAAGTCCGCCACCGCGCGCCACTCCGGGTGACCGGTCTCGTCGCCGAGCTCCCGCATGTCGTCGGGTTCGATGCCCGCGGCGACCGCTCGCATCATGACGTCGCGCAGCGCCGTGCGGAACCCTGCGCGTTCACGGACGACGGCGGTGATGGGGTCGGGCCACGCGGGACCGGTGCCGTCGAGCTCGTGGCCGGCCAGGAGGTCCGCGATGATGCGGTCCTGCTCACCGCCGGTGAGGAGTGTCGGGGTGTCCTGGCCCTGGACCGCCGCGGCGTGCGCGACGACCTGGAACGCGAGCGAGTTGACCGTGCGTGCCAGTGCGCCCGGGACGACGCGGTCCACCGCGGCGGCCAGCCGGTCGCGGAGCGCGGTCGCGGCGGTGCGGGCGGAGGTCAGGGCGAGGACCGTGGCGTGCCCGTCGGTCGAGACGGCGTCGTCTCGGCGCATGCGCTGGGCGACGAGCCGTGTCAGCGTGGTCGTCTTCCCCGTGCCGGGGGCTCCGAACACGGCGGCGTGCCGGCCGTCCGGCAGCGCCAGGACCGCCTGCTGTGTCGGGTCCGGGTCGAGCGCGCGGGCGACGTCGACCTCGGGGGCGGTCGTCAGCGTGGTCTTCGGCACGCAGGTACGGTACCCAGCGCGACCGACACCCGGCCGCACCGACACCACCGACCCGCCGCACCGGTGGTCTCCGCCCCCGCGCGTGTGCGCCCGCGGCGAACGCCCGGAGCGGACCGGGAGCGCTCGGATACGCTGTGCTCGTGGACATCAAGATCGGCATCATGAACAGCCCGCGCGAGATCGCCTTCGAGAGCGCCCAGACCGCGGACGAGATCGAGCAGGCCGTCTCGGACGCCCTCGCCGCCCAGTCGACCCACCTGTCGCTGCAGGACGAGAAGGGGCGTCGGTTCATCGTCCCCGTCGCGTCCCTGGCCTACGTCGAGGTCGGCTCGGAAGAAGCGCGTCGCATCGGCTTCGTCGCCTGACGACGTGGAGCTGCTCTTCGCCGTCCTCGGCGGACTGATCATCGGCGCCGTCGGGCACGTGGTGCTGCCGTGGCGTCCGACCCGGGGCGTGCTCGTGGGGCCGACCGTCGGCGGCATCGTCGCGGCCGTGCTCTGGGAGGCACTCACCTGGGCCGGGTGGCCCTACGACGGGACCTGGATCTGGGTCGTGGCCCTGGTCGGTGCGGGCGTCGTCGTCCTCCTGGCCGCGTGGCTGCTGGCCCGACGCCGGAGCGCCCAGGACGACGCCTACTACGAGCGCGTCAAGACCCACGGGGCCTGACGACCGAACTATGGCTCGGCTGTTCAGGCCGTGAGCCCGAGGTCGCTCAGGCCGTGAGCCCGAGGCTGTCCATCCGACGCGAGTGACCGGCGATGAGTTCGGTCCAGACCGGCTCGAGCCGTTCCTGGTCCTGGCGCGCGTGCGACGCGAGCGCCGACCGCGCGACGAGGAGCGTGTCCCCGACCAGGCGCCGACCCCACATGGCCAGCCGCGAACCGATCTCCGGGTCCGCCTCGATGTGCGCGGAGAGTTCCTCGACCACGGCCGGCGCCTCACGTGCGTCGAACACGGTGCGCAGACGCTGCCGCACGTCGATCGGCAGCGACCGGAGCAGGCTGCCGAACAGGTCGTTGAGGATCCCGCCGGTGACGTAGCCGGTGAGCACCGACTCGTACCAGTCCGCGCCGCTCGTCCGGACGAGGAACAGGTCGATCGCCTCACGGTGCGGCGCCATCAGCTCGGCCGGGTCCTGACCGATCCGCTCGATCTCGGACACGATCGTCCGGTGCCGCTCCAGGGCCGTGGTCGCGAGCACGCCCGTCACCAGGCGGCCGGAGAGCGTCGGGGCCGATGCGCCCGCGCGTCCCATCGTCTCGTAGAGCGACAGCTGCAGGTACGCCGCCTGACCGAGGTAGACGTCGAGCTCCGGGCTGACGTCGTCGAGCTGCAGGCGTTCGACGGGCGAGGCGTTCCGCGGGTTCCGCGATGCGAGCCACGCCGCGGCGAGCTGCGCCGCGCGCTTCCGGTTCCACCAAGACACCACCCGAGAAGCATAGGGGTCGGGACGCTGGGTGCCCGCCCGTCGGTAGACTGGTCGGGACTTCCACCAGGACTAAGGTGATTCTTTGACTTTCGCAGACCTCAACATCGAGCAGGACATCGTCGACGCGCTCGCGACGAAGGGCATCATCGAGCCCTTCCCGATCCAGCAGCAGACGATCCCGCTCGCCCTCACCGGCCAGGACATCATCGGTCAGGCCAAGACGGGCACCGGCAAGACCTTCGGGTTCGGTCTCCCCCTCATCCAGCGCCTCGGCGCGGCCCCCGAACCGGGCGTCAAGGCGCTCGTCGTCGTCCCGACGCGCGAGCTCGCGGTCCAGGTGACCGAGGACCTCGAGCTGGGCACCTCGAACCGTCCGACCACGATCGTGTCGATCTACGGCGGCAAGGCCTACGAGGGCCAGATCGAGCAGCTCAAGGCCGGCGCCCAGATCGTCGTCGGCACCCCGGGTCGCCTCATCGACCTGCAGCGCCAGCGCCTCCTGGACCTGTCGAAGGTGCAGGAGGTCGTGCTCGACGAGGCCGACCGCATGCTCGACCTCGGCTTCCTCTCGGACATCGAGCGCATCTTCCAGGCGGTCCCCGCGGTGCGGCACACGATGCTGTTCTCCGCGACCATGCCGGCCCCGATCGTGGCGCTCGCCCGCCGGTTCATGACCCGCCCGGTGCACATCCGCGCGACGGACCCGGACGAGGGCCTCACGCAGGCGAACATCAAGCACGTCATCTACCGCGCACACGCCCTGGACAAGGACGAGGTCATCGCTCGCATCCTGCAGGCGAACGGCCGCGGCAAGACCGTGATCTTCACCCGCACGAAGCGCGCCGCCGCCAAGCTGGTCGAGGAGCTGAAGGACCGAGGCTTCAACGCCGCGGCGGTCCACGGTGACCTCAACCAGGAGCAGCGCGAGCGTGCCATGGCCGCGTTCAAGGCCGGCAAGCGGGACGTCCTCATCGCGACCGACGTCGCGGCCCGAGGGATCGACGTGGACGACGTGACGCACGTCATCAACCACACGATCCCGGACGACCCGGACACGTACCTGCACCGCGCCGGCCGCACCGGTCGTGCGGGCAAGACCGGCGTGGCCGTGACGTTCGTCGACTGGGACGACCTGCACAAGTGGACGCTGATCGACAAGGCGCTCGAGTTCGGGATCCCCGAGCCCGTCGAGACCTACTCGTCGTCGCCGCACCTCTTCACCGACCTCGACATCCCCGAGGGCACGAAGGGCCGCCTGCCCGGCGCCTCGTCGCACGCGTCGACGGCCGGCAGCGGCGAGAAGAAGACCAGCAGCGGCTCGTCGCGCTCCCGCTCGCGCACGCGGACCCGCTCGGGAGGCTCGGACAAGCCCGCCTCGTCGGCCGCTTCCACGGACTCCCCCGCTCCGGAGGCCAACCCCACCGAGGGCGCGTCCGGTGACGGCGCCGCGAAGCGTCGCCGTCGGCGTCGCCGCCGCAGCGGCGGCGGGTCGTCGGAGGCGACCGCCTCCGCACCGCAGGCAGCCGGCGAGGGCGAGTAGCGCCTCCCGTCCGGAGGGCTCGTCGCGATCGCGACGGGCCCTTCGTCGTCCCGACCCGACGGTGCGGGCGCCCGCGCGCGGACCTCAGCCCAGGCGCGCACCAGGTCCGACCACCGGCGCAGTGCCGGTGGCCTGGGCGAGGACGGTCTCGAGCGCGCGGAGCGAGGTCCGGTGCTCACCGAGGCGGTTCGGCTTGCCGGTGCCGTGGTAGTCGCTCGAGCCGGTGACGAACAGGCCGTAGCGGTCCGCCCACTCGAGCAGCGTGCGCTTGCCGTGCGCGACGTTCTCGCGGTGGTCGACCTCGAGCCCGCCGAGGCCGGCCTCGACCAGCTCGCGGAGCGCGGGTTCGTCGATCACGATGCCGCGCGACGAGGCAGCGGGGTGGGCGATCACGGGAACCCCGCCGGCCGCGCGGATGAGCTCGACCCCGCGGAGCGGTGTCGGTGCCTCGTGCGGCTCGTAGTACCCCGACGCGGGGTGCAGGATCCCCCGGAACGCGGCGCTGCGGTCGGGCTCGAGACCGCGGGCGACGAGGGCGTCGGCGATGTGGGGCCGCCCGATCGTGGCCCCGGGGCTGGCCTGCGCCAGGACGTCGTCCCAGGTCAGCGGGTGGTCGGCGCCGATCCGGTCGACCATCCGATGGGCACGCGAGAGTCGCCCGTCGCGGATGCGCGCGGTCTCCTCGACGAGGTCCGGGTCGTCCGGGTCGACGAGGTAGCCGAGCACGTGCACGCTGCGGTGGCCGACGCGTGTGCTCAACTCGAGCCCGGGCACGAGCACGATGGGCTGCTCGGCGGCCGCCGCACCCGCCTCGGCCCAGCCGGCGGTCGTGTCGTGGTCGGTGAGGGCGACGACGTCGAGTCCGGCAGCCGTCGCGGCTCGGACCAGCTCGGCGGGACGCTCGGTGCCGTCGGAGACGCTGGAGTGCGTGTGCAGGTCGATGAACGGGTCGGGCACGACGCCGATCGTACCGGGTCCTGCGCAGGGGCACAGGCCGGTGGTCCGTCGCGGTGCGATGATGGACGGCATGGCCGACACGACTCCCCGAGCGACGAGCAACCGATCCACCACCCCCGGGTCCTCGACCTTCAAGGACTACATCGGGTCGCAGTGGGCCGATCGGGACCGGCCGCTCCCCGAAGCGCGTGAGCAGGCTCCGTTCGCCGCCGCGCGACGGGCCCGCATCTCCGAGTTGCACCCCGGTCGCGTGATCGTGGTGCCGGCGGGTCAGGCGAAGGTCCGCTCCAACGACTGCGACTACCCCTTCCGCCCGCACTCGACCTTCGCGCACCTCACCGGCTGGGGCACCGACACCGTCGTCGGCTCCGTGCTGGTGATGGTGCCGAACGGCTCCGGTCACGATGCCACGCTCTACTTCCGGGCCACCGCCGGTCGTGACTCGGAGGAGTTCTACGCGAACCCCGAGATCGGCGAGTTCTGGGTCGGGCCCCGCCCCTCGCTGGAGGAGGTCGCCGCCGACCTCGGCATCGCGACCGCCGACCTCGGAGCACTCGACGCGGTGGTGGCCGCCCTCGACCCGAGCGTCCTCGTGGTGCGCGAGGCCGACCCGGAGTTCACCCGCGTGCTCGACGAGCGTCTCGGTGGTCCCGTCGGCGGTGCCCCCGAGTCCGACGGGGTGCCCGCCACGGACGACGTCCTGGCCCGGGACCTCTCCGAGCTGCGCCTGGTCAAGGACGCGTACGAGGTGCACGAGCTCCGCAAGGCCGTCGCGGCGACGAAGTCCGGGTTCGACGACGTCATCGCCGACTTCGACGCGGTCCTGGCGCACCCGCGCGGTGAGCGCATCGTGGAGGGCACGTTCAACCGTCGCGCCCGCGCCGACGGGAACACGGTCGGCTACGACACCATCGCGGCGTCCGGCCACCACGCCTGCATCCTGCACTGGACGCGCAACGACGGCGCGGTCCAGCCGGGCGACCTCATCCTCATCGACGCCGGGGTTGAGGTCGACTCGTTCTACACCGCCGACATCACGCGCACGCTGCCGGTCAGCGGGACGTTCACCGACGTGCAGCGCCTGGTCTACGAGGCCGTGCTCGAGGCTGCCGACGCAGCCTTCGCCATCGTGCGGCCCGGCATCACCTTCCGTCAGGTGCACGCCACGGCGATGGAGGTCATCGCCCGGAAGACCGCCGAGTGGGGCTTCCTGCCCGGCACCGCGGAGGAGTCGCTGCAGCAGGACAACCAGTTCCACCGTCGCTACATGGTGCACGGGACGAGCCACCACCTGGGCCTCGACGTCCACGACTGCGCGAAGGCCCGCCGCGAGCTCTACATCGACGGCGTCGTGGAGGAGGGCATGGTGTTCACGATCGAGCCCGGCCTGTACTTCCAGCAGGACGACCTGACCGTGCCCGAGGAGTTCCGCGGCATCGGTGTCCGCATCGAGGACGACGTCCTGGTGACGGCTGACGGTGCCGAGAACCTGTCCGTCGGCATCCCGCGGACCCCCTCGGAAGTGGAGGGGTGGATCGCCCGCTCGGGCCGTTAGCCTGAGCGGGTGACCACACCCGACGCCCAGGACACCGCCGCGGTCTCGATCGACGTCGAGCACTTCGACTCGCCGGACGCGCAGCGGTTGCGCGCCGCGCAGCGTCTGGAGATCGACCGCGCCTACGGGCAGGACACCGAGCCCGGCGAGAAGCCCACGGCCGATTCGATCGCCGTGTTCTTCCTGGCACGCGACGCGGACGGCACCCCGCTCGGTTGCGGGGGCCTGCGGCTCGTCGACGATGGCATCGCCGAGGTGAAGCGGATGTACGTCCGCCCGGAGTCGCGTGGCACCGGGGTGTCGACGGCGATCCTGCGGCGGCTCGAGGAGGCTGCGCTCGACCTCGGCTCACCGGCGCTCGTGCTCGAGACGGGTACGGAGCAGAAGCGCGCCGTCGGCTTCTACGAGCGCGAGGGCTTCCGGCGGATCGCGAACTTCGGGCCCTACGTCGGGGCGCCGCTGTCGGTCTGCTACTCGAAGGTGCTCTGACGCGCGGAGCTCCGACGTGTTCCGGGTCAGCTCCGGTCGTCGCGCTCCTCCGGGGCGGAGGTCGGCGTGACCCGCTCGCCGTACTGCGGCGGCTGCTCGGGCTGCGGGCGCGACGGTGTGGGGTCCGACTCGGGAGCGCCCTGTCCCTCGCCGTAGCGTGGTCCCTCGTTCGTGCCGTAGCGCGGAGCGCTCTGCGGTGCGGGCTGCCCGGCACCCTGCGGCGCCGGGGACCCGGCGGCCCCGCTGCCCGTCGCCGGGGTCTCGCCGTACCGCGGCCCCTCGTTGGTGCCGTAGCGCGGCGTGCCCGCCTGCGGAGCCGGAGCCGACGCGCCGGGCTGCTGCGGGCCTCCCGGCTGCTGTGGGCCGCCGGGCTGGTGCGGGCCGCCGGGCTGGTGCGGGGTCGAGTGGCCGCCGTACGGTGACTGCGGACCCGGCCGCCACGGCTGCTGCTGGCCCTGGAAGGGTGCACCGGCGCCGGGACGCGGCGCCTCGTTCCAGTGCGTCGACGGCGTCGCACCGTGCTGCCCCAGGATCTGCTGCGCCTGCCCGGTCAGCTGCGGGTCGACGACGATCTGGTAGTTCGTAGCGAGCACCTGGTGCACGCTCGTGAAGTCGCGCTGCCGCTTCGTGATCGCGAACGAGACGATGCCGTAGAGCATGCCGAACGCCGCACCGATGATCGCGGCGGCGAGGATGAGCCCGCCGGCGCTGGGCGAGAACAACGTCAGGACGATGCCGAAGAAGATGCCGAGCCAGAGCCCGGAGAGTGCTCCTGCGAGAGCCGCACGCCCGTAGGTCATCTTGCCGGTGACCCGCTCGACGGTCTTGAGGTCGTTGCCGACGATCGAGATCTTCGCGACCGGGAAGTCGGCCTCGGCGAGCTTCGCCACGACGCGCTGCGCCTCGGGGTAGCTGTCGTAGGTGCCGAGGACGTCGCCCTTGGGCAGGGTCGGGAAGGCCTGGGCGGTCCGGCCGCCGAAGGGGCTCTGATTGCTCACAGGGCCATCATCCACCGGACACCTTGCGATCGCACGTGCGCGCGCGGATCCGCCGGGACGGGGTGCGGTGGGCGCGGTGGGCCGTGCGCCAGCCGACTCGGAACGACAAGACCGCTGTCGTACGACATCGACGATGTCGCTACCCCGCGGCCGCAACAACCTGCGTGCGCAACGAGCGACAGAACCGCCGTCGTACGACATCGACGATGTCGTTCCGCGTCAGCCCTGCCGTGACGGCGCGCCACCCCACCCGCGACGCCCACCCGCAACGACTACGCTGGACGGGTGAGCGCCACGAAGGTCTTCGTCGCCCGCCTCGCCGGGTGCTCCGTCTTCGACCCCGCGGGCGACCGCGTCGGCAAGGTCCGGGACGTCCTCGTCGTCTACCGACGCGTCGACGCCCCGCACGTCGTCGGACTCATCGTCGAGGTCCCCGGCAAACGCCGCATCTTCGTCTCGATCGGCCGCATCACGTCGATCGGCGCCGGGCAGGTCATCACCACGGGCCTCGTGAACATGCGCCGCTTCGAGCAGCGCGGGGGCGAGGTCCGGGTGATCGCGGAGATGCTCGGGCGCAAGGTCCTCATCAAGAAGGAGCGCATCCGCGCCACGATCGAGGACGTCGCGATCGAGGACCGCGGCCAGGGCGACTGGGAGGTGTCGCAGCTCTTCCTCCGCAAGCCGAAGACCACCCCGTCGCCCTTCGGCAAGGGTCCGACGACGTTCGCGACCTGGAACGAGGTCACCGAGGACGAGCTCCCCGGAGAGGCCCAGTCCGCCGAGCACGTCATCGCCGCCTACTCCGACCTGCTGCCGGCCGACCTGGCTTCCACGCTGCTCGACCTGCCCGAGGAGCGTCGCTTCGAGGTCGCCGGGGAGCTCCCCGACGACCGTCTCGCCGACGTCCTCGAGGAGATGCCCGACCAGGAGCGCATCGAGGTCCTCAGCCGGCTCGAGGACGCCCGCGCGGCGGACGTGCTCGACCAGATGCAGCCCGACGACGCCGCCGACGTGCTCGCCCAGCTCCCCGACGACCGGAGCGAGGCGCTCCTCGAGCTCATGGAGCCGGAGGAGGCGCAGGACGTCCGCATGCTCCTGGAGTACGAGCCCGACACCGCCGGTGGTCTCATGACGACCGAGCCGGTGATCGTCTCCGCGGACGCCACCGTCGCCGAGGGCCTGGCGCTGGTCCGCCGGCACGAGCTCGCCCCCGTGCTCGGGGCCGCGGTCTGCGTGACCCTGCCGCCGTACGAGCCCCCGACGGGCCGGTTCCTCGGTCTCGTGCACTTCCAGCGCATGCTGCGGTACCCGCCGAACGAGCGGCTCGGCACGCTCATCGACCAGCAGACCGAACCCGTCCGGGTCGACGCGAGCGCCGCCGAGGTCACCCGCGTGATGGCGACCTACAACCTCCTGTCCGTGCCCGTGGTCGACGACGCCCACCGACTCGTCGGGGTGGTGACGATCGACGATGTCCTCGACCACGTCCTGCCGGACGACTGGCGAAGTCAGGGCGAGGGGGATGCCCCCTCGCGCCCCCGCCAGAGACCGCGCAAGACGCCCGTGACGACGGGAAGGAGGACCACCCGTGGCCCGAACGGATGACACCGCGAACCGCCAGGAGCGGCTCGACTCCCCCAAGGGCATGCGCACGCGCGTACTGCCGACCCGCCGCCGTGGGCGCGGCGACACCTTCGGTCGGGCGACCGAGGGCATCGCGCGCGCGATGGGGACCCCCTGGTTCCTCGTCGGGCTGACGCTCTTCTGCGGCGTGTGGATGGTCTACAACTCGACGGCGCCCCAGAACTGGCGGTTCGACTCCGCCGCCATCGGCTTCACCGCGCTGACCCTCATCCTGTCGCTGCAGGCGTCGTACGCGGCACCGCTCATCCTGCTCGCGCAGAACCGGCAGGACGACCGCGACCGCGTGCAGTTCGAGCAGGACCGCCAGCGCGCCGAGCGCAACCTGGCGGACACCGAGTACCTCGCCCGCGAAGTCGTCGCGCTCCGGCTCGCCATGCGTGAGATGGCGTCGAAGGACTTCATCCGCGCCGAGCTCCGGTCCCTGCTCGAGGAACTCGACCGGCGCGACGCGGAAGAGGCCGCCATGCGCGGCGAGCACGCGGACGAAGTGGGTCCGGCCGGCCGTGGCTGAGCCCGTCCCGTCCGCCGCCGACGAGCAGCTGGGCGCGGCGGTCCTCGCTGCGCTCGGCCGCGTCATCGACCCCGAGATCCGCCGCCCCGTCACCGAGCTCGACATGATCCGCGGTGTCGACGTCCAGCCGGGAGGCGCGGTGCGGGTGGACCTGCAGCTCACGATCGTGGGGTGCCCGGCCGCCGACACGATCGAGCGCGACGTGCGCGCCGCCGCCGGTTCCGTGGACGGGGTCGCGTCGGTCGACGTGGCCGTCGACGTCATGTCCCCGGCGACCCGCGCGGCCCTCACCGAACGGCTCCGCGCCGGACGCCCCCGCGGTGTGCAGTTCACCCCGGACTCGCTGACGCGGGTGATCGCGGTGACGAGCGGCAAGGGCGGCGTCGGCAAGTCCACGGTCACGGTGAACCTCGCTGCAGCCCTGGCAGCGCGGGGGCAGCGGGTCGGGATCGTCGACGTCGACGTGCACGGGTTCAGCGTGCCCGGGCTCATGGGCCTGACCGACGAGCACGGTGTCGCGCCCCGCCCCACCCGGGTCGACAGCATGATCCTGCCGCCGGTGGCGCACGACGTGAAGGTCGTGTCGATCGGCATGTTCGTCGACGACGTGTCCACGGCGGTCTCGTGGCGGGGTCCGATGCTGCACCGCACGGTCAACCAGTTCCTCACCGACGTGTGGTTCGGCGACCTCGACGTGCTCCTGCTCGACATGCCACCCGGCACCGGGGACGTGGCGATCTCGGTCGGCCAGCTCCTGCCCCACGCCGAGGTCCTCGTCGTCACGACGCCCCAGGCCGCGGCAGCGGACGTCGCCGAACGGAGCGGTGTCGTGGCCCGGCAGACCGGGCAGCGGGTCATCGGCGTGGTCGAGAACATGGCGGGGCTGGTCCAGCCCGACGGCAGCGTGCTGCACCTGTTCGGCGAGGGCGGCGGCGACGAGACGGCGCGCCGCCTGTCCCGGGGTCAGGACGTGCCCGTGCCGGTCCTCGGGCGGGTGCCGTTGTCGGTGCCGCTCCGAGCGGGTGGCGACACCGGGCTGCCGGTGGTCCTCGGTGCACCGGACGACCCGGCCGCGGTGGCGCTGCGCGACGTCGCCGAGCGGATCACCACCATGGGCCGCGGGCTCGCCGGTCGAAAGCTCGGTATCGCGCTCTCCTGAGGAGTGCTCGTGCTCGCGGCGGGGCCTCGCTAGCCTCGTGGCATGAGCAACACCGACCACGTCACCGTCGACTGGGACGACGCCCGCGCCACGAACCGGGCGAACTGGGACGACCGGGTGCCGATCCACGAGGGTGCCTACGACATCGCCGCGCTCGACGACCCCGCGCACCGCTCCGACGTCGTCCGCGACGACCTGCCGGCACTCACCCCGTGGCTGCCCGACGGCACGCTCGACGGCCTGGACGTCTGCCACCTGCAGTGCCACATCGGCACGGACACCGTGTCGCTCGCCCGCGAGGGGGCCCGCGTCACCGGCGTCGACTTCTCGGCTCCGGCGCTCGCGTCGGCTGCTGCCCTCGCCGCGCGGCTCGGGCTCGACGTGACCTGGGTGGAGACCGACGTGCTCGACGCCCGTGCCGTGGTCACCGGTGACTTCGACGTCGTCTACACGAGCATCGGCACGATCTGCTGGTTGCCGGACCTGGACCGCTGGGCCGCGCAGGTCGCCGGGCTGCTGCGGCCGGGCGGGGTGTTCTTCATCCGGGACGGACACCCGGCCCTGTACGCGCTCGACGAGACGCGCGACGAGCTCGTCACCCGGTACCGGTACTTCCCGGACGGCACGGCGCAGCAGTGGGAGGACGCCGGGACCTACGCCGGCGACGGGACCGTCGAGAACACCCGCACGTACGAGTGGCCGCACCCGTTGTCCGAGATCGTGAACGCCCTGCTCGGCGCGGGCCTGCGACTCCGCCGGCTGGACGAGGGGCGGACGCTCCCCTGGCGGTTCAGCCAGCGCATGGAGGAGGACGGCCGCGGGTCGTGGGTCTGGCCGGCAGCGGACCGTGACCGGATGCCCACGACCTTCACGATCGTCGCGACCCGCGACTGAGCTGCGGGACGGACAGGAGGCCCGGTGCCGGACCGGCACCGGGCCTCCTGTCCGACGGACGGCCGGGCTACGTGGCCTCGGCGTCGTACGGCGCGTGCTCGCCGGCCGCGAGCGGCACCACGGGCGCGGGCGCCCTGACCTTCGACGCGGTGACCTGCGCGGTCTCGACGGCGGCTGCACTGCCCCCGGAGTCCAGCAGAGCGTCACGGATGATCCGACGGGGGTCGTACTGCCGCGGGTCGAGCTTCTGCCACTCGATCTCGTCGAACTCGGGGCCCATCTCCTCGCGCATCCGCTCCTTCGCGGTGTCGGCGAACCGGCGGACGGACTTCACGAACTCGGCGAGCTTCTGGGCGTACATCGGCAGCCGCTGGGGCCCGAGGAGCAGTACCCCGATGATCCCGATGATCAGGATCTTGTTGAAGTCGATGGACACGCAAACGAGCGTAACCCGTCCGGACTGCGCCACACCCGTAGAGTTGTCATCCGAACGGAGTGTGCGTGTCAGAGAAAGAGTCGAACTGGAAGTTCGCCGAGGACATCGTCTCGGAGCCCGAGGCGATCGCCCGTGCTCGTGAGCACTCCCTCGAACTCGGGGTCGAGGCCATCTCCCCCGCCATCGGAGCGCAGATCAGCGTGATCGCCGCCGCGTCCCGGGCGTCGAGCATCATCGAGATCGGTACGGGACTCGGCGTCTCCGGCCTGTACCTGCTCGCCGGCGCCCCCGACGCCACCCTCACGACGATCGACGTCGAGGTCGACCACCAGCAGCACGCCCGCGACGCCTACCTGGCCGCCGGCACCGCTCCCGGTCGGATCCGGCTCATCCCCGGCCGCGCGAGCCAGGTGCTCCCCCGCATGAACGAGGCGTCGTACGACCTCGTGCTGGTGGACGCCGACCCCGAGCACGTCATCGAGTACGTCGAGCACGGTCTGCGGCTCGCCCGGCTCGGGGGGACCGTGCTCGTCCCGCACGCGCTGTGGCGTGGACGCGTCGCCGACCCGGTGAAGCGGGACCGGGCGACGACGGACTTCCGGCTGCTCCTGACCGAGGTCTCGACCTCCGGAGCGGTGCGCAGCGCACTGTCGCCCGCCGGGGACGGCCTGCTGCAGATGACCAAGGTCACCGCCTGACCCCCGGGCACGCGGCCCCGCGGACAGACGGACCCCGGACACACGGGCCCCGGCCCCCTGGACGCATGGAAGGCCCGGAGCGTACGCGCTCCGGGCCTTCCGTCTGGTGCTTCGACGTACTAGGCCGAGACGACCTCTGCCAGTGCGTCGTGGAGTTCCTTGGCCTCGGCGTCGTTGACCGAGACGACCAGGCGGCCTCCACCCTCGAGCGGAACCCGCACGATGATGAGTCGACCCTCCTTGACAGCCTCCATCGGCCCGTCACCGGTCCTCGGCTTCATCGCTGCCATCAGATGTCCCCTTTCGTGCAGTACATGCCCTCCCATTATCCCGTACGGAGGGGGCAACTGCGAAACCGCCCAGGTTGGGGGTGTCGGACGAGGGGTTCCTCGGCGGCACCGATCCCTACCCTGTGCGCATGCCGTACACCCGCTCCACGCGCCGCCGGACCCTCGACGTCCGCCCGACCGCCCCGGCCGGGCCGGCCGTCCCGGAGGGCCTGCGGGTCGCGGCGGCGTTCTCGTGGCGGTTGCTTGTCGTCGCCGCCGCCCTCGCGCTGCTCGTGGCCCTGGTGGTCGTCCTGCGGGACATCGTGGTGCCGTTCCTCGTCGCCCTGCTGCTGTGCGCACTCCTCGTGCCGGTGTCGTCGTTCCTGCGACGTCACCGCTGGCCGAAGTGGGCGGCGGTCCTGACCAGCCTGGTCGCCGTCGTGGTGGCGGTCGGTGCACTCGCGCTCGTGGTCACCGCGCAGGTCCGGTACGACCTGCCGTCCCTCGAACGACGCCTGCACCACAGCCTCGACGCGCTCGAGGCGTTGCTCGACACCAGGCCGTTCGGCATCACCGCGACACAGGTCGACACCTGGATCTCCGAGGGCGCGGACTTCCTGCAGGCACACGCCTCGACGATCCTCTCCGGGTTCCAGGCCGCGGGCGTCGGCGTGGTCCACGTGCTCGAGGGGCTCTTCATCGTCGTCTTCACGACCCTGTTCGTGCTCATCGACGGACCGCGCATCTGGGCCTGGGTCGTCCGGCTCTTCCCGCGCCGGTCACGCGCCCGCATCGACGTCGCCGGCCGGGCCGGCTGGCGCACGCTCACGGCCTTCATCCGCGTCCAGCTCGTCGTCGCGGTGACCGACGCGCTCGGCGTGACCGTCGGAGCCCTCGCGCTGCAGATCCCGCTCGCGATCCCGATCGGGGTGGTCGTGTTCCTCGGGGCGTTCGTCCCGGTCGTCGGAGCGATCGTCGCAGGCACGGTCGCGGTCGTGATCGCCCTCGTGTTCACCGGGTGGGTCCCGGCCCTCGTCATGCTCGGGATCGTCGTCCTCGTGCAACAGCTCGAGAGCCACGTGCTGCACCCGTTCCTCACCGGCAGCGCGGTCAAGGTGCACCCGCTGGGGGTCGTCCTCGGGGTGACCGCCGGCACGACCGTCGCCGGGGTCGTCGGCGCGTTCTTCGCCGTGCCGTTCATCGCGACCGTCAACGCGATGGTGACGGCTGCGGCGGCGTGGCGCCCGGAGGGCTCCGGCGCCACGACGCCTGGTCAGCGGGACGACGCCCGTCGACGGCCGTCGATCACGGTGGCGTCCAGTCGTAGCCGTCGATGAACCAACAGGCCCACAGCCACACCCACTGCAGCACGAGGCAGACGACCACGACCAGGACGCGGTAGGCCCGCGACCGGGGCAGCGCGACGATCCCCAGGAGCGGCGCGATCGGCATGAGGATGCGCCACGTGCTCGACTGCGGGAAGAACACCGCGAGCAGGTAGACGACGTAGGCGACCCCCCAGAGCCGCAGCTCGAGCCCGATCCTCCGCGACGCCGGCAGGACCAGCAACCACGCGAGCACGGCCAGGCCGACCGGCATCGCCAGCGCGAACACGAGTCCGCCCGGGTAGCGCGCCCACCAGGCGAACCCCTGCACCCACGCCGCGAACGGCATCAGCTCCTGCCAGCCGACGTAGGAGGCCCGCCAGGCCAGCTCGGTGTCGGTGTAGGCCGTCGGCACGCCCGTGGCGGCCCACGCGATCGCCGGCCACGCGAGCCCGACGAGTCCCGAGACGACGGCGACGACCCCCGGCGGGACGAGGTCGCGGAGCGTCGGTCGCGTCGCCTCACGCACCCAGGCCGGGCGGAACCACCACACCGCGACGAAGAGCACGACCGCGAGCGCGAACGCCAGCCCGGTCGGACGGGTCATGCCGAGCAGCAGCACGACGGGGACCATCGCCCACCACCGTCGGTCCACCATGAGGAGCAGGGCGACGAGCAGCAGGAAGAGTCCCATCGCCTCGGCGTACGCGACCTGGAACATCGCCGAGACGGGTGCGACGCAGAAGACCACGGTCGCGAACGTGGCGCGCGCCGGGTCCAGGAACCGTCCCGTGAGCCGACGGAACACGAGCGCCGCACCCCACCCCGCGAGCAGGGACACCGACACGGCGACGAGCTCGAACGACGCCCCGGTCAGCACCATGAGCCCGCGGACCAGGAACGGGTACGCGGGCATGAAAGCCCAGGCGTTCTCGGTGACGTGCCCGGCCGCGTCGACCGGCAGCGAGGCGGGGTAGCCCCCGGTGGCGATCACGCGGTACCAGGCGCCGTCCCAGATCGACGCGAACGACAGGTACCCCGGGTGCTGCAAGGTGAACGAGTTCGCCGTCTGCACGCTCGCGAACGCCAGGAGCATCGCGCCCGTGACCAGCCGAGCGGCGACGTAGACGACGGTGATGCGGACCCACCACGGCACGAGCCGGTACCGGGCACGCCAGCGCGCCGACGGGGTGCGGGGCCGGACGACCCCGCCCGTGGTCACGCCGTCAGCCACCGGCGGAGACCGTCCTCCACCGCGGTGATCTGCGCCACCGGCACCTGCTCGTCGTCGTGGTGGGCGAACACGGGCTCGCCGGGGCCGTAGTTGACCGCGGGGACCCCGAGCGCCGAGAAGCGGGCGACGTCGGTCCAGCCGTACTTCGGTCGGGGCGCGGGACCGCCGACGGCCGCGACGAAGTCCTGCGCGAGCGGAGCGTCGAGCCCCGGACGGGCGCCGGCGGCGAGGTCCACGATCCGCACGTCGTACCCGTCGAAGAGCTCGCGGATGTGCGCGACCGCCTCTTCCGCGCTGCGCGAGGGCGCGAACCGGTAGTTGACGTGCACCATGGCCTCGTCCGGGATGACGTTGCCGGCGATGCCGCCGGTGATCCCCACCGCGTTGAGGCCCTCGCGGTACTCCAGGCCGTCGACCGTGACGGTGCGCGGCTCGTACGCGGCGAGGGTCGCCAGGATCGGAGCGGCCCGGTGGATCGCGTTCTCGCCGATCCAGCTCCGGGCGCTGTGGGACCGCTTGCCGTACGTCCGGACCTCGGCCCGGAGGTTGCCGTTGCACCCGCCCTCGATCTGGGCGCCCGACGGCTCCCCGAGGATCGCGAAGTCGCCGGCGAGGAGCTCGGGGCGGGTCCGCGCAAGGCGCCCCAGGCCGTTCAGCGAGTCGCTGACCTCTTCGTGGTCGTAGAAGACCCACGTCACGTCGACGTTCGGGTCGACGAGGTCGTACGCCAGCTTGAGCTGCACGCCGACCCCGGCCTTCATGTCGACCGTGCCGCGGCCCCAGAGGATCTCGGTGCCGTCCTCGGCGGTGCGGAACTCGGTCGGCAGGTTGCGGTTGAGCGGCACCGTGTCGATGTGGCCCGCGATGACCACGCGGCGGTCACGACCGAGGTGGGTGCGTGCGACGACCGCGTCGCCGTCCCGCACGACCTCGAGGTGCTGCAGCGGGGCGAGTGCTGCCTCGATCGCGTCGGCGAGGGGGCCCTCGTTGCCGGACACCGACTCGATGTCGCAGATGGCACGCGTGATGTCGATGGACGAGGCGGTGAGGTCGAGCTGCTCCGGCATGCGGGCAGCCTACCGGCCGACCCTTGCAGCGCCCGTGACCCGTCCGGCCGGACGGGTGCCGCCCGTGGACGCCTGGGTACCCTGGTCCGGTGACCGACACGACCGCTGCCACCGACCGCCCGACCTCCGCCTGGGGCCACGGCCTCGCGACGATCGCCGCCGACGGCACGACGCTCGACACCTGGTACCCGGAGACGCACCTCGGCGCGCTGCCCGCCGACGCCGCGTTCCCCGCCGAACTGCGAGCCCACGTGGGCGACGACCCGCGCCGTGACGTGCGCATCGAGGCCGTCACCACCGAGATCGTGATCGACGCCCCACCGGCGGGCACCCCGGACGCGTACCTCCGGCTGCACCTGCTCAGCCACCTGCACGTCCGCCCGAACGAGGTCAACCTCGACGGCGTCTTCGCACACCTGCCGATCGTCGCCTGGACGAACGCGGGCCCGGTCTCCCCCGCCGACCTCACGCGGCTGCGGCCGTCGCTGCAGCGCGCGGGCATCGCCGTGCACGCGATCGACAAGTTCCCGCGCCTGGTCGACTACGTGGTCCCGGACCGCGTCCGCATCGGCGACGCGAACCGCGTCCGGCTCGGCGCCCACCTCGCTCCCGGCACCACGGTCATGCACGAGGGCTTCGTCAACTTCAACGCAGGCACGCTGGGGGACGCCATGATCGAGGGCCGCGTCTCGCAGGGCGTGGTCGTCGGGAACGGCACCGACATCGGGGGCGGGGCGTCGATCATGGGCACGCTGTCCGGCGGCGGCACGCACCGCGTGTCCCTCGGCGAACGCGCGCTGCTCGGGGCGAACGCGGGCCTCGGCATCTCGCTCGGCGACGACTCCGTGGTCGAGGCCGGTCTCTACGTCACCGCGGGCACCAAGGTCGTCCTCGTCGGCGCGGCACCGAACCCGGACGGCACCCCGAAGACCGTGAAGGCCGCCGAGCTCTCGGGTGCCCCGAACGTGCTGTTCCGACGCAACTCGGTCACGGGTGCGGTCCAGGCCATCCAGCGCCAGGGGCAGGGCATCCAGCTCAACACCGCGCTGCACGCGTAGCGCACGCACAGGAGGCCCGGTGCCGGTCCGTCGGATCGGCACCGGGCCTCCTGTGCGGACCACGCGGCGGAACCACTCCCCCCAACGAACCACGAATCCGACGTCGAACCAGGCTGCATGCCTGGTTCGATGTCGGATACCTGGTTCGAAGCCCCCCGCGCGAGCGGCGCGGGGGCGGGGGCGGCGCGCGTCAGCGCGCGGGCAGGTTCCGCTCCGGCGCGCCCACGTAGAGCTGCTGCGGGCGCCCGATCTTGTTGAGCGGGTCGTTGTTGAGCTCGCGCCACTGCGCGATCCACCCCGGCAGCCGCCCGATGGCGAACAGCACCGTGAACATCCGCGGCGGGAAGCCCATCGCGCGGTAGATGATGCCCGTGTAGAAGTCCACGTTCGGGTAGAGCTTGCGGCTGACGAAGTACTCGTCCGAGAGCGCGATGCCCTCGAGCTCCATCGCGATGTCGAGCAGGTCGTCCTGCACGCCCAGGGCCTCGAGGACCTCGTGCGCGGACTCCTTGACGAGCTTCGCGCGCGGGTCGTAGTTCTTGTACACGCGGTGCCCGAAGCCCATGAGCTTCACCCCGCGCTCCTTGTTCTTCACCCGCTCGACGAAGCGCGACACCGGCTCGCCCGAGTCCTTGATCTGCTGCAGCATCTCGAGCACGGCCTCGTTCGCGCCGCCGTGCAGCGGACCGTAGAGGGCGTTGATGCCCGCGGAGATCGACGCGAACATGTTCGCCTTCGTCGACCCGACGAGCCGCACGGTGGACGTCGACGCGTTCTGCTCGTGGTCCTCGTGCAGGATCAGGAGCCGCTCGAGCGCCTTCGAGAGCACGGGGTTCGGCTCGTACGTCTCCGCCATCGTGCCGAAGTTGAGCCGCAGGAAGTTGTCGACGAACGACAGCGAGTTGTCCGGGTACAGGAACGCCTGCCCGATCGCCTTCTTGTGGGCGTAGGCGGCGATGACGGGGAGCTTCGCGAGGAGCCGGACGGTCTGCAGTTCGACCTTCTCCGGATCGTCGACGTCCATGTCGTCCTCGTAGTACGTCGACAGGGCGCTCACCGCGCTGGACAGGACCGACATCGGGTGCGCCGAGTGCGGCAGCGCGTCGAACAGGCGACGCAGGTCCTCGTGCAGGAGCGTGTGCCGGCGGATGCGGGCGTCGAACGCGTCGAGCTCCTGGGCGGTGGGCAGCTCGCCGTAGATGAGGAGCCACGCGACCTCGAGGAACGTGCAGTTCGCGGCGATCTGGTCGATCGGGTACCCGCGGTAGCGCAGGATCCCCTGGTCGCCGTCGATGTACGTGATCGCGCTCTTCGTCGAGCCCGTGTTCACGAAGCCGTAGTCGAGCGTGTTCAGCCCGGTCTGCTTCTTCAGGGTCGAGATGTCGATGGCCGACGCACCGTCGACGCTCGGGAGGATCGGGAACTCCGCCGTGCCACCCGGGTACGTCAGCGTCGCGGTCGCCGTCGACTCGTCGGCGGCGGGGCTCACGGGGACGGGCGTGGTGGGCGGTGTGGCCGTCTTCTGAGCGTCATTGGCAGTGTCAGTCACGATGACAGCCTAATCGCGCCGACTGTCGGTCGTGCACACCCCGCGCTTCTCGAATTGGTGGAACCCACCGATTGCGCTCGCAGCGGACGACGCTCGGGAGGCGCGGTGACGGTCCGTCAGGCACCGAGCCGTCGCGCGCTCGCGAGCCGCTGGGCAGCGGCGGCGATCCGCTCGTCCGTCGCCGTGAGCGCCACCCGCACGTGCTCGGCACCCGCAGGACCGTAGAAGGTGCCCGGCGCCACGAGGATCCCCCGCTCGGACAGCCACGCGACGGTGTCGAGCGCCGGTTCCCCCCGGGTGGCCCAGAGGTAGAGCCCGGCCTCGCTGTGGTCGATCCGGAACCCGGCGGTCTCGAGTGCCCGTCGGAGCATGTTCCGACGCGCGCGGTACAGCGCCTTCTGCTGCTGCACGTGGGTCTCGTCCTCGAGCGCGACGATCATCGCCTGCTGCACCGGCAGCGGCGGCATCATGCCGGTGTGCTTGCGGACGGCGAGGACCTCGGCCAGCACGGCCGCGTCCCCGGCGACGAACGCCGCCCGGTACCCGGCGAGGTTCGACTGCTTCGACAGCGAGTACACGCTGAGCACGCCGTCGACCGAGTCACCCACGACGCGCGGGTCCAGGATCGTCGGCGTGGGCGTCGTGTCGTACGGCGGCTCCCAGCCGAGTTCGGCGTAGCACTCGTCCCCGACGACCACCGCGCCGAGCTCCCGCGCGCGGGCGACCGCGGCGCGCAGCTGCTCGACGGAGAGCACCCGGCCGTCCGGGTTGCCCGGTGAGTTGAGCCACACGAGCCGGGTGGACTCCGGCCAGGCTGCGGGGTCGTCCGACGCCAGGGCGGTGGCACCGACGAGGGCGGCTCCGAGCTCGTACGTCGGGTAGGCGGCCTCCGGGAACACGACCGTGTCGCCGGCGCCGATGCCGAGCCAGAGCGCGAGCCCGGCGATGAACTCCTTCGAGCCGATCGTGGGGAGCACCTGCTCGGGCGTCAGGGTGACTCCGTGGCGCCGCTCGTACCAGGCGGCGATGGCCTCGCGCAGTGCGGGGGTCCCGGCCACCTGCGGGTACGCGTGCGCGTCGGTCGCCTCGGCGAGTGCCTGCCGCACGAGCGGCGGTGTCGGGTCGACCGGTGAGCCGACGCTGAGGTCGACGATGCCGCCCTCGTACGCTGCGGCCTGCTGCTTGAACGGGACCAGCTGGTCCCAGGGGAAGTCGGGGAGGTCGAGCGCCACGGGCTCAGGCCTTCGGCGGCTCGGCCATGACGACGGGGTGGTCCTTGTGGATCACACCGACCTTCGCGGCACCGCCGGGCGAGCCGACCTCTTCGAAGAACTCGACGTTGGCCTTGTAGTAGTCGGCCCACTCGTCGGGCAGGTCGTCCTCGTAGTAGATCGCCTCCACCGGGCAGACCGGCTCGCACGCACCGCAGTCGACGCACTCGTCGGGGTGGATGTACAGCGACCGATCACCCTCGTAGATGCAGTCGACCGGGCATTCGTCGATGCAGGCGCGGTCCTTGACGTCGACACAGGGCTGGGCGATCACGTACGTCACGGTTCGGGTGCTCCCTTCGAGCTGAGCGCCTCCGAGTCTACTCGCGGGGCGTCGTGCTCCCTGACCGCACCGGTGCCTCGGTGTCACCCGGGACCCGGCCGGGGGCGCGCTGCCCCTGGGCGGCGCGGAGGCCGGACAGGTCGGGCCAGGCGAGCACGAGCGCCGCGATGACGGGCGGCCCGAAGGTCCAGACGTAGCCGGCGGCGTTCGCGAGGACGAGCGGAGAGCTCTGCCCGCCGACCGAGACGAGCACCTGCGTCGCGACGATGACGCCGATGCCGACCGCCGCGACGAGCACCCGCGACCGGTACAGCAGCCGGACCCCGACCGCCAGTCCGACCACGATCAGGGTCGTCGTGACCAGGCCGATCGGGAAGCCCGCGACCCGCTGCTGGTGCGTCACGGTGCCGAGGCCGCCGGCGACCAGGCCGAGCACGAGCGCGACGAGGACCGCCGCCACCTTGCCCTGCCGACTGAACTGGGCGTACGTCTCCGGGGCGGGTGCCGCGGGCGCCTCGTCGTGCCGGAAGGCCTCGACGTCGGGGGCGTGCTGCCGCTCCCCGTGCGGCATCACCCAGCTGAGCGCCGTGGGGTCCGCGGGGTCGACGGGATCGACGGCGACCTGCGACCGGTACTGCTCGACGGCGGCGCGCACCTTCGGACGGACCGCCCGGACGTCGACGGTCAGGTCGACCGGCTCGGCGCCCGGGTCGACGATCATCGAGAAGGGGACCTCCTCGGCCTTCGCGGCGTACCGCGCGGCGTTGTGCATCCGCACGTGGTCCGGGTGCCCGTACCCGCCGTCGTCGGCGTAGCTGATGACGGCGTCGGCCGCGGTCGACCGGATCGCCGCGCGCACGTCGTCGACGACCTCGCCGAGGTCCGCGGCGGTGAGCGAGTCGGCAGGGGCGTCGGCGGCGGCCGTCGCGCGTCCGTCCGGTCCCCACGCCATGCCCGAGTCCGTGTAACGGCGCTGCGGCAGGTCCGTCGGCCGGGCGCCGGGCCCGCCGAGCCACAGGTGCGCGGGGCCGCCCAGGGCAGCGAGTGCCGCGGCGATCTCGGTCTCACGGTGTGCGGCGACCCGTGCTGCGTCGCCGGCGAGCGGTGCGAGGTCCTCGGTCAGCATCTCCCCGCGCTCCCCGCGCGTGGCCGTGAGGACGGTGACCTCGGCGCCGAGCTCGAGGAGGGTGGCGATCGTCCCGCCCGAGGACAGGGTCTCGTCGTCGGGGTGTGCGTGGACGAACAGGACGCGCTCGGGGCGGGTGACGCTGGGCTTCGACATCGCCACCAAGCGTAGCCAGCTAGCGGGGCGTGACGATGTACGTCGCGGTGACGCCGCCGTCGCCGTCCGAGAACGTCACGACCACCCGGTAGGCGTCACTCCGGAACAGCCCGAACGCACTCGACGTGTCCGCGCGCTTCGCCGACTCCGTGTAGCCGGCGTCGGTGAGCTGCTGCGCCGCGGCCGCGAAGTCCCCGACGGAGTCGGCGCGGATCTGGGTGACCCAGCCGGAGCCGTTCGGCCCAGCTCCCCCGCCGAGCACCGTGCCGTCGACCAGCGGCACGTCGGCCGCCGGGAACCCGTCCGGCAGCTCGCCGTCGGACGTGACGTTGGTGCCGTCGAGTGCGGCGTCCAGGGCACCGTCGATGCCGCCGGCGACCGAGGCCATGCCGTCCTGGATCGCCTTGCCGTCGATGCCCTGCACCGCGTCCGTGACGCCCGAGGCGACGGACGAGCCGAGGTCGGTGGCCTGCTGGACGTCCGCGGCGGAGCAGCCGCTCAGCCCGGCGAGGGCGATGCCGGCGGCGACGGCGGCGATCAGGGTCTTCGTGCGCATGCGCAGCACCCTAGAGGGCCGGACAGGAGGCGCGGCGTGCGTTCCCTGGGAAGGTCACGTGCCCGACTACCGGCACCGCGCCTCCTGAGCGTCAGGCGGTCGCCAGGTACGCGCGGGCGGCGGCCACAGCCGCGTCGACGCCGACCGGGATCGACGTCGCCGCCTGCGGGGCGTAGAACGGCGAGTGGTTGCTCGGGATCTCGGCGCCGCTCCGGAACAGCTCCGGATCGGTGATGCCCGTGAACCAGTAGACGATCGGCACGCCCGCTGCGGCGGAGAGCTGACCGACGTCCTCGGACGCCATCGCCAGGCCGGTCTCCAGGTCGATCGCGCCGGGCACCACGGCCTGCACGGCCCCCAGGACCTTGGCCGCCTGCTCCGGGTCGTTGACGAGCACGTCGGCACCCGGCTTCCGGTCGATCGTCGGCGCTGGCATCCTGCTCGCCGCGGCCTCGGCCCGGACGATGCGGGTGATGGCCTCGATGATGTGCTCGCGGGTCTCCTCGTTGCGGGCGCGCGTGCTGATCTCGATCGTCGCCTCGTCCGCGATGATGTTGGCCCGGGTCCCGGCGTGGAAGCTGCCGACGGTGACCACGCCGGCGTCGCTCGGCGAGACCTCGCGCGAGACGATCTGCTGCAGGCGCACGACCGCCGAGGCGGCAGCGGCGATCGGGTCGAGCGTGGTCTGCGGGGCGGAGCCGTGGCCGCCGCGGCCGTGGAACGTCACGGTGAGCCGGTCGCTCGACGCCATGACCGGGCCCTTGCCGACGGCGACGATGCCGACGGGGGCGGGCGCGGAGTGCTGTCCCAGGACGATCTCGGGCTTCGGGAACCGGTCGACGAGTCCGTCGTCGACCATGGCGCGGGCGCCGGTGATGACCTCCTCCGCCGGCTGGAAGACGCCGACGACCGTCCCGCGCCACTCGTCCTTCGTCGCGACCAGGCGCTCGAGGGCGCCGAGCAGCCAGGTGACGTGGATGTCGTGCCCGCAGGCGTGCATGGTCGGGACCGTCGCGCCGGTCTCGTCCTGCCCGGTGTGCTCACTGGCGTACGGCAGGCCGGTGCGCTCCTGCACGGGCAGCCCGTCCATGTCCGCGCGGAGCCAGATCGTCGGACCGTCGCCGTTGGCCAGCACGGCGACGACGCCCGTGCCGCCGACGCCGGTCGTCACCTCGATCCCGCCGATCGCCCGGAGGGTGTCGGCGACGACACCGGCCGTGCGGTGCTCCTGGAAACCGAGCTCGGGGTGTGCGTGCAGGTCCTGGTACAGCGAGAGGAGGTCGAGGGTCACCCGTCCACCGTACAACCGGCGACGGCCCGGCCACCTGGTGGGGTGACCGGGCCGTCGGACGGGAGGCGTGCCTCCCGGGCGGTGCCGCTGCTCACGCGTCCTGACGCTTCAGGCGGGCGTACGCGCGCTGACGGGCCTGCGCGTCGAGCTCGACCTTGCGGATGCGCACGGCGTCGGGGGTGACCTCGACGCACTCGTCCTCGCGGGCGAACTCGAGGCACTCCTCGAGCGAGAGCTGGCGGGACGGGGTCATCGACTCGAAGGTGTCGGCCGTCGACGAACGCATGTTCGTCAGCTTCTTCTCCTTCGTGATGTTGACGTCCATGTCGTCGGCGCGCGAGTTCTCGCCGATGACCATGCCCTCGTAGACCTCTTCCGTCGGGTTGACGAAGAACGTCATCCGCTCCTGGAGGTTCGTGATGGCGAACGGCGTGACCACACCGGCGCGGTCGGAGACGATCGAGCCGTTGATACGGGTCTGGATCGGGCCCGCCCACTCGCCGTAGCCGTGCGAGATGGCGTTCGCGATGCCGGTGCCGCGGGTCTCGGTGAGGAACGACGTGCGGAAGCCGATCAGACCGCGCGACGGCACGATGAACTCCATGCGGATCCACCCGGTGCCGTGGTTCACCATGTTCTCCATGCGGCCCTTGCGGGCGGCCATGAGCTGGGTGATGGCGCCGAGGTACTCCTCCGGCGTGTCGATCGTCATGTGCTCGTAGGGCTCGAGGGTCTTGCCGTTCTCGTCCTTCTTCGTGACGACCTGCGGCTTGCCGACCGTGAGCTCGTAGCCTTCACGGCGCATCTGCTCGACGAGGATGGCGAGCGCGAGCTCACCGCGACCCTGGACCTCCCACGCGTCGGGGCGGCCGATGTCCTGGACCTTGAGCGAGACGTTGCCGACGAGCTCGCGGTCCAGGCGGTCCTTGACCATGCGGGCGGTGAGCTTGTGGCCCTTGACCTTGCCGACGAGCGGGCTGGTGTTCGTACCGATCGTCATCGAGATCGCCGGGTCGTCGACCGTGATGGTCGGCAGCGGCCGGACGTCCTCGGGGTCGGTCAGGGTCTCACCGATGGTGATGTCCTCGAAGCCGGCGACGGCGACGATGTCACCGGGGCCCGCGGACTCGGCCGGGTAGCGGTCCAGCGCCTTGGTGATGAGGAGCTCGGTGATGCGGGCGTTCTGCACGGAGCCGTCGTGCTTGACCCACGCGACCGTCTGACCCTTCTTCATCGTGCCGTGGAAGATGCGGAGCAGCGCGAGGCGGCCGAGGAACGGCGACGCGTCGAGGTTCGTGACGTGCGCCTGCAGCGGGTGCTCGTCGTCGTACGTCGGGGCCGGCACGTGCTGGAGGATCGCCTCGAACAGCGGCTCGAGGTCGTCGTTGTCCGGCAGGCTGCCGTCGGCCGGCTTGTTGCGCGACGCGGCACCGGCACGGCCCGAGGCGTAGACCACCGGGACGTCGAGGATGGCGTCGAGGTCGAGGTCGTCGACCTCGTCCGACAGGTCGGAGGCGAGCCCGAGCAGCAGGTCCTGGGACTCGGAGACGACCTCGTCGATGCGGGAGTCCGGGCGGTCCGTCTTGTTGACGAGCAGGATCACCGGGAGCTTGGCGGCGAGCGCCTTGCGGAGCACGAAGCGGGTCTGGGGCAGCGGGCCCTCGGACGCGTCGACGAGCAGGACGACACCGTCGACCATGGAGAGGCCGCGCTCGACCTCGCCGCCGAAGTCGGCGTGGCCGGGGGTGTCGATCACGTTGATCGTGATGCGGCCGCCCGGGTTGAACTCTTCGGCGTGCTTCCCGTTGTAGAGCACCGAGGTGTTCTTCGCGAGGATGGTGATGCCCTTCTCGCGCTCGAGGTCGTTCGAGTCCATCATCCGGTCTTCGCCCTCGAAGTGGGCGTCGAACGAGTTGGTCTGCGTGAGCATCGCGTCGACGAGGGTGGTCTTGCCGTGGTCGACGTGTGCCACGATGGCGACGTTGCGCAGGTCGGACCGGGTGGCGAGCGCCATACAGGACATCCTTTGGTGTTCGGAAGAAGATCGGGCGGCCGGCCGTCGTGGACACATCACACCCGCGGGCAGAACGCCCGACACGCCAGTCTACCGGTAGTTCGCAACCAGGAGGAGTACAGGGCATGAGCCGACGGCGAACGTGGACCGAGATCACGATCGTCCTCATGCTGTCGCTCGGTGGCAGCGCGCTGTACTCGATCCTGCAGATCATCGACGACCTGTCGCAGACGACCCCGCTCGGCGAGCAGTCCACGGCGCTCAACCAGTCGACCACCACCGTGCAGTACGTCGACCTCGCACGCCAGCTCGTCGGCATCGCGGTCGATCTGGCCCCGGTCGCGCTGGTCTGCTACCTGCTGTGGAGCACGACCCGGCCGCACCTGTCACGACTCGGCATCGACCGCTTCCGCGTGCGCCCGGACCTCGGCGGCGCCGCGCTCATCGCCCTGTGCATCGGCGTCCCCGGACTCGGCCTGTACTTCGCGGGGCGCGCACTCGGGTTCACCGTGGCCGTCGACCCGTCGGCGCTCGACTCCTACTGGTGGACGGTGCCCGTCCTGCTGCTGTCCGCGGTCCGGTCGGGGCTGCAGGAGGAGGTCATCGTCGTCGGGTACCTGTACTCGCGGCTCGGGGACCTCGGGTGGGGGCGCTGGCAGGTCATCCTCTCCACCGCTGTGTTGCGCGGGAGCTACCACCTGTACCAGGGGTTCGGCGCGTTCGTCGGGAACGCGGTGATGGGCGTCGTGTTCGGGTGGATCTACACGAAGTGGGGCCGCCTGCTCCCGCTCGTGATCACGCACGTGCTCCTCGACGCGGTGGTGTTCGTCGGGTACCCGTGGGTGGCGGCGGCTTTCCCGGAGCTGTTCCGGTAGCACGCGGGCGGGGCGGAGGCGCCGGTGTGCGTCCCTGCGCGCGCTTCCGCGCGGTTCCGCGCGGTTCCGACCGGCGCGCGTTTCCGCCTGGCGCGAGCGGGTGGAAGGGGCGCGTTTCCGTTCGGCGCGAGCGGGCGGAAGCGGCGCGTTTCCGCCCGGCGCGAGCGGGCGGGAGCGGCCGACGCGCGCAGCGTCTCCGGCGCGAGCGGGCGGAAACGGCCCACCCATGCGCCGGAACGGGACGGAAACCGCCCGCTCGCGTGATCGGAGCGCGCAGCCGTGCGAGCGGGCGGAAGCGGCCCGACCGCGCGACCGGTACCGACCGGATCCACCCGCCCGTGCGACGGACAGGCGGCGCGGATCACGACTGCACCGCGCCTCCCGTCCCGAGCGGGCGGAACGACCGCACCCCACGACCGAACGCAACCGGAACCGCCCGCTCGCTCGCTCGCTCGCTCGCTCGCGAGCGTGGCGGGCCGGGGACCCACACGAGCGGGCGGAAACGGCGGAAACGCCCGCCCGGTACCGACCGAATCCGCCCGCTCGTGCGACGGACGGGAGGCGCGGATCACGACTGCACCGCGCCTCCCCTTCCCGAGCGGGCGGAAACGGCGGGAACGCGCGCCCGGTACCGACCGAATCCGCCCGCTCACGCGACGGACAGGAGGCGCGGATCACGACTGCACCGCGCCTCCCCTTCCCGAGCGGGCGGAAACGGCGGGAACGCCCGCCCGGTACGGACCGGATCCGCCCGCTCACGCGACGGACGGGAGGCGCGGATCACGACTGCACCGCGTCTCCCGTTCCCGAGCGGGCGGGAACGGCGGGAACGGGCCACCGGACGCGACGGATCCTGCCCGCTCGCGCGACGGACGCCAGGCGGGCGCCAGCGCGAACCGCGCCTTCCGTCCGGAGCCCCGCGAGCGGGTGGAGACGGCCGGATCGCGCGCTCGCTGCGGACCGAATCCACCCGCTCACGCGACGGGCGGGAGGCGCGTGTCGATGCCGCACCGCGCCTCCTGTCCGTCGGACGGCCGGAGCGCACGCGAGCGGGTGGGAACAGCGGGACCGCATCAACGAACGGGACGGATCCGCCCGTTCGTGTGACGGACGCCAGGCGCGGGGCGGGGGCCGCCCCGCGCCCCGCGCCCCGCGCCCCGCGCCCCGCGCCCCGCGCCTGGCGGGTCAGGCCACCAGGCTGGGCACCTTCTCCGGGTAGTGGCAGGCCGCGCGGTGGTCGACGTCGGCGCCACGACGCGGCGCGTTCGCCGGGACCTCGTCGCGGCATCGCGCGCGATCGCCCTCCGGGAGCATCGCGTACAGCGGGCAGCGCGATCGGAACCGGCAGCCCGTCTGGCGTTCGGTCGGGCTGGGCGGGTCACCGGGCAGGAGGATCGTGGCCCGGGTCCGCTCCACCGCCGGGTCCGGCACCGGGACCGCGGACATGAGCGCCGCCGTGTACGGGTGCATCGGACGTTCGAAGACCTCGTCGACGGAGCCGTCCTCGACCGTGCGCCCGAGGTACATCACGCTCACCCGGTCTGCGACGTGCCGGATCACCGACAGGTCGTGCGACACGAACAGGTAGGACAGTCCGAGCCTCGCCTTGAGCTCGGCGAGCAGGTTGAGCACGCCCGCCTGGATCGACACGTCGAGGGCGGACACCGGCTCGTCGAGCACGATGAGGTCCGGCTCGGTCGCCAGGGCCCGCGCGATCGAGATGCGCTGACGCTGTCCACCGGAGAACTCGTGCGGGAAGCGGTCCGCCTCGGCGGCGCGCAGACCGACGAGCCCGAGGAGCTCGGGGACACGGGCCGCGATGCGGTCGCCGCTCGCCCCGACCGCGCGGAGCGGTTCGGCGACGACGTCGTACACGGACATCCGGGGGTCGAGGCTGGCGGCAGGGTCCTGGAACACCATCGAGATGCGCTGCCGGAGCTGCTTCGACGCCGCGACGGGCTGGCCGAAGAGCTCGACCGTGCCGTGCTCGGGGCGCTCGAGGTCCATGAGCTGGTGCAGCGTCGTGGACTTGCCGGAGCCGGACTCGCCGACGAGTCCGAGCGTCTCGCCCTGCCGGATGTCCAGGTCGACGCCGTCGACGGCGTAGACCTCGCCGACCTTGCGGCGGAAGACGGCGCCCTTGACGAGCGGGAAGGTCTTGGTCAGGCCCTCGACGTGGACGACCGGGTCACGCTGCTCGCGGGGAGTCGAGGGGACCGCGTCGGCGGGCCCGATCTCCGGCAGGTGGAAGATCGCCCCGGCGTCCGCGTGGGCCTGGGCGACCTCCTCGTACCGGTGGCAGGCCACCGCGTGCGGGACGCTCCGGTCGACGGCACCCTCGCCGGGGACACCGGCGGAGACGTCGACCGCCGCGAGCGGGGGCTCCGAGCCGCGGCACACGGCTGCGGCGAGGGGGCAGCGGTCCGCGAACGGGCAGGCGTCGGCGAGCCCGATGAGGGACGGCGGCGAGCCCGGGATCGGGACGAGCGGCTCGCCGCTGGCCTGGTCGAGTCGTGGGAGCGCACCGATGAGTCCGATCGTGTACGGCATGCGCGGGCGGGCGAAGAGCTCGTCGGCGCTCGCGGTCTCGACGATGCGGCCCGCGTACATCACGGCGATCCGGTCGGCGATCCCGGCGATCACCCCGAGGTCGTGGCTGACGAAGACGAGGGCGGCACCGGTCTCGCGCTGCGCGGTCCGGAGCACGTCGATGATCTGCGCCTGGATCGTCACGTCCAGGGCGGTCGTCGGCTCGTCCGCCAGGATCACGTCCGGGTCGTTCGCCATCGCCATCGCGATCATCGCCCGCTGCCGCATGCCGCCGGAGAACTCGTGCGGGAACGCGTCGACGCGGGTGTCGGCCTGCGGGATCCCGACGAGCCTGAGCAGCTCGATCGCACGCTCGCGTGCCTGCTGCTTCGTGGCGCCGCGGTGCACGCGGACCGTCTCCGCGATCTGTTCGCCGATCGTGTACACGGGGGTGAACGCGGACAGCGGGTCCTGGAACACCATGGCGACCTTCGCGCCGCGGAGGCGGCTCATCTGCTTGTCGCTGCGTCCGAGGAGCTGGTCGCCCTCGAGCTCGATCGACCCGCTCACCTGCGTGGTGTCGGGCAGGAGCCCGAGGATCGCCATGCTCGTCACGGACTTGCCGGAGCCCGACTCCCCCACGATGCCCAGGACCTCGCCCCGCCGGAGCTCGAGGTCGACCCCGCGCACCGCGTGGACGAGGCCGCGTGGCGTCGGGAACCGCACGTGCAGGTCCCGGACGCGCAGGATCGGAGCGTCGACCGTCGTGGTGGTCGCCGTGCTGGTGGTGGTGCTGCGGTCTGCGCTCATGCGCCGGCTCCCGCCTGGGTGGTGATCGTCGCCGCGTCCACCGCGGCCTGGTTCTGGTCCCGCTTGCGTCCGGTCCGCTTCTGCCGCTTGCCCGTCGACGAGGTCGGGTCGAGTGCGTCACGCAGCCCGTCACCGAGCAGGTTCGCGGCGATCGCGAACACGACGAGGGCGCCGGCGGCGAAGAAGAACAGCCACGGGCTGGTGAGCGCCGCGTCCTGGTTCTGCGCGATGAGCGTGCCGAGCGAGACGTCGGGCGCCTGGACGCCGAAGCCGAAGTAGCTCAGGCTCGTCTCGGACAGCACGGCCGCACCCACCTGGATGGTGCCGTCGATGATGAGGAACGACGCGACGTTCGGCAGGATGTGCCGCACGATGATCCGGAACGGGCCGATGCCCATGTAGCGCGCGGCCCGGACGAACTCACGCTCCTTGACCGAGAGCGTCATGGAGCGGACGACGCGCGCCGTGACCATCCAGCCGAAGGCGGCGATGAGCACCACGAGCACGATCCAGCCCGAGTTCTGGATGCGGGGGCTGATGATCGCGATGATGAGGAACGACGGCAGCACGAGCAGCATGTCGACGAAGAACATCACGATGCGGTCCGTCCAGCCGCCGAAGTAGCCGGCCGCTGCCCCGGCGAGCGCGGCGAGCGCGGTCGAGAACACCGCGACGAGCAGTCCGATGAGCAGGCTCTTCTGCATGCCCCGGGCGGTCTGCGTGAAGACGTCCTGGCCGATGCCGTTGGTGCCGAACCAGTGCGTGGCGCTCGGTGGCTGCGTGAAGGCGGTGTAGTCGATCTGCGAGTAGCCCCACGGACTGACGAGCGGTCCGATGAAGGCGAACGCGAACAGCAGCACGATGACCCCGAGGCCGACGCCGGCCCCACGGTTCATGAAGACGCGCACGACGGTCTGCACGAAGCGGTTGCGCTGCTTGCGACCGGGCTCCGGTGCGCTGCCGGGCAGCGGGCTGTCCGCTCGTGCGAGGGTGTCGCCGTCGATCGGTTCGATGCGGGTGTCGGTCATGGTCAGCTCCTCCGGACCCGCGGGTCGAGCACGGCGGTCAGGGTGTCGGCGAGGAACCCGGCGATGAGCACCATGACCGAGGCGAACAGGGAGTACGCCGTGACGGCGTTCACGTCGTTGTTGTTCACGGCGTCGATGAACCAGGCACCGAGACCGTTCCAGCCGAAGATCTTCTCGGTGAAGATCGCGCCGGTGAGGATGCCGAGGAACCCGTACGCGAACAGCGTCGTCATCGGGATGAGCGCCGTCCGGAGCCCGTGCTTGAAGGTCGCCTGTCGCTTCGTCAGCCCCTTCGCCCGCGCCGTCCGGAGGAAGTCCGACCCGAGCACGTCGAGCATCGTCGCCCGCTGGTACCGGCTGTAGATCGCGATGAGCCCGAGCGCGATGGAGATCGTCGGCAGCAGCAGGTGCACGCCGCGGTCGAGGAACAGGTCCCACCAGGTGCCGGTCAGCCCCGGGGTCGCCTCACCGGTGAAGTTGATGAGCTGCTTGCCGGTGTCCTGGTTGAGCTTCGTCGCTCCGATCTTCAGGAACACCGCGGTGAGGAACACGGGCGTCGATATCAGGATGATCGAGATGACGGCGCTCACCCGGTCGGAGATCCGGTACTGCCGGATCGCGTTCCACACCCCGAGCAGCACGCCCAGCAGGATGCCGAGGACCGTCCCGACGAGCAGGAGGCGCAGGCTGACACCGAGGCGGGGCCAGAACGCGTCGTTGACGCTCCGGTCCTGGATCGTCTGTCCCATGTCGCCGCGGACGACGTCGCCGAGCCAGTGGCCGTACCGGACGATGATCGGGGTCTTGTCGTTGACGCCGATCTCGTCGAGCTTGCGGTCGATGGTCGCCGCCGGCGGCGCCGGGTTGCGGTCGGCGTAGACGGATCGTGGGCTGAATGTCGCCGATGACAGGAAGTAGGTCAACGACGTTGCGAGGAACACGAGCACGACGTAGTACACGAGTCGCCGCCCCAGGAAGCGGATCATGCGGAACACCTTATGACCTCGTTTGTTTCCGGGAGATCACACGGACCGTCCGGCCGGGTAACGATTCGACGCCGTGGCGCGAATCGGCCTTCTACCCCTGGGCGGGGGCCATAGGGTGAATCCAACTTCACGAGGGGAAGAACATGAAGCACAGGAAAGTCCTGGCGTTGACGGCGGCGCTCGCCGGCTTCGCTCTCGTCGCGACCGGCTGCTCGAACGGGTCGAGCGGCGGCTCCGGCGGCGGCTCCGACGACTCGGGCAAGAAGACCCTGCCGACGTCGGCGGAGATCAACGAGACGCCGGTCTCGGACCTGCAGGACGGCGGCACCCTGCGTCTGCCGATCTCGCAGTGGATCACCCAGTGGAACTACAACCAGGTCGACGGTGCCCTGGTCGACGCGTCCACGATCGAACAGGCGACGATGCCGTTCATCTACACGATCGACGCGAAGGGGGCCCCCGAGCTCGACACGGACTACGTGTCGAAGGCCGAGGCGACGAGCGACGACCCGCTGACGATCGAGTACACGATCAACCCGAAGGCCAAGTGGAACGACGGTTCGTCGATCACGTGGAACGACTTCGCGAACCAGTGGAAGGCGCTCAACGGCTCGAACGAGGAGTACCTCGTCGGTGCCACGACCGGCTACGAGGACATCGCTTCGGTCGAGAAGGGTTCCAGCGACCAGGACGTCGTGGTGACCTTCGACAAGCCGTTCTCGGACTGGAAGTCGCTGTTCAGCCCGCTGTACCCGGCGAGCCAGACCGGCACCCCGGACCAGTTCAACAACGCGTACAAGGGCAAGGTCCCGGTGTCGTCCGGCCCGTACGAGGTCTCCAAGCTCGACGAGACCGCGGGCACCGTGACGATCGTCCCGGACGACGACTGGTGGGGTGAGAAGCCGAAGCTCGACCAGGTGATCTTCCGCTCCCTGGACGGCAACGCGGACGTCGACGCCTACCTGAACAAGGAGATCGACTCCGTCCTGACCACAACGTCCGAGCGGTTCGACCGTGTGAAGGACGCGAAGGACACGACGATCTACGCGTCCACCTCGGCGCAGTACACCCACGTCGACTTCTCGTCGCAGGGCATCCTCGAGGACAAGCAGCTCCGACTGGCGATCCAGCACGCGGTCAACCGTGAGGCACTGGCGCAGGTCATCGGCGGGACCCTGCCGTACAAGCTCGGCACGCTCGACAACCACATCTTCCTGTCCACCGACGACGGCTACGAGTCGAACATCGACCCGAACGGCACCTTCGACGTCGAGAAGGCGAAGAAGATCCTGGACGACGACGGCTGGAAGACGGACGGCACCTACCGCAAGAAGGACGGCAAGACGCTGTCGCTCTCGGTGACGATCCCGTCGGGCGCCACCGCTTCGCAGAAGCTCTCCGAGGTCATGCAGCAGCAGCTGAAGGAGGTCGGCATCGAGCTCAAGCTGAAGTCCGTGTCCGTCGACGACTTCTTCGAGCAGTACGTCACGCCGGGCAACTACGACATGACGATCTTCGTCTGGGGTGGCACCGGCTTCCACTCCGGCGGTGCGTCGATCTACACGACCGGCGACACCGGCCAGAACTACGGCCGGATCGGCACGAAGGCGATCGACGAGCTCATCGCCCAGGCCCTGTCCGAGCCGGACACCGACAAGGCGAACGCGATCTGGAACAAGGTCGACAAGAAGGTGTGGGCCGAGGGCCACTCGATGCCGATCACGGCGAAGCCCGCGCTCGTCGCGCAGAACCCGAAGCTCGCCAACTACGGCGCCTTCGCGGGCGCGCAGAACATCGACTGGACCAAGGTCGGTTTCACGAAGTAGTCACGAGCACGACCGACGGCCCCGGACACCCCGCGTGTCCGGGGCCGTTCGTCGTCGTTCCCCCCGTCCGGGTGTCGGTGCTGCTGCGGACCCGCTCGACCCCGGCCGGGCGGACCCACAGACAACCCACAGCGCGGCGCGCGGCCGCACCGGGCGGCGCACCCTAGTTTGGCCGCATGAGCATCCCCGAGATCGGCGAGCCCGCGCCGGACTTCACCCTGCCGGGCATGACGGTCCGCCAGGGCGCGCGGTTCGACGACACGTTCTCGCTGTCCGCCGAGATCGGCCGCACCGTGGTGCTCGCCTTCTACCCCGGCGATGCCACCCCGGTCTGCACCGCACAGCTCTGCAGCTACCAGGAGGAGCTCGACGACTTCGCCGACCTCGGCGCGGTGGTCTGGGGCGTCAGCCCGCAGGCACTCGACTCGCACGAGGCCTTCGCCCGCGGTTCGTCGCTCACCTTCCCCCTGCTGAGCGACACCTCCGGGGACACGATCCGCGCCTACGGCGTGCAGGCACCGGGGATCGGGCTCCGGCGCTCCGTGTTCGTCATCGACGCCGACGGCGTGGTGCGCTGGCGGCACGTCGGACTGGTGGGCCTGCGCTTCCCGAAGGCCGAGGCCATCCGCGCGCAGATCGAGACCCTCGTCGTCTGATCCTCGGCGTGTTGTCTCCCTGGCATTCCCCTGATGGGGTATTGACACCCGAACAGGGGGCGGGGAACCATGGTCGGCACGAGAGGTCCTCCAGGACCGGTCTCCCCGGGGAACCGGGTCGTCGGCCGGTACGCGCCGGTGTCTCACACCCGCTCGGCCGACGTCCCCGGGGAGGCATCTCTCGTCCGCGGCACCCTACGATCGATCCATGGTCAGGATCGTCTCACCCGGCATGCGGACCCTCGCGATCGTGCTGTGGGTGGTCGCCGTCGCACTCGTGCCGCTCGGGCTGCTGACCGCGCCCCCGGCCGCCCGGTTCCTGGCCCCCGTCCCGAGCATCGGGATCGCGTTCATCGCCTGGGCCGTCCTGTGGCGCCCGCGGATCGAGCTGCGCGACGACGCACTCGTCGTCGTCGACGTCCGACGACGTTCCTCCTACGCCTGGCGCCGCGTCACCGGGGTCCAGACCAAGTACGGGCTGGAGTTCGTCTCGAGCGAGGGTGAGCGACGGACGTGGATCGCCACGCGGCCGACGGCCGCACTGCGACTCGACGACACCGTGCGGGGGACGTCCCGGCGCGTGACCGTCGAGGAGGCCGCGGAGACGGTGCGCCTCCGGCTCCCCGAGGCCGTCGCGACGGACGGGCCACCGCCCGCCACCGTGGCGGCCGCGCCGATCGCCCACCGTGCGCACGGGTGGACCGTCGTCGGCATCATCGTGCTGGCGCTCGTGTCCACGATGGCGGCCGCGCAGCTCTGACCACTGCACCGCCCCGACCCGATCCGTCGGACGGGAGGCACGGGTCGCTCCCGCACCGCGCCTCCCGGGATCGGCGGCACGGACCGACGGGAGGCGCGTGCCGGGCCCGGGACGCGCCTCCCGTCAGACGATCTCCCCCGCAACGACGGAACGCGCCGCCCCGAGGGGACGACGCGTTCCGGAACGGGACGGACGGATCAGCGACCGAACTCGAACCCGGCGCCGGGGATGGCTGCCAGGAGGTCCTTCGTGTACTGCTCCTTCGGGTCGGCGAAGACCTCGTCGGTCGTCGCCTTCTCGACGATCTGGCCCTTGCGCATGACGCAGACGTTGTCCGCGACGAGGCGGACCACGGCGAGGTCGTGCGTGATGAACAGGTAGGTCAGGCCGAGCTCCGTCTGCAGCTCGGTCAGCAGGTCCAGGATCTGTCCCTGCACGAGCACGTCGAGCGCGGAGACCGCCTCGTCGAGCACGATGACCTCGGGCTTGAGGGCCAGCGCACGGGCGACGGCGATGCGCTGCCGCTGACCGCCCGAGAGCTCGTTCGGGTAGCGGTTCACCATGGACTTCGGCAGCGCGACCTGGTCGAGCAGCTCCAGCACGCGCGCGCGCCGGGACGCCTTGTCCCCGACCTTGTGCGTGTGCAGCGGCTCGGCGATCGTGTTCCCGACGTTGTACATCGGGTCCAGCGAGCCGTACGGGTCCTGGAAGACGGGCTGGACACGACGGCGGAAGTCGAAGAGGTCCTTGCCCTTCAGCGCGCCGACGTCGATCCCGTCGAACTGCACGGTGCCGCTCGTGATCGACTCGAGCTGGAGCACGAGCTTCGCGACCGTCGACTTGCCGGAGCCGGACTCGCCGACGAGCGCCGTGGTGGTGCCCTTCGGGATCGAGAACGAGACACCGTCGACGGCCTTGAGCTCGCGGGTCGCCAGGTTCTTGCCGCGCAGCTTGTAGACCTTCTCGAGGTCCTTGACCACGATGAGGTCCTTCGCCGGCGCGTGCTCGCGCTGCTGGGCGCGGGCGAGGAGCTCGTCGTCGTCACTGCCGACGTCCGCGATGTCCACGCGCTCGTGCTGCACCTTCGACTGGATGCGGCGGCTCGCGAGCGAGGGTGCCGCGGCCACGAGGCGCTGCGTGTACGGGTGCTGCGGGTTCGCCAGGATCTCCTTCGACGGACCCGCCTCGACGACCTGGCCCTTGTACATCACGACGAGCTTCTCGGCGCGCTCGGCAGCGAGCCCGAGGTCGTGCGTGATGAACAGGACGCTCGTGCCGAAGTCCCGCGTGAGCGTCTCGAGGTGGTCGAGGATGACGCGCTGCACGGTGACGTCGAGCGCGCTGGTCGGCTCGTCCGCGATGAGCAGCTTCGGGCGGCTCGACAGACCGATGCCGATGAGCACACGCTGGCGCATGCCGCCGGAGAACTCGTGCGGGTACTGCTTGAGTCGGTTCGCCGCGTCGCCGAGGCCGGCCTCCTTCAGCACCTCGACCGCGCGGGCGCGGATCTCGTGCTTGCCGGTGGCGATGCCGTTCGCCTTGATCGCTTCTTCCACCTGGAAGCCGATGGACCACAGCGGGTTGAGGTTCGACATCGGGTCCTGCGGGACGTAGCCGATCTCCTTCCCGCGGATCGTGGCCATGGCCTTGTCGTCCAGCCCGACGAGCTCGCGCCCGTTGAACTTGATCGACCCACCGGTGACCTGACCGGTGCCGGGCAGGAGCTTGATGATCGCCTGGGCGCTCGTCGACTTGCCGGAGCCGGACTCGCCGACGATCGCGAGGCGCTCGCCCTGCTCCAGCGTCATGTTGACGCCGCGGACGGCCTGGACGAAACCGCTCTGGGTCTTGAACCCGACCTGCAGGTCGGAGATCTCGAGCAGCGGGGCTGCAGCGCCGCCCGCACGGCTGGCGGTCGGCTGGGTCAGAGTCTCGCTCATCGGCGGGCCCTCGCCTTCGGGTCGAGCGCGTCGCGGACCACGTCACCGAGGAGGAGGAACGCGAGCACGGTGATGGACAGGGCGGCCGACGGCCAGAAGATCGTCGACGGTGCGGTGCGGATCGACTGCTGGGCGTTGCCGATGTCGACACCCCAGCTCAGCGCGTTCGTCGGCAGACCGATACCGAGGAAGGACAGGGTCGCCTCTGCCACGATGAACGTGCCGAGCGACACCGTCGCGACGACGATGACCGGCGCGAGCGAGTTCGGGATGACGTGCCGCACGAGCGTCGTGAACCGGCTGACGCCGAGCGCGGCCGATGCCGTGACGTAGTCCGACTGCTTCGCGCTGAGCACGGCACCACGCATGATGCGCGCGATCTGCGGCCAGGCGAACGCGGCGAGCACGAGCGCGACCGTCAGGGCGTTCCGCGCCGGGATGACCGACATGATCACGATCGCGCCGAGGACGGTCGGGATCGAGAAGAAGATGTCGGCGATGCGGGACACGATCGTGTCGAGCCAGCCGCCGAAGAAGCCGGCGAGGGCACCGATCACGATGCCGACGACCGAGACGAGCACGGTCGCGACGACACCGACGATGAGCGAGTTCCGGGTGCCCCAGATCACGCGGGCGTAGACGTCGTTGCCCTGGCGGTTGAAGCCGAGGATGTGTCCGGCCTCGGGACCCTCGTTGCTCTTCGCGAGGACGGCCTCACGGGGGTCCACGTGCGTGAACAGGCCGGGGAAGATCGCGACGACGATGATGAGCAGGATCAGGATCGACGAGATCCAGAACATCGGACGCACGCGCATCGAGTCCCAGGCGTCGGACCACGTCGAACGGGTCTTCTCGTCGACGTTGACCTGGTCGACCTCCTGGAGCGGGGTCTCCTCGATCGGGGCGACGTAGTGCGTCGCCTGACGGGGTTCGGCGTTACTTGGCATAGCGGATCCTCGGGTCCAGGACGGCGTAGAGCAGGTCGACCAGGAGGTTGGCGAGCATGAAGATGATGACCATGACGGCCACGAAGGAGACGACCGTCGGCCCCTCGCCGAGCTTCACGGCCTGGAACACCGTTCCACCCACACCGTGGATGTTGAAGATGCCCTCGGTCACGACGGCACCGACCATGAGGCTGCCGATGTCGACGCCCAGGTAGGTCACCACGGGGATGAGCGAGTTCCGGAAGATGTGCACGCCCACCACGCGGCGGCGCGACAGACCCTTGGCGGTCGCGGTCCGGACGAAGTCAGCCGAGACGTTCTCGGCGACGCTCGCGCGGGTCAGACGGACGATGTAGGCGAACGAGACCGTCGCCAGCACGATCGCCGGCAGCACGAGCTCGGACCAGGGCGCCTGGTTCGACACCGTCACGCGGAACAGTCCGAGGTTGATGCCGAAGACGTACTGCAGCACGAAACCGACGACGAACGTCGGGACCGAGATGAGCAGCAGGGACACGACCAGGGCCGTGGCGTCGAACCACTTGCCCTTCTTGAGGCCCGCGATGACGCCGACGACGATGCCGGCGACCGCTTCGAACGCGAGCGCGAGGAGCGCCAGGCGCGCCGTGATGGGGAACGCCTGCGCGAGCTGCGAGCTGACCGGCAGACCCGAGTAGGTCAGACCGAGGTCGCCGCGGAAGACGCCACCGACCCAGAGCAGGTACTGGACGATGAACGGCTTGTCCAGGTTGTACTGGGCGCGCAGCTGCTCGATGACCTGCGGCGAGGGCTGGCGGTCGCCGAAGAGCGCGGCGATGGGGTCACCCGGCAGGGAGAACACCATGAAGTAGATGAGGAACGTGGCCCCGAAGAACACGGGGATGAGTTGCAGGAGGCGCTTGCCGAGGTACCAGAGCATCAGATCCCTGCCTGGTTCGGAGCGAGCATGTCGTTCAGGTTCATGTCGTGAGGGGTGGACGGTCCGAGGGTCGGCACGGGTGTCCGGCGCGGGTGGCGGTGCCCGCTGTGGTGGGGAAGGTGTTTCCGCCGCGGTACGGGGGCCCGGGGACCGTGTGGTCCCCGAACCCCCGTCCGGTGATCGCGGTGCAGGATACCTGCCCGCGATGTGTCTCCGAGGAGACCGGTGTTACTTCTTGACCTCGACGTCGTAGTACAGCGGAACCGAGTTCCAGCCGAACTTCACGTTCGAGACGGTGTCCGCGTTCCAGACGCCGGTGACGTTGGAGTACCACAGCGGGATCTGGGGCAGGTCCTCGAACAGGAGCTCCTGCGCCTGGTCGAAGTACTTGTTGCCCTCTTCGACGGTCGCTGCCGAACGGCCCTTCTGGAGCAGCTCGTTGTACTCGGCCGAGTCGTAGCGCGAGTAGTTGCTGGACGAACCCTCACCCATGGTCGGGCCGAGGAAGTTGTACAGCGACGGGTAGTCCGCCTGCCAACCGGTGCGGCTGCCGCCCGTGAGCTTGTCGTCGGTCTGGACCGCGAGCGCCTCGGCGAAGGTCGGGTAGGCCTTGCCCTCGGCCTTGATGCCGAGCGTGCTCGAGATCGAGTTGGTGACCGCGGTGACCCACGCCTCGTGACCGCCGTCGGCGTTGTAGGCGATGGTCAGGGTGTCGTCGTACTTCGAGATCTTGTCGGCCTCGGCCCACAGCTCCTTGGCCTTCGACTTGTCGAAGTCGAGGACGTCCGAACCGTCGAGCTTGTCGTTCCAGCCGTCGATGACCGGCGACGTGAAGTCCTTGGCCGGCGTGCGGGTGCCGTCGAAGATCTTGTCCGTGATCTCCTCGCGGTTGATCGACATCGAGATCGCCTCGCGACGGAGCTTGCCCTCTTCACCCTTCCAGTGGTCGAGGTAGTAGGGCAGGTAGATGGCCTGGAAGATCGCGGCCGCCTGGTTGACGTTCGAGTCCGGGAAGTCGTCCTTGTACGTCTGGAACGCGCTGTCCGGAACGGCGTCGAGCACGTCGAGGTTGCCGCCCTGGGCGTCCTGGTACGCGGTGTCCTGCGAGGTGTAGAACGTGATCGTCAGACCACCGTTCTTCGGCTTGCGCTTGCCCACGTAGTCGTCGTTCTTGACGAGCTTGATGGACTGGTTGTGCGTCCAGGCGTCGTCGCCGTCGAGCTTGTAGGGGCCGTTGCCGATCGGGTTCTCACCGAAGGCCTTCGTGTCGTCGTAGAACGCCGAGGGCAGCGGGACGAACGCCGAGTAGCCGAGCGACAGCGGGAAGTCCGACTGCGCCGACTTGAGGGTGACGGTGAACTCGTCGTCGTCGACGACCTTGAGACCGGTGAGCTCCGAGTCCTTGGTCGCGTCGTAGCCCTCGATGTTCTCGAAGAAGTAGCTCGCGCCCTGCTTGTTCGAGTACTTGGCTGCCCAGTCCCACGCCTTCGTGAAGGACTCGGCGGTCACCTTCTCGCCGTTGGTGAAGGTGTAGTTCGTGTTGAGCGTGATGTCGAACGTCTTGGAGTCGTCCGTGTCGATGCTCTTCGCGACCTCGTTGACGGGCTTGCCGTCGGCGTCGTACGAGACGAGACCCTCGAAGATCGAGTCGATGATCTTGCCGCCACCGACCTCGGTGGTGTTCGACGGGATGAGCGGGTTCTGGGGCTCGTTGCCGTTGGTCGTGACGATGCCGGACGCGTTCGCCGAGCCCGAGCCACCCCCACTGCCACTGTTGCTGGAGCAGCCGGTCAGGGCGATTGCTGCGGCCCCGAGCACGGCGAGGGCTGCGAGCCCAGCGCGCTTGTTGATCAAGGTTCCTCCTGGTGCATGGGACGCGCCGGGCACAGAGGTGTCGCCCGGCACGTTTGACCTTTGCACTGTAGGCAGTCGGCTGAGAACCCGCCAAACCCTGGGACCATCAGTTACAAGCCGGTAACCAACTTGCATGATGGTTGCGCGAGGATGCAAGATTCGGGCGCTCTCGGGCAACGTTCGCGAGTTTGTTGCATCCGCATGAGTATCGTTGCGCGGCGCAACACATCTGTGCAAGCGAGCGCTCCCCGGGAGCACCGGTCGACACCCTGTGTACCCGTCCCGCGCCAGAGCCGCCGATGAACTCCCTGTGCCCATCCTGGACGCGCCGAGTGACCCTGTCCGCGCCGACCCGCCGCCGAGCGGCCACGCCGTCGGCGGTCGGGCGGAGGAGCGGACGCACGTGCGCCCCGCCCCGGGGTTCCGGGACGGGGCGCAGGCGGCACTCGCGTCAGACCGAGGCGAAGGCCTCCACCGGCGGGCAGGCGCACACCAGGTTGCGGTCACCGTAGGCCTGGTCGATGCGGCGCACCGGCGGCCAGTACTTGCGGGCGCTGATGCCGGGCAGCGGGTAGACGGCCTGCTCGCGCGTGTACGCGTGCGTCCACTCCCCCGTGATCGCCGACGCAGCGGTGTGCGGGGCGTGCACGAGCGGGTTGTCGTCCGCGGGCCACTCCCCGCGTTCGACGGCGGCGGCCTCGGCGCGGATGGCGAGCATGGCGTCCACGAAGCGGTCCAGCTCGGCCAGGTCCTCGCTCTCCGTCGGCTCCACCATGAGCGTGCCCGCGACCGGGAACGACATGGTCGGCGCGTGGAACCCGTAGTCCACCAGGCGCTTCGCGACGTCGTCGACCGTGATCCCGCTCGACTCGCGCAGGGGCCGGAGGTCGAGGATGCACTCGTGGGCGACGAGCCCGGAGTCACCGGTGTACAGCACCGGGTAGGCGTCACGCAGTCGGGCCGCGATGTAGTTCGCGCCGAGGACCGCGGCCTCGGTCGCTCGGGTCAGCCCCTCGAGCCCCATCATCCGCACGTAGGTCCACGTGATCGGCAGGATGCTCGGGCTGCCGTAGGGCGCCGACGAGACCGGTCCGCCGGCGTGTGCCAGCCGGCCGTCGGCGTCCGCGGTCGTCGCCCCGGTCCGGCGGTCCTCCTGCTGCGCCGCGGGGTGGCCCGGCAGGAACGGCGCGAGGTGCGCCTTCGCCGCGACGGGACCGACGCCGGGGCCGCCGCCGCCGTGCGGGATGCAGAACGTCTTGTGCAGGTTGAGGTGCGAGACGTCGCCGCCGAAGTCACCGAACCGCGCGTGCCCGAGCAGCGCGTTGAGGTTCGCCCCGTCGACGTACACCTGCCCGCCGGCCTCGTGGACGGCGTCGCAGACCTCGCGCACGTCGTGCTCGTAGACGCCGTGCGTGGACGGGTAGGTGATCATCAGCGCCGCGAGCTGCTCGCCGTGCTGGGACGTCTTCGCACGCAGGTCGGCGAGGTCGACGTTGCCGTCCTCGTCGCACGCGACCACGACGACGCGCATGCCGGCGAGGACCGCGGACGCCGCGTTCGTGCCGTGCGCACTCGACGGGATGAGGCAGACCGTGCGCTCGGTGTCGCCGTTGGCGAGGTGGTACCCGCGGATCGCGAGCAGGCCGGCGAGCTCGCCCTGGCTGCCGGCGTTCGGCTGCAGTGACACGGTGTCGTAGCCGGTCACCTCGGCGAGCCACGTCTCGAGGTCGCCGATCATGTCGAGGTAGCCGGCGACGTCCTCGGCCGGCGCGAACGGGTGCACGTTCGCGAACTCCGGCCACGTGACGGCGGCCATCTCGGTCGCCGCGTTGAGCTTCATCGTGCAGCTGCCGAGCGGGATCATGCCGCGGTCGAGCGCGTAGTCCTTGTCCGCCAGGTGCTTGAGGTACCGCATCATGCGGGTCTCGCTGCGGTGCGCGCTGAACACGGGGTGGGTGAGGTACTCGCTGCTGCGCACCAGACCGTCCGGCAGGGCCGTGGTCGCGTCGCGGACGGCGGTCTCGGTCGCGCGGACGGTCTGGTCCACCGCCCCGAACACGGCGGCGAGCGCCGTCACGTCGTCCGGCGTGGTGGTCTCGTCGACCGACACCTGGAGGGTGTCCGCGTCGACGAGGTGCAGCAGGTAGCCGCGGTCACGCGCGGCGTCGACGAGCGGCTGGGCACGGCCGGCGGCGCGGAGCGTGAGCGTGTCGAAGTACGCCGTGTGCACGACCTCGAGCCCCGCACCGCGTGCGGCGTCGCCCAGCGCGGACGTCGTCCGTGCGACGCGGTCAGCGATGAACCGGAGCCCCTCGGGCCCTTGGTACACGGCGTACATCGAGGCCATGACGGCGAGCAGGACCTGCGCGGTGCAGATGTTGCTCGTCGCCTTCTCACGGCGGATGTGCTGCTCGCGGGTCTGCAGGCTGAGCCGGTAGGCCATCTGGCCGTCGGCGTCGAAGGACACCCCGACCAGGCGACCGGGGAGCTGCCGTTCGAGTCCGGCGCGGACGGCGAGGTACCCGGCGTGCGGGCCGCCGAAGCCGAGCGGGACGCCGAAGCGCTGGCTCGTGCCCACGGCGACGTCGGCGCCGAGGTCTCCGGGGCTGGCGAGGAGGGTCATCGCGAGCAGGTCCGCCGCGACGACTGCGATGCCCCCACCGGCGTGGACGCGCTCGATGGTGGCGGACGGGTCGACGACGCGTCCGGAGGCACCGGGGTACTGCAGGACCACGCCGAAGGCACCGTCGAGCTGCTCGTCGGTGGGTCCGCCGACGGCGTCGAACTCGCGCAGGGCGATCCCCACGGCGTCGGCGCGGTGGTCGAGCAGTGCCCGGGTCTGCGGCAGCAGGTCGGCGTCCACGAGGAACGCGTCGCCCTTCACCTTCGAGGCACGACGGGCGAGGAGCATGCCCTCGACGACCGCGGTGCCCTCGTCGAGCATCGACGCGCCCGCCGTGGCCATGCCCGTGAGGTCGGACACCATCGTCTGGAAGTTGATGAGCGCCTCGAGCCGGCCCTGCGAGATCTCCGGCTGGTACGGCGTGTAGGCCGTGTACCAGCTCGGGTTCTCGAGCACGTTGCGCTGGATCACCGCTGGCGTGTGCGTGCCGTGGTACCCCAGGCCGATCATGGCGCGGCGCACGGTGTTCCGCGCCGCCTTGCCCCGGAGCTCGGCGAGTGCCTCGGTCTCACCCACCGCGGCCGGGATCGACGAGTGCGCGACCGGAGCGGCGTGGATCGACTCCGGGATCGCGGCACGGACGAGGGCGTCGAGCGACGCATGCCCGACGACGTCGAGCATGACCTGCTGGTCGGCGCTCGTCGTGCCGATGTGGCGGTCGGCGAAGGACGTCTGGAGGTTGTCGTGCACCCGGGTCATGCGATGGACGCCCGGTAGGCCGCGTGGTCGAGCAGTCCGTCGGGGAGCTCCGCGCCGTCGAGGGACAGCTTGACGAGCCACCCGGTGCCGAAGGGGTCCTGGTTGACCGTGTCCGGGGCGTCGACGACGGCGTCGTTGACGGCCGTCACGGTGCCCGGGACGGGTGCGAAGAGCTCGCCGACGCTCTTGGTCGACTCGATCTCGCCGATCTGCTCACCCGCGGTCGTCGTCGTGCCGACGGCGGGGAGCTCGACGTAGACGACGTCTCCGAGCTGCTCGGCGGCGTGGTCGGTGATGCCGACGGTGACGGTGTCGCCCTCGACGAGGAGCCACTCGTGGTCGGCGGTGTACTGCAGTGCGGTCTGGTCGGTCACGGGATCAGCCTTTCGACGGGCGGCGGTAGAAGGGGAGCGGGGTGATGGAACTGGGGACGGCGGTGCCACGAACGTCGATGTGGAGGACCTGTCCCCCGTTGGTGGCTGCCTCGACCGCGGCAGGGTCGACGAACGCCATCGCGACGGGGTGTCCGAGCGTCGGCGAGAGCGCGCCGGACGTGACGGTGCCCACGACCGTGCCGTCGAGCACGACGTCGTAGCCGGCACGCGGGGCACGACGACCCTCGGTGACGAGCCCGACGAGCACGCGGGCGTCGGGGCCCGGGTCCACCCCGGCGTCCCCCACGAACGAGCCCGAGGTCGCGACGACCCGCCCGAGCCCGGCCTGCGCGGGGCGCACGTCGGTCGACAGCTCGTGTCCGTAGAGGGGCATGCCGGCCTCGAGCCGCAGGGTGTCGCGCGCGGCGAGTCCGGCGGGCACGACGCCGCGGTCGGCACCGGTCTCGAGCAGGGCGTCCCAGATCGCCGGGGCGACGTCCGTGCCGCTGCAGATCTCGAAGCCGTCCTCACCGGTGTACCCGGTGCGGGCGACGAGGACCTCGGTCCCGTCGAACAGCGCGTGCAGCACGCGGTAGTAGCGGAGCTCGTCGAGCGGGGTCTCCGGCTGCAGGCGGTCGGCCACGACCAGTGCGTCGAGCGTCCCCGCCGCGGCCGGACCCTGGATCGCGACGAGGGCGGTGGCGTCCGAGTCGTCGGTGACCTCGACGTCGTACCCGCCCGAGCGCGCGACGAGTGCGTCGACGGCGACCGACCGGTTGGCCGCGTTCGCGACGACGAGGAAGACGTCCTCACCCGTGCGGTAGACGACGAGGTCGTCGAGGATCCCGCCGTCCTCGGCGAGGAGCAACGAGTACTTGGCGCGGCCGACCGGCATCGCGCCGAACGACCCGGCGAGCGCGTGGTCGAGGAACGGCCCGGCATCGGGACCGACGACGCCGACCTCGGCCATGTGCGACAGGTCGAACACGCCCGCGGCCTCGCGCACCGCGTGGTGCTCGGCGAGGTCGGACGAGTACCGCACGGGCATGCGGTGGCCGGCGAAGTCGGTGAAGGTCGCTCCCGCGGCTTCGTGGGCGTGTTCGAGGGGGGACGAACGCATGGCGGAGTTCTCCTGGCATCGGCAGGACCCGACGACCGTCGTCGGGCAGGAACTCCCCCTCTGTCATGGGCCTGAGAGTTTCACCGCGGCCCGTGAGGTCCGGCGGCTTTCACCGTGGGCGAGCCACCCTGCCGCCCCGGTGGGCGCACGACGACTGCTTTTCAGAGTGGCCTGTCCGTCGCGGTGTGGGGACCTGAGAGATTGGCGGGGAGGTTGCTCCTTCGGTGGCGCGCGCGGTGGTGCTGCGCGCCGTCTCCCGCGGCGGGTGCTCGGCCGGTGTTCAGTTGTCCGGACCGAGCATACCGAGCCCGCGTTACGGGCATGTGTCGCGCGGAGGCGTTCGACGTCTCGTAGAATGCCCGGATGGCAGGTCAGCGTTCACGCCCCCGCGGGCAGCTCGAACAGGCGGTGCTCGACACCCTCTGGTCGGTCGACGTCGGCCTCACCGCACGGCAGGTGCTCGACGCCTTCCCGGAACCCCGCCCCGCGCTGACCACCGTCCTGACCGTCCTCGACCGGCTCGGCCGCAAGGGTCAGGTGGAGCGCGAACAGCACGAGGACGCCCCGCTGACCTTCCGTGCGACGAGCACGCGTGAGGCGACGACCGCCTCGCTCATGTCCGACGCACTCGCCGCAGCCGCCGACCGCGAGGCCGCACTGCTGCAGTTCACCGGATCGCTGGCCTCCGACGACCTCGACGTGCTCCGCCGCGCGCTGGACGCCCGCGCCCGCAGCTGAGGGTCGCAGCGTGGTCGTCGCCGGGGCCGTGCTCATCGCACTCGCGCTCGCGGTGGTGGTGCTCGCCCCGCGCGTGCTGACCCGTTCCGCCTGGACGATCGACCTGCCGCGGACGGCCCTGGTCTGCTGGTCGGTCGCGGTCCTGCTCGGGGTCGTCGGCTTCGTCGTGGGCACCACGCTCGTCGTGCTCGCCGACCGGCCGCTCTCCGACCCGTTCCGGTTCGGCGAGTCCCCGACGCACGGGCTCAACGTCGGCGTCGCGCTGCTCGCCGTGCTCGCGTTCGTCGTCGCCGTGCGGGTCCGTCCCGGCCCGGAGCACGAAGCGGTCCGCCGCGCGATGCGCTCGGGAGCGGCACCGCACCGCGAGATCGACGGCACCCCCGTGGCCGTCGTCGACGCGGAGCACGCGCTCGCGTGCGCCGTTCCCGGCCGTTCCGGCGGCGTGCTCGTGAGCACCGGGCTCGCCGACCGGCTGACCACCGACGAACTGGAGGCCGTGGTCGCCCACGAGCGCGCCCACCTGACCCAGCGCCACGCGGTGGCCGTGGGGATCGCGGAGTCGATCGAGCGCGCCGTGCCCTGGGTACCGGGCGCGCGGGCGATGGCACGGTCGACCCGGGTCCTCGTGGAGTTCGCGGCCGACGACGCGGCGGTCCGTCGCGTCGGGCGCGACGCGCTGCGACGGGCCGTGCTCGTGGCGGACGGGACCAGCGCGCTCGGAGCGGTCCGCGCCTCCCGGCTGGGGCACCGGGACGCCGGAACGGGTGTCGGCGGCCGGGGTTAGGCTGAGCGCACCGTGAAGCCACTGACCGAAGCAGACATCCGTTCGTCGTTCGTCAACGCCACCCCGGAAGAGCTCGAGCAGCTCCCCATCCCGGGGCTGCACGAGATGCTCTGGGACGAGCGCGAGTTCCTCGGCTGGCGCGACCCGCAGGCAGCGCGCCGCGGGTACATCGTCTCCTGGATCGACGACCGACCGGTCGGCATCGTCGTCCGTTCCGCGGGCGGTTCGCTCCGACCCGGCATCGCCGCCATGTGCTCGTTCTGCCACTCGCCGCAGCCGGCCACGCAGGTGCGGCTCTTCTCGGCGGCCCGCGCCGGCGAGTCCGGCCGCAACGGGAACACCATCGGTTCCTACATCTGCGAGGACCTCGGCTGCTCGATGCTCATCCGGACGGCGCCGCCGCACCTCAACCCACCCGCGACGATCGCGATGCGCGGCGAGGCCCTGCTGCAGCGCGTGCGGAACTTCACCGCGGACGTCTCGAAGACGGCGTGACCGGTCCCGGCCGGTTCGCCGCCGCACGGTGGGCGGTCGCCGAGGAACAGGGGGACGGCCACTGGCGGCTCAGCCTGCGGGACGACGCGGACGACGAGCTCGCCGGACTCGGGCTGGGCGTCGAGGGGTCGTGGGACCCCGACGTCGAACCGCACGTCGCGTTCGTGCTCGTGCAGCTCGGTCTGACCCTGCGGGGCGCTCGCCCGTGGCACGAGGACGAACTCGGCGACCAGCGTGCCGCGGTGCTGCCCCTGCCCTGACCCCGGGTCGAGCCGCGACCGGCATCACGTCGCCGCGACGAAGTTCCGGAGGATCGCACGGTCGTCGTCGGCACGTGTAGCCCAGGACAGTTCGCTGATGTGTCCGTCCCCCTCGAGCGGGAGCAGGACGACGGTGTCCGGGGCGGCGAGCGCTGCGCTCTCGGGCACGACCGTGACGCCGAGTCCGACGCCGACCAGGTGCAGCACGGTCGCCCAGGTCGTGGCTTCCTGGACCACCCTCGGGCGTCGGCCGTCCACGACGACCGGGGCGAGGTTGCGCTCCGTCGCGAGCGCCCCGGCTTCGGGCGGGAAGAACACGAACGGCTCGTCGACGAGTTCGGGTCCGCGGACGGACCGACGGCTGGCGAACCGGTGTCCGCGGGGCACGGCGGCCACGAAGCGCTCGCTCCGGAACGGCAGCAGGCGCACGGCGGGGTCCGGGTCGGGGTCCCGAACGATCGCGAGGTCGAGCTCCCCGCGGACGATGCGGGCGAGGAGTCGAGACGTGTACCCCTCGGTCAGCTCGACGCGGACGGACGGGTACCGCTCACGGAAGGCCTGGACGCGTTCGATGGGGCCGAGCGGCAGGGCCGAGACGACGAACCCCACGTCGAGTCGCCCGGACTCGCCCCGGCCGACCCGGACGACCTCGTCGAGGTCGCGTTCGGCCTGGCGCAGCAGCGACCGTGCTCGCCCCTGCAACACCCGTCCGGCGGCGGTCAGTGCGACGGAGCGCGACGTTCGCTCGAACAGGTCGACGCCGAGGTCACGTTCCGTCCGTCGGATCTGCTGGGAGAGCGCGGGTTGCGCGATGTGCAGGATCGCCGCGGCCCGGCCGAAGTGCAGCTCGTCCGCGACGGCCAGGAAGGCCCGGAGCTGGCGCAGGTCCACATTCATGCACACAGCGTATCGATCCGTCGGAACGAGTATTGGACGTGCATGCATCGAGTGGTGAGGATGGAGCCATGCCCGAAGCCACGCACACCGTCACCATCACCGACATGGCGTCCCCCGCGGACGCGCTCGCCTTCCGCCTGCTCAACGAGGCGTGGATCACACGCTTCTTCACCCTCGAGGACGAGGACCGCCGGTTCCTCGCGGACCCGGTCGGGCGCGTCGTGGAGCCGGGCGGGGCGGTGCTCGTGGCACGCCTCGGGGAGGAGGTCATCGGGTGCGTCGGCCTCGCCCCGACCGCGCCGGACGAGTTCGAGCTCGTGAAGATGGCCGTCTCCCCCGACCACCAGGGACACGGGACCGGTCGTCGGCTCATCGCCGCGGCACTGGAACGCGCCCGGGCCCTGGGCGGACGCCGCGTGCACCTCGAGAGCAACGCACGGCTCGCGAGCGCGGTGCACCTGTACGAGGCCTTCGGGTTCCGCCACCTCGAGGAGCACGAGCGCACGCCGAGCCCCTACGCGCGGGCCGACGTCCACATGGTGCTCGACCTGTCCTGATCCGGCGGGTACACGGGATCGGGGGACGCCGGAGCTGACGCGGGCGTGTCGTCAGCCGATAACGTCGGTCGAGATGGGCACGACAGAGCGCACGGCCGCAGCGCGCGCGGCCACCGAGTGCACGATCACGCCGCGCACGGACGAGCACCTGCACGACCTGGTCGAGGTGCTGTGGCGGGTCCACGCCGGCGGGTACCCGGCGACCTGGCCCGGGGACCCGGCCGCCTGGCTCTCCCCCGACGGGCTCCTGTACACCCGGGTCGCGATCGTCGACGGCCGCGTCGTCGGGCACGTCGGTGTGGCCGTGCCGGCGCCCGGTCGCATGCCCCAGGTCACCCGGCTCTTCGTCGACCCGGACGCCCGCGGGCGCGGGGTCGCGGACGCGCTCCTGGCCGAGGCCGAGGCCGTCGCCCCCGGCACGCACCTGCGGCTGGACGTCACCGAGGAGACGCCCGCGGCATGGCGCCTCTACGAGCGGCGCGGGTGGTGCCTGACCGGCCGCGGACCCGCCGACTGGGCCAAGCCGTCCGGCGAGGTCCCGACCGTGCGCTACTACGCCAAGCGCGTCGGCTGACCCCGGCGAGCGCTGCCGGTACGCTCGCGACATGGCGACCTACGAAGTCCAGGCGGTCCGCGAGCGCGGAGCGTGGCAGGTGTTCATCGACGGCTTGCTCGTGACCGAGGTCACCCGGTGGCCGTCGGTCGGTCCCGTCGCGCGTGAGGTCCTCGCCATGGACCGCGACGACGAGCTGCGCATCCGCGTCGTCGGGCGCAACCAGTACGTCGACGCCTGAGCGCGGGCGACGTGCTCGTCAGGCGACGTGCCAGACGAGTGCCTCCTGTGCGCTCGACGGGTACGCGGACGCGATGCGGAACACGGCCTCGCGCAGCGTCTCCGGTGAACACGCCAGGTTGAGCCTCGCGAAGCCCCGGCCCTGTGAGCCGAACCCGAGTCCGGAGTTGAGCGCCACGTACGCGTGCTCCCGCAACGGGACCGCGGGGTCGTCCCCCAGCCCGATGCCCCGGAAGTCCAACCACGCCAGGTAGCCGGCGCGGGGCCGGGTGTAGACGACGCCCGGCAGGTGTTCCGCGAGCAACGCCCCCAGCAGCCGCTCGTTGGCGACGATCCGCTCGACGACGTCGTCGAGCCAGTCGGTCGCCACCGTGAACGCGGCGGTGTTCGCGTGCAGGCCGAGGATGCTCGTGCGGCACGCGACCTCTTCCCACAGGGTGTCGAGGAGCGCGGCGGTGCGGTCGTCACCGGCGACGATGACCGAGCACTTCACGCCGGCGAGGTTCCAGCCCTTGCTGGCGCTCGTCACGCAGACGCTGCGGGCGCCCAGCGGCTCGGCGATCATCGCGAACGGCGTGAACCGCACGCCGGGGTGGGTGAGCGGAGCGTGGATCTCGTCGCTGACCACCAGGACGTCGTACCGGGCGGCGAGCTCGGCCAGCCGCACCAGGTCGTCCCGGTCGTGCACCAGGCCGACGGGGTTGTGCGGGTTGCAGAGCAGGAACACGCCGACGCCGTCCGCGAAGGCACGCTCGAGCCCGTCGAGGTCGAGCCGGTAGTCGCCCCACTGCTCGAGCAGGGGGACCTCCTCGACCTGACATCGTGCCTCTGCCACGAGCTCGAAGAACGGCGGGTACACGGGCGGCGTGATCGCGACACGGCCGCCGTCCGGGAGCGCCAGACGGAGCGTCTCGACGATGCCGACACTGACGTCCGTGGCGAGGTACACCCGGCCCGGGTCGACGTCCCACCCCCAGCGGTCCCGCGCGAACCCCGCGAACGCCGGCGCGAGCGGCCCCGGGCCGTCCAGGTACCCCAGGTCCGACTGCTGCACCCGCTCGACGAGCGCCTGCCGGATCGCGGGAGCCACCTCGTGGTCCATCTCCGCGACGAACAGGGGCAGCACGTCGGGCGCGTACCGCGTCCACTTGATGCTCGTGCGCACCCCGCGGAGCGTACCGACCGGGTCGTCCTCGTCGCTCGCCATCTCCCCATCGTGCACCGATCGCCCGGCGCGGCGCGAGTCCCGACGTCATCCCACGTCGTCTTCGTGTCGCGGTGCGTCGCGTCGGGACGGCCACGCGGGCCACCGCCTACGCTCGGCAGCATGAGCACGAGCACCGCCGACAAGGCGACCACCCTCAAGCACCTGCACGAAGCCCCGGAGATCCTGCGCGTCGTGAACGTCTGGGACGCGATCACCGCGAAGGTCGTGGGCGACCTGCCGGGGACGCGCGCGATCGCGACCGCCGGGCACTCGATCGCGGCGAGCCACGGGTACGAGGACGGCGGCATGCCCCTCGACCTCGCCCTCGCCGGCGCCGCGACCGTCGCGAGCGCGACCGACCTGCCGGTCACCGCTGACCTCGACGACGGCTACGAGGACCCCGCCGAGACCGTCCGCCGTGCCATCGGCGCCGGCATCGTCGGTGCGAACGTCGAGGACCGACTCCGTCCGTTCGACGAGTCCGTCGCCCGCGTGGCCGCCATCACCGCCGCGGCGCAGGCAGAGGGCATCGACTTCCAGCTCAACGCACGGACCGACGCGATCGCCCGCGGCGGCGACCGTCCGATCGACGAGAGCATCGAGGACGCGATCGCCCGCGGCAGGGCGTTCCTCGACAACGGCGCGGCCCTCGTCTTCGTCCCGGGTGCGGTCGAGCGCGACGTCGTCGAACGGCTCGTGGCCGGACTCGGCCGCGGCAAGCTCTCGGTGATCGGTCTGCCCGGTGCGCTGCCCGCCGCCGAGTACGAGGCCCTCGGCGTCGCACGCATCTCCTACGGGCCCCTCACGCAGCGCGTCGCACTCCGGGCACTCCGCGACCTGGCCACGGACCTCTACGGCGACGGGGTCGTCCCCGAGGACACCCCGGCACTCAACTGAACCCCTGACGGGACGGGAGGCACGGTGCGGACCCGCACCGTGCCTCCCGTCCGTCCGTGGGTCGCGACGTGCGACCCACCGGACTCACCCGAGCGGGCCGTACAGAGCGGGCGTGGTGCGCGCTCCCGTCGCCTGCTCGAAGGCGTACCCGAGGCCGATGACCGTGCCCTCGTCGAACGAGCGGCCGAGGAACTCCAGGTTCACGCCGCCGCCGGTGACGGTGCCGTCCGCCGCCGTGGCCTGCCCCATCGGCACCGTCACGGCCGGCATGCCGGTGTTCGGGCTGAGCCGCATGTTCGTCGACTGGGTGCCGTAGGGCGTGCCGGACGGGTAGACCAGCGCGTCGAGGTCCTGGTCGTCCAGCATCTGCGTGACGAGCTGCTTGCCGGCGGCGAGCTGGGTCGTGTGCGAGCCGTTCGCCCCCGCCCACGCCTCGTACTGCGCGTCCGTCACGGCGTCGCGGGACTGGTACGTCCCCTTCCGGCTCGTCACGTAGGCGCCCGACTCCAGGATCTGCTGCAGGGAGCGCGCACGCACGTCCGGGTCGAGGTGCTGCTCGACGTACTCCGCCAGGTCGTGCTTGAACTCGTTCGTGCTGCCGCTGCCCTCGGAGAGCACCCGGTTGAACGCCGTCGTCGGCTCGATGGGGACGACGGTGGCGCCGGCCGCCTCCAGCCGGGCGACCGACTCGTCCCAGAGCCGCTTCGTCGTGGCGTTGGCTCCGACCATGGTCGTGACGTAGCCGATCCGGGCGCCGTCGAGAGCCTCCGGGTCGAGCGACGACGTGTACGAGGTGGGGACCTTGCCGGCCTGCGCGCTCGTGGCGGGGTCGGCGGCGTCGACACCCGTGACCGCGTCGAGTGCGACCGCGGCGTCGGTCACCGAGCGGGCGATCGGGCCGCCCGTGTCCTGCGAGAGCGCGAGCGGGATGATCCCGTCACGGCTCGTCAGGCCGACCGTCGGACGGATCCCGACGAGCTGGTTGTAGGTCGACGGGATCCGGATCGAGCCGCCGGTGTCCGTGCCGTAGCCGATGCCGGCGAGGTTCGCGGCGATCGCCGCCCCGGTACCGCCGCTCGAGCCGCCCGCCGACTGCGAGGTGACGTAGGGGCTCGCCACGAGCAGCGAGGAGCCTGCCGGCTGACCGGCGGAGAACTCCGAGACGAAGCCGTAGGCGAACTCGTCGAGGCTGGCCTTCGCGAGGATGACCGCGCCCGCGTCGCGCATGCCCGCGACCATGGTGGCGTCGGTGTCGGTCTGGTTGCCGTCCCAGCAGCCGCATCCGCCCGTGGTCGGCATGTCGACCGTGTCGTAGTTGTCCTTCACCGCGACGGGCACACCGAGGAGCATGCTCGTCATGCCGTGCTCGGCGCGCTCGGTGTCAGCGGCCGCTGCGGCGGCGAGCGCGTCGGCGTTCGTCGTGATGATCGAGTTGAGCGGGCGACCCCCTGGGGCCGTGTCGACGGTGGTCCGGTCGTAGGCGGCGATCCGGTCGAGGTACTCCTGCGTGATGGCGACCGAGGTCGTGACCCCGGCGTTCATCGCCGCCTGCATGTCGATCGTCGATGCCTCGACGAGTTCGAACGGCCCGTCGTCGTAGATCATCCGGTGGGACGTCGCGGCGAGGTCCGCGACCGTGATGGTGCCGTCGCCGTCCGTGTCGGCGGCGCTGACCGACGCCCAGTCGGCGTCCGCGGCCGTGGCACCGAGGTGCTCGCTGAGCAGGGTCAGGTCAGCCTCGGTCACCTGGTCGTCCCCGGTGAGGTCGAGCTGCGTGTAGTAGGGGGCGAGCATCGCGGCCGGACTGGCGTCCACGGCCGGGGCGGCCGCTGCGGTGAGGGCGGGTGCGGCGGCGACGGCGGTGCCGACGAGCGCGATGAGCGCGGTCCCCGCCGCGGTCGTCCTGGCGCGTCGCCGGGTGCGGTTCTGCTTCGTCATGCTGCGTCTCCGGTCTGCTCGCGACGCGCACGGCGCGCACGCACGGTGATCAGGGTCGTGCCGGCGACGAGGAGGGCCAGGGCCACGGCGGCCCACGGCAGCACGTCGGCACCGGTCCAGGCGAGCGCGTCGCCGGCCGGACGGGAGGCTCCGCTCGCGTCGTCCGCGTCACCGACGGCGATCGCCGTGGCCGGGTCGGACGGCTCGGCCGTGGCCGGGTCGGAGGGGTAGGCACCCGGTCCCGGGACCGCTGCGGTCGGTGACGGGGTCGGCGTGGCGACCGCGGCGATCGTCACCGACGTGCTCGCCGGGTCGGTCAGCGTCGTGGTGCTGCCGTCGGACCCGACGAACTCGACGCTCGTGACGGTGACCTCGGTGGTCCCGGCGGCGAGGGTGTCGAGGGTGACGGAGGCGGCCAGGTCGCCGTCGAGCGCGGGCGAGGAGCCGAGACGGGTGTGCAGGACGTGCAGGGTGTCGCCGCCGTCGGCGGTGCGGACGGCGTCGTGCCCGCCGTCGGGGCCCGTGACCGAGCCGTCCCGGTACGCGACGAGGTCCCCGTCCACGGCGAGCGTCACGTCGTAGGCGTAGACGTCGGCGGTGTCCGGGATCGTGACGTCGACGTCGACCGGGCTGCCGACGGTGACGGAGGTGGGGGTGCTGATCGACACGGTGGTCGCGGTCGGGGCCGCCTGGGCGGGAACCGCCGTCAGGACGGCGAGACCGATCGACCCGGCGACGACGAGCGCCGCAGAGGCGATCGAGGCCGCGCGGGGGCGCGGTCGTGGGAGGTGCTGCATGCGTGCAGGTCCTTCGGGGAGGAGGGTGCCTCGCTGTGGAGCCGGGCGAGACTGAGCGGGTACTCAGTGCTCCGCACGGTAACGATCGGCTGTTTCACGGATGCACTCGGTGCGTTTCGGCGCCGTTACGGCCAGCACGGCTCATGTCGACCCTGGACACCGTGTGAGTGGGCACGTATACTGTTCCTTTGGTGCACCGCAGCGAACCCATCTGATTCGCGCACACCGACCGTCTCGACACCGACCCACCCGGGTCGCATTCCAGCGAGACCACCGCTCAGCCCGACCGGGCGAGCTGCACGTCGAACCCCGACGTGCGCGCCGCGTGCTCGACGCGTCGGCCGGACCACGAAGTCCGCCGTCTCCGAGTGTCGGCGCCGAACGACCAGGAAGACCAGCAACACCATGACCAGCAACGAACGCATCACCATCATCGGGACCGCACTCGCGGCCCCCACCATCAGCCCTGACCAGATCGCCGACTTCCCCGTGCGGGACGTCTGGACGGGTCGGGAGTACCTCGTCCGCATCGACGCCGGGGCGCTCGGCGGCTTCGTCGCCCCGGGTACCCGGGTCGAGGTCACCGGCGAGACCGGGTGGACCGTGCCGGGCCGCTCCTGGCGGGGCGAGTCCAGCCGCACGCTCCTGCAGGCGCAGGACGTGAGCGTCGGAGAGCTCCTGCTCGCCGCGTAGTCGCGTCCTGTCCCACACCGAACCGAGGGCGTCGCCGATCAGTCGGCGACGCCCTCGTCGTGTCCGTGCACTCAGTCGTCGCCGTCGTCCGTGCGGCCGGCGGTGGGACCCTCAGCGGCGCCCACGAACCGTGGTCGCCCGTCGGCGTCGACCGGGTGCTGCTCGCCAGCGGACGCCGCTGCGGTCCGGAGCCGAGCGATGAAGGCGGGGTCCTCCGGTTCGAGTTCGTCGTCCGGCGCTTCCCCGACCACGAGTTCGCTCGCCGGTCCGACGAGCACCGTGGTGAGCGTCAGGGTGCCGTCGAGCGCGACGGACGGCACGGCCACCGTGTCCGTCCGGCCGTTCGCCCCGAGGACCGCCGCGTAGTCGGCGACCGCGTCCGCGATGCGGTCGCCGGTCATGATCAGGCTGCCGTCGTAGTGGATGTACTTCACGCTGTCCCTCCTGGTCCCCGACGGTAGGCACTGGGCTCCTCGGCGCGGTCAGGATGTGCGTGCAGCGGCCAGCGCGAGCGGATGGCTGCCGTCGTGACTGCCTCCTACGGCTCGCTCGTCGCACCTGGACTGTCCAGTCCGGTCGCCCGCCCGGACGGTCAGGACCCTTTCGACGGGACCCGTTCGGCGGGAACTTCCGCACCGGACGGGTACGCGATCCACCGTCCCGGCTGATCGGCTTTCCCGGCCTCACCGACTTCCCTGGACGGTCAGGGCAACCGTAGCGCCGGTGCCGTCCGTTCCATACTGGTGGGGTGACGACACTGCGAGGCACCCTCCGTTCCACCGAGACCCGCGAGTCCGAAGGCAGCGGCGACACCATCGGTGACGCCCGCGCCGCTGCGATCGCGGCGCTCGACCTCGACGGCTTCGAGCTCCTGCAGATCAACACCGTGACGAGCAAGGCGACGGGCGAGTCCACCGTCAAGGCCGTCGCCCGTTCCACCGCCCTGCGTCCGCACGAGGCGACGGGGCCGACCTACGACGCGGCGCTCGAGGCGTACCGGTCGAGCGTGCCCGACGGCTGGCAGGCGCAGAACGTGCACGAGGTCCGCGAGTAGCACCCGACGACGGGCCTCAGTTGTTGAAGCGGAACTCCACGACGTCGCCGTCCTGCATCACGTAGTCCTTGCCCTCGATCCGCGCCTTGCCGTGCGCACGCGCCTCGGCGATCGAGCCGGCCTCCATCAGGTCCTCGAACGAGATGACCTCGGCCTTGATGAAGCCCTTCTCGAAGTCGGTGTGGATGACGCCGGCGGCCTGGGGGGCCTTCCACCCCTTGCCGATCGTCCACGCCCGCGCTTCCTTCGGCCCGGCCGTCAGGTACGTCTGCAGTCCGAGGGTGTCGAAGCCGATGCGGGCGAGCTGGTCGAGGCCGGACTCGGTCTGCCCGGTCGACTCGAGGAGCTCCGCGGCGTCCTCGGGGTCGAGGTCGATGAGCTCGGACTCGATCTTGGCGTCGAGGAACACGGCCTGGGCCGGAGCGACCAGCGCCGCGAGCTCGGCCTTGCGCGACTCGTCGGTCAGGATCGACTCGTCGACGTTGAAGACGAAGATGAACGGCTTCGCGCTGAGCAGCCCGAGTTCGGCGATCGGCGCCAGGTCGATCGAGGTCGCGGAGAGCAGCGTGCCCTGCTCGAGCGCGGCCTTGGCCTCCTTCGCGGTCTCGAGCACGATCGGCTCGGCCTGCTTGAGCTTCACGGTCTTCTCGTAGCGCGGCAGGGCCTTCTCGATGGTCTCGAGGTCGGCGAGGATCAGCTCGGTGTTGATGACCTCGAGGTCGTCCTTCGGCGAGACCTTGTTCGCGACGTGCACGACGTCGTCGTCGGCGAAGCCCCGGACGACCTGCGCGATGGCGTCCGCCTCGCGGATGTTCGCGAGGAACTTGTTGCCGAGGCCCTCGCCCTCGCTCGCGCCCTTGACGATGCCGGCGATGTCGACGAACGACACGGGCGCCGGCACGGTCTTCTCGGAGTTGAAGAGCGTCGCGAGCTGATCGAGTCGCGGATCGGGCAGGTTCACCACGCCGACGTTCGGTTCGATCGTCGCGAACGGGTAGTTCGCCGCGAGGACCTGGTTCTTGGTCAGGGCGTTGAACAGGGTCGACTTGCCGACGTTCGGGAGACCGACGATTCCGATGGTGAGAGCCACGGGAGGACAGCCTACCGGCGGCTGTGTAGGTTCGGGCGCATGTGGATCGAAGGCGACGACCAGGGTGTGCACTCCGTCGGGCTGAACGCCCGGCAGCTCGCGGAGCGCTTCACGCCGGAGACGATCGAGGCGCTCGAGGCGCTCGACTACGCCGCACTGGACGCCCTGCACGACGACCTGGCGGAGCTCCTCGCCGACGTGCTGCTCGACCTCGACCAGGAGGACGAGTCCGTCGACCCGGCCGAGGAAGCCCGCTACATCGGCCGCCCCCTCCCCCTCGACGCGGCGTTCCCGTCGACCACCACCGACTTCCGCTCGGCCTTCGCCGAGCACGTCGCCAGCTTGCCGTCCCGCTGGCGGATCGACGCCGCGGCGGTCGCGTTCGAGATGGTCGGCACGGTCCTGCGTCCCCGGTGGGAGGCGGCCCGCGCCCGCCGGTCCGCCACCTGGCGTCTGTCCGCGCGACGTCGGCGCCGGAGCACCTCGCGGTCGCCGCGCCGACGCTGAGGAAGCCGGACGCACGAGGCGATCCGCGCCTCCCGTCCGCGTCAGCGCACCGCGACGAGCGCGCGCAACCGCTGGTCCACCAGCTCCAGCACGTCCGACTGGAGGCGCTGGGAGCGTCGCCAGTCGCCAGCCGCCTCGAGCGCGTGGTCGGCTCCGGCGACCGTCTGGAGGCGCGCCCCGCTCCCGGCGAGCCGCTGCGGCTGCCAGAGGGGGTCGGCAGCACCGCCGACCGCGTCGTGCGCGTCGGTCGCACGGGTGAGGGCTCCGGCGACGGCGTCGTGGGTGGTCACGTCCACAACCCGGCGACGACCTCGGCACCGTGTCGGGCGGCGATCGACCGCGTCCACCAGAGGAGCGGGGCCTGCTGCCCGTACCCGGAGCCCGGCAGCACGAGCACGAGCGGTCGGGCGGTCTCTTCGGTGTCGTCGTTCCCCATGTGCTGGACCCTAGCCGCAACGCCGAGGCCAACCGCGGGTGATGTCGGCACCCCGTGCGACGATCGGGTGCGTGCCGATGGACTTCACCGCGATCGACTTCGAGACCGCCAACAGCTCCCCCGCCAGTGCGTGCTCGGTGGGGCTCGTCAAGGTCCGGGACGGGGTGGTCGTCGACCGTGCCTCGTGGTTCATCCGCCCGCCGCTCGGGCACGACGCCTTCCTCGAGTGGAACACGCGCATCCACGGGATCGTCGAGTCGGACGTGCAGCACGCCAAGGGGTGGGCGGAGCAGTACCCCGACATCGTGGCGTTCGCGGACGGTGACGTGCTCGTCGCCCACAACGCACGCTTCGACATGGGCGTGATCGCCGGCGGGTGCCACGCCACCGGGATCGAACTCGGTGAGCACCACTCGATGTGCTCGCTGCAGGTCGCCCGGAAGACCTACACGCTCGACTCCTACCGGCTGCCGGTCGCCGCGATGGCCGCCGGGTACGAGGGGTTCCAGCACCACGACGCAGCCGCCGACGCCGAGGCGTGCGCCGCGATCGTCGTGCACGCCGCCGGACGGCACGGTGTCGACACCGTCGAGTCGCTCGGCGCGGCCACCCGGGTGACGATCGCTCCGGTACGGCCGCGGACCGAGCAGCAGCAGGCCACGGGCGGGCAGCGCGCACCGAGACAGCCGCGCTTGTCGAACCGGCCCATGGCGCTCGCGTTCGACCGTCCGGCGGAGTGACGACACCCGCCCCGCGTCGCGATCCGGCACGTCGCCGGTGGTATTGTCACGACATTCCCGTGTCCGGCACCGCCGCCGGACCCCGCTCTCCTGAAGGACCGCGATGACCAACGAAGGCCAGCTGCCGTCCGACCTGTTCATGGACCTGGACCGGTCGGGTCCGATGCCCCTCTACTTCCAGGTCGCCTCACGCATCGAGGAGGCGATCCGCTCCGGCGCCATGCCACCCGGTGCCCGCCTCGAGAACGAGATCGCGCTCGGTGAGCGGCTCGGACTGTCCCGACCGACCATCCGCCGTGCGATCCAGGACCTCGTCGACAAAGGACTCCTGGTGCGCCGACGCGGGATCGGGACGCAGGTCGTGCACGGGCCGGTGACGCGCAAGGTCGAGCTGACCAGCCTGTACGACGACCTGGCCCAGGGCGCGCAGGCCCCGGCGACGAAGCTCCTGGAGCGCAACGACGTCCCCGCGTCGGACGAGGTCGCCGAGGCCCTCGGCATCTCCCCCGGCACGACCGTGGCACACATCCGACGGGTCCGGTTCGCGGAGGACGTGCCGATGGCGATCCTCGAGAACTTCCTGCCGCCGGAGTTCCTCGAGATCACGGACGACGACCTCGCCGCGCACGGGTTGTACCAGCTGCTCCGTGGCCGAGGCGTCACCATGCGCGTCGCCAAGCAGCGGATCGGCGCCCGGGCGGTGACCGACGAAGAGGCCGGGCTGCTCGAGATCGAGGACGGCGACCCGGTGCTGACGATGAGCCGGACGGCGTACGACGCGTCGGGTCGGGCGGTCGAGTACGGGGTGCACTGCTACCGGCCGGACCGGTACTCGTTCGAGGTCACCCTCGTCGACAAGTAGGCCGCGCGCCGCGCTGCCCGCGCTGCCTGCTGCTCGCGCTGCCTGCTGCTCGCGCTGCCTGCCCGCGCTGCCTGCCCGCGCTGGCTGCCCGCGCTGACTGCCCGCGCTGGCTCAGGTCGCACGAAACGCCGCTCACTGACGCTCCGGTCGCACGACGCGCCGCTCAACTCGAAGGTGA
>Ga0308167_1000390_pt1 | contig 82663 bp, 78 predicted proteins | sample PhyCR1_2_FD_202138 | JGI IMG/M metagenome (GOLD analysis project Ga0308167, IMG submission 202138) | Phyllosphere microbial communities from UC Gill Tract Community Farm, Albany, California, United States - DLSLRC.R1 | ecosystem: Host-associated > Plants > Phyllosphere > Unclassified | place... | reverse complement strand
TTTCCGAGCAGCTTGTAGCCGCCTTTGCTAGCAAGGTACGCCCGGACTACTTTCATTTTAAAATCTAAACCAAACTTCCTCATCACGCCCCCAGATTGATGTCCAACTTTCGGGGGTCAGTTCATTTCACATCGGAGGTGTACGACAACATCGCCGGCGCCGGTGCGACGTTTTGGGCGAATCTCGTTTCCGCGGTCAATAACGGGCTTTCTGATCAACGCGGCCCGTCTAACTGCGTCATCGCGACCGTCGGCACGTCTACTGCGGCACCCGCGGTCGGAACATCGATCACGCTGTCGGGGGGCACCGACGGCGTTGCCAGCGTGACTGACGCAAGCTTGGTCGGCGTCGATGGCGCGACGAATGCTCGTACGGGCATGTATGCCTTACGCGGAAGCGGTGCTATGACAGGCGTTCTGCTGGATCACACCGACACAACCGCGTGGAGCACGATCGGCGCTTTTGGCCTTAGCGAAGGGATTTTCTTCGGCGGCGCTGGCGCGGCGGGCGCGTCGTACACGACAGTCGGCGCGGCCCTCTCGACGTCAGGCACCGACAGCTATGGATTCAAGGCACTGGTGGGCGATTGGGTCTATTGGCAAGATCAGGTCAACGGTCAGCAGCGCTTGCTGTCGCCGGCGACCTTTTGGGGTGCGATGCGCGCTTCGTTGAACCCGAATCAGTCGACGTTGAATAAGCAGATCACCGGGATCATTGGCACGCAGATGTCGGTGGCTCAGACGGCGTATAGCAACGCAGACCTGTCCTCTATTGCTCAATTGCGGCTGGATTACATTGCGAATCCGTCAGCCGGCGGCAACTACTTCGGTTTTCAAACGGACCGGAACACGTCGAGCGATACGAATCGGAATTCCGAGGCGTACACGACGATGACGAACTACCTGGCGCTGTCATTGCAAAACGCCATGGGTTTTGCGATCGGCAAGAACCAGGACACGGGCTTGCGCCAGACCGTAAAGGATATGACGACCACGTTCCTTACCACGCAGTGGAAAACGAACGGTTTTATTGGTGACGTCAACAATCCCGAGACGGTGCCTTTCGTCGTTACGCTGGACTCGTCAAACAATCCCGATGATGAGGTTGCGCAAGGCGTCATGCAGATGTACGTCAAGGTGAAATACCTGTCTATCGTTCGGGAATTCATCGTTTCGCTAGAAGGCGGGCAATCCGTCTCGGTGACTGTCAGTTAAGGGGTAGGACATGCCGAATCAAGGCTTTACAGTCGGTCGCGACATTACCACGACGATCGCGACTTCGAGCAGCACGCTCGCGCCTGCTGGCATCACAAGTTTCACCAAAAAGCAGGATGTGACGCAGAAGAAGGTGAAGTTGATTACGGGCATCACGAAAACCCTGACGTTCCCCGATGGGTGGTCAGGTCAATTCGTGATGAGCCGCATGGATAGCTCGATCGACGACTATATCGCTACCTCGGAAGCGAATTACTTCGCTGGATCAGATACCGACAGCATCACGATCACAGAGACAATCGTCGAGCAAAGCGGCGCCGTGTCGCAATATCAGTACACGGGCGTCACGGTCGCGCTGGAGAACGGCGGCAACGCTGCCGGCGACACTGAGATCGAGCAAACCCTTTCCTGGATCGCGGAACGTCGCATCAAACTGAGCTGATATGAACGCAAAGGTACAAATCAACAGGCAGGACCGCGGCTCTGATGCCCATTCGGAAACGCCAAGCCAGCAGATCGCACGCCAGGTGAATGCATTCGTCGAGCGCACCGACTCGCGGGGGCGTCTTATTCGCCTCAAGCGGCCGAACGCAATCGCACGGCTGCGATTCATCGAAGCCATGGGGGAGTCTTCCGGGAACCGCCTATGGGTTCAAGTGGTCGCGCCGCTGATGAATGTGGTCAGCATCGACGGTGTGTCGAATTCGATCCCGATTTCGAAAAGCGAGATTGAAGCGCTTTACCAGCGTCTCGATGAGGACGGCATGGCGGCCGTGGTGGATGGCCTGGAAGAACTGCTGAGTGAGGGCGACGACAAGGTCGACGCAGAAGCGGCAAAAAAATAGGTGCCAACGGCGACATGCGAAACATCCTTTGGCTCGCTCGGCATGGCGTCCCATTCGATGTTGCGGCGGAAATGTCGCCCACGATGCGCTTTGCCTGCTCGGTGATTGTCTCGGAACAGGGCGGCCGCGAATTCAATTGGCGATCGATGACATTCGTTGAGCCCCCGAAGCCATGAAAGAATTCAAGAGCTTTGGCGCCTTCGCCAATCATTTGCGCAGGTTGTCCGCTGAAATGCCGGCTGTTACTGCATTCGTTGCTGAATGCATAGGCGAGCATGTCGAGAAACGAGCGAAAGATTCGATCGGCCATTACCAGTCAAGCGCCGGCGCTTTCCCTGCCTGGTCGCCACTGAGGCCATCGACCGAAGCGCGGAAGGCTGCCCTCGGATATCCCGCAGACGCGCCACTTCTGGCTACTGGCGAGATGCGCGACAGCATCAGCCACACCGTTGTCAGGCGCATGTTGAGCGCAAGCGTCGTAGTCGGAAGCCCTGACCAGAAGATGGTTTATCACGAGTTTGGTACGTCCAAAATGCCGCCTCGGCCCGTGCTAGGGCCGGCTATGTTTCACGCAAAAGAAGATATCGAACGCATCGGTGCCGTAACACTATTCGCGTTCCTTGCCGGCGAGACCTGGCGCTTGAAAAAATAAGGATTTTTGATGGAAGCCTATAAGGTCCAGTCGACACTTGAACTGCGTGACCTTGTGGGCGCGCGCCTTGCCGCACTTATCAAGGACATGGATCTGCTGGAAAAATCCACAGTCCAGGCGCGGCGCCGTTTGCGAGATTTTGGGGCAGAGACGGCGGGCTTGCGTAGCGCTGGCGCGGCAGTGCGTGCGATGCAGCGCGACATGTTACTCGCCGAGCGCAATCTAGGGCGCATGGGGGTTGCATTCAAGGCGTTCAATGCGTCGAGCATGACCGGTGGCATCAAAGGCGTTCAAGGAGAATTGCAGCGCGCGCATGCGGCGTCGACGGCTTTCACTGGAAGCCTTTCTGGCATTGGTATTGTCGTCCCTGAGATGCGCACGGCGGCAGCGATTATCCGGCGTATGGAGGCTGGCCTTGCCGGAGCGTCTCGTAACGCCAACTCACTCGTGGCGCACCTACATGGCGTAGCCAATGCGATGCGAGGCGTCCCCTCGATGCCGAACATACCGCGCGGCGTCAGTGGCGCTGCCTTGGGTGGGCGGCACCGCGGAGCAATTCACGGCGGTAGCGTGCACGTTGGGCCGCACGGTGTCGGGGTCGGCGCTCTTGGCTTGGGAATGGGTGCAATGGGAGGCGGTGCGCTTGTGGCGGGGTACCTGGGCGCGCGCGAGATCGGGTCGGCAGTAAGCCATGCTGGAGAATTCAGCCGCGAACAAGCGCAGTTCTCTATGTTCGGTATGTCGCAGGCGCAGAATGCGGCGGCCGCAAACATCGCGCGCACGATGAACGTGCCAGGCACCAGCCAGATAGAGGCGATGAAGTTCGTTACGGAGGCGCAAGGTATTTTCCGCGAATCCGGATTTGATGGCGATAAAGCACTGGACGCAGCCAAGCAAGTCGCGCCCGTGCTCGCGAAGCTGAAATATGCAAGCGGTTTGTTGGGGAAGGAATTCACCGACGCCCAGGCGCTGGATTTCACGCGCTCAGTCGAAATGATGGGTGGCCTGACATCGCCGAAGCGTATGCAAGAACTAGCTGACTCGTCTTTCAAGCTGATGATTACGTCTGGTGGCGCGGTCGATCCGTCGCAACTACGTCAGGCCATCCGGACCGGTGGCACGTCCGTCAAATCTCTATCGGGCGAAGCCTTGTTCGGCTATGCCGAGCCGCTGATGGGCGAATTGAAGGGCGGCGCGTTCGGAACCGCGATGGCGACTGCTTATAGTCGTGTCAATGGACTGGTAAAGCTGCCGAATCAGGCTTTGCACGAGATGATGCGCCTAGGGTTGTGGGACAAAGATGCGATCGTCTTGAACAAGAATGGCGGGCTTGACCACGTTAAGGAAGGGAAAAACCCGCTGTTCAATGCAAACGAATATGCAACCAACCCATTTGAATTCTACGAAAAACGGGTGCGGCCGCAATACGACAAGATGGGCTTTGATGATCAGCAACGCCAACGGGAAAATGCCCTGATTTTTGGGCGAACTGGCGGCAACATGTTCAATCTGGTCGATCAGCAGATGGCGACATTGCAGCACTCAGTCGAGGCGTTCAAAAAGGCGCTAGGGCTTGACAAAGGTGTCGAAGCGAATGACAAGCAGCTTGGCGGCCAAATGAAGAATTTCGAGGCGGCATGGTCCGACTTTCAAACGACGTTTGGTCAAATGGTCCTGCCGGCAGCCACTGCGATGCTCAAGGTCGGAACAGGGCTTCTCAAAGAAGCGCGAGATTTCATAGACCATCCGATCGACAAGGCGTTTTCGTGGATCAAGCATTACTCGACGGACGGCATGGGCATGAATCCATTCGATTCCCCAGCTCCCGCGGGCGATTCGGGAGGGCGGCCTAGTGCGCCGGCATTGCCCAGCCCCATCGCGGCGCCGGCCGCGAAAGCGCCGGACCTTCATATCACCCTCGAAGTCGATGGCGAAAAGATGGCCGACAAGACGGTCAAGTACCTGGCATACAAGACCCAGCCAAACCTGAGCGGCGGCGCTTTCGATATCGGTCTCGGAATGCCTTCGTTTGGGATGAAATAGCCCATGGCAGACATCACGCTTCAACTCGGGCAGTTTGTGTTCAGCGGTTTCGAGATGCCGGAGCAAATTGCATTCGGTGGAGAGCAGCGGCTCGCGATTTACCGGATGGTGGGCGGCACGCGCATCATCCAGGCGATGGGAGATGATGATGCGCCCATTGCCTGGTCTGGCTTATTTCTCGGCTCCGATGCGTTATCGCGAGTCGATGACTTGCAAGTCATGCGAAGCGATGGATTGTCGCAGACGCTGACATGGGGCGATCGACGTTATACGGTTCTTCTTCGAACGTTCACGCCGGTGTACGAAACGCCGTACCGGATCAGCTATTCGCTGGTGTGCGAGGTTCTAAAAAACCGCACGTTCGACGACGATGGTTCGGACATCGACACGGCGATTACGAGTGACTGCACTGCCGCAAATTCGTTGGCAACCACTGTAGGCGACAGCACGCTTTCTGGGTTGATGAGCACCTTATCGTCTGCGGTAAGCAGTGTGTCGAGCTTTGCGAAGGCTGCGCAAAGCACAATTTCGTCCGTACTAACTCCGCTTAACGCTGCTCGATCGCAAGTCCAGACCCTGATCGCATCGACCGAAAATACGCTGAAAAACGTCGCCACGGTCGGCGGCATACTGCCGAACAATCCTATCGCAAAAAACGTTGCATCGCTGACATCGCAGATCAATGCCCATACGACTGGAACTGCACTGTACAGCCTTGATGCGACGCTTGGTCGTGTCGCGACGAACCTGGGCCAAGTGAATTCGAGCGTGAAGACGATCACCGTCAGTGGTGGGAATCTATTCGATCTTGCGTCAAAGCACTATGGCGACGCCACCGCGTGGACGACCATCGCGCGGGCCAACAATCTAACCGATCCTCAGTTGACGGGCATTAACACGTTGGTCATACCGCAGAACACTTCCGACGGAACGGGAGTTCTGACAGCATAAGGGGTAGCGATGGGCTTTCTTGTTGGAGAATCGGCTACGCAGCAACCACGCGGCGCCGTAAAACTCAATGGAACGGCAATCGTGGGGTGGGTGCGTTTTTCGGTGGATAGCAATGCTTTTTCTTACGCAGACACGTTTTCGGTGCAATTCGTCGTTCGGGGTTTGCCGGCCACGCAGGGCGCGGATTGGTTCTCTACAGTTGGCGGCACGTCTTCAGATGCAGAGCCGAATATGTTCGTCGAGCTATTCGCGGGGTTTCCGGATGACGTCGACGCTTACTCCGCAAGCGATTTGCAGAGCCTGATCTACGGTCGAGCAGACGAGATCAACTACGATCCTGAGCAAGGCATCATCGACGTGCGGGGGCGCGATCTAACTGGTCTCTTGATTGATACAAAGACCACTGAGAAATGGCCAAATTTGACCGCCTCGCAAATAGCAACGCAGATCGCTCAAAAGCATAGCTTGACCCCGGTCGTCACGGCGACAACCACTAAGGCAGGGAAGTTTTATCAGATCGATTACGTGAATTTGACAGATGAGCGCACGGAATGGGACATCCTCTGCTACCTAGCGCAGTCAGAAAATTTCCGCGTTTATGTGAAAGGGCAGTCGCTCTATTTCGAGCCGAATCCTAGCGATAGTGGGTCCGATCAGGCGTCTTCTTGGAATATCGAATGGGTGCCGGCTGACACCGACGCCGGCCCTGCCGCTTCGAACGTCATCAGCCCAAGGTTTAGTAGGGCGCTAACCGTCTCGCGGGGAATACAGGTCTTGGTGCGTTCGTGGAACGCGAAGCAAGGAAAGGCTTTTTCGGCCACATATCCGACGAGCAAGGTAGCTTCACTGAAGCCTGGACAGTCTTCGGCATCAGCGCAGGTGTACCGACTCACGCGCCCAAATCTCTCGCAGGAGCAGGCGACAAAACTTGCACAGACGTATTACGAGCAACTCATCAAGCATGAAATGAGGCTGACTTTCGATTCCCCAGCCGATAACGACCTGGACATGACGCGACACATCGCTGTCTCTGGAACCGGCACAGCCTTTGATCAGGTCTATTACCCGGAGAGCATTAGACGCTCGATGTCGATTGATGGAGGGTATTCGATGTCAGTCAGCGCGAAGAATAGCTCGCCGGAATCACAGGTCTCGTCATGAGCGATTACGCACGATTCGCGAATCAGATGCGCGCGCAGGCATTTGCCGCGAACAGCGCGTCGTCGGAGCCGCGTCACGCGAAAATTAGCAGCTACGATCCTGACACGCATGCCGTAAAGGTAATGGTCCAGCCCGAGGACATTGAGTCCGGATGGATGCCGCTTGGCGCGATTGGCGTTGGAAATGGATTCGGTGTAGCGATCGGGCCAAACATTGGGGATCAGGTGAAGGTGGTGTTCGCCAATGGCGATTTCGAGGCTGGCACGATCGTGGCGCGGATCTTCGATTCCACGAACCCGGCCCCGGCGGTCCCGTCCGGCGAAATATGGATGATCCAAAAGTCCGGAAGCTATCTCAAATTCTTGAGCAACGGCGACGTACAGATGTTGGTGAATGGCAATTACACCGAGACTGTAACCGGCACAGCCATGCGCACGGCCGCCGTGCACCAGATTGTTGGGCCTGTCACTACAGACAAGACAATCGTTGCCGGCGGCGACATCACAGATAACGCTGCCAGCGGCAACCAGCAAACGATGTACGGCATGCGCCACGCATACGACATTCACTATCACCCGATCGTGCAAGTCCAGACGGGCAATAGCACGATCAACAGTCAGACCCCGTTACCACAGGTGTAGCTATGTACGACGTGAGCCATTATTACGGCGGCGATTTGGACGTCGATTCAACCGGCGATCTGGCCTTGGCCGACGCTACGACAACAGGCGAGCAACGGGTTTATCGCAGGCTTCTGACAAATCCGGAATCAGTGGATCAATCCGGCGAAACTGTCGCAAGCGGCGACTACACCTTTCACCCGGAATATGGCGCTGGTCTTGGGAGATATGTGGGCGAGCCAACGCGCCTTGCGGAATGTAAATCTCTGATTAATGAGCAAATGAAATTGGAAGCAGCGGTAGCGACGTCGCCGCGCCCGGTGGTAACCCTCACTGCCGATTCAAATCAGCTTTCCGCTGTGATTCAGTACAACGATGCGCAGTCGAAAACGCCAGTAACCGTATCTTTTGATGTGAACCAATGAGCGTAACGACCAAATCCTTTGCGACGATGGTTTCTGACTTCGCCGTCGCGGTGCAAGGTAGCTCAAGCAAGCTGATCAACTTCACGAAGGGCGCGGTGCTGCGTGCGGTCGGTGAGGCTACGGCAGGGGTCGTGCTTTGGTTGCAAGGCATGATTTTGCAGGTATTAGCTCTGACGCGCGCCGCGACGTCAAGTGGTGACGATCTAGACACGTGGTTTGCGCAGTTTGGATTCTCGCGTCTGTCTGCTGATTACGCGACGACGCAAGAGACGTTCGCCCGTTACACCGCAACAAACTCAGCATTGGTGCCTGTTGGTGCCACCGTGATGTCTGCCGATGGCACGGTGCAATTCACGGTAGTGGCAGATACAACAAACGCTGCATATGATGCGACGCAAAGCGGCTATGTCATCCCAGCCGGGGTTTCGAGTGTTGCCGCGGCGGTTCAATGCACGGTCGCCGGAACTGCGGGCAACGTGGCCGCCGGTGCACTGAACACGCTAGGGACTGCCATTAACGGGGTCGACTATGTTACCAATGCCTCTGCTGTCGTGAATGGCAGTGACGCCGAAACTGACGCGGCAGCGAGATCGCGCTTTGTCCTTTTCATTGCAAGCCTTGAGGCCGCGACCTTGCTTGCCGTGAAGAACGCTGTCGCGTCTATCCAGTCGGGTATGTCAGCAATTATTGCGGAAAATACGCAATATAACGGTCAGTCGCAGGCAGGCTATTTCACCGCGATCATCAACGACGGATCAGGTTCGGCGACGTCGACGGAATTGGCGAATGCCGGCAATGCGATTGAGGCGGTACGTCCGCTCACTGTTACTTATGGCGTTCATGCGCCGACGTCGGTGCCGGTGACCGTCTCCATGACAATCACTGTCGGCTCGAACTACGTCAAGTCCACCGTCGCGGCACTCGTATCTTCCGCCGTGAACGCGTATGTCGCATCGATAGAGACAGCCGAGAGCGGTGCCACGCTGCCATACACAAATATCGCAACTCAGGCGTACGGTGTGGATGGGGTGACGAACGTGTCGAATGTGTTGGTCAACGGCGGGACTTCGGATCTAACGATCACGTATCAACAAGCCTTCCAAGCCTCGACTGTGACGGTGAATTGATGGCAACCGGTGATTCTGACGACATCCTGTCAAGGCTCAAGTCTGATACGCCAAGAAATTGGTTCGGTGATTGGGCGGATGCGCCAATTATCAGCGCGATATTGACAGGTATTTCCACCGTTCTCGCGGCGTGCTACTTGCTTGTGGTTTTTGCGAAGGCGCAAACCCGTCTCGATACATCGTCTGGTGGATGGGTCGATATATGGGTGTCCGATTTCCTCGGAACGACGCTACCGCGCAAGCCGAATGAATCAGACGCCAGTTACATCGCTCGGGCAAAAATCGCGATCTTCCAAGCGAAGGGCACGCGCCCTGCAATGATCGGCGCGCTTACGCAGTTGACGGGTAAAGCGCCAGTCATCTTCGAGCCGGCGCGCCCACTGGATACCGGCTGTATGGGTGCCAGCACCGGCGTAGCAAGCTTCTGCGGCGTGTCGCGAATGGGATCACTCGCGGTGCCATATACGGCGCTGATTACTGTCTATCGGCCAACCGCCACGGGTGGATCAGCGGGCGCTGTCTATACGAGATCGCCGGCATGGTCCGCGATGTCTGCGCCGCTATCCCACGGCTATACCGGATCGCTTTCAGATCAAACCGTATCAGCAACCGATGACGATATCTACGCCGCGATCAATCAGGTGCGGCCGATAGCCACGCGTATAGGCGTGCGCATCACGAACTAAGCAATACAGAAGCCACCCGAAAGGCCGCCAAGTGCGGCCTTTTTCTTTTTGAGAAACGATCAATGAAGCGTCCATTGACTTATGTAGGCCAGCAAGTGTACGAGTGGGCGTTTTCCGCGCCCGCACAATACGCAATGACGGCGCTCGCAAAGGTTTGCCAATCGATGTTTGGCACGACGACAACCGTGAACGGGCTTGCATGCTCACCGACAAGCCCGGCCAGCATGGCCGTGCTTATGGGGCCTGGCGAAATTTATCAGATGGCCTCGCTTGAGGCGACAGTCGCGGGCACGCTGCCGGTCGACACCACGCACCAGATCCTGAAGCAGGGCATTCAACTCGACAACTACACGACTGCGACGTTTTCGGCACCAACATCGTCTGGCCAGTCGGTTGCCTATCTGATTCAAGCGCAGTACCAAGACTCGGATATCAGCATCGATCCAACGACCGGCACTACTCCGGTAGTGCTTCAGTTCTATAACTCGACCACTCCAGCCACGCCATGGGCAGGTCCGAACGATTCGGGGTCGACAAGCACCACATTCCGCGACGGGGTTATCGCCTACAGCATCAAGGCTGGCGTTGCCGCAACAACGGGGAGCCAAGTTACGCCGACGCCGGATAGTGGGTATGTTGGCCTGTCCGTCGTGACAGTTGCTTACGGGCAAACCACGATCACCACGGCGAATATTTCAGCATACGCGAATGCTCCGCGCCTTTCCGATACGCTGCTGAATCAGATTCAAGCTCGGGCGCTGCTGAACGGATCGACCGCAAACCGCTTCAGCGTAGCTGATGCGCAAGCAGCGACCGATGCGGTGAATTTGGAGACGGCGCAGGCTTTGCGCGGGCAACTGCGCGGCGTGTTTGGTTTCAACGCTAGCCAAACGCTCACCGCGACGCACGCCGGCGGTTATATCCTCTTTTATGGATCAACGGTAAGTCAAACAATTACGCTCCCGACATGGTCATCAATATCGGCGAACGACGAATTCCATTTTTATAACGGCGCGTCAGTACCGGTAACAATCGCCCCGCCGTCTGGCGCAACTGGCATCACGGCAAAGATTGTGCAGCCGGGGGAAAGTTACGATATTGCCGCCGATGCCGTGGCGAACGGCTTTGTCACCGAGGGCGGTACGACGACGCTGCAATCGATACCAACTATGCCTGCGCCCCTCGGTGGCACGCCGCGCATGTCAGCGAGCGCGGCACTTGGCGCAACGACGGCGACATTCACGGACGATTTCGTACACGTGACCTCGTCGGTCGGCTTACCGGGGCACAAGATCGCGAATTTATCGGCTGCGTTGGACCTGACCAAGCTGAACGTATTGGGTGGCATGATCGGCAGCGCACCGACAGCGGGGCAGTTCGTTGGGGTGTATGCCGCATTCAATCCTTCGACGGGCGCATATGGCGTCGTGGGATTCTCGTACGCTGCAACGGCAGCTATACCGTCGATTGCAACCCTTGTCGCGTCGTATCTTGCCGGTTTCACGGAAACCTCATTGATCGGGATTGTTCCGGCGCACCAGACCACGGCGGGACAGTTTGACCACTTCAACGCACGTGGCAGGTACGTCCGACGCACTGCGGTGACAATGGTCAACGTATCGGCATCCGTCCCATCTCTGACGTCACAATCGACGGGTATCGCAATCCCTGCCAATGCGATCAAGATGAAGGGGAACATGTTCGCGTCGAGTACGTCAACGAGCGCGTCGTCAAACGTCTTGCAACTGGCGTCAGACGGCACTGGTCTCGACGCTAATATCTCGGCGAACGGCACGACGACGATTCAAGAGCCGTACGAGCTGCTCATGCAGACCGCGAACACCTTCTTTTACTCCAACAGCGCCAGCGTTGGTACTCCGCAATCGCAAGTTACCAGCACCGGCTATGAGTGGGCCTAAATCATGTACGTGATATTCAGCGACAGCACGAAGACGGTGATCACGGGGATCGTTTCGGCTCCGGCCGACTTGACGCTTTTTCCGAATCAGGGCGAGGTGACGGCGTCGGACGCTCGCTATGCGACGTTTTATGATTCGCTGCCTGCGGTGATGCAATCCGCGTTGCCGCCGAAACTGACCACCGAGGAAGACACGGCAGCGCAAGCCGCGCAGGCGGCGGCACTGACGGCGGTGAACAACGCGGCGGCCGCAGCAGCAACCGCGCTCGCAGAACAGCAGGCGGCGCAGAAAGCGGCAGATGAAGCCGCAGCAGCGGCGGCACTCGCCGCGCAACAGGCGGCAGAAGAAGCGGCGGCGAAAGCAGCAGAGGCGGCAGCTGCGAGCGCGGCGCCAACGACCGGAGCGGCGGCGTCGAGCACCGAGTCCGCGACCAGCGGGACGGATACCGCCTCGAGCGGGACACAAGCCGCCGCAACTGAAACAACTTCGACGTCGAGTGGGACGGATTCGCAGACGATCACTGCGGCCGACGTCGGTACGGTGCCCGCGGCTGTCACGAGCGATGCGTCGGCCGCGACCAAGACGTGACGCCGACCTAACACCAACCGCCTCCGGGCGGTTTTTTTACGCCCGTAGGAAGTGAACGAGGAGTGCCGGCCAATGGATTGGTCCGATGTAGGGAAGATGGTCGGCGGCGTGTTGTTCGGCGGCGTCTCGTGGGGTGCCGCCGCGCGGGTTTGGCGTCAGATCGATCGTGTGCGGCAAGCAAAGTCGGAGGGTGACACGGAGGTTGTCAGAGCATCGCTGGCAGCCGAGGTGGACACGATTGCCCGTTACGAGAAGCTTGCCGAGCTTGCGGAAAAGCGAGCGGAGCGGGCGGAGCTACGGGAGTTGGCTGCCGTCGAGCGCGCTGACCGTGCCGAAGTCAGGGAGCGTGATGCAGATGAGCGAGCGCGCAGGGCCGAAGCCAAAGTTAAAGAATTGGAGAGACGAATTGCACGCCTCGAATCGACTATCGGAAAGCGTCGCCAAGGCGATGCGTAATTTGAAGGTTCTGTACACCTTCCTTGCCGTTTTGGCGCTGACCGGCTTGTTATGCGTGAGCTTGGTAGGCGTCTACATCGGCATAAGCATCTCCGATTCGCGATGGCAGAAAGAGAAGCTGGATTACGAGCAGCGACTTGGCACAGAGACCGCGCGGAGTCTTCAGCAAGCCCAAGACTACAGCGCGCACTTTAATGTGCTGGCTGCCGGGATCAAGCAGACCCAGCAGGACGTAGCTGACTTGCGGACCAAGTTTGACCGCGAAGCCATCCGGCGAGACAGGGCAAGCGCTGCCGCTATCGCCGCCGCAGAGGAAGCGTCGCAAAAAGCCGCCTCACTTGGCAAGCAACTGAGTGCGCAGCAACAAGTGATCGTCGCGAAGACGACCGAAGCGGTCAACGCCGCAAAAGCCACAGAAAAGAAGCTTGATACAGCGACGTTGCCCGCCGCTGTCGTTCCTGCCCACCCATGGGGCAAATAACCAACCGAGCCCAAGGGGGCCAAGTGAGCAATGAGCAAAATCAAAGTAGTCCTCGTGGAGGACTGGCAGCATTTCTGGAAGTGGTCGTCAGTGCGATTCTCGGCCGCTTTCGCCGCGCTGATGCTTCTGTCCCCGCAGTTGATGCAGATGTTGGCGGATCACTGGCCGGATCTAGCGCCGTTCATAGCGCACCTGTTCCCGAAACAAGACCAGAGCCTGTGGCCGGCGATCGGAGCAGTGTTGACGATCCTGGCCCGGATCACGTCGATCGAGCGGCGGGGGCCTCCACAATGACGCCGGCCGCATTCCAGCGCGCAACCGGCGTCAATTCTGTCCTGGCCGCGCGCTGGTGCGACGTCGTGTCGATCGCGATGTTCGAGTTCGGCATCAACACGCCGGCGTACCAAGCCGCGTTTCTCGCGCAAATTGGACACGAGTCGATCGGCTTCACAACGCTAGTCGAGAGCTTCAATTATTCGGTCGCCGCGCTAACTGCGACGTTCGGCCCGACCGGATCAAAGCGTTTGACGCTTGAGCAGTGCGAGCAGCTAGGTCGCGCGCCGAGCGAGAAAGCGGTTCCGCTCGAGCGGCAGCAGCAGATCGCGAACATCGTGTACGGCGGGCGCGGCGGCAACCGCCTGCCCGGCGACGGCTGGACGTTTCGGGGCCGCGGCCTGATTCAGAACACGTTCCGCGAGAACTACGAAAAGGTCGGGACAGGCATCGATGTTGATCTGATCGTCAATCCCGACCTTCTGATGCTGCCCGAGCATGCCGCGCGTGGCGCCGCGTATTACTGGCGCTCGATCAGCGGCAACGGGTATGTCGATCGGAATGACTTCACCGGTCTGACTAAGGCGATCAACGGCGGCACCAACGGGCTCGCGGATCGGACGTCGCGCTGGGAAGTGGCAAAGAACGCAATGGGGGTAATCGTATGAGCGCAATTTTGTCGATGTTCTCGGGCGCCTGGCCGGTGATCCTCGGCGTGCTAACGGCAGCCGCGGGCGTTGTGTTCGGCCTGTTCAAGCGACAAGAAGCAAAGACGGCCACGGCACAAGCCGAGACGCAAACAGCGAAGGCTGACGCCGCGGCCACGCAGGCGCAGGCGGCGCGCGCCGACGCAGATGCTGCGCAGGCCGCGCTGACAAAAGTGCAGTCTGCTGCGACGGATCGGCAATCAATCGAAAAGGGCGTCGCCGACACGGCCGCAGCCGGCGGCCTGGACAAAGCACTCAAAGACGAGGGGTTCGTGGGATGAAGGCGATTCTTACAATGCTGCCGCTCGTCGCATTAACAGCGTGTGCCGACACGCCGACGAAGCCCGCAGCGATCGAATACAAGACGCAAGTAATCGACTCGGCCTGCACCCGGTTCGGCATCATCAAAGTGCCGCCCGAAGACCTCGCGGTCATCTCGTCAACGCTGAAGGCGCGGATTTTGACCCATGATCGCGCCTGGGTTCAAGAGTGCGGGGCACAGAAGTAATTGCAAACGGACCTGCCGAGAGAGGCGAAGCGCCAGGCAATGGCAAAAAAAGCCATACCCGATACCCGTTTATAGCGGGTATTATTTAGATAAGTATTTGATTTTGCTGTGGTGCCGGGGACGGGACTTGAACCCGTAAGCCTTGCGGCGGCGGATTTTAAGTCCGCTATGTTTACCAATTTCATCACCCCGGCGAGCAAGAGCGGCATTCTAACACTGGTACGGGAATCCTCGCAAAAATCAAGAACGGTCATTTTGTGCCGTTATCCTAGGTAAGCCCATGGAAGTCGTCGCTGTCGTGGGCGTCGCATGGCTGGCAGGTCGGCCGCCTTCCCGCGCTTTTGCGACGAGGATTTCTCTGCCGATTGCAAACATGATTCCCTTCGCCTATCGCCGCAAATGCGCTATTGTTTTACCCGTTGTGGGTCCAGCGCGACCTGCGACGCGTGGCGCCGCACCTCGGGCAGTGCTTCAGGCGCGCCCGGCCTTTGCGGCCTTGACATGGTTTCATGCGACTGCGGCCGTTATCGTGGTGGCGGCTTTGTTGCCTCAGCGCAGCCATGCCCGTGCGGACGGCAGCGTGATGACCACGAGCGTTCAGGTGTCGCTGAAGATTCAACAAAGCTGTCAGATCGATTCTGCCGATGCATCCGGCGCCATCGCCGCCAGTGGCGCGGCAAGTACTACGAGCGCATCAACGGGCGCCAGTGGCGTTGCCGTGGTTGCTAACCCGCCGACGTCGGGCAATACGACTTCGGTGGCCTCCGGCAAGCCGGCCAGTAGCGGAACAGGGCAAGGCGCCGATGCGGCGCCTAAGGTAAGCTGCCAGTTCGACGAACCCTATGGGATTGTCACTACGACCTCAGCGGACCCCACGGCCCGCGCTGCCGTTGCTCCCGACGGTACAACGCCGTCAGCACGGTTTTGGACAGTCTTGTTCTGATGGATATCGCGATACGGGCGGTTTGTCAGAACACAATGGTCGCGGTAATCGTATCGGTATAACTACCCGGCGGTGGCGCGGTCTGGGCAGGGACGAGGCCATAGACAGGAACGGTCTGCGCCAGCCCCGTCCCGACGGCGGTATAGGCGGACCCGGTGGTGCCGTCTCCCCAGATCACGGTGCGCGCCGCATCGGAATACAACTGATAGTTGATACGGTTACCCGCTGTCGATTGCATGACGCGCGCACCGATATTGCCGCTCGTCCCTGCATTCAGCGAAATCCGGTAGGCATCGTTATTCGTGCATGTGACGCTAAGTGAGCCGGTGGTGGTTAATGGCGTCGTCAGTCCGGTTGCAGCCGCAAACGCGACGTTGGTCGTTGCTATCGTGCAGTTGTTGACCACGGGGGCGGACACGGTGAAACCGAACGTGCCGCTGCTGGCCACAGTGCTACAGGATGGCGCGCCTAAAAGATAAAACCCCGCCCGCAATGCCGTCTGCGCGGCCGTGATCGTTTGGGAATAGGTTGTCGTTGCATTGTTCAGTGTCGGGACGGTAGGTTGGTTACCGGTCACCTGCCCGTAGTAGGTTAGCGTCGCGGACGCGGTCGTACCGTTGCTCGGCTTGGCCAGCGTGACCGTCAGCGGCGTCGTGTTCAATGTCGACGCGCCCCATGGGATCGTCCGTGCGTTGTCGGTATAAAGACCATACGCCAAGGTATTGCTGCCCGCGCTCAGCGTGCGTGGCAAGGGTGCCGTCAAGTCCAGGCAGACGAGAACCGTCGGTGTCAGGGTCACGCTATTCCATGTGCAACTTACCAGGATCGAGCCCGTGCCATTCACGGAGGCTTTCGAGATTGGGCTGACGTTGGAAAATGTCAGGTTGGTCGGCGTCGCCGTACAGGTCTCCGCCTGCGCCACGCGGGGCGACAGGCCGCACGCGAATAAGACGATCAGCGTAGCGATGACAGTCGTCCAATCGCGGAGGGGCGTCATCGTGATGCTCCACGCACGCTGAGCGGTATCTCACTTCGTGGCGTCATTGTCCGCACGGCAGGGCTGTCATCCTGCTTTTCCGCTTGTGCCCCGGTCGGGAGTCCGGCACGAGGCGTCTTGCCTACGCCGCCGCCACATACCAGGGGGCCAATTGCCTGCAATCCCCCATTAGTGGCGCGTTGGTAGTCGAAACGTACCTCGCAACTGCGCTGACCATCGGTAATCCGCAGACGATTGGTCGGTCGCAGATCATCCACGAAAGTCTGACCGTCGTATCCGACGATCGTCTCCTTGCCGTTGTCCTCGTTGATTACCCGTAGGCCCGGTGCGATCGGCAGGCGATTCTCATCGACCAACGTGATTGATGCGGCGTCGTAGTGCCCGATCCCGAAACGCCCGAGCACGCCGGTGCGTGATTCCGGCACCAGATCCAGGGCCGTGCTTGCGACCCTGGCATCAGCGGGGAGCTTCATCGCATCAATACTGACTTGATTATGCTGGTATGCGTTGAGGTCTGGAATCAGCAGCAAGCCACGTGAATTCGTGTTGCCGATGACCCTGTTCTGATGCAGCACCGGGATGCCCTTCACGCCATCGGTCGATACGAGTGCGAATGCATCATCGATACGGCGCGACATCAATGCGGCGCCGTCCATGAATACGACCGCGCCTTGGAGATCGAGCGAGGTATTGACCTGCCCCTGGAACGATTGCGCCACCGCGGTGACCTCGCCCGGATTACCGATGTACGAGACCTGTCCTTGATCATAACCCAGCGTGCCCGCGCGGCCGTGCTGCACTGCCCAGCCAAACCCGCCGGCGTAATCGGATGGACGGCTCGCGCTGACGTTGTATGAATTCGCGCCATTCTGACGTCCCATTGTCGTGTTGATCGAGGTTCCGGTGCCGCCGCCGCGACTGCTTCCGAGACCCACGTTCACTGAAACGAAAAAGCCATTGGTGGGTTGGTCGCCGAAGTCCTTGAACAGCGAAAGATTCACGGAGCCGATCGTGCCGATGTTCACCACGTAGGAGAGGGAGCCGATCCGCGAGCGTGGTCCGGTCCTTTGCCGCAAGCCGATATAACTCAATGCCAGCGACTGTCGTTTCAGAAATGGAAAGGAAACGGTCGCGCGGTCCTGTGCGGTCGGCACGACATCGCCTTCTCGGGCGGCGATGTCGCCGTAATTGGCAAGGGTGCGGATCGTTTCCGCGTTGATCGAGAAATTCGGTCGAATCAGTTGATAGCCGAGATCCACCTGCTGGCCCGCATAGCGTCCGGCGCTGAATGCCAACGCGCCGTTGAGCACCCCCGCCTGTCCGAGTCGGACCAGGCCACCGGCCCCCACCACGCCTTGCCCGGTCGACACTTCCGCATGGCTGTTGAGCGTGATTTCCGAGGTGTAGCCATAGGCGGTGGTTTCGCTGATCACGGGCCGCGTATCGTAATCGAACGATGACAGTCCGTAATTCCGCCGGAGAAAGCCGGCTTCCACCGAATAGCTGGTCAAGCCGGTGGCCAGCAGTCGGGTGTCGACATACAGCGGCACCGAGGTGGTAACGGATCGTCCAAGGGCGTCGCGGGTCACGACAGTCGCCACGCCCGCGCCTGTAATACCGGGCACCTGGTTCAGGACGAACGGGCCGGTAGGCACTTGCGAACTGAACTGCCGGATGTCGTTGATATACAAGTCCACCGACGACGGTACCGCGGTCGTACCGCGCAGGCTTGGAATCGGATACGTGACGAGATCCGGACGCAGTGCGAAATTACGCCGCCATTGGATACCTCCCATCCGTACTGATCGCGACCACCCCAGTGATGATGACAACGTGTCGCCCATCAGCAAGGTCGACAGGCTGTCTTGTTTCGAGCGCGTCCAGGAGGTGTCATATCGCGTGAAGCGGGTCTGGCCACCGTTGATGTCGAGGATGCCGGTCAGACTGAAGACGCCGGACGGTGCGAAGTACCGAAATTCGTCGAACATCGACGTACGCCAGCGCGGTGTGGCCTCGCTGTAGATATCGTAGTTGACGACGAGCCCCCGCTGCGACGTAGCGGTCGGGGGCGCCGATATACCGCGAGCGTTCAGGGTATTTGGCTGACGCAGCGCGTCGAGCACCTGCAGAGACACGCTCTGGCGTGCCGCATCGAATGTATAGCGCAGCCCGATGATCGTATCGAGCGAGACGTCCGGCTGTGCGGTCAGGCCAAGGCGGTCCGTCAGAATACCGAGGTCGCGCAAATCACGTCCGCTGGCGGAGAGTCGCCCGTGGCGCGACACAAAACGCGCGATCAGGCCCGTGGCCTCGCCGTTGATCGTAACATCCAGATAAAGCTCCTGCGGCGTGGCCGATCCGTCCGCGGCGCTTGCCGATGGCGAGATGCCTCCGCCGAGGTCCAGACCGCTGGCCTCCGCGCCACCGCCGCGTACGGAGCCTTCGGCTGGGGCACGTGTCGGCATCGGAGCGCCTGGACCGGCCGGACTAGCAGGCGCACGCGATGCCGGTGTCGACACGGTCGCGGATGACGCCGGTAAATGCGAGCCTGTCGGCGAGGTCGATGACGTGGACGGGCTGGTGGGCATGGAGGTTTGCGCTTCCGCATGCGTTAACACGACGGACGCGCCAAGCAGCGGGAGGGCAGCCAGCGCAGCGGTGTACCTGCAAGGGGCTCCGCTACCTCGACGCATGCGCCAGCGCCGGCATTGCCTTACCGGACGAGTTTCGCAGCGATACCGCCGATCCCGGTGACACGCTGACGATTGCCTCGCTGCTTGTCGCGTTGATCATTGCCTGCAAGGGCTCCGTCGGACGCAAGCGCGCATCCTCTGGAATCGGCACTTCCCATTCTCGCGCTTGCCCCGCCAACGCATAGCCTAGGAGACCTTTGTTGATTTCGTAACGATGCTGGCCGTCACCGATATGAACGTTGGCGATCTGTGCGCGACGCACACCGCCATTTGCGGCGCGCAGCACCCATTTACCGTTACGTCGAAAAAGTCGCCAGTCCAGCGGCGGAATGGCGGCATTCATGGCGGCGGCACCTGGTCCGGTACTCGCGCCATTTCCCCCTGCCGCGCGCGCGGCCTGCTCCAGGGTGCCGGCAGTGCCGGCGATGAAAACGGGGACCGAATAGCGGAGTCGAATCGTGACGCCACCGGATGGGGTATCGCTTGGTGTCGGCAGCTCGTCTATCAGCAATCGATAGCTTTGCTCGGTCGCGGACGCGCGCACATTGCGCCGGACCAGCCGCACCAATTGCTCGGAGCGTGGCGCGATTTGGATCAGGGGCGGGCTGGCGATGAGGTCGTCGGTGGCCGATAGCGCATCCTGTCCTTCGGACTGATTCCACGAGAAGACCCGCACCTGGCCGTAAAGTGGTTGATCACCCGGATTGCGTAAAGTCAGGCCGACCGCATTGGTCTGAGTGTCAAACTCGACGGTGACGGGAGAAATCTGCAGGCTGGCGGACCACGCCTGTCCGCCCGCCGATAAAAGGCCTGCCAGAACGCTGTACGCCGCCCAACGCACCCAGGTTCGAATTTGATGCGACCCGCGCGTTGTCTTCATGTTGCTACCCTTATCCGCCAGCATGCTTCGGGTTACACGCGAGGCGACCCTCGCTATCGCGTGCGGCGGTAACGGACGATCAGAAGTAGACCGTCGCCGTGACCGTCGTTTGATACGTGTCGGGTCGCGGTGTGGTGGTTTGGGTGGGCACCTGGCCATAAACAGTAAGTGACTGTGTCGCACCGCTACCCGTTCCCGCCACGGTGTTGGTTCCTTGCGTGTTGCCCCACACCGTCGTGCGACCGGTATCTGAATACAATTGGAAAGGCACCGTCGCCGTATTGCCCGTCGCGGTACCCGCCATCAGCCGCCCCGCCACGGTCGAGCCGGATACCGTGCCCGCGTCCAGGCCGACGTTATATGGCGTCGTGTTGGTGCAATTGACCGTCAATGACGACTGCTGGTTGATCGCGGCGGTCAGCACCCCACTGGTACCGAAGTTCAATGCGGTTGCTGCAATCGTGCAATTCGCCTGAAGTGTCAATGAAACCAGGAAGGTGGCCGTTGCCGTGCCGTTCGTATAGACCGCCGCATTGGATACGGTGGGCACGATGGCCAAGGTGGAAGCGGCAACAAAGGCGACAATTGCTGTAGCAGGATGCAGAAACTTTTTCACGATCAACTCCGCGCCATCGCAGATAAAACAGCCAGGAAGCTGACTGTACCCGCCGTCATAAGCGTCGCTTGCATGCAAAAGACATTCGCTATCGTCGGCTGAAATGGAGTCTACGTCTCCCGCATTCCCGTCGACAAACAGAATATCGCATTACGGTATTCGATTTGTATTATAGCGACAGATTATGGTTATTAGAATAATGCAATGCAATTTTTATTGAACGATTGTTTAAATTAATCGTTAAATATAAATTGATTTAAAGTAAATTCATCCGCTTTTCATAAAGAAATTTATCAATATTCATCTCGATATAATCCTTCCTGTTCGTGCCGTCGGCGTTGTGCGGAGGGAGGAGCGTTGCCCTTGTTTCCGCGTGGCGTGTATCTTCTTTGGTAAAAACCATTTACGGGAACACGATACCGGTCTATTTGTAAGACGCGTCCTACTCGTGAATCGTCCACTGACGGATATTCGACGGAACGAGCGGGCGTGATACTGCACACGCGCCATTGATCTGGCCATGCGGGTCGAATTCGGTCTATGGCGTAGCGCATGTTAACGCATCAGACGCCCGAGGGCGGAAGGAGGCGAGATGAACAAGGACCAGATCGCTGGCCGTGCGAAAGAGCTGGCTGGCAAGGCGAAATCGATGATTGGCCAAGCGACGGGCAAGCCCAGTACTGAGGCGAAGGGGCGAGCACAGGAACTCGGTGGGAAAGCTCAGGCGGCGTTTGGTGATATGAAGGATAAGATGAAAAAAATCGATACGCATTGACGTGCCGGTTTGAAGAACAAAAGGCAAGTTGGGGACGGAGTGAGGTAACCGGCATTAGACCGGCGGAGGGCGACTTCTTGGAAGTCGCCCTTTTTCCTTGCGCACTGCCTGTCATGTGATGGCGCTTTTCCCGTGCATCGTCAGCCATTGCGGCCAACAAGCAAGGACCAAACCGCCCAGTGATCGGTCCCCGGCTGATCTCTTGCGCCACTTCGGTAATTTGTCCGGGTTTGACGCGAATGAATAGCGTTGCGCCGATTTGGCTGTTATTCTCGAACTCCTCCTGCTGGCCGCCTTCCGCTTCGCGGATCGACGCGTCACGTCGTGGTACCTGCACTATCCGCTGTACACGCGCCTGCCGCTCGATTCCAGTTGGCGCGCGTTTCGATCTTGAGTTTGTCATGTCGTATCCCAATCGCTTTCCATGCGCTCTTGCGCGTCTGCTTTGTCTTCCGTTTGCTGGCTTGGCGAGGTTCTTGCCGCCCTTCCTTCGATTCGACGCCGCTGATCGACGTGCCGAAGTGCGGGCGCTGTTGCCGTTGGCATTGCCGTTGATTGCAACGCAATTGGCTGGCATGGCGATGAATGTCGTCGACGTGATCTTGGCGGGGCATCTCGGTCCCGCCGTGCTGGCGCCCGTTGCAATCGGGGCGGGCGTATGGGGATTGGCGTACATCGCCATCAGTGGTTTGATGTCGGCGTTGCCGGCGGCCGTAGCGCATCTTGTTGGCGCTAAACGGCTGGAGGAAGTCTGGCCCTTATTTCGTCAGGCGGCCGTGATGGGTATCGTGTTCGGTGCCTCGCTGTCAGTGGTCCTGTGGTTCGGTGGTCCGGTGGTGATCAATGCATTTGGCGTGACACCCGACCTCGCGCGCGACGCGGGCTATTTCCTGCATGCCATTGCCGCGGGGGCGCCCGCCTTGGGGTTGTATTTCGTCTGTCGCGGTCTGTCCGAAGGACTATCGATGCCGCGACCGAGTTTGGCGTTTGGCTTGCTGGGCCCGATACTGCTGGCGCCTGTTGGCTACACGTTGATGTATGGTGCCGGACCCATTCCGGCAATGGGCGTGGTTGGCTGCGGACTCGCGACCGCGATCGTAGAGTGGTGTATCGGGTTGGGCTTTGCTTGGTATATCGTTTCAAATCGTCGCTATGCGTTCGTTCGGGACGTTGCGGTCACGCGAGCGGGAACCGTTGTGGCAGCGGGGCCGTTTGCCGATGTGAACACGGTTGGAAAACAGCAGTCAGGCGATGGGCCGCTCTCGGACGTCTCCCATCACGCCACTATCCCGGCAAACGCGCCATCCCGAATTGAAACGGCGACCTGGCGTGACCTGATTCGAAATGGTCTACCAAGTAGCGTTACCTGGTTGATGGAAGGGAGCTTGTTTATCGCGACGGCGCTGGTGATCGGGCGGCTCGGCGACACCGCGGTGTCGATGCACCAAATCGCGCTGAATGTGGCTTCGCTGACGTTTATGATTCCCCTGGGGATGGCGATGGCGGTTTCGGTGCGCGTTGCCGGTGCGCGCGGCCGGGGCGATGCCGAGGGGGCGCGGATCGCGGGGCAAGTCGGAATAGCGCTTGCGCTTCGCGTGCAACTCGTCCCGATCCTGATGATGCTGCTGCTGCCGGTACCCATCATCGGGCTATATACCGGAGATGCGACGGTGGCTGCGGGCGCGGTGGTCTTGTTGCGACTGGCAGGCCTGTTCCAGTTGTCGGATGCCCTGCAAGTAACCGCCAATGGCGCACTGCGCGGCTATAAGGACACCCGAATGCCAATGATCGTCACCTTGTTTGCTTATTGGTGCGTCGGGATGCCCGTGGGCATCTGGCTATGCCTCGATATGGATTGGGGCCCGGCGGGAATGTGGTGCGGTCTGGTGGCGGGGTTGAGCGTTGCGGCGGTGCTGCTGACGCACCGCTTCATCCGTACGAGCCGTGCCGACGTTCGCGCCATGGCCGCAAACCCCGATGTCGCGTCGTCACGAGACCATCGCGTGCTAACCTGAGCGTTTGGCACGATAAGAAAAGGAAATGCGATGCGAGATACCGTGACTGTGGCAATACATGGGCCGCGCGCGTCCCGGCGCACGCGGTGCGCGCTGGCGGCCGTGCTGTCCGTTAGTCTGGCGTGTGGTCTCCAGGGCATCGTGCGAAGCGCGGCAGCTCAGACGACGATGGCGCAAGTGCACGCAACGGCAAAAGCGGGCACCAGCGTCGACGACAGCACGCCGCAGTCGTTGATTGAAACGCTATCGGCGTCGATCTTGCATACGATCAAGGCGGACCCACAAATCAAGGCGGGCGATACACATCGCATTGAACAGGTCGTCAATACGCAGTTGCTGCCGTATACGGATTTTCGCAAGACCACGCGCTTGGCCCTGGGTCCGGCCTGGCGGGATGCGACCGAAGCCCAGCGTGATGATCTGGTGCAGCAGTTTGAATTGCTGCTGATCCATTTGTACGCGGGTGCGGCGGCCAAAGTGGGTGATCAGACGGTCAATGTAAAGCCCGTGCGGGTTGCCGCCGACGCCACCGACGTGGTGGTGCAGACCGACGTCATCAGCGGAGGCCAGCCCTATCCGGTGGCCTATCGGCTTGAAAAGGGCGCGAATGGCTGGCGGATCTATGACGTCAATGTCGCCAATCTTTGGCTCATTGCAGCCTATCGACCGCAGTTCACCTCGAAAGTACAGGCCTCAGGCGTACAGGGCTTGATTGCATTCCTGCAGCGCCGCAATAAAGAACTGGCGCAGCAGGGGGCGGGTACGCCGTAATTTAATTGCCCCCAGCGGTCGAGGCAAGGCCGTGTGCGAGACGCCGTGCGCTGCAGAAATAGGCCAAAAGGCGGAGAATGACGTCTCTGGCCTAGTCGAGTGATATTGCCTATTGCTTTCCGGCATGATTTCATGGCGGAAGACCGGGCGAAAACTTGACTATTTTGCTAGGGGATTTATACTTGACGAAAGTTGTCGGGATTGATGCGTTTGTCGCGCTACCCGGCTTTCCGACGAAAAGGCAGGACGTTGCCACACGGTAGGAGTAGGCAGGTCCGCATGGTCGAATGGCAAGATCCGACCCGATTCATGCCTTGGCAGTCGAAACACTCACTTGAATGCGAGGCTCCCTGATGAGACTCACGACAAAAGGCCGTTTTGCAGTAACCGCGATGATCGATTTGGCGCTCCGCCAGGACCAAGGTCCGGTGACGCTCGCGGGCATCAGTCAGCGCCAGAAAATCTCTCTGTCGTACCTGGAACAATTGTTCGGAAAATTGCGCCGACATGAAATCGTCGAAAGCGTGCGGGGGCCGGGTGGCGGATACAATCTGGCCCGCCGTGCGGCGGACGTGTCGGTAGCGGACATCATCATCGCTGTCGATGAGCCGATCGATGCAACGCAGTGTGGTGGCAAGGGTGAATGTGAAGGCGCGAAGCAGCCGAGCGGCCATTGCATGACGCACGAGCTATGGTCGACACTGAATCGGAAGATGGTCGAATATCTGGATTCCGTCTCGCTGCAGGATCTGGTTGACCAGCAGGCAAAGGATCAGCCGGCGACCGTGGTGCGCGAGCGTCGTCAAACCACCCAGAGCACGATCGAACCGCCAGCGCGCGTTGTGCCACGTGGGCCGAATTCGGTGTTCAACCTGGCGCGTTCGTGACGCGTTGTGGTGGATGCGCAATGATGCCGATGTCACGACTGGCGCGGTATCGAGCGTAGCGCGTCGTGTTTTTCACGCGACGCAACGGTTTCACGGGATGGCCGCGCTTGACTGCGCGGTGTCCTTCAAGATGGTGGAGTACCCAAGATAATGAATAACGACATTCCTCACCTGCAAACGGATTTGGCCACGTTGAAGTCTCGCCTGAATGTAGACGTCACGATGCCGATCTACATGGATAACAGCGCGACGACGCCGACGGACCCGCGCGTTGCCGATGCGATGATCCCGTTCCTGTATGGGTCGTTCGGGAACCCGGCCTCGCGCAGTCACAAATACGGTTGGGATGCCGAGAAGGCTGTCGAGCTGGCGCGCGAGCAGGTGGCATTGCTGGTTAACGCAGACCCGCGAGAAATCGTCTGGACATCAGGGGCAACGGAGTCGGACAACCTTGCGATAAAAGGGGCCGCGAATTTCTACAAGGGCAACGGCAAGCACATCATCACGGTCAAGACCGAGCACAAGGCCGTGCTTGATACGGTGCGTGAGCTTGAGCGCCAAGGTTTCGAAGCGACCTATCTGGATGTGCTGGACAACGGTCTGATCGATATGGCGGCGCTGGAAGCGGCCATTCGCCCGGATACGATCCTGGTGTCGATCATGATGGTGAACAACGAGATTGGCGTGATTCAGCCGATCGCCGAAATAGGTGCGATGTTGCGCGCGACGGCGAAAGCCCGTAAGACGCCGATCATTTTCCACGTCGATGCGGCGCAGGCAACGGGCAAGGTCGAGATCGACCTGGCAAAGCTGGATGTCGACCTGATGTCGTTCTCTGCGCATAAGACCTACGGTCCGAAGGGTATCGGGGCCTTGTATGTGCGCCGTAAGCCACGCGTGCGGATTGAGGCACAAATGCACGGCGGTGGTCATGAACGCGGCATGCGTTCGGGCACGCTCGCACCGCACCAGATTGTCGGCATGGGCGAGGCGTTCCGTTTGGCGCGTGAAGAAATGGTCAACGAAAATGCCCGCGTCGGCGCGTTGCGCGACCGTCTGCTGAATGGCCTGAACGAACTCGAAGAAATTTACGTGAATGGCGACCTGACGCACCGGGTCGCCCACAATCTGAATATCAGCTTCAACTACGTTGAAGGCGAATCGATGATCATGGCCGTGAAGGATGTTGCCGTGTCATCGGGCTCTGCCTGTACGTCGGCGTCGCTGGAACCGTCTTACGTGCTGCGCGCCTTGGGCCGCAACGATGAATTGGCGCACAGCTCGATTCGTTTCACGCTTGGCCGGTTCACGACGGAGAAGGAAGTCGACTTCGTTATCGCTTTGATGAAGAGCAAGATCAACAAGCTGCGTGACCTGTCGCCTCTGTGGGAAATGTACAAAGACGGCATCGATCTGAATTCGATCCAGTGGGCCGCGCACTGATTCAGGAGAATGTGAAATGGCATATAGCGACAAGGTCCTCGACCACTACGAAAATCCCCGCAATGTCGGGTCGTTTGACAAGAACGACGATAGTGTTGGAACCGGCATGGTTGGCGCGCCGGCGTGTGGTGACGTGATGAAATTGCAGATCCGCGTGGGCGCCGACGGCATCATCGAAGACGCGAAGTTCAAGACATATGGATGCGGTTCCGCCATCGCGTCCAGTTCGCTGATCACGGAGTGGGTCAAGGGCAAGACGCTCGATCAGGCAGCGGCAATCAAGAACGCGGAGATTGCTGAAGAGCTGGCGTTGCCGCCGGTCAAGATCCATTGCTCGATTTTGGCGGAAGATGCTATCAAGGCGGCAATCGCCGACTATCGCGCGCGGCACGGCGCGGCAGGTGTCGAGTCGACGGCGACGTCGTCGGCTGCGGCCGCTTGAGAATAGAGACAGGAAGGTCATGGCAATCACGTTGACGGAAAAGGCGGCGCAACACGTATCCAAGTTCCTGGTTCGCCGGGGCAAGGGTGTGGCTTTGCGCCTGGGCGTGCGGACCACGGGTTGTTCAGGGCTCGCCTACAAGCTTGAGTACGTGGATGCGTTGGAAGCGGAAGATCAGGTCTTTGAGAGCCACGGCGTCAAGGTCGTGGTGGACCCGAAGAGTCTTGCGTATATCGATGGCACCGAACTCGACTTTGCACGGGAGGGCTTGAACGAAGGGTTCAAGTTCAATAATCCAAATGTGAAAGACGAGTGCGGTTGTGGCGAATCCTTCCGTGTCTGACGAGATGCGTGCTGCGCGAACGGTGACGAGTCGCGCGAAGATGCAGGCAGGAGAACAGGGGGTGCCGGGCGCGGAGGATACGCTCGATGCTGTCAAGCAGGCGGCACCGGCATTGGCGCGCGCCGACGCCGACCATTTCGATTTATTCGGTCTCCCACGTCAATTCGCTGTCGATGCCGACGTGCTGGCGCAGCGCTACCGCACGATTCAATCGCAGGTGCATCCAGACCGCTTCGCCTCGGCGGGCGAGGCGCAAAAGCGCATCGCGATGCAATGGGCCACGCGCGCCAACGAGGGATATCAAACGCTGCGAGATCCGCTGGCACGGGCCTTATATTTGCTAACGCTGCGCGGTATCGACGCGAGCGCCGAGCGCAATACCGCCATTGCGCCGGCATTCCTGATGCAACAGATCGCGTGGCGCGAAGCCATCGAGGATGCCGCGGCGGCGTCGAACGTCGGCGCCTTGGATGCGATGCTGCGCGAGTTGCAGGACGCCAGCCGACAACGGTTCGACAAACTGGCGGGCTGGCTCGATAGTCAAGCCGACCAGCCCGCGGCGGAAACGGCGCGGGAATTGCTCTTTATCCAGAAAGTGGCGGACGCCGCGCGCAAGCAGATCGAGCGGCTCGAAGACGCATAGCAGGCCGTTTCTGCCGCGGGTGTACGTATCCCGCCGCAGCCGTACCGGAATATCACACATGGCGTTACTACAAATTTCAGAACCCGGGATGGCGCCGGCGCCGCACGAGCGCCGTATCGCCGTGGGAATCGACCTGGGTACCACCAACTCGTTGGTTGCCGCCATGCGCAACGGCGTCGCGGATGTGCTGCCGGATGAGTCGGGGCATCCGCTGTTGCCTTCGGTTGTGCGCTACCTGTCCGACGGCACCCGTCGCGTTGGTCTTGCCGCCAAGCGCGAGGCGGCACAGGATCCCAGAAATACCATTATTTCGGTCAAGCGTTTCATGGGGCGGGGGCTGGCCGATGCGCAACGCACGCACGCGCCCTATACCTTCGTTGATGCGCCGGGCATGGTCAAACTGGAAACGGTGCAGGGTGTCAAGAGCCCCGTCGACGTGTCCGCCGATATCCTTGCGGTGCTGAAGCAGCGTGCCGAAGCGACGATGGGTGACGAGATCGTCGGCGCGGTGATCACCGTACCGGCTTATTTCGATGAAGCGCAACGTCAGGCCACCAAAGACGCCGCGCAGTTGGCCGGACTCGAGGTCCTCCGTCTGCTGAATGAACCGACGGCTGCCGCTATCGCCTACGGGTTGGATAACGGCGCCGAAGGCGTCTACGCGGTTTATGACTTGGGCGGCGGCACGTTCGATTTATCGATCTTGAAGTTGACGCACGGCGTATTCGAAGTGTTGGCCACCGGTGGCGACACGGCATTGGGTGGCGATGACTTCGATCATGCGGTGTTGACTGCATTGTTGACTGAGGCCGGCCTTTCCCTGGACAGCCTGCCGGCGGAGGACATCCGCCTGTTGCTCGATCGGGTGCGGGCTGCCAAGGAAAGTCTGTCTGGCGCCACGGATACTGCATTCAAGGCACGCGTGCATGCGGTGCTGTCGTCAGGGCAGACAATCGACTTCGCCTTCACGGAGGCGCAATTTGGCATCTGGGTGGACGCGCTGGTCAAGCGCACTTTTGCTCCGACGCGGCGCGCGCTGCGCGACGCGGGCCTGACACCGCAAGACGTCAAGGGCGTCGTACTGGTGGGCGGCGCGACACGCATGGCCTGTGTGCGGCGCGCCGTGGAGGCGTACTTTGGCCAGGCGCCGCTGACCGATATCGATCCCGATCAGGTCGTGGCAGTGGGGGCGGCGATCCAGGCGGACTTGCTTGCGGGTAATCGCAGCGATGGCGATGACTGGCTGCTGCTCGATGTCATCCCCTTGTCGTTGGGCGTTGAAACAATGGGCGGGCTGGTCGAAAAAATTATTCCGCGCAATTCCACCATTCCCGTTGCCCGCGCACAGGAATTCACGACGTTCAAGGACGGGCAGACCGCCATGGCCATCCATGTACTGCAGGGCGAACGCGAGTTGGTCGACGATTGCCGTTCATTGGCACGCTTTACGCTGCGCGGTATACCGCCCATGACCGCGGGTGCGGCGCGCATCCGCGTCACTTATCAGGTGGACGCGGACGGATTGTTGTCGGTAACGGCACGTGAGGACCTGTCGGGTGTGGAGTCACAGGTGTCGGTCAAGCCATCGTACGGCCTCGGCGACGAAGATATCACGCGAATGTTGCAGGACAGCTATACCAGCGCTGCGTCCGATATGAAGGCAAGAGCGTTGCGCGAGGCGCAGGTCGATGCGGGCCGTTTGCTGGACGCAACGGCGGCGGCAATCATCGAGGACGGTACGCTGTTGAACAATGAGGAGCGGAAGACCATCGAGGCGAAATTTGCCGCGCTGCGAGCAGTGCTCGAAGGCGATAATCTCGATGCGATCGACGCCGCATCGAAGGCACTCTCGGCAGTCACCGACGAATTTGCCGCTCGTCGAATGGATCAGAGCATCCGACGGGCATTGGCTGGCAAGGATATCCGGGAAATCAACTGAAATGTCTCACATTGTCGTATTACCCCACGCGCATCTGTGTCCGGACGGCGCGGTGATAGACGCGGATGTGTCGAAGTCTATTTGTGACAATCTGCTCGAACATGGCATCGAGATCGAACACGCATGTGAGAAGTCATGTGCCTGCACGACCTGCCACGTCGTGATTCGCGAGGGTTTTGATGATATGACGCCCTCCGAGGAAGACGAGGACGACATGCTGGACAAGGCCTGGGGGCTGGAGCCGACGTCACGTCTGTCATGCCAGGCATTTGTCCCGGCAGATACCGATGTCGTTGTCGAGATCCCGCGCTATACAATCAATCACGCGAAGGAAGGTCATTGAGCCCGCGGGGGCGCGATGGAGGCCTGGAAATCGAACGCGACGACCGGGCAACGTCAGGGCAAACAGGAGTAACACGATGAAGTGGACCGATACGAACGACATTGCGATCGCCTTGTCCGAAGCCATGCCGGATCAAAATCCGACGCTGGTGCGCTTCACCGATCTGCACAAATGGGTCATGGCCCTTGACGGTTTCGACGACGCGCCGGACCGTTCCAACGAGAAAATTCTCGAAGCGATTCAGGCGGCATGGATCGAGGAAGCGGATTATTGATCGGCCTGAGCGCTGAGAGCCGGATACAGCGGAAATACGGCTGTTGCCTACGTCTGCGACGTCGTTTCGGCAGCGGCAAGTGAAAAAGCCCCAGCCGCATGCAACGCATCGCCATGCGGTAGGGGCTTTTTCCAACACGTCATGCGGGCAATAAGGGCAGCCGCTTACCCTGCACGTAACACGCCATTCTCGACATGCACGCGCTGACCTTCGGAGACTGGCGGCGAGCTGGCGTACCGGAAGGTGCGATAGCTGCCATCCTGCATTCTCACGGTCACCCGGTAGTTGGTGGTGCTACGCACATTGCGCTCGATCGCATTGCCTGCGTAACCGCCCCCCGCCGCGCCCAGCAGCGTTGTCGCAATCCGGCCATGACCGCCACCGAACGCCGAACCCACCAGGCCGCCGGCTACCGCACCGCCTACCGCTCCGAGACCTGTGCCATGACCTTCCACCTTATAGGCGTTGATCGACGTTACAGTGCCGCAGCTATGGCAGATGGCCGGTGCGGGTGACGGCGGCGGGGTATTTTCGGCGACGCGTTGCACCGGCGGTGGTGCGGCCGGCGCCGTTGCTTGCGGTAGAACCTGTCCGGTGGGCGCGGTATTTTGTGCATACTGCGCGGTCGCCGGTGTGGGCGGCACCGCGTTCGCGGCTGTTTGACCGCCCGCACGGGGCAGGACACCCGTCATTGCCGCGACGCCTACGCCGCAGGCCACGATGACCGCGCCTGCTGCCGTGGCCACCAGCGGGTGAATTCGTGACCTATTTACCAGGCCGTGTGCGCGTTGATTGACCGGTTCCATGATGCATTCCTCCGATTCACTTTTTTTACTGATTTATTGTGTAATAAGTATCGGTGATCCCATGCACGTCGGGCGTTTCATAATGTAAGCAGTTGCGAGCGTTTGTACGTCGCGATGGTGCTGTCTGCTCTGCTGGACGCCCGACGGCTGATCGGAGTAAAGCAAAATTGACGCCAGGATGGGTCGTTTTTCTGTCGGCCGCGCGAGTGCGGCGCATAGCGCTCCCGTGCGACCCGGCAATCACTCTTCCTTGCGTAGATGCGGGAACAGGATGACATCGCGGATGTTCGCACTGTCGGTCAGCAGCATTACGAGGCGATCGATGCCGATGCCGCAACCGCCGGTGGGCGGCATGCCATGTTCCAATGCCCGAATGTAGTCCGCATCGTAGAACATGGCCTCGTCATCACCGGCGTCCTTTTGTTCAACCTGCTTGCGGAAGCGCGCCGCCTGATCTTCCGGATCATTCAACTCGGAGAAGCCATTGGCAATTTCGCGGCCGGTGATGAACAACTCGAATCGTTCGGTGATTCCCGGATCCGCGTCCGATGCACGCGCCAAGGGCGACGTTTCCACCGGATAGTCGATGATGAACGTCGGCTCCCACAGCTTGGATTCCGCGGTTTCCTCGAACAGCGCCAATTGCAATGCACCAATGCCGGCTGTTTTCATCGGCCCCGACTGCGTATCCACGCCGAATTTTTTCAGCTCGGTGCGCACTACGTCGATATCATCGAGTTGCGCGTCGGTGTAATCGGTGTGCGCCTGAATCGCCTGCTTGATCGTCAACCGATGGAACGGCTTCGTGAAATCGAGCGCTCGACCCTGGTAGGAAATCGACGCATTCCCCAACGTGGCGATGGCCGCATCACGGATCAAGGCTTCGGTGTAGTCCATCAACCAGCGATAGTCGGTGTACGCGGCGTAGAACTCCATCATCGTGAATTCAGGATTGTGGCGTGGTGACACGCCCTCGTTCCGGAAATTCCGGTTGATTTCGAACACGCGGTTGAAGCCGCCGACGATCAGCCGCTTCAAGTACAACTCGGGCGCGATACGCATATACATCTGCATATCCAGCGCATTGTGATGGGTCACGAACGGTTTGGCGCTGGCACCGCCCGGAATGGGGTGCAGCATCGGCGTTTCCACTTCGAGGAAGCCTGCATCGCTCATGTGCGACCGCAGCGCCGCGATGATCTTCGTCCGGTTGACAAAGGTGCGACGTGCCTCGGGTGTCACGATCAAATCGACATAACGCTGGCGATAGCGCGTTTCCTGGTCCGCCAGGCCGTGGAATTTGTCCGGCAACGGCCGCAGTGACTTGCTCATCAGGCGCAGTGTCGTGCAGCGTACCGACAGTTCACCGGTCTTCGTCCGGATCAGCGTTCCGCTGGCCGCGACGATATCACCCAGATCCCATTTCTTGAATGCCGCATAGACGTCTTCACCCAGGTCGTCACGCGTGACAAACAACTGAATCTGTGCCCCGTCGTCCTGAAGGGTCGCAAAGCTGGCCTTGCCCATCACGCGTTTCAGCAGCATCCGGCCGGCGATAGACACGGTGACCGGCTGCGCTTCCAGCGTCTCCTTGTCCTGTGTTTCATAGGCTGCTTGCAGCGCCGCGGCGTGATGCATCGGCGAGAAGTCGTTTGGATAGGCCTGGCCTTGCGTACGCAGCGTATTCAGTTTCTCACGGCGTTCCTCGAGCAGTTTGTTCTCGTCGAGTGCCGGTGCGGTGGCGGCGCCGTCCGCGGCCTGGGTGGGCTTGTCAGTCATCTTGTCGTTTCTAGGCTACGGTAATGCTGCAAAAAAAGCGTCGAGCGGGGGAGACGCCGCGCCGCATCGATCTTAGCGCGGCACGGCACGGGTGTCAGACGTCCGGGCGGGTCGACGTGACGCCCATTTTCAGGCTGGCGCTGATGAATTCGTCCAGGTCACCATCCAGCACCGAGCGGGTATTGCTGATTTCGACGTTCGTGCGCAGGTCCTTGATCCGGCTTTGGTCGAGCACATACGAGCGAATCTGGTGGCCCCAGCCCACATCGGTCTTGCCCGCTTCCAGCTTGTCCTGCTCGGCCTGACGCTTGCGCAATTCGGCTTCGAACAGTTTCGAGCGCAGCATCGCCATGGCTTCGGCGCGGTTCCGGTGCTGTGATCGATCGTTCTGACACTGCACGACGATATTTGTCGGGATGTGCGTGATCCGCACGGCCGAGTCGGTCTTGTTGATGTGCTGCCCGCCGGCGCCTGACGCACGGTACGTATCAATCCGCAGGTCTGCCGGATTGATGTCGACTTCGATCGAATCATCCACTTCCGGATACACGAACACGGAACTGAACGAGGTATGGCGACCGCCCGACGAATCGAACGGTGATTTCCGCACCAGACGATGCACGCCGGTTTCGGAACGGAGATATCCGTACGCGTATTCGCCCTCGATCTTGATCGTGGCGCTCTTGATGCCGGCGACGTCACCATCCGATTGTTCGAGGATTTCGACCTTGAAGCCCTTGCGTTCCGCGTAGCGCATGTACTGGCGCATCAGCATGGACGCCCAGTCACAGGCCTCGGTGCCGCCGGCACCCGATTGGATGTCGATGAAGGCGTTGCTCGGATCGGCCGGGTTGCTGAACATCCGACGGAATTCGATGCCTTCGACGCGCGCGCGCAGTCCGTCCACGTCTGCGGCGACGGCCTCGAGGGTTTCTTCGTCGCCTTCCTCGCGCGCCAGCTCGAATAACTCAGCGGTGCCCGCCAGGTCTTCGTCGAGTTGGATGATCGTGGTCACGACCCCGTCAAGGAGTTTTTTCTCCCGGCCGAGCGCTTGGGCGTGCTGCGAATCGTTCCAGACGTTCGGATCTTCGAGTTCCTTATTGACTTCGATCAGCTTGGCTTCCTTGACATCGAAGTCAAAGATACCCCCGTAAGTCGGAGGCACGAACCCGCAGATCGGCGATGGTCGAGTCGATTGCGTTCAAACGTTCCGCTTCCATGTGTCTTTCCAGTAAGGCTTGAGATGAATCGTGGAATTATAGCTGATCGGCCCGCCATGCTCGGGGCTTCACGGGCCGAAACGGGCCATTCCTAGTTGCAACCGTGCGCATGCTCGACGATCATCTGCACGCGGGTGACGCCGTTATAAGTGTCGCGCGATAGCCGGTAAGCGACAATTGCCTGATCCGGCAGCGTCTCGGTGCGATTGAACCAGATGGCGTCGTAGCGTCGGTTGCCGCGGTACAACTGCAGTTTCAAATGGCGTTCCTTGACCAGCGACTGTGCGCGAACGTCGAAAACGCCGGAGAAGACCGGTGCGGGAAACCCTTGCCCCCAGATGCCTGCCTCGAGCAGTTCGACGAACGTGGCGGTGAAATAAGCTTCCTCCAGTTCTCCATCGGTTTCGACGACACGCTGCAGCGCGTGAGCGGGAAGCCATTCGCGACCAACCGCTTCCAGCGCGTCCGTGAAGGTTGGGAGCGCGTCCGCGCGCATCGTCAGGCCCGCCGCCATCGCGTGGCCGCCGAATTTGTCGATCAACCCGGGGTGCCGCTTGCTGATCAGATCCAGTGCGTCGCGCAAATGGAAACCGGGGATCGAGCGCCCGGATCCCTTGATCAATGCGTCCGGCGCGCCTTGTGCGACGGGATCGTCGGTGGCCGGCGCGAACGTGATCGTGGGACGGTAGAACTTTTCCTTGAGTCGCGACGCCAGAATGCCGATCACGCCTTGATGCCACTGCGGATCGAAGATGGCCAGCGTCGTGCGTGACGGGTCGACATCGGTGAGGGTCGCCAGCGCCTCGGTCTGCATGCCGCTCTCGATATCGCGGCGCTCGCGATTCATGCCGTCGAGCAATTGCGCCAATTCCCAGGCCCGGCCGTCATCGTCGCTCAGCAGGCATTCGATTCCCACCGACATATCGGCGAGACGCCCGGCGGCGTTCAGGCGCGGCCCCACGGCGAACCCCATGTCCTGCACGCCGGCACGTCGCGCCTCGCGGCCGGCCACACGGAACAACGCGGCGAGACCCGGCTGCATCTTGCCCTCGCGTATGCGTTTCAATCCCTGGTCGACAAGGATGCGGTTGTTGGCATCCAGGCGGACCACGTCGGCAACGGTGCCCAACGCGACGAGGTCGAGCAAGGTGGCCAGATTGGGCTGGCGTGGGAGATCGGTGCCGGATGGCGAAGCGGGCATCTGGAAGCGTCCGCGGTCTCGCATGACGGCGCGTGTGGCCAGCAGGACATAAAACATGACGCCCACACCTGCGATGTGCTTGCTTGGAAACGTGCAGCCCGGCTGGTTCGGATTGACGATGGCGCAGGCGTCGGGCAGCGTATCTCCCGGGAGGTGGTGATCGGTGACGACGACGTCGACCCCGGCGGCGCGAGCGGCCGCGACCCCGTCGACGCTCGCGATGCCGTTGTCGACCGTGATCAGCAACTCGGGTGTGCGGCGCGGGTGCGACATTGCCAGCGCCACGATTTCCGGCGTCAGGCCATAGCCATACTCGAAACGATTCGGCACGAGATAGTCGACATCGGCGCCGAGCATCCGCAGGCCGCGCACGGCGACGGCGCACGCAGTGGCGCCATCGCAGTCGTAGTCGGCGATGACCAGCAGGCGGCGGCGGTCGTCGATGGCATCGGCGAGTCGCGCGGCCGCCTGCTCGATGCCCATGAGCGCCGCGGGCGGCAACAACCGGTCGATGCCGGTTTCGATGTCATCCGCCTGCTCGACGCCGCGCGCCGCGTAAAGGCGGGCAAGCACCGGATGCAGCCCGGCGCGAATCAGTGCGTCGACATGCAAGGGAGGACAGGTGCGGGACTGGATCGTGACCGTTTGGGACATACGCGTGACGGACTCTGCAAGGAATGACGAAGAATCAGGAGAAGGGCGGCTCGCGGTGCCGCGGCGATTACCCGCGCTCGTGGCCAGGGGGGCGCGACCCCTTGTGCGGTTGCGTGCATCGAAGAATGCCCCCGCCGGCAGGGCGCGCCGTCACGAGAGCAATCCCGCGAAGGTACGCCGCCGCCAGAATGCCAGGAGATCGCCGCGGCGTATCGACAAGGTCTTGGCCGCCTGCTCACCGCACGGCGTCAAGCGAATCTCGTCGATGACATGCTCGCGAAGCGCTTGCAGTGCCGGCGCGAACCAGGACTGATCCAGGGCCGCGAACGCGTCCAGCCACGACCGCCAGTCTTCATCGATCATTGGCAGCGACAGGGCGTCGGTCTGGATCAGTATCGTTTGCGGTGGGCTGTCGCCAGCGCCGCCTTGCGTTCGGCGGGCTTCATCCGGGTTCGGCGTGTCGGCAACGTGGCCGCTTTCACGGAGACCCGCGCATAGCGCGGCGAAATTGGCCGGCAATGGGCGCGCCGGCCGCCCCGCGGCGATCGACAATCCACGCGCGGCGGCCGCATCGGCAAAAGTAATTGAAAAAGGCGCATCGGGGATGGCGGGGGGGGGCCAGGTACCGCGGCCATGCAGCCAGACCGCGTTGACGGCGCGCGCCCCTCGCGCCTCCCGCATCGTATTCACCGGGTGTGCGTGCCAGGCCATCTGCAATTCGGTCTGGAAACCCATCCACCGCGATGAGCGGGGCGCGACGCCCTCCGCATCCGCCTGCGTCTCGTCGACCGGCAACCAGATATCAATACTTCGGCCCGCGGCGCGTAGCGGCGATGCGCCATGCAAACCGGCCAGCAACGTGCCGCGACGCTCGCCCAGGTACCAGCGCGTGGGTGACGGCGCCACGAAATACAGGCCCCGGGCGGTGGCCGATGTGGCGATCTCTTCGGCGAGGTGGGTCGCTTCCGTCGCGTCGATGCCGAGTGTCTGCGGATGCGCGAGAACGAGGCGATCATGCGTGACTTCGATATGCGCCGGTTCCAGACACGCCCATTGCACGACGCCGCCCGATGTCATGGCGCCGGCCTCGTCAATGGTGCGGTCAGGATCGGCCGCCATTGCGCTTGGGTCGAGTCCGTCTGCGAGCATCATGAACGGGGCCAGTGGCGCGTCTTGCGCCGCATGGATCGGCGGCAGACCGTACCGGCGTGAAAGCCAGCGTTCGTGCGGCAGACTGCGCTGGTAGTCATCGCCGGTATCGCTGTCGATGAGACGTGCCCGCCGTAACAATGTATCAAAAGCGGGTGTCTCGCGTGCCGTCAGCAGCGCGCGTAGTGCGCGCTCGGCGCCTGCCAGCGCGGCGGCGGTGTCCGCCTGGGCACGCCGTGCATCGTGTGCGGGCGATCCGACGCCCGGTACCGCCAGGTCGCCGGTGTCGTGGACCGTCGCGGCGTCCGAGGCAAACGAGACGGTGCGGGACGAGCTTGTATCCTCGGCGTGCGCGTCGTATGTTGCCGCATCAGCGAATGCCGCCCCGCCATCCGGGGCATGAGGCCGCGTCGGCAACGCGAAAGGCAGCAGGAAATGAAGGGTGGCGCAAAGACGTTTCGGCATGGTGGAACGCATTGTAGGCCATATCCGAATCGGTCGAGGCGTCCGCGCCTGTTACCGCCACGGCGCATCCCGTGCGCTGGTCGCCGCCACGTCTGCCGCTACATAAAGCGCGACGGCAGGCGAACCGATGCCAATTTGTGGCAAACTTGCCGGCTGGTGCACCGCGGGCCGTGGGTCGGTCATGTGGTCGGGCGACATGCCGCGAGAACCGAGCCGGAAGTGGCTGCCGGCGTCGCGTTGATTTGCCCGAGGCTTTGCCGCACCGCTTTTTCCAGGACGGGCCCCGTTGAAACTTCCCTTTGAATGGCAGATCGGCCTGCGTTATACGCGCGCCGGCAAACGTACTACCGGTAACGGCTTTATCTCGTTCATCTCGATGATCTCGATGACCGGGATCGCGCTGGGCGTGGCGGCGTTGATCATCGTGTTATCCGTGATGAACGGCTTCCAGCGAGAAGTGCGCGATCGCATGTTGTCCGTGTTGGCGCACATCGAGATCTATTCGCCAACGGGCCAGATGCCGGACTGGCAATTGACCGCCAAGGAAGCATTGCGCAACCGTGAGGTCGTCGCGGCCGCGCCTTATGTCGATGCGCAGGCATTGTTGACACGCGGCGAGACGGTTACCGGCGTCGCGCTGCGTGGCGTGTTGCCGGAGCAGGAATCCAAGGTTGAGGATATCGCCAAGGAAATGGTCGACGGCAAGCTGGATGATCTGAAGCCAGGTGAATTCGGTATTGTCCTGGGGCAGGCTCTCGCGGCGGCGTTGGACGTGGAAAGGGGCGACAAGGTGACGTTGGTGGCGCCAGAAGGCACGATGACGCCGGCTGGACTGCTGCCACGGCTGAAGCAGTTTACCGTGGTAGGTGTTTTTTCATCGGGACATTACGAATACGACAGCGGGCTGGCGTTGATTGATATCCGCGATGCGGAGGCGTTGTTTCGCAAGACCGCGCCGACCGGCGTGCGCCTCAGGCTGACCGACATGCAGCGAGCGCCCGAGGTCGCGTATGCGTTGTCCCGGACACTTTCCGGCGATCTGTATGTGCGAGACTGGACGAAGCAGAACCAGACTTGGTTCTCCGCGGTACAGATCGAAAAGCGGATGATGTTCGTCATCCTGACGCTGATCATTGCCGTGGCGGCATTCAATCTGGTGTCGTCGCTCGTGATGACGGTGACGAACAAACAGCCCGATATCGCGATTCTTCGGACGATTGGGGCAGGCCGCGGGTCGATCATGAAGATCTTTTTTATCCAGGGAGTGACCGTCGGTTTTATCGGCACGGCGCTGGGTGTTGGCTTCGGCAGTCTGATCGCGTACTACATTCCGGTCATCGTGCCATTTATCGAACATGTATTCAACGTGCAGTTCCTGCCGCCCTCGGTCTATTTCATCAGCGAGTTGCCATCGCAGCTCGAACCGGGCGATGTCCTTCGTATCGGCCTCATCGCCTTCGTGATGGCCGCATTGGCGACGTTGTATCCCAGCTGGCGCGCATCGCGCGTGAAACCCGCGGAGGCGCTTCGCTATGAGTAATGCAATCCCTGTCCGGGCGGCAACACCGCTTCATGATGACGGCACCGACCTTGCCGTGCTGCGCGCGACCGAGGTCACCAAGCGCTTCGATCAGGGTCGCGCCAGTGTCGAGGTACTCCGTGGCGCTTCGATGATGGTGGGCCGCGGCGAAAAGGTTGCCATCGTGGGGGCATCGGGCTCTGGCAAAAGCACCTTGCTCCATGTATTGGGTGGCCTTGACGATCCGAGCAGTGGCGAGATCGCGGTGCTCGGCCAGCCTTACTCGCGTTTGAGCGAAAAAGCGCGCGACGAGGTGCGCAATCGCTCATTGGGCTTTATCTACCAGTTCCACCATTTGCTGGCCGAGTTCAGCGCCTTCGACAACGTGGCCATGCCATTGCGGATCCGTCGGGTCGCCGAACGCGATGCAAGGCAAAAGGCGCAACAATTGCTCGACCGCGTGGGCATGGGGCATCGCGCCCACCATCGTCCGGGTGAATTGTCGGGCGGCGAGCGGCAGCGCGTCGCCATCGCGCGGGCCCTGGTCAATGATCCTGCCTGTGTGCTGGCGGATGAACCCACCGGCAACCTGGACGGTGAAACGGCAGACGGCGTGTTTGCGCTGATGATGGAGTTGTCGCAGACGTTGGCGACGAGCTTCATCATCGTGACCCACGATCTCGATCTGGCCGGTCGATGTGATCGGGTGCTGCGGCTGAAGGGCGGCAAGTTGGAGGAAGATCCGAGCGTCCTGGGCGCCGTTACGGGATTGCATGGCGGTTGAGCCAGCGCGGCGCGAGGTCGTAATATTGGCGGAGCCCTTCCTGGTTATTCGCATGGCGCGACGACGGGCGGTGGCAACGGTGCCAGGGGATCGCGCCGCGCGGTCAGCGTACGAAGCGGCATAACGAGCGGGAGTCTCGGACATGTGGATCGACACGCACTGCCATCTGGATGCGCGTGAGTTCGACGCCGACCGCGCCGAACAGGCGGCATTGGCCCGCGCGGCAGGCGTGTCGACGATCGTCGTCCCCTCGGTCTGCCGTGCCAATTTCAATGCCGTGCGTGCCCTCGCGCATGCGCGGCCAGGTATCGCCTACGCACTGGGAATACACCCTTTATTTACTGCCGACGCTACTGACGAGGATCTTGCCGCGCTTCGTGTCCAGGCCGAAGCCGCCCGCGACGATCCTTGCTTTGTCGGGATCGGAGAAATCGGTCTCGACTATTTTGTTCCAACGCTCGACGACGCCAAGCAACGCGCCATCTTCGAAGCGCAATTGCGCTTGGCCCGCGACCTCGATCTGCCGGTGATCTGCCACGTGCGACGATCGCAGGATCAGGTATTGGCGGGGCTGCGTCGATTCGGCATCCGTCAGGGTATCGGCCATGCCTTCAACGGCAGTCGGCAGCAGGCTGACAACTATATCGCGCAAGGCTTCAAGCTTGGCTTTGGCGGTGCCATGACGTTCCCGCGCGCATTGCAGATTCGACGGCTGGCGGCTTCGTTGCCGTTCGAAGCCATTGTGGTCGAGACCGATGCGCCGGATATCCCGCCGGAATGGCTCGTCACGCCCCTGTCCGAACCGTCGGTCGACGACCGGCATGCCGACGATGGGGCGGTCATGCGCAAAGGCGAACCGTTGCCGCGCGCGGATCCTGTCATCCGCCCTGGCGGCGGGAGCGTACGCCGCCGCAACCAGCCAGACCAGATCCCCCGTATCGCCGAGACACTTGCCGAACTGCGTGGCATGACCTTAGACCAGGTGGCTGTCGGCACGACAGCCAATGCGCTCGTCGCGTTGCCCCGGCTGGCCCGGCTGCCGCGATAATCGATCGCAACGTCATAGGCGATGCGGTGAGGTGGGATGCGATCGATTGCACTGGGCTTCGCCGCGGGCGCGTGGTGGCTGCACCGCGCGATGCAACTGCCGGAGGTCATGGCGATGGGTTGCGTGGCCATCACCGGTGCGCTGCTGCTGGTGTGTCGTCATGTATTGGGTGCAGTGTATTTCAGGTCCCCGGTGTACGCAGTGCGGGCCGTGCCCTATGTCCGCTGTGGATTGCTGGTGGTCGCAGCCGGCCTGGCGGGCTATGACTGGGCGGCGTGGCGGGCACATCGACATATGGTGGCGGTGTGGCCCACCGCGTGGGAGGGACGCGATGTTGTGCTAATCGGCCGAATCGAGACGATGCCGGTGCGTGTTCCCACTGCCTCTACATGGCCGAATCGACCGATTGACAAGATGCCTGCGTCGTCCGAATGGCGTGTGACATTGAGCGTCTTGCACGCGATGTCGGCGACGGGTGTGCCCCGCGCGCAAGCGGGGACACACTCGACCGCGCTTCTCGCCCGTGGGGCCGCCGGGGAGGGGAATGACGAGAGAAAGCGCGACCAGTTTGTCGGGCTGGTACAACTACGGATCGGGACGTCCGCGGCAAAGGCGGCCGTGCCCCAAGCCGGGCAAGTCTGGCGGGTAGTCGCGCGGTTGCAGCGACCGCATGGGGCGGCGAATTTCGGTATGCCGATGCGCGAGGCGGTTTTATTCCAGCGTGGAATACGCGCGACCGGATATGCGCGCTCGGCGGCACCGCTTCACGTAAAGCAAGCGGCGCGGCGCGCCGGCGATGGCGTTTTCGGCGGTATCTGGCAACTGCGCCCCGCGGTCGAGCGGGTTCGCTCCCGCATCGACGATCGGATTGAAACAGTACTCGGCGGCATGCCGCATCGCGGTGTGATATCCGCGCTGGCGCTCGGATTGCAGTCTGCGATTGCCGCCGATGACTGGACGCGTTTCACCCGTACCGGCACCAATCATCTCGTCGCGGTATCGGGCCTGCATATCGGATTGGCCGCAGGTTGCGCAGCCTGGGGAGCGGCCGTGTTGCTGCGCCGCCGTTGCATGACGCGGTTGCTGCTGATCGTGCCGCGACAACGCCTCGTGGGTCTGGTGAGTCTGGTAGCCGCCGGTGCGTTCGTCGCGTTGTCCGGCTTCGGGATCCCCGCCCAACGCGCTTTCTGGATGCTGACGGCATATTGTGTATGCGGCCTCGACGGACGTCGCGTAGGGGCAACGGTGATGTGGTGCCTGGCATTGTGGCTGGTGGTGTTGGTCGATCCGTGGGCCATGCAGTCGGCGGGCGGCTGGCTGTCGTTCGGTGCTGTCGGGGCCATTCTGTATCTGGCAGCGGCCATGCCCCGGCCAGTGCGCCCGCCAGGTAGGGAGGGCATCAACCGGAATCGGGTGCCGGATGACCATGATGTCAACGGACGCCGGTTCACGATGCCTCATCATCCCGGTGAGTGGCGCCCGCTTGCGCCACCGCGTTCGGAACAGGTCGGGGTGATGGCCACCGCGTGCACGAACGGTAAACCGTCGAGCGGCGGGGATGCGCGCGAGCGTGCCGGCGACGTTGCGTTCATTCGGCCACCGCAATCCGCGTGGTCTCGGCCGCCATGGCGTGCATGTTCCGCAAGGCTGTGGTGCGGGGTGTGGATGACATGCCGGCTCCAATTGGCCTTGTCGCTGGCGCTGGCGCCGGCGACACTGGTCTGGTTCGGTGAAACCTCGCCGATCAGCCCGATTGCGAATCTGCTGGCCATACCTTGGGTGAGCTTTATCGCGGTGCCAGCGGTTTTCTGCGGCCTGGTGTTGCCCGCGCCACTCGATGCGATGGCATGGCACGTCGCTCACGGTGCCGTCGCGTGGCTGCACCAGGGCCTTGGCTGGTTGATTGCGTGCGCTTCAGCGGTGTCGTCCGCGCTTGGCGTTGCGGACACGATCCGGGTGCCCGCGCCGAGCCCGCTGGCGCTCACGTGCGCATGCATTGGCGTCTTGCTCTGGCTTGCGCCGCGTGGTGCTTGGCCGGCGCAGCGGGTTATTGCATCTCTGCTATGTCTTCCGCTGTTTCTCTACCGGCCCGCATTGCTTCCGGCAGGCGGGTTTCGCATCACGATGTACGACATTGGTCAGGGCAATGCGGTACTCGTCGAAACGCAGCGTCATCGGCTTTTGTACGATACCGGTCCGCCCTATGGCGCGAGCGGCGATGCGGGATCGCAGGTCATCGTGCCGTCGTTGCGGCGAGAAGGCGTATGGACGCTCGACGCCCTCGTCATCAGCCACCCGCACGATGACCACTACGGCGGCGCGCTGTCCGTCATGGCGCACATTCCGGTGCGCCATTTGCTGGCGTCCTGGCCGTTGCCGGTGCGCGCCGCAGCGGGCGAGGGCCGTCATGCAGCGTCGTTGCCGCCGCTTTGGCGCATTGCCGGCGCGCGGGGCACTGTCCGACGGCGATGCCGCGCGGGCGACACATGGTCGTGGGACGGCGTGCGATTCGACACCGTATGGCCGCTGGACCCGCTGCGCCGTGCGCCGCCGAATCACGTCAGTTGCGTGTTGCGGATATCAAACGGCGTGCACGCGGTGCTGCTCGCAGGGGACATCGAAGCGCCACAGGAAGAGGCACTGCGCAAAGCCCGTATCCCCTTACGCGCGGACGTGCTATTGGCACCGCATCACGGCAGCGCCACGTCGTCGACATCGCCGTTCATCCAGGCTGTGGCGCCCCGCCACGTCGTGTTTCAGATGGGCTTTCGCAATCGGCATCGTCATCCGTCCACGCGGGTCGTGCCGCGCTACACCGAGCGTGGCGTTATGACGCATCGCAGCGATACCGACGGCGCAGTGCGGTTTATCAGCCGCAACGCCGATATGACGGTTGAGACACTGCGATATCACAGGCGTCGATACTGGATGACAAATATGTCCGATTGAGCGGGCCGGTATGGCAGGTCTGACGCTCAATTGCCCATGGGAGGCGTGCCAAACAGCAGGACGCTGCCGATACCGGCAATGACCAATACGAGTTTCCAAAGTAGGAAAGCCATCATGGCTGGGTTCGTGACGATCATGGATAACCTCCAATGAAATGCCAAATCAATCAATGGACGGGCTGGCGGCATCGTTCGGGATGCAGCGGGCTTCGTCTTGAATCCAGCCTAGGTCGCCGCGAAGCGGATGACTGGCGCTTGCTTCGCCTTGATGGTCAATATTGCGGTGCATGTGGCAAAAATGGCCGAATCGCCGCGATGTGGCTTCGTCCGGTATGCGTCGCGCGTTGCCTCGAGCGAAGTGGGAGAGTGTCCATTTTTTAAACCTATTAACGGTTCGTGTCAAGCGCGGGTCGGACGGTGGGGCGGTTGCATCGAAAAATTTTCGCCCGATCCGGGGGGCGTGGCAGGCCGCTTCTACGGTATAATTCCGCTTTCCCGCGAGCATTCCTGCGATGACCAAATATGTGTTCGTCACCGGCGGAGTCGTTTCCTCACTCGGAAAAGGCATTTCCGCTGCGTCCCTTGCCGCGATTCTCGAATCGCGCGGCCTGAAAGTCACCCTCCTGAAGCTGGACCCCTACATCAACGTCGATCCCGGCACGATGAGTCCATTTCAGCATGGGGAAGTGTTTGTCACCGAGGATGGTGCCGAGACAGATCTTGATCTCGGCCATTACGAGCGCTTCATCAGTACAAAGATGCGCCGTGCCAATAATTTCACCACCGGGCAGATCTACGAAACCGTTTTGCGTAAAGAGCGACGCGGTGAGTATCTGGGCAAGACGGTCCAGGTGATCCCCCATATCACCAATGAGATCCAGGCATTCGTCGAGCGCGGCGCCAAAATGGCGACGTGCGGCGAGCCGGATGTCGCCATCGTGGAAGTCGGCGGTACCGTCGGTGACATCGAGTCGTTGCCGTTCCTGGAGGCGGCGCGACAGATGAGCTTGCGCCTGGGGCGCAATCAGGCGTGCTTCGTCCACCTGACGCTGGTGCCGTATATCCCGTCGGCCGGCGAGTTGAAAACGAAGCCGACCCAGCACAGCGTGCAGAAGTTGCGCGAAATCGGTATTTCGCCAATCGCGTTGATCTGCCGTGCCGACCGTCCGATTCCGGACGACGAACTGGCGAAGATTTCCTTGTTCTCGAATGTACACAAGGAAGCGGTCATCTCGGTGTGGGATGTCGACAGCATCTACAAGATTCCGCAGATGCTGCATGACCAAGGGTTGGATTCGATCATCGTCGAAGAGTTGAAGCTTGATGCGAAGCCGGCTGACCTGACGGTATGGTCGGGCCTGGTCGATGCGTTGCAATCGTTCGAAAACGAAGTGACTATCGGCATGGTCGGCAAATATGTCGACTTGACGGAGTCCTACAAATCGTTGATCGAGGCATTGCGCCATGCGTCGATTCATACGAAAACCCGCGTCAATATCCAGTACATCGACTCCGAGGAAATCGAGAAAGAGAGCGGCGGTGCCGCAGCGGCGTTGTCCCATCTCGACGCGATCCTGGTGCCGGGCGGTTTTGGTCAACGCGGTACGGAAGGCAAGATCGCGGCAATCCGCTTTGCGCGTGAATCTAAGATACCGTACCTGGGTATCTGTCTCGGCATGCAGCTTGCGGTGATCGAGTTTGCACGCAATGTCGTCGGCCTGGACAAGGCCAACAGCACCGAGTTCGATCCCATGACGCCGGCGCCTGTGGTGGCGCTGATCACCGAGTGGTTCAATCGTGACGGCCGCGTTGAAAAGCGTAGCGACCAATCGGATATGGGCGGCACGATGCGGTTGGGCTCACAGCGTTGCCCGGTGAAATCCGGCACGCGTGCGCAATCGATTTATGGCGACGATGTCAACGAACGTCATCGCCATCGTTACGAAGTGAATAACCATTACGTACCGCAACTTGAGCAGAAAGGCCTGGTGATCAGCGCCCGCACGCCCACCGAAGATCTGCCTGAAATGATGGAATTGCAGGACGGGTTGCACCCTTGGTTCATGGGCGTGCAGTTCCATCCGGAATTTACGTCGACCCCGCGTGATGGGCACCCACTGTTCTCAGCCTATGTGCGTGCCGCGTTGGCCCACAAGCAAGCTGCCGGGGAATCCGGCAACCCGTCGAAACGGGAGACAGCGCATGAAACTCTGTGATTTTCTTGATACCGATGTCGGGCTGGACAAGCCGTTTTTTCTGATCGCGGGAACCTGCGTCGTCGAGTCGGCGCAAATGACGATCGACGTCGCAGGGCAACTGAAGGAAATTTGTGGCAGTCTGGGAGTACCATTCGTCTACAAGTCGTCGTATGACAAGGCGAATCGCAGCTCGGGTAGCAGCTTTCGGGGACCGGGCCGGGATGCGGGTTTGCGCATTCTGGAGGAGGTACGGCGTCAATTGCAGGTGCCGGTGCTGACCGATGTTCATACCGAGGCGGAAGTGCCCGAGGTGGCAGCCGTGGTTGATATTCTGCAAACGCCGGCTTTCTTGTGCCGCCAGACCGATTTCATCCGGGCGGTGGCGCAGTCGGGCAAGCCGGTGAATATCAAGAAGGGGCAGTTTCTGGCCCCTCATGACATGAAGAATGTCATCGACAAGGCGCGCGCGGCGGCCAAGGAAGCAGGGCTGAGCGAAGATCGGTTCTTCGCTTGCGAGCGTGGTGTTTCGTTCGGTTACAACAATCTTGTGTCCGATATGCGATCACTTGCGATCATGCGGGAGACGGGCGCGCCGGTCGTGTTCGACGCCACGCACTCGGTGCAGTTGCCGGGCGGTCAAGGCACGTCGTCGGGCGGTCAGCGTGAGTTTGTCCCGGTGTTGTCGCGTGCGGCGGTTGCCACCGGCGTGGCGGGGCTGTTCATGGAGACGCATCCGGACCCGGCGTGCGCACTGTCCGATGGGCCGAATGCCGTGCCGTTGCGACATATGCGCCGTCTTCTTGAGACGTTGAAGACGCTGGATGATGTCGTCAAGCGCCAGCCGTTCCTGGAAGACGATTTCCAGTAAGGGCCGTGCGGCGGCGGTAGAAACGGTAGCAACATGAATTGCGCAACAGGCGCGGCGTGGCGAGTTGGGTAAGCGCGTTACCCGCGGCGCGTGTTGTAGCGCGGCCGTCGACCGATGTCGACGGGATCGCAAGCGGTTTCTATTTGAACTATCGAGAGAACCATGAGTGCAATTGTTGACATCATCGGCCGCGAGATTTTGGACTCGCGTGGCAATCCGACCGTCGAGTGCGATGTGTTGCTGGAGTCCGGGACAATGGGGCGGGCGGCAGTGCCGTCGGGCGCATCCACCGGCGCACGCGAAGCCATCGAGCTGCGCGATGGCGACAAGAGCCGCTATCTCGGCAAGGGTGTACTGACCGCGGTCCAACACATCAACACCGAGATTTCGGAAGCGATTCTGGGGCTGGATGCGGCTGAGCAAGCGTTCCTGGACAAAACGTTGATCGAACTGGACGGTACAGAGAACAAGTCACGGCTTGGTGCGAATGCGATGCTGGCGGTATCAATGGCTGTCGCGAAAGCGGCCGCCGAGGAAGCGGGCTTGCCGCTGTACCGATATTTTGGTGGTTCGGGCGCCATGCAATTGCCGGTGCCGATGATGAATATCGTCAATGGCGGCGCGCATGCGAACAACAACCTGGACATCCAGGAATTCATGATCATGCCAGTCGGGCAACCGACTTTCCGTGAGGCGCTGCGCGCAGGCACGGAAGTGTTTCATGCGCTGAAGTCCTTGTTGGCGGAGAAGGGGCACAGCACGTCGGTCGGGGATGAGGGCGGTTTCGCACCGAACTTCGCTTCGAACGAGGAGTGTCTCGGCACGATCAGCCAGGCGATCGAGAAGGCGGGTTATCGTGTGGGCGAGGACATCCTTCTGGCGCTCGACTGCGCATCGTCCGAGTTCTACAAGGATGGCCGCTATAAACTCACCGGCGAGGGCCTGGAGTTGTCGTCCCAGGAATTCACGCACTATCTGGAAACGCTGGCCAACAAATTCCCGATCGTGTCGATCGAGGACGGTATGTCCGAGAACGACTGGGACGGCTGGAAATACCTCACCGATGTGCTGGGCAAGAAGGTTCAACTGGTCGGGGATGATCTCTTCGTGACGAATACGAAGATCCTGAAGGAAGGCATCCAGCGCGGTATCGCCAATTCGATTCTGATCAAGATCAACCAGATCGGCACGCTGACTGAGACGTTTGCCGCGATCGAGATGGCCAAGCGTGCAGGCTATACCGCGGTCGTGTCGCACCGTTCGGGAGAAACGGAAGACGCGACGATCGCTGATATTGCGGTCGGTTTGAATGCGGGGCAGATCAAGACGGGCTCATTGTCGCGTAGTGATCGCATCGCCAAGTACAACCAGTTGTTGCGTATCGAGGAAGACTTGGGCGATATTGCCAGCTATCCAGGTCGTTCGACGTTTTACAATTTGTCCCGGTTGGGTTAAGCCTTAGCACGGACGCGCGGCATCATTGCGCGTCCCGCCCTGCAGGTGCATTGCGCCGGCGAGTGCTTCTGTCTTTTGGCGGGGGGGCTCGCCGGCGTCTGCTTAAGCGGTATCTCAATAAATTGGATTGGCTATCACGGTACGGGTATGCCCGCCGGGATTCAGAAAATAGAGTATGCGGCTCGTTACCGTCGTTTTGATCGCGCTGCTGGTGCTGGTCCAATATCCGCTGTGGTGGGGTTCGGGCGGGTGGCTGCGCGTGCATGATCTGCAGCAGCAGCTTGCAAACCAACTGCAGAAAAATGCCGATGCAAAGGATCGGAATGATCGTCTTGCCGGCGAAGTCGACGACCTGCAGCATGGTACGGCGGCTGTGGAAGAGCGCGCGCGCTATGAGTTGGGGATGATCAAGCAGGACGAGGTCTTCGTTCAATTCGTTTCGCCAGCCGAGCAGATGAAATTGCCACAGAACACGCAATCCGATTTGTCGACGCGGGGCGTGATGTCGACGACACCGCTTTCCGTCGTGCCGGAGCCGCCGGCCCGTGGCCGTGCGCAGACCAAGCGCCTCGCGGATGAGGCGGCCCGACGCAAGGATGCCGTTGAAAAGCGTCGCAGCCGTCATGATTGATGATGCGTAATGTCATGCCTTGAGCCCATGCGTGCTACACACGCCTTGCATGGGCAAAGGGCCTGTCATGGTGACGCGCTACCATCCCCATCCCCAGCCATTTCCCCCGCCCCACCCGTTCCAACCGCCGTAGCCACCATAGCCGCCGTAATAGGGCGTTGCATAGACATTGTTGCGACGCGCCGCGGCGGCAGCAATCGCGGCGGCTTCTTCGGCGCGGAACACCTCGTCCTGTTCACGTAGTGCTTGCCGATCCAGTTCGTCATAGCGCCGTGCTTTTTCTTCCGCGCTTGGCTCCCGCTCCGGCGTGAAGGTTGCGGCACCTGGCGTTCCGGGCGGCAAGCGGCTCAGTATCGTACCTGCAGGGGCGGTGATTCGGGCGCCGGCTGGAGGCGTGGTGCATGCGCCAAGCAATAGCGCGGAACAGCAGGGCAGCATCAACGCGCACGTATACCGTCGCGTGAACGCCCGCCAGATGCAGGCGGATATCATTAGGTGTGCAATCGATTGCTTGCGCGTTCCTGGCCGATTCTGCCGGGAAGTGACGGGCATGATGATTTCTCCGGTGGTGCGGATTAAATCCGCCAGCGTCACGCCGGCGGTACAGCGCACATCAGTGGCGTTGTTCCGGCGCGGGCGACACGTCGCCAGGTATCGGGGCCGTGAATAATTGCACGGCATCGACGCGATCGAATACGTAGCGCTCATTGCAAAATTCGCAATGGACCTCGACTTCGCCGGTTTCGTCGAGGATATCGTCCACCTCGGCGCGTCCGAGCATGGTTAGCATCCCGCCGACTTTTTCGCGTGAACAACCGCAGGCGAAGCGCGTTGGCTGGCTGTCCGCATGCGCGCGCCGTTCTTCCCAGAACAGGCGATGCATCAGTGTGTCGCCCTCGGTCGACAGCATCTCATCCTGTTTCAGCGTGCCGGCGAGCGCGCAGACGCGGTCCCAGGTATCGCCATCGTCGCTGGCCAATGCATGCCCGCCGGTACCCGGCATCTTTTGCAACAGAACGCCTACCGCGCGTTCGCTGTCGGCAGCAAGCCAAAGCCGCGTATCCAGCTGTTCCGAGTGCTGCATGTAGTATTCGAGCGCGCCGCCGATGCTGGTGATCGGCCCATCGTCATCGGATAGCGGAACGATGCCTTGGTAGGGCTGCTGTCCCGGCGGTTTTTCGCGCGGGTCCAATGTGATCGCGCATCGTCCCTGCCCGTTGAGATTGACGAGTTCCGTCATGGTCGCGTTCTCTGGCAAAGACGTCACGTCGACTGCCAGTTTCGCGGTGGCGCGCATCGACAAATCCGAATTACATTGGACCACGAGCATTTTCACCGGGCCATCGCCGTGGATCTGCATGACGAGCGCGCCGTCGAATTTGAGGTTGGCCGATAGCAGGGCCGATGCCGCCATCATCTCGCCAAGCATCGCCCGCACTGGCGCTGGGTAGTCGCGGCGGTCGAGCACGTCGCGCCACGTCTTTTTCAATGAGACGTATTCGCCTCGAACGGGTCCCGCCTCGAACATGAAGCGTTCTAACTGATCATTCATTGCCGATTTACCTGCAGTGTTCAAACCTTACCCCACACGGGCCAGGTTTTCCTTGTAAAACGCACAGCGTGCGGCATAACTTCGCGCGCTGTCGCGTAGTTTCTCTATTTCCTCCGGGCGTAACGTCCTCACGACCTTGGCCGGTGATCCCAGCACCATGACACCTGGTCCGAAGTGCTTGCCTTCCGTGACCAACGCTCCGGCGCCGACCAGCGTATCCGGTCCGATTACCGCATCATTCAAAATGACGGATTGAATGCCGATCAACGCATTGTCCTCGATCGTGCAGCCATGCAACGTCACTTGATGCCCGATGGTCACACCGCGACCAATGCGCATCGGATGGCCCGCATCCACATGCAGCACCGATCCATCCTGGATATTGCTGCCTTCGCCCACTTCAATGACGTCGTTATCGCCGCGTAGCACCGCGCCCGGCCATACACTGACGCCGGGGCCCAGCGTCACCCGCCCGATCACGGTAGCGCCGGGCGCAACAAAAGCAGTTTCATCGATAATAGGGACGTATTCCCCTAGGCGGTAAATCGTCACGTTGTCTCCTGGCCGCGTGGAAGCGCGTCGGGCAAAGGGATAGGGCGGGGCCATGCTTGGGCCGACACGCACCCACGGAGACATGAGGCCGGATGCCCTATGAAATGGGGTCGCATCGCCGGGTATCAAGCGCCGACGCCGCGGTTATGAGACCACGGGCGCCGCGAATGACGTTCGCGTCGACTTTCTACAACCACCGCGCGGGATAGATAATGGCGGGTGGCGGACCGTGGGCGCGTATATCCGCTATTGTATCCGACTGTAACGGCAGTCCCGTTGACTACACGGCCCGGGTACTGGATGGGGGCTGTAAAAAAAGGAAGCAGTGAAATGAAGTCACGGCTGATGACGGCGCATGCGCTTTCGCGATTACGATGGGCGGCCCGGGACGCGCTGCTCGTGGAAGCGCCGAGAGAAAAAGCGGCAATGGCGCGAGCGTTGCAGGACGGCTTATCCACGGCCACCCCGGAAAGCGGCGCCAAGGCCGGCAACGACATGGCGACCGACAGTGGTGTGCATCCGCCGCCGGACGTGCCGGGCCGTCCCGTGCATCCGCGACTTGTCGATCCTCGCGATCTGGCGCGCAGGAATGTCGCCACGCTTGAGGGCCGTTGCGTGATGCTGCATGCAATTGCACATATCGAATTCAATGCGATCAACCTGGCGCTGGATGCGGTAGCGCGATTCGATGGCATGCCTCTTGATTTCTATCGGGACTGGATCAAGGTGGCCGCGGAGGAAGGCTATCACTTCACGTTGCTGGCGGACCATCTGGCGTACCTGGGCAGCGCCTATGGCGCATATCCCGCGCACGACGGCTTGTGGGAGATGGCCTTGCGGACGAAAGACGATGTGCTGGCGCGCATGGCGCTAGTGCCGCGCACGCTTGAAGCCCGCGGGCTGGATGCGGCGCCGCCGATACGCGCCAAACTGGCCGCGGCAGGCGATACGGTTGCTGCCGGCATCCTCGACATCATCTTGCGCGATGAGGTCGGCCACGTCGCCATCGGTAACCGCTGGTACCGTTGGCTGTGTACCCGTAGCGGAAGGGACCCCGTGGGTTACTACGCCGTGCTGGCCCGGGATTACCGGGCGCCGCGGCAACACGGTCCTTTCAATATCGCTGCGCGAAAGGCTGCGGGTTTCGACGACGCCGAAATCGCGGCACTGACACAGATGGCCGAGGCAGGCGGCGAGTCTGCGATAAAATGATGCAATGAATGCTTACTTCGTCAATGCCGATCTTCACTGCCACTCCACCGTTTCGGACGGCACGATGTCCCCGGAGGACGTCGCCGCGCTGGCTGCGAAAGGAGGCGTCACACTGTGGTCATTGACCGATCATGATGAAATTGGCGGCCAGGCCCGGGCCGCTGCCGCTGCCGAAGCGCATGGCATTCGCTATGTGAGCGGCGTGGAAATATCGGTGACATGGGCCAAGCGAACCCTCCACATCGTAGGCCTCAATGTGGACCCCGAGCATCCCACCTTGGCGCGCGGGCTGACGAGCATTCGCGGCGGACGCCAATCCCGTGCGCGTTTGATAGGCGACAAGCTTGCCGCAATGGGGATCGATGGCGCGTATGACGGCGCGTTACGGTATGTGTCGAATCCGGATTTGATTTCCCGTACACATTTCGCGCGCTTTTTGGTCGAGCGCGGGGTGGCGGCCAACACCGCGGATGTTTTCAGGCGCTTCTTGTCGGAGGGCCGCCCAGGCTACGTGGCGCATCGTTGGGCCTCCCTCGGCGACGCGATGGCATGGATTCAGGCGGCCGGCGGTACTGCAGTCATCGCCCACCCGGGACGGTATCAGTACACGGATCTGGAATTCGCCGCGCTGTTTGATGAATTTCGCCAACGTGGCGGCGATGCGATCGAGGTCATCACCGGCAGCCACACCCCCGATCAATATGTGGCGTATGCGCGGGTGGCTCGGCAATACGGCTTCCGGGCATCGCGCGGTTCGGACTTCCACGGCATGGATGATGGCCGCAACATGCCTGGGACCTTGCCACCGCTGCCGACGGATCTGGTGCCGGTGTGGAAAGATTGGATTTAAGGAGCGGTTTCGATGGCGCAGTATTTCCGTATGCATCCCGTGGACCCGCAGCCGCGACTGGTGCGCCAGGCGGTGGAAATCCTGAATAACGGCGGTGTTATCGCGCTACCCACCGATTCCAGTTATGCCCTGGCGTGCCATCTCGACGATCGGGCCGCCGTCGAGCGTATCCGACGTCTTCGCGGTCTGGACGAGCGGGCACTGCTATCCCTGTTGGTGCGGGACTTGTCCGAACTATCGAATTTCGCGATCGTCGATAATCAGCAATATCGCACCTTGAAGGCCGTGACGCCGGGACCCTATGCATTCATCCTCCAGGCAACGAAGGAAGTGCCGCGACGGCTCTCGCACCCATCGCGCAAGACTATCGGGTTGCGTGTCCCGGCGCACGCGTTGACGCTCGCGGTCCTGGAAACACTGGGGCAGCCGCTGATTGCCTCGACGTTGATTCTGCCACCGGACACGCAGCCGTTGAACGACCCGGAAGCCATTCGCGTCCGCCTCGAAAAGCAGATCGACCTCGTCATCGACGGTGGCGCGTGTGCGGCCCAACCGTCCACCGTGATCGATCTGACGGGGCCGGCCCCGATTCTGGTGCGCGTCGGACGCGGCGACCTCGCGCCGTTCGGGCTGTCCGAGGATGACGTGGTGGCCGATTCCGCGGTCCGCTAGATCCGGGCAAGGCGGACGCCATTAATACCATCCTATCGATCGCTAGCGGGCGTGCCTCGGTGGTTCCGAGGGCGTGTGCCGACGTCATGAGGCGGTCGATTCTTCCGCAAAAAATAGTCGGCGGTGGCGCGACGGGCCTCGCGTGTTGTTACAATAGCGGCCAAATATGGATACCCTCATTCAAACCATCGCGGTCTACGCGCTTCCCGTCCTGTTCGCGATCACGCTGCACGAGGCCGCCCATGGCTATGTCGCCTATCTTTTCGGGGATCGCACCGCCTATGTGCTAGGTCGCGTCAGCCTGAATCCGTCGCGACATATCGACCCCATCGGCACGATCGTGATGCCGCTGATCCTTTATTTCGTGACCAGCGGGGCGTTCCTGTTCGGTTTCGCTAAACCGGTGCCCGTGGCGTTCGGCCAGCTTCGCAATCCGCGCTGGCATGGCTTGCTGGTCACGCTGGCCGGACCGGGTTGCAATTTCGTGCAGGCGCTGATTTGGGCGATTACGTCGGTGCTGCTGCAGGTGTCGGGCGTCGTGGAACCCTTTTTCCTGCAGATGGCGCAGGCCGGGCTCATGGTGAATCTGGTGATGTGCGTTTTCAACCTGTTTCCGCTGCCGCCGCTCGATGGTGGTCGGATCCTGGTCGCACTGCTACCACCCAAGCAGGGTTACGCATTTTCCCGGATCGAGCCCTACGGGTTTTATATCGTGATGGCGCTGGTGCTCACCAGCCTGTTGCAACGTTACTGGTTATCACCGCTGATCGATGTTTTTTTTCAGGTGATCCGCTTCATGCTGCTTCCGTTGCTCGCCCTGGTTCGGTAAAAATCACCCGTAGGGCCGCTGTCAGGCCCGCTGCAACGTATTGAAACCTTTGCCGATAGGTGTGCGGGCCTGAATCCGTTACAATCGCGCATTACCGTTTCGAATCCTCGAATTTCAGAGTGCCATGACCCTTGCTTCCACCGTGCGCGGATCCGACAAAGACGGCGTCGCGCGACGTTCCATTCAGGGCAGCATCGTCGCGATTGTTACGCCGATGCGCGATGACGGCGCCCTCGACCTGCCGGCTTTTTGCGCGTTGCTCGATTGGCATGTAGCCGAAGGTACCGATGCCGTCGTCGTCGTCGGTACCAGTGGTGAATCGCCGACATTGCCGGTGGACGAACACCTGCTGATGATCGATGCCGCCGTCAAGCATCTGGACCGACGGATTCCGGTCATTGCCGGCGCCGGCGGAAATTCCACCAACGAAGCGATAGCCTTGACGCGCGAGGCGCAACGCCTTGGCGCGGACGCCACGTTGCAAGTGGTACCGTACTACAACAAGCCGACGCAGGAAGGGATATACCGGCATTTCAAGGCGATTGCGGAAGCCGTCGACCTGCCCTCCATCCTGTACAACGTTCCGGGTCGCACCGTTGCTGACATGAGCAACGAGACGACGATTCGTCTGGCAGCGGTGCCCGGCATCATTGGCATCAAGGACGCCACCGGCAATCTGGACCGCGCGGCGGGCCTTTTGCGCGATGCACCCGAAGGATTCTCCGTGTTTAGCGGCGACGACCTGACGGCGGTTGCGTTGATGTGGCTCGGCGGTCACGGCAATATCTCCGTTACCGCGAACGTCGCGCCGCGTGCCATGCATGACTTGTGCAAGGCAGCGATGGCCGGTGACATTGCAACATCCCGGGCGTTGCATTTGAAGTTGCTTGCGCTTCATCGCGCGCTGTTCGTCGAGGCAAATCCTATCCCGGTCAAGTGGGCGCTGCAGCAGTTGAACAAGATTGCCGGCGGCGTCCGCCTGCCGCTGACACCGTTCGACGCGCGCTTCCACGCCGATATGCGTACCGCCATGCGGGACGCTGGCCTGTTGTCGTCTATCTGAGAAGGACCGTATGGAATCGCGTATGAATTTGAAAGCGTATCGTCCTGCCATGGCGCTATTGGCGTTGTCGACGGTTGCGTCGTTGTCGGGGTGTGCCGGATTGAAGGACAAGCTGGCCGGGGATAAGGTCGATTATTCACATGCGACGTCGGTACCGGATCTGAAAGTACCGCCCGGTCTCGCGCAGCCGCAACTCGACTCGAAGTATGTCGCGCCGCCGGTGGCGGTGGCAAATCCCGGTCCGCAGATGAGCATTACGCAGGATGGCGCCAAGACGATAGGGCTTCCCACGCCACAAGACCCATTGGGCATGCATGTGGTCAAGGACAGCAATCAGCAATGGCTGATCGTAGATGGTCGCTCACCGGAAGAGTTGTGGCCAATCCTGAAGACGTTCTGGGCGGACAACGGTTTTGACATCGCACTCGATTCCCCGACAACCGGTGTGATGGAGACCGATTGGGCAGAGAATCGCGCCAAAATCCCGAACGACTGGTTCCGCCGCACGTTCGGCAAGCTGGTAGACGGCATTTATTCTTCCGGGACGCGTGACAAGTTCCGCACGCGGCTGGAGCGGACGGCGGACGGCGGGACCGCGGTATACATCACGCAGCGCGGCATGGTGGAAAAGGATGTGGGCACCGGCAACACCGCCACCACCACGCGTTGGGAAGACAGTCCGCGCAACCCGGAACTCGAGTTGGCTTTCATGGGCAGGCTGATGGAGCGTTTCGGCCTGACAAATGCGCAGACAAAACAGCTGATTGTCAGCGCACGTCCGGCGGATGCCCGCGTGGTAACGCTGGACACCACGAGCGGTGCGCCGATCCTGCGCGTCAATGAACCGGTTGATCGCGCGTGGTTGCGTGTTGGCCTGGCACTGGATCGAAGTGATTTCCTTGTCGACGAAAGCAATCAACAAACGGGGACGTTTATTGTTCGATATGCGAATCCGGTCAACGACAATGCTCGGACGTCCGGAATATTCGGCAAATTATTCAAGGGGCCTGCGACAAAGGGCAGTGGTGCACCGTTACACGTAACCGTCCGTGCAGATGCCGCGGGGAGTGCTCAAGTGATGGTGCTCGACGTCAACGGACGCCCGGATGGTTCGCGTGAAGCGCGTCGTCTGGTGACCTTGTTGAAAGCGCAATTGAGCTGATGCCGGTTGCGTTTGCGCGGCTACTTGTCGTCGGGGCGATCCATTCCGATCGCCGGCTGGTGGGCTGATGCGATTTTCCAGCCTGGGAAGTGGTAGCGAGGGCAACGCCCTCGTTGTGGAGCAGACGAGCGACACCACGACGACCCGTATCTTGCTTGATTGCGGCTTCTCTGCCAAGGAGATCTCCCGCCGTCTGGAGCGGGTAGGTCTGTGCGTCGAGGATCTCGATGCCATTCTTATCACCCATGAACATTCCGATCATATCGGCAGCGCGTTGACGTTGTGTCGCCGCTTCAGCATTCCGCTCTACACCAGTTGGGGTACGGCGCAAGCTATGGGTGCGGTCGGCGATGCGCGAATCGCATTGCATCTGCTGCAATGCAGTGTGCCGCTCGCATTGCGAGATTTTCAGATTCGCCCTTACACGGTGCCACACGATGCACGTGAACCGTTGCAATTCGTGTTTAGCGATGGCAGTAGGACCTTGGGTGTGCTGACGGATGCCGGATGCGGTACGTCGCACATTACGCAGTCGCTACAGGGTTGCGATGCGTTGGTACTGGAATGCAACCATGATCGTTCGATGCTGGCGAACAGCCGCTATCACGCTGCATTGAAAGCGCGAATCGGGGGCACGCTGGGGCACCTGGCGAACGATAGTGCGGCCGAAATTCTGGGTTCGCTCAATCACAGTCGCTTAAGACATCTGGTGGCCGCCCATCTAAGCAAGGAAAACAATCAGGCTGCGTTGGCGCGGACGGCAATAAACGCCGTCTGGGGCAGGGCGGATGAGGATGTCGTCATCGCTACCCAGGATGAGGGTTTTGCGTGGCTGACGCTATAGGGCATTGTGTCGACGTACGCTTTCGCCCCTTACATGTCATTGTCTGACATCGATCAATGATTGCGCATTCTTTGGACATGTAAAAATAAAAAACCGGCTAAAAGCCGGTTTTTTGCATTTAACACATATCGCCCGTTCGTGCCATGAACGATCGGGCAATATGCATCACATGGCTTACTGGCTCGCGCCCGAAGCTGCCGTGGCTGCCGAAGCTGCCGTCGACGATGCTGCAGCTGCGCTCGAAGCGGCATCTGCTGCCGACGCTGCCGCGTCGCTCGCCGTTGCCGATGCGCTCGAAGCGGCGGCCGTTGCGCTCGATGCAGCGGCCGAAGCCGACGCTGCCGCGTCGCTTGCCGCGCTCGCGTTGCTCGTGTCTTCCTTCTTGCCGCAAGCGCCCAGTGCCAATGCCAATGCCAGCGAACCAGCAACGATGAGAGTCTTGTTCATGATCACGTCCCTTTTATGGTTAAAGTAAGCTACTGCTAAACGTCCGTTCGTGTGTACTACTGCACGCGGCCCCACATTCCGTTATGACAGAGAAGCGGTGGCATCGTGCGTAATCCTTTACGACAGCACAACACAAAATTATATGCATTTTGCGCCGCACCGTCGACACAATGCAGGTAACTCAGCCGGTTTCTTCCGCTCAAAGCCTGCAACATCGTATCGACGACGCTGCTGCGGCATACCACGCTGCCACGACTATCGATCGGATGCAACAGCCAACCGAATCCAGCCCGCAAGATACCACTCGTGCCACGCCGATACTATCGGAGAATCGTGAGAGAGTGTTACAAAATCGTCAGGCTGCAACCACCGCTGATCAGCCAGTTTCATCAGGCTGTCACGCAGCATTCGACGGGCTTTTTTCACGGTCAATCGTCGTATTACGATTGGCACGGATGCGGTCTGCCTTGTTATGTTGGACCGCTGTGCGACCCTCGCTTGTGACGACGTTTCGCGCGTTGAAGCCTCTCTTGATTCCCCGGCGCTTGCCAACATCTGCGACCAGTGATCCAAAGGCAATGTCTCACCATTCAGATATACGCCGTAATCGTCGTAAAGCATCCGTGAGCGCTTATCTAGATGCAAGCCCTGTGCCAGCAGCCGTTTGACAAACGTTTCACGGGACATGCGTCGGGTTGGCGCATCGAAGAACACGTTTGCCTTCGGCTCCGTCAAATACGTCCCGAGGAAGCGACCGACGGTTTTGCCGTCCCAGGAGACACGTGAAAGCACCTCCTGGGTATGGGCAATCAGTTGCGCCGGCAGGGCTGCGGGTTTTGAGACCGCTGGTTGATCCGGATCGCGATATAGGCGGTGGACCGGTCGACCGGTGCTTGCCGGTTCAGTGCTCCGTGCATGCCCGCGCCGCGGGGTCTTGGCGACAGTTGTTGCCGGCTGTATCGGCGCGCGATCCGCTTGCGCTCGCGCATCGGCAATTTGTTCCGCAAGGGTGTGCAAAAATTGCACGGTGAGTTCCGTTTCGTCGGCGGCGCGGAAACCTATCGAGCAGGTGATGCTTTCGCCAATGGCGATGCCGTCGTGGGCAATATGCGGCGGCAAATACAGCATGTCGCCTGGATTCAACACCCATTCCTCATCGGGGACGAAATGGCGCAGGATCTTCATCGGTTGCGCGTGGTCGAGACGCAGGTCGGTCTGAGCGCTGATGCGCCAGCGACGCCGTCCTTCGGCCTGAAGCAAGAAGACGTCGTAGGAATCGAAGTGCGGGCCGACGCCGCCGCCATCCACCGCATAGCTGATCATGAGGTCATCGAGGCGCGCATCCGGAATAAAGCGGAATCGCTGTAACAATGCCGCCGCGTCGTCATCGAAGAGATCGACGCCCTGGACCAGCAGGGACCAGTCCTTGTCGCCGAGCCGGCGCGGCACGGCAGAGCGGTCGGCAGGGGCGCGCCGATGCGGGTCCGTGGTATGTTTCGCGAAGGTGCCTTGCCAGTCACCGTTTTCCGTGACGGGGTTGGGGTCGCGCGGATCATGTTCGAATGGTCCAGGGGTCAAATGCCAGCGTCCGCGACGGCGTTCGACCAGCCGAGATTCGACATCGTGATCCTGCGCCAGATCGAACAGGTCATCTGGGTGAAACTGGCCGGCGATCTCGGGAACCGCCTGGCGGATCAGCAGTGGCTTGCGCTGCCAGTATTCGCGCATGAACGTGATGGGACTCAAACCGCCGAGCAAGGCAAGGGGATGTCGGAGAGACTTACGCATGATGTCTGGAAGGCTGGTCGCGGTAGAGGACTGGGCACGTTGTCGTGGGTGGCACGGGGTGGGGCATCCGCGGTGCGAGACACTCGGTTGTCGCGTGCGGTGCATGTTTTGTTGCGACGCGGGGAACGCGAACGCGAGAAAGCCGGTCGGGCATCGTATAATGGGGGCGAAAATCGGAGAACCGAATGAAAATCGCGAAGAACACCGTCGTCGCGCTGAAATACACGCTGTCTGACGCGCAAGGCAATCTGATCGAAGAAAGTGATGAGCCACTCGTGTATCTGCACGGCGGCTATGATGGCACGTTCCCCAAGATCGAGGAAGCGCTGGACGGGCAGGAGAATGGTTTCGAGACGCAGATCCAGCTCGAGCCCAGCGACGCGTTTGGCGATTACGATCCGGAGCTGGTGAAGGTGGAAGCCCGTACCCGTTTTCCGGAACCGTTGGAAGTCGGCATGCAGTTTGAGGGCGCCCCCGATGAAGCGGATGAAGCCAGTGAAACCCTCATCTATACCGTCACTGATCTGGCGGAAGACAAGGTTGTGCTTGACGGGAATCACCCTTTGGCCGGCATGGCACTACGGTTTGCCCTAACGGTGACGGAAGTCCGCGAGGCAACCGAAGACGAAATCGAGCACGAGCATGCGCATGGCATCGATGGTCTTGAGGTCGTTGACGAGGATGAGGACGACGAGGACGACAGCACGCCGCCCCCCAAGCCGACGCTGCACTAGTCGGGCATTATCGGGCAGGGGGAAGGGATAGCATTTCTGGCCTTGTAATACCGTTCAACGCTGATGTCCCGCTGTGGTCGGCATCATCGCCCAAACCAGTTTCAACCGGGTCCGCCGGCTCTTCCGGTTCGCCCGGTAGTGGCGAATCGTACAGCGCGCCGGTATTTACGGCGGGAGTGTCTTGCGTTGGCGCATGATGGGTCGCTATGCCTGACGCAGTCGAAAGCACGTCGTAATCCGACGTGCTTTTTGCATTGGATGCGGGACCGCTTTGATACGGGCCGGGCCTGGGGGTGGGAATGCCTTGCGCCTCGTGTTCGCGCGATGTGTCGACCGGATTCAGGCGGAATGCGTTGCCGGGCCAGGGCGGTAATCCCATGCCGTTGGCGGGCGCTCCGGCAGGCTGCATCGGGCTGGCGGGGCGCGTCGTCGATGGCGCGCTCGACGGTGTATCCGGCGACGGGGTCGGCGGAGGCGGCGCGGTGCGAGATGCCGTCTCGAAAGCGGCATCGTCGATCCGCTCCACTCGGATGTGAAATCCCGACCCTTCTTCGCTCTTGCGCCCGTGCGCCGAGCCGTGGACCGTGCGTGCCGGCCGCGTGGTCGTTCGGTTTTCCGTTGCGGTGGGCAACGTGACACGTAGCCATTGCCGGGACCCACGGGGATTGTCCACCATCACCTGTTGCACATCATGCAGGACGGGACCGTCAGGTACGCGAGTCAGTGTCTCCAATGCAACCACCGGCGGCAGCGTGTTATCGAGTACGCGTACACCGCGCTTCTCATTGCGTGCTTCGTCGCGTTTTTCTTGTTTCGCCGTTTGCGCACTTCTGCCATGAGTTGAATCGCTTGCGCGCGGACTTTTACGCGATGCCTTCGCGCGTTGCGCGTCGCGTCCATGGATGATCAGGACGGGACCATTAAAGCGCGCCACGGCCTGCAGCAGGTCGCGACGCAAGGACGCATAGCCATCCCGTTCGTGCGGACGGCGAAACCACCAATCGAACGGGGCGGCCCAGTGGGTGCCCGCGGCATCGCGTTCATTCGCGCGCGCGCCCGTGGCGTTGGAGGCAAACCCGGGATCGCCGGCGAACAGGAACACGAGGCCGCGTGCATGGCGCCGCTCTGCATCGGTGACCGCGTGATCGATCCAGTTTCGATTGGCCACTTCGCGATCTTCATATTCGCCGTTGCGTCCGCCCCCGTCGAGAAAATGATTATTGCCGCCTGGCACGTTAAGCGTGGCGAAGACCACACCGTCATCGATCCATCGCATGTTCTCGCGATAGGGAATGAAAGCCGGCAGTTCCGACTGCCGGATGACGCGCATCGCCGGGGTGCCAAGCGATTGGTTGCCGGATAGGAAGGCATCACGGACCGCGTCGAGCCGTTCGACGGGATCGAATCCGCCGGCGCCGGGGCGGGCGCAGTCGACCCAGTCGCGCATGCCTGGCACGAATACCACCGGCGCGGGGACGGCATCGAGCAACGCCCGTCGTCGCGCAAACAGGGCGTCGCTACATGATTCGTCGGCGCCTCGAATGTTGCCGAGATCGACGATAAAATGGACACCTGCGGCATGGGCGATCGATTGCAGCGTGATTTGCGTGTCTCGTTCATCATCCGTCGACGATGGCATGTTGGCGAGGACCGCAAACGACGTGCTGTCGTCTGGTGCCACGGCCGATGCGTGCGATGCACCTGATGTGGCTGTCCGACTGGCTATGGCCACTGACGCGGTGCGTGGCGCAGAGGCCGCGAACACGGTCGTCACCACGGCGTTTGTCTGCGCCGTCGCGCCACTCAGGGCGAGAAGGACGATAAGCCGTGCGGTCCATGGCCGGTGGGCCATTGATGGGGCGGGTTGGCGCACGGTTGGCCAGATCACGGTGTGAGCGGGTTTCCCTGTGCTCGCGGCAGCGAGGCGCCTTTCGGTCCAGGCGCTGGATTGGCGGCTGTATCGGCTTCCCTGTCGTAGAGCGCGCGCAACTCATACAGCAGATCGAGTGCTTCCTTGGGGCGGAGATCATCCGGTTGCATCGCGGCCAGTCGCGCCAGTAATGCGGCGTGTCGGGCCGGTTGCCTTGCATGCTGATCCGGGTCGTCGCCATGATCGTCAGACCCCTTCGACGCAGCACGCCCTTGCGGCGTGCCGGGAACGCGTGTTTGAGGCGCATGGCGATTGCCGTTTCCGGATTGTGCGGGATAATCCGCGCCAGGCTCCGCCGCTTCCCACTCGACGCGATCCCATTCCGCTTCTTCCGCTTCCTCTATTGGACGCGCCGCGAAGAGGTCGAGTTGCGGCACGACCTGGCGCGTATTGCCCGCGGATTGCCGTTCGAGTTCACTCAGGCGCTTGCGTGCGGCACGAATCACCGCAGGCGGGACCCCCGCCAGTTGCGCGACCTGCAAGCCATAGCTCTGACTTGCGGGACCTTCCGAGACGGTATGAAGAAAGACAATGCCCTTGTCGTGCTCGACTGCGCTCAGATGCACGTTGGCTGCTTGCGCGAACTGTTCCGGCAACTGCGTCAGTTCGAAATAATGCGTGGCAAACAGGGTGAAACAGCGATTGTGCGAGAGCAGGTGCCGGGCGATCGACCATGCCAGCGCGAGTCCGTCGAATGTCGACGTTCCACGGCCGATTTCGTCCATCAGGACCAGGCTATGTTCGCTTGCGTTGTTCAGTATGGCGGCTGCCTCGGTCATCTCGACCATGAAGGTCGAACGTCCACCAGCCAGGTCATCGGATGCGCCGATCCGGGTGAAGACGCGATCTACCGGGCCGAGCGTCGCGCGATCCGCGGGTACGAAGCTACCAACGTAGGCGAGCAGGACGATGAGCGCTGTTTGCCGCATGAACGTGGATTTACCGCCCATGTTCGGGCCAGTCACCAGCAGCATGCGCCGTTGATCTGAGAGCAGGCAATCGTTGGCGATGAATTGCTCGATCTGCGCCTCGACAACGGGGTGCCGCCCAGCAACGATGTGGATGCCCGGCGCGTCGACCAGCGACGGCGCCTGCCAACCCAATGTGCGCGCTCGCTCCGCGAACGTCGCAATCACGTCCAGGTGGGCCAGCGCATCAGCCACGCGCTGGCATGCCGGGATATGCGCGAGCAGGGCCGAGAGCAGCGTGTCATACAGCAACTTTTCGCGCGACAACGCGCGTTCCTGTGCCGACAACGCTTTGTCTTCGAATGTCTTGAGTTCAGGCGTGATATAACGCTCGGCATTTTTCATCGTCTGACGTCGACGATAATCGTCCGGTACTTTGTCCGTCTGTCCGCGCGTGACTTCGATATAAAAGCCGTGGACGCGGTTGTACTCGACCCGAAGGTTCGCGATCCCGGTCCGGGCGCGCTCTCGCGTTTCGAGATCGATCAGGAATTGCGAGCAGTTTTCCGAGATGTCTCGCAGTTCATCGAGCTGTGCATCATAACCGCGCGCGATGACGCCGCCGTCGCGAACCATGGCTGCCGGCTCGTCGGCCACGGCATCGCGCAGCAGGGCGATGGTTTCCAGTGGCGGCGCAAGCGCGCGCAGCAACGCGGCAAGCAAGGGGCGGTCGAGCCTGTCTTCAGCACCCTTGCCTTCCTCATCGGCGCGACGCGTTTGTGTATCGCCGTCGATATGACCGGCGACATCCGTCGTTCCCCGGTTGTCGGCATCGAAATCGAATGCGTCATCGCCATCGGTGCCTGCAAGGGACGTCGTCGTGACCGTGTGATCTTGCTGCTCGCCGCGTGCCGCCGACCAGTGTTCCGGTGCGACAAAGCCTCGCAGCACGTCTTGCAATACCGGCAGTGCGGCGAGCGTGTCACGCAAACTGGATAAGTCGCGCGGCCGAGCACTTTGCAGTGCGATGCGTGCGGTAATACGCTCGACATCGGCGATGCGCGCCAGCGTCTGCCGGATCGTGCCGAAAGCGGCGTGCTCGCCGATGTGCGGATCCGGCGTGGCGCCGATGCGTTGCGGATCGAGAAACGCCTGCACCGCGTCGTGGCGGAATCGCGCGATTCGCTGGTCGCGCGGCGCATGATGCAGCCAATGGCGCAACAGGCGGCTGCCCATCGATGAACCGCAGGTGTCGAGTAGTGACATCAGGGTCGGCGCATCGGTGCCGCGTAGTGTCTCGGTCAATTCGAGATTGCGCCGGGTGGCCGGGTCCAGACCGATGAATTCGGCGTCATGCTCGACCTTCAGGGTTTGGATGTGCGTCAGGTCCCGGCCTTGCGTCGCATTGGCATAGATCAGCAATGCGCCGGCGGCGCCGGCGGCCGCTTGCATGCGCTGTGCATTGAAGGCGTCCAGCGAAACGACTCCTAATTGCTGGCAGAGCCGTTCCTGGCCGTTTCGGGCCTCGAAATGCCAGGCCGGTACGCGGGTAACCTTGCCGGCACTGCTCGTCCCCCCGGTTGTACCGCTGTTGTTCGCGACGATGGCGGCCCATTCGGGCGGCAAATCGGCATCCGCGACCAATGTTTCGGCGGGCCGCACCCGTTCCAGCAACGCGCCCAATGCCGAGGGCGCCACTTCGCTCAAGCGTAAGGCACCGCTGGCCAGATTGAGCCAGGCAATGCCCACGACCGCGCTCTGGCCGCGTTTGGGACTGATGAACGACAACGCCATCAAATAGGCATCGCGCTTGTCCGCGAGGAGTGCGGCATCGGTCAACGTACCGGGGGTGACCACACGGACTACTTTCCGCTCGACCGGCCCCTTGGATGTCGCCGGGTCGCCGATCTGCTCGCAAATCGCGACCGATTCACCGAGTTTCACCAGCTTGGCCAGATATTGCTCTACGGCGTGGTGCGGCACACCGGCCATCTTGATCGGTTCGCCGTTCGAATTGCCGCGTTGCGTCAGGGTAAGATCGAGCAGACGCGCCGCCTTGACCGCGTCTTCGTAAAACAACTCGTAGAAGTCGCCCATCCGATAGAAGAGCAAGGTCTCCGGGTAGCCCTGTTTCAGCGTCCAATATTGACGCATCATGGGGGTATGCCCTGGCAAGTCGGGCGAGGGCGTGGCGGTCATCGATAAATCAGTTTTCATTCAGCAACTTAGTGTCTACGTGCTCAGACATTTACGGACATTCACGACAGTTCACGGACAAGTTGCCGCGTTCCAAAGGGGACCATCAGGGGACTAAAGCGACAGCCCTTGGGCTATAATTTCGGTTCAGTCCCCCCGGGCTTCCTGTTTTAAAAGAAGCCTTGTAAATCAGTCTGATACCGAGTGATTTCGGTCCCCCTCTCGCGTGTCAGGATACTCTTTTGCGGAGCCCCGATTGAAAGTTGAGCTCACCCTCGCTCTTTTGAAGCGATTGAGTTTGTCAGCCGTCCCCGTCTCGGTGAGTGCAAGCGGGAGCCTCACGTTTGCACCGAACCCGACCAGCAAGCCCTACATTGTATGGGATAGTCACCGCGATGCACCCCCTGGATTTGGTGTAAAAGTCGCCGGTAAAAAGACTTACGTGATTCGCCGTAAAGTCGACGGCGTCTCCATCATGCCCACGGTTGGCAATGTCGCAGACTTCCCGGACTTGTCCGTGGCCCGCAAACGGGCCGCTGAGCTGGCTCTGGCCATGGTCTCGACGGGGAAGAATCCCAATCAAGTGGCACGGCAAGACTCGGCGGCGGAGCTGACGATTGGCTCTGCATTGAGCCGGTATCGACACCATCTCGTCACTCGGACGCAAAAACCGGCTGGGGCGGCGACCTTGCGGGTGATTGATCGGGTCGTTCGAAAGTTCGAGCAATGGAAGTGGGACGCTCGCAAGGTCCGAGAGCTGGCGACGGAGGACATTCGTGCCAAGTTTCTTGACGGCAGGGCTCAGGTCGCAGCAACGGAGCAAGCGTTCCGCCTCGCCTCCACCGCCGTCGCCTGGGCGATCAATGCCGAATTGCTCGACGCGAGTGCCGCTGGCCGACCTCCCGCCTTGTTCGCCAATCCGTTCTCCACCCTGACTCAGCACCGGCTGTATCGGAGCCAAGCTCAGATTGCTCGTGAACGCGAGGAAAAGGGAGCCCGCAACCCCCTCTCGCCAAGTTTGACCTTGGGCAAGTTCTTGGAGGTCGCGTGGAGCAAGCAGCGGGAAAACGACAACCAAACGGGCGTCCATTTTCTGTTGGTGATGCTGTTGACCGGCTGCCGCCGCTCGGAGCATGTGCAATGCAAGTGGCGGGAACTGTTAACCGATGCAGAAGCGAAGACTACTAGCCACATCTCTCTAAGTGAGGCGGGGGACTACGGTCCCTACATTTTCTTTTATCAAACCAAAAATGGTCGCAATCACCGGTTGCCGTTGGGTCGTATGACGGTTGAGCTGCTTCGACGCCGCCAGGAGGCGTGCGTCGAAGAAGTCGAGCGGCGAGGGTTTGGGTCAAAGTCCCGCCAATTCGTGTTTCCGGCCCGGAGCAAGTTTTCGAAGACTGGGCACTACTCGGATGCCACCGCACTGCTCGAATCGTTGAAAGAGGAGGCCGAGATTCCCCGCCTCGCGAATCACGATCTGCGACGCTCGTTCGGAGCAGTCATGACGAGCTTGGACGTGCCCGACACGATCAAACGGCGATTCCTGAATCATGCCGACGCCTCCGTGACGGACACTTACACGAAGCCGGAGTGGGCGATGTTGAAGGGGTGGATGGAGCGGATTGAGCAAGGGATTTTGCTCAAAGGCCCCAACGTCTACAATGCGTTGAAGCCGATCGATTGGCCCGCCATCGCGGCCCCCGAGCCGCACGTGTGTCGGCCGGTGAAGTCCAGATCGGGGCGGCCGAAAAAGATCGATCCGGCAGATGCCTCCCTCACTGTCTAGCCTCTTTCAGGAGCCTCGTTTTGACCGTGCAGTCCACCTCTGCGGATGAAAAAAGTCGCTCCTTGGCCCCTTTGGGCAGCTATGAGCTGCTTGCCGCCTTGCACGCGTTGCCGGACTCGGTCGCACTCACGACAAGCGAGGCCGCCGTTTTCTTGCGGCTGTCGGCAAAGACCCTCGAACGGATGCGGCTCGATGGCTCCGGGCCTCCCTACATCCAAGGCGGTGCAAAAGGTGCACGGGGGATCAATCAAAAATGCACCTATTTGAAGGATGGGCTGCTGGCGTGGCAGCGATCCAATGAGGTCGTCGGGGCGATGCAGGCGGCTGTGCGGCGAGGACAGGCTTTTGCCACCCTGAGTGCTGTTCTGGTTGAGGAGCCTTTTTACGTTTCCGGCGAAACGGTGATCGGGAGCGTTTGGGATGCACCGTTTGACGTGGTGTTGGCCAAGCTGGGACACATCGAAATCATGTGGCTCTCACCGTTGGAGGCGGCCAGCAAGGTCTGGCTTGACGCGGCCGGCCACGCCGCTTTGGCTGGGGGCGTGATTGATGTGATGTCAGTGTCCATCAAACGCGTGGAGGCGGGGCAAGAAGCGACGGCGATCTCACTTTCGATCGGTTCCAATGCCGGATGACCGCTTTCTAATACGTTGGCAGTCCCATCGGGAACGTCTAATTGGCCCCGTGCCCCATTCCCGACGCCACTTCGGATGGTCTTGGTTCCTAGGCCGATCGGCTCCTTGAATAGAAACCGTTGGCCAAGTGATCAGATCGGATTTTGTGAATGCGATTCCGAGGACAGCACGCATGGAACCACGGGCTGTCCTTGAGCCTCGCAGATCACCCCTTGATCCCAGATTGGCTGGAACAAAGAGCCAACAACGACACCGAAAATGGCCGCGAGTCCCGCAATGACAAGGACCCGATCTTTGGGAGGAGGCTCTCGTTTTGTCCAATTGGCGAATGTGACCAATAGGTGGCGGCCAATGACTAACACAAAGAAGAAAATGCCCCAAACAACGGACATAAGGCCAAGTTCGAAATGTTGAATGATATTCATATCAAAGAGAATGACGGGTTGAATCAACTGGACGTCGTCAAAAAATGAGAGGCCCTTGATCAAGGTTCGCGGCATAAATTCCCAACGTTTTACAGATAAATGTCGTCGTTTGCCATCGAAATGCAGCCGCGAAAAAGTATTTGAGCCGATTGGGCCGAAGTCGTCAAATGGTTTATGAAAAATAGGTATTCACCAATCGGAACCATTGTTACTGATTGATCAAGAGGATGGTTTTCGACTCGGAAATAGGGGAGGCTTGATCGTTTAATGAGTTTAAAAGGTACAAGTAAGGATTTAGAAAGTGTGTTCCGATCGGAGGGACGATGCATCCGGGCGGAACACCGAGTGCATCGCTTCAAACGCTGGGTGCGGTGGCGGTTTCGCGAGAGCGAAACGGTTTCAAGCATCAACGTCAAGGTGGCTCTGAAACCCTTATTCGATCGCTCTGGCCACCTGCCGGTAGCTTTTTATCAATAAGGACGCAGCCTGTGTAGTGAGCACTGCGCAGACCTTAATTAGGGCGGGGCGTGATAAAGAGACGATTCAGGCAATTGCGATTGAGCGAACAACGGGTTATCCTTCGCTCTTGGTTAAGAACGGCAGGCGACTGACGGAATCAGTCTTGATTAGCGATTCGGCGAGTGTTGCGTGTCAATGAACAGTTCAGTCTTGTCGTATTAAACGCTGACGTCGTTGCGTGTCGAGACCCCTTGCCGTGCGGTGTTGACTGATCGGGGCGACGACTTCGTGCTCGGGCTCGCACGGTCACCGCCGGGGCTGATTTTTTCGAATGGAACAGGGGGCATGGGTTGGGAACGCGTGCAATCATCTGCGTGGGTGACACCACTTCTCATGGCGGCCGAGTGCTTGAAGGAACCGAGGGCTCAAGCATTGCCGGCAAACCGATTGCCGGCGTGGGACATTTGGTTTTTTGCCCGAAGTGCAAGGGCGTGTTCCCCATTGAGCCGACTGAGCGTCGCTATCCCCATCGTATCCAAGGCCGAGACACAGCCGTCGAGGGCATGAGGACCGCCTGCGGTGCGACGTTGATCGCCTCACAGTCCGAGGCGACGATTGACGACACGGGAGAGGCTGACCCCTACGCGGGCGAAGGAACGGCAGCCTCGATCGCGGCTGCGGCCGCAAAAATGGCCCCGTCTCAAACGCTCTGCCTGGAATGCTTGAAATCCGCGGCCAAGAATGCGTTGTCCATGGTTGCGAGAGGCTAGCGATGAGCGTCTCAACGATCGAGAGCCATTTTGCCGCTCTTCGGCACCAAACGACCTTGCCCATTCGGCTGTATGCCTTGGTCGACGGCTTGTTGCACGCTGAGGTGGCGGGCGGCCCGCCCGAGCGTTCCGGGGCCTGCGTCGCGTTATTCGACGCAACGCCAGACGCGTCGCTTGCCGACGCCGGGCCTTGGCTGATCGACTTCGAAAATGCACCCACGCCGGTTCGTGCGGCTTTGGCTCAGCAAGCGGCGGGTCCCTCAGGCGTGTCTTGGATTGTTAGTGCGTATTCACGCGGTGCGTTGCTGGACCATTTGACGGAGAACCTGAACGTCAAGCTGCCCGATGGCCGGTTCTCATTGTTACGGTTTTATGATGCCCGGATCATGCCGTCCATTGCTGCCCTGATGGAGCCCACGCAACGGATGGCGTTCTTTGTGGTTGCTGTCGACTGGCTGGTGGAGATCAACGGGGCATTGATGGAGGCACGGCCGCGTGCTTGAACTTTCGACTCAACAAGTTGCCGCGTTGGCACAGATCGACGCACGTGCATACGTCGAGGGCGTTCGGCAAGATTTGGTCGAAGAGAATGCTCAATTGGCCAATGACGCGACCCTATCCGATCGGTTGTGGCGTGCCTACGTTGCGGCCAGAGAGCTTGGTATTTCAACGAACGAGAACGTCATGGCGTTTTTGCGGTTGGAGGCTTTCTCGCCCGGATTTTACGAGAAACCGGCTGCGCGAAGTTGGCTGACGCGCACAGGGCGTCCAGCCGACACGCGGTTCCACGACTATTTGCGCGTCCTTCGCTGGCGCGTCGAGCATCCAGAGTTCAAAGGAGGATTGGAGCATGGCGGGTTTGGCGGTGCCCCTGTTGGAGGGGGCGGTGGGGGAGTTGGGGGCACTATTGGCACGATCTGGCGCCGCTTTGTTGGGGGGAGCAGCGGTCGCCGGGACGGCTAGCGTGTCGGGAAGCACGACGAAGAGCGACAGCAAAGCGACACCCGTCACGCGGAGCGTTCCAAACACGACGCAAAGCTGCAAGAAGTGTCCTCCCGACACCGGTTCCGAGTATCAGCGAAAGCACGGCGTCAATTGGAATGCCTATCGCTACCAACATCGGATCACGGGCTTTGCGTTCGATGAGGAAAATTGCAAATGGAGCATGGAGTGGAAGTGGCTGGGAACAGACTTTGACGGCTTTCAGTCCAGTGCCTGCCTGTTGCAAGAGGCGAAAGGAAATTACGATCAGTTTCTTGACGGGTCTATTCCAAAGGCGGACAAGTGGTTCTCTGGCTTTGACTCCATGGAACAGCAAAGCGTTGAGCAGGGCTCGGTGGTCCGAGCCCATCCTCCGGCCCGTCTGATTTGGTATTTCCAGACGCCGCTGACTCAGAAAAAAATGGCCCCTGTGCTGGCAAGCATGGGCATCCAATCCATCTTGCAGCCCTGAACCGATATGGAAATTAGTGCGATGTTTCGGGAGCCGACTCTGTCGCCTCTTGATTTCGAGGCGATGCTCGCCAAAGAGGCTCGCGTCGTTGCGGCGTTGGCGGAAAAAGAGCCCTCGATGACTGCCGCGAATTGGCGACTCAAAGGCAAAACAGCCGACGAGGCGAATCTTTATCGTGCGTTTGACGAAAACGCTCAACCGAGCACGGCGGCCCTTGCCGTGCTGGGGGAGAAAGCTCGGCGGAAAAAGCCGAGTTCGACGTTTGTTGCGATTTGGAATGGCGGGGCGGGCGAGGACGGCGGGGCTGCCATGGCTTGCCACGTTTCGGACGCGAAGATTGTGCCGGACCGAGTCTCTTTGAGCCTCGACGAGGAGACCTGCTTCCAAACGATGGATGACATGGTCGATATCGTCAAATCGATTGTCGACGCATTTGACCCCTTGGTCGTGCAAGTCTCGCCCAAAGGATATTTCGAACAGCAAGTCTTCGACGACAAACCGGGCGTTGGCTGGATGCTTTACCTACCCAAAATCATCACGGCACAACAGGTCCCCGAAGCTCATGCATTGATCCCGATCCCTGCACCGGGCAAACAGCAAACCGGTACCATCATCGTGAGTGTGTCCGATGTGGTGTTTTCGGCCGATGTCCCGGAGCACGTTGAGGTGGCGAATCGAGTCGAAATCCGATTGGTCGATCAAGACCTTCTGCCCGCTTATTCGGATTTTTAATAGCCGACCGGGGGGCTAAGCCTGTTGGTGGCCTTGTACGGTTGACTTGCGATTTCGCAGCTGCAGGGCTTTGTCGACTTTCGAAAGACTCGTCAGATGGTTCCTTGCCGACGTCTCGGCGCCTCTTGCTAGCTCTCTGTTCAGTATGTAACGAAGGCGCCCAGAATAAAGTCTAATGCGCCCCGACTTAAAGTCGCTGTTGATTCAGATTCGCCGCACCACGAACTCTGACCAGCTTGACGCGCTGAGGTGGTTGATCAAAAAATTTCCTATGCAAGCAGGCGACGAGCGTTCTGGCAAATAACGATTACTGACTACTTTTTGTAGACCCGATGTTCACGGTCAAGAAGAACGAGAAATGGTGACGCTTGGTGGGAAGAAATGATGGTCTTGGCGTCAGTTTAAGCTGTGTTTACTCATTCTCGCGGTTAACATGTCGCCTATGCACGATCCAATTTCTTAATTTTCCGAAAATATTCTTTGTGTCCGTGTCGTCTCGTTCGCTGTCAAACTCAGCTTCATAAGCCTTGAAGTCGAAAGTGTTGCTGTTGAAACGTTCCGTTCTTGCGGCTTGTTCCTCAATCTCACGCAACTCACATAGCGCTTCTGCACTGAGCACGACTGGACCAAGCTTGTGTGGTCTATAAAATTCAGAAAACTCCGCGAGTTTGTCAAAACTGAAGTGATGACTGACGAGCGTATCTCCGATGCTTTCTGACTTTTGCTCGTGAGAAGGTTCACGAATTCCAAAACGACTAGTTCGAGTGATTTTCATGGTCTAAACCTCGCGTTTTTGCGGATTATGAAATCCGCAGTGTCTTCGTCTGCGTAGAAGAAACGACCGTCATTTGTGCCTAGCCCGAACGGTCTAGGTAGACTCCGTTCTAGCCGCTTTAATCCAAACGCGCGATAGTAATCCAAGAGAATATGATCATCCTGAGGGTCGGCAGGAGGAGCGGCGTGTAAAACAATTCGTCCCTCGAAGCCCGCAGCCACACTGCGGTTGATCGCCTCGTCGAGTAGGGCCTCGCCCGATATGGGGTGAACCAATTTCGTTCGTTGAATCAAATATGCACTCGGAGCTGACTCTACAAACCAAACGTAGATGCATTTTTTGGTTTTGTCAAGAGGGTATTGAACTCCTTCAACTAGCGTCATCAGACCAGATAAGATAGGGAATCCGGTATCCGTGGCGTAGACAGCGAGTCTTAATACCGAGGAGGCCTTCTCCCATCTGATCGCATATTGTCTGTAAACCCAGGAGAAGTTCAGTCTCCACGAGTAGCCCTTCCGAGGTGGTATTTGAGCAGCAGCGATCGGACCAATGTATTTGTCCCAAACAGCTCCGACGCGCATGTTCGCTGAATGAATCTCGATGCCCGCTGTCTTCTTTGCCGAATAATTTGTTAAAGGTTTTGACATGGTTGTGAGTGCGGATGAGAGGTTGCATTTTTTCACAAATAATTGCCGATGCAAAGGAACTTGGAAAATTGTCTTAAAATGCGAACGACATCCTTTTGCGGATTAATCTTTTATATACACCTGACGCACTGTTTGTGCGGTGCGCCTGCGGTGCGCCCATTCCGTGCCCCGTCGGCCCCTGTTCTGACCGTCAATCCGGACGTGTTCTCGCCCCTCTAGCAGGCGAAACAGACGACCGCTGCCACCTTGTTTTCTCTTCCGATCGAGGGGTGTGGGTGCGGTGCACCGCACCCACACCGCAGATACAATGTCTCCATGTTGCCCCCCGAATCGCATCCGCACCGCGTAGACCTGCAAGAGGACACGGTTGATCATGAAAATTTTCATCAGCTCGTTGATTTCTGGATTCGAGCCTTATCGGGAGGCGGTCAAATCCGCCATTCTGACGCTGCGTCATCAGCCCGTCATGGCCGAAGATTTCGGTGCCCAGCCCAATTCGCCTCAAATCGCTTGCCTCCAGGGGCTCCGAAGTGCGGACATGGTGATTCTCGTCCTAGGGCATCGGTATGGATATCCCCAAGGTTCGTCTGGAGTATCCCCGACCCACGAGGAGTTCCTCGAGGCTCAGCCGCGGAAACCGATCCTCGTGTTCGTCCAAGATGGCAGTGCGCAGCGGGAGCCAGCACAGGCAGCTTTCATTACGGAAGTGCAGGGGTGGGAAAATGGCTTTTTTCGCGAAGCGTTCTCCACGCCCGAGCAACTCAAAGACCTAGTCATTCGTGCCGTGCACGATTATGAAATGACCAACGCATCAGGTCCAGTCGACGCCGACCGGTTAATTCAGGATGCGATCAAACTTCTGCCGTCGACCGGTTTTCAGCAACGTCATTCCGATCAGAGGATGTTGAACGTTGCCTTTGTAGGCGGACCGTCCCAAACTGTTTTGCGTCCGTCCGAGCTCGAGTCTCCGAGCTTGGCGAGAGATCTGCATCAGCATGCCCTATTCGGTGAGCCCTCACTATTCGATGGGACGAAAGGAGTCAAGACTGCGATCAAGGACTCAGTGCTGGAGCTATCACAGGAGCGAGGGGCACGCATCGAATTGAATGAGCAGGGGGCCCTGCTTTTGCAGCTGCCCATGGTGTCGAAGCAGACTGATCGATCGGGGTTGAGTGGCCTCACAATTGTTGAAGAGGACGTGCTCGCTCAATTGCTGAATGCAATGGCGTATGCGGCATGGGTATTAGACCGTATCGATGCAACGCAACGAATCACAGAAGTGGCCGTCGCGACTAATATCGAGGCCCCGGACTATGCCGGTTGGAAGACCCAAGCCGAAATTGACGCCGCACGGGGCTCGAGTCAGATGTCGATGGATCGCGGATCGGAATCGAAACCCGTGCACACAAACCGCAAACGGCCAGCGTTGCGAATTGATGCAAAGGCGATTGCAGAAGATTTGATGGTATTGCTACGGCGGCAGCGCAGTCGAGCCTGAGCCTTGCAGCGCAACACGTTGCTCAGACCGCCCCTTTACCGTTTCTGATCAACGTATTGAGCTGCAAGGGTCCTTCTGAGAAGATCTTTTATCGATCGCTTGGGAAGATCATGGCGTGAAGATTTGCGTAATCTTTGGAAGAGTTATCCGATTTCGCAAATAGGGTGATCATGGATAGGAGATCGCGGTACGGTTCCAGCACTTCGCGAAGTCGCTGCATGGCGTGCGATCCAAATTTCTCCTCAATAGACTGTGCGAACAATATTTGGCCGACGAGGTGGTTGAGGTAGCCTAATGGGCTCTTCGATTTTCTGTGAGCGACGTGCTTCAGAAGTCCGCTCTTTTCAATGTGATGAAGAGAGACAGAGATGTCATTTTTAATTTTTCGAGGCAATCGAGGAACGTCATCGTTGACAACGAGGCCAGTCACAATTTTCCGCGCCCCAGGTGGAACAATACGAGATTTTGACCGATTAACTCGAAATCCAGCCAATGAAACAGTTTTCGATATATCTTTTAGAATAGTCTCGCATTCGTTTCTAGAACTTTCCTGCAATGTGATCACGATATCGTCAGCATACCGTGTGTAGACTGCATTGTGAGCGTCGGCTATTGCTTGCAGCTTAATATCTAGTGGGGCCACGACTAGGTTGGCAAGCATCGCACTGGTCGAGGCCCCCTGTGGAAGATGGCCCACTTGCCCTTGATGGAGATACGGCCCTGCGGTATCGTTGACTGCATTATTCCATCGCCACATGCCGTCACGCTTTCTGGGTGATCGATCGTTTCGTGGAGGGACTACACGGGTGCACAGCCTCGCCATCTCGAAACTCAATAACGGTGGATATTGAAGCTTTCGGAAAACGAAAAAAACTTGGCGTTCAGAAATAGATTCAAAAAAATCTTTGATATCTATTTTGACCATCCATTTGGCGTTGGTATGCGCACTTGCATTTTTTAATATAGAAGATCCTGGGGCATATGCTGCCGAGGCTTCATGTAAAAGTTCTATTGCACCAGGAGCTTGAAGTATCTCTTTGTGAATCCACCGCTGAACACGCCGAAGCATAACATTGGGGGAGCAGATTCGACGCTGGCCACCGGAGCGTTTTTTTATGTTGAAAACTTCGTAAGCGTCAACATTTCGATTAATGACCCCTCGCAAGTGACTCCATGAACAGGCACTGAGCACTGACAAGTGCATTAATGAAAATACAACTGGCACCTTTGATTCGTTGAGAGACTTTGCAACAGAGACAACACGAGATGTGTATTCAGCACTGAAGCCGTGTTTTTTAGCTTGACGCTCGATGATGTGGTGGGATGGTTTAAGCATTACTTTGATGTCCGCAACCGCGCGGTAGCGTGGTTCGTCCGCTTCTCAGAGGTACAGACGCCTCTCCTCGAAGCTCTGAGGAGCGGGCAAACTTCGATAAAGACTGAAAAGATTCCCGACCAGGAAATATTTTCCAAGTCAAGTCACACTAGGTGACGGTGCGAGTCGCAAATGCGAACTCGCTTCGCTAAAACTGAAACGTCCCACCACAGGACTTAGGATAATAGAAAGTATTGTCATAAGGAAGTGCTTTCGGCGTTTTGTAGCGGCGTCTGGGTCTTTCGGACTGAAGTTGCCTGACCATCTCCCGACCAAACGGCGTCAGTCGATGAGTGTTCTTATCGAGCATGTTTAACTTGTAAGCCGTTGATCGCATTCGATTCATGCTGTCCATTGATGTGGACAGCTGTGATCGAATTTTTTCGTCATCCCACACTCCATAGGAAGAAGACAACGCAAGTGCGACGGCGAACATGAGCGTGGATGGATCGGGACGTTTTTTTACGACCTCACCGGCTAATGATAGTGCGAAGTAATATTGCCGAAAGTCCCAAAGTATTTCAGCGATCGCGTCTTCGTTCCACGCTCCAAAGCAGTGTTGTAATCCGGTCGGAATTCCCCGGTTTGGGAAAATTGGATTAAATCGACCTGCCTGTGCCCACAGAATGGCTGGGGTGTTATTTGGGCAACCATGTTGAAAAATGACGGTGCCGCCCCCTTCACCATACCCGAACCAAGCACGTCCACGCAGTGGCCTGCCATATTTATCCGCGAGCGCACGCATTGGGTTGGTCAGTGCCAACCGGTCATCCTTGCGAGGGAGAACCGATAGAGTTCTATCGGGACTCAATGGAATTACTGTCCGTGCGGCGTTAAAACCTTCCTGCAGCCCAGCATACGTAACGAGCCATACCTTTGTCCATCTGAACGACACCCAGCTCTTCAAAGACCCCGAAACACTATTTTTCCAATACCCGGTAATCCTGTCTCCCGTCCCTATGAAATCCTCAACCAAAACTATATTTCTAATGCGTTCAGAACGCATGGATTCGACGGTGGGGTTTGCACGAACACGATTGCCATGCACACGCGAGATATTTTCAATGATGTGTTTAATGCGGTCCGTGCTGCTTCCTTTAATACGTCTTGTTTGGTCGGTGTCAAACGGATTAGGGGGCTCCGTTATGCTAAAAAGCGCAATATTTTCATTGCCCACGCGCGCAATGATTTTCTCAACCTCAACCTGCAGGTTTCGGTCAAATTCGCTTTCTGATATCAACGTGAGCCTACGCAGCAGCTGTCTTGCTACCTCTCGGTCGACGGTTTTAAATTGCAACAGCCAAGCGGCCGCTTCAGGAGTCTCTTCTAGTTTCATAGCGTATTGGGCACCAAACGTATTGGAAAGCCTTCATGCAATATCGCGAAGCAACATATGCAAATCGTCGAGCAAGCAGAGCACCGTAACTTTGACCGCTCGGGCGATAGCAGAGACCACTACGCTGCATTTTCCTGAGAGTGCATGCCGTCGTCGGTTTGATCATGGATAGCGATAGCATACACGGGACGTCAGACGTTCTCCTAGACAAAAAGATGTAGCTTCGTGGGAGGAGTGCGCGGAGAAATGATTTCAAGTGTGATAATTGCCAAGCGGAGTGCCCAAACTTCCGTCCCTATTTAACGAAAATGCATGCAGGTTCCATCCATCGGCGTGGTTGACTGATGGGACGCACCAAAAGCAGACTTTCGTTTCTTCATTGACGCTCGCCAAAGGATCGCTAGATGCTATTTGATCTATGCGGACTGTGGTTCGAGTAGCCGCAGAAGCCGAAGTGAGCAGACACTTGCCATTAATAGCGAACAAGACGCAAGATAAATCAACGGCTCCGGCTGCACTGCTGCTATGCGAATTAGCGAGTTTAGTCGCCTTGATGGCTACGGCCTCATTACTCCTCCACTCGTGCGACTCCATTTGCAGAGCTATCCAGCGATTGAACGGCATCGCGTCGTTTTCCGCGGTCGGTTCCATCATTTGGGCGTTTCGAAGCGGATCGGGAGTTGCCGGTGGCAGTAAATCAGTGCCGGAAGACACCACCGTTAGGAGAGAGTGGATTTGCCTAATTTGGGTTGCCAGTGGCGGGAACATTTGCTCCACCGTCGTTTCCATCGACTCGATGGCTGCTTGCATGGCATCCAATCTCTCTGCCAGCACGCTGTCCAGCAGGATCGAATTAGTGTCATTGACGTTCGCAGATACCGAGGGATTCGACGGGCATAGATAATCTGAATCTACACTGAAACCGGCACTCGCAATCGCGACGCCGATAGCTCGGTCAAGGGCGTCGTTTACGGTGGCGTCAGCAGGTAGTGATTCGGCGATTCTTCGCAGTTGCGCAACGCGATCGGGCGTGAGCCGGAATGTAATTTGCCCGCGATTCCACCCGCGAGCCTTTTCGTCCTTCTGATCGAGTTGGTTCATGGCAATAACGTCTTATAAAATCGTAAATTGCAAATCACCGATGGAATTCCGGTTCCTTTTCTTGTGATTGCGAGTTGTGAGGTGTTGCGGGAGCAGTCGATATAATGTGTGACAAGGAAGGCTCCATTGGTTCGATGGAGTATTGCTTCATATTATCTAAAGGCCCGATGGATGTTCTGCGACTGCGCACCCGGGCCAGCAGTCGCTTCGTCCGTTCTAAAATCAAGCGAGTGTTTTCAATATCGATGAGCCGAAAGAACGTTGAACCAAACCCATAGGGACGTTGGAGCGTTGATCGAGCAGCAGTGCCATTTAAGTTTGTCGCCGCGGGCACGGATGCGAATGGTCGGGCTTGTGATTGGTTCAGTGGAGACTGCGCACACGAAAAAGGTGTGGACGCAGAGACGTCAGGACAAAACGGCGACAATTGCCGTCGCGGCTCCGCTAGATGAGGCTGGGATGGGCGAAACTGGGGCGGGTGAGAAGCGAAGGGTGCCGTGGACGATGTAGCCGACACATTCGGTTCGCCACTCTTTGGAAACGAGTAGTCAAGTGTCGTCCCTTTTGCACGGCTACGCTGCATACGGGCGGCGAGTTGATCAATAAAGGCCTCACGCGTGGGCACAGGGTCAGCCTTGGCATGCGAGTCTGGATCAACCGACGCGAGGGTGCTGGTGTCGACAAAAAGAGTTGTCGCGTGTCGCGACCGACTCATCGCAACGTAGCTCCACTCCCGATCTGCCATTTGCGGATTCGCCAGAACGTAAGCCGACGAAAATGTTCGCCCTTGCGACTTGTGATTCGTCAAACAAAAGGCATTGTCAAACCATCCGAAGCTGCTGGACACTCGAATGCGTCCATTTCCCCCCGGTGTTGTGGCGCGATCATCCAGTTGAACGACCAAGGTTGCGGATCGGTCCGATGAGGTCGCCTCCCGATCATGACTCGCCGCTCGTCCTGGATTTTGCTCAGACCGATTTTCTCCCGCTGTCCCTGGACGGAGATGAGGTCCAATGGGCGAGGGGGCCGCAAACTCGACAGACAAAACAGTTCCTGTGGTTCCGTTGTTCACGCCGAGATCGCGATCGTTCTTCGTGAATACGATTCGATCGCCGGGAGCGAATCGCCGCAGTGCTGGATTGCCGTCGCGGTGCTTGATTTCAGCGTCGACACCGAGAGCATCGTGAATTAGACCACGACCGATTAGATGCTCGCGGGCGAGTCGGTTGAGGTCCGCGACTTCCGCTCGTGTCCCGGCGATCATGATTTTCTCCGGAAGGACGGTCTTGTCCCTAGCCCACGCGTCAACGGCAGCCATTGCCGCCGCCCCAGCCGTGGCTAGGAGTTGAAGATGGCCGCGATCATCCAGTTGTTGCAGGGCTGTTCGAGCGTCCCCATTTGCCATCAAACGAACCGATTCTCGCAGCCATTCAAAGTCGAATCGGGCTCGCCAACGGTCAAACGCCAAAGCCAATTTCGCATCCTGAGCACACCAATTTTCAATCGCTTGCATCAGCGACTGTTCTGGCACCTCTCGGAACGCCTTGGTCTTGTTGGGTGTCAGTCCACCCGTTCCGAGGAGGGCCTGAGTATCAAGCCATTCGAGCAGGGGGCCGAAGTCGGTGCGCTGCCGCTGAATATTTGACAGCTCGGCTTTTCCATATTCGGCCATCAGCGACCGGAAAATGCCGCCCCCGTCGATGGGTTGAAGCTGTTTGGCATCTCCCACGCAGACCAACTTGGCACCGGCAGCGACCGTCGCCGCCTGCAAGCTGGCGAACTCTTGGGAGCCGACCATGCCAGCTTCGTCGAGAACAAGGACAGATTGGGAACTGAGTTTGACCCTTCCTTTCTCGACAGCCAGCAAGAAACTGGCGATTGTCCGCGAAGAAATCCCTGTCTCTTGCCCCAGGTTGCGTGCAGCGGCAGCGGACTGGCACACGCCGAGGACAGACATCCCCGCATCTACATACGCGGCATTCACGACTTTGAGCAGGGTCGTCTTGCCACTACCGGCCCAGCCGTCCACAAATGCATGTGTCCCAGTCTCCGCCCCGATGTGGATCGCAGCTGCGCATTGCTGTTCCAGGGACACGTGCACGCCGAGACGGTGTTGCAACTCGGCCGCAAGCTCGGCGAAGCGTCGCGTGATGTTATCGGCTGAGATTCGATGTTGAACATTTCCAGTGCCCTGACGGACATGCTCGGATATTTCCGCCTCCAAGCGGACACGCAAGCGAGATGCAAAAACGGGGGTCAAGTTCTCTGCGAGTCCTAACTGCACGACATTCTCCGACTCCATGAGTCGTTGCAACTCGGCCAAACAATCCTTTGCATTCATAGATCCGATTGCCATCGCTTGTTCGCAGATCGCCGTGAGAGCCTGCTGAGGGGTTGCGATGGACTGAGGCTTCATCAACTTAGCGAGAAGGGCAACCTGATCAATCGCGATCTCTTCTTTTGTGCCAACGAGGGCGAGGAAGGGAGCCCTCATCGCCTTGACCCTTTCGGGCGTGAGTCTCAGTGCCGCAGCCTTCCTAGAAAAGAGATCCAGCAACTCGGGAAGCGGGGGTTCAGATTTAGCCGCTCGCGTATTCAGTGCGGCAACCGCGCGCAATGCCGCGTCTGATACAAGGCTGCCAGTGCCAGTGCCTGTGCCAGTGCCGGTCTCCGAAGCTCCGAGCCGCATTTCTTTCACGCGTTCAGAGATTTCTCGACTACGCGTTGAGAGGGCCTCTCGTTGATCTTCCGCAATTCCGGCGATCTGGAAAAACGAGCCGTCGGGCACCACACCGAAGCCGAGGCCTCTGAGTCTTGCCGCCAATTCGACGCGAAACAGAGCCCCGATCGCCATCTTTCGATCGAACAGAGGTCGCTGTTCAAGGGCACTCCATTCATTTGTATTCGACCTTTTTCCCAGGTTGAACATAAAAGAATGGACATGGATTTGGGGATCAAGAGATCGGCTCGCAAAATGCGTATAGCAAACGGTGAGGGTGGCTTCCGCGACCTGCTTCTGATGCCCAGCCGCACCATGACGCGTCAAGGCACCGTCCTCCGCATAAGCCAAGGCCGCTTTGACTGAGCCGTGAAGGCAGGCCAACAGCTCCTCTCGCGTTTTATCGTCGGCGCCCGCATAGACAGCGGAAAAGTCTTTCGGCGGTGAGAAAGTCAGATCGAGTCCCATCACATGTTCATCCCCCGCACCCCGAACCAAAGCCTCGGCTGTTAGAGGGTGAAAACCAGATGCGAGCCGCTCCACATGCTCGGGGGATGCCTCCGTGTCGAGCCCCAATATGCCCGCACCGTCGCCCACCCAGAAGGGCACAGGTCCGACGTCGTTTTTCGAACGGGCATATTCGTCGAAATCACTGCGTTGTCGTGTGGACGGTGAGCTCAAATAAAAGAGATACCCTTCTGGAGAGCGACAATCATCTTGGCCGGTATTGCGGCGATCATGTTGGCCGGTGGTGAGTCGTTGAAGGCAGCGTCGCTGCCGTAGACGGCGAGCCATCGGCGGAGCCGAGTCGGCCGGGCTTTAGGA
>Ga0308167_1000389_pt1 | contig 82881 bp, 67 predicted proteins | sample PhyCR1_2_FD_202138 | JGI IMG/M metagenome (GOLD analysis project Ga0308167, IMG submission 202138) | Phyllosphere microbial communities from UC Gill Tract Community Farm, Albany, California, United States - DLSLRC.R1 | ecosystem: Host-associated > Plants > Phyllosphere > Unclassified | place... | reverse complement strand
TGTGCTGCATTGCCATCTTCGGTGCGGGTTTCTGGCCAGCCTCCTTGATCCAACGACGCAGCACATTGGGATTCATGCCGTGGGAGATCGCAAGGGCGGAGCACGACATGCCGAGTTGCTGACTTTGAGCGACCAAGTCGGCGCGAAATTCAGGGGAATAGGTACGATGGGTTCGTCCTTTACGGGACGGCTCTTTATTAGGGTACACGTGTCCGCATCCATGTGAACTGACCCCCGAAAGTTGGACGGTGGTACCTCTATCGCTAAAGCAAGCCCGTTCGATATTCTACCGGGCTCATGCCCCCTAGCTTCAATTTGATACGGTCATTGTTGTAGTACCGAATATATTCGTCGATTCCTTGCTGCAGTTCGTCAAGATCTTGAAACGAGTTCAGATGATAGAACTCCGATTTCAGTGTTCCGAAGAAGCTCTCCATTGCCGCATTATCAAGGCAATTCCCGCGTCGCGACATGCTCTGCGTGATCGAATGCTGCTTGAGGCTGCGACGATAGATCGGCATACGATATTGCCAGCCCTGATCCGAGTGCAATATCGGACGGTCGCGTCCCTTGAGTCGCGGCCAAGCCTGTTCCAGCATCGCTTCCACCATGTTAAACAACGGGCGACGAGCGACCTTGTAGGAGACTATTTCGCCGTTGTATAGGTCAAGTATCGCTGAGAGATAGAGCTTCTGATCTCCTACTTTGAACTCGGTTACATCGGTTACCCATTTATCGTTCGGCCGCTTCGCTTTGAAATCTCGTTTTAAAACGTCTGGTGCGACTTCGCCAATCTCGCCCATGTAGACGCGATACTTTTTGATCCGGACCAGCGATTTCAATTTCAATTCGCCCATGAGACGCTGAACCGTCTTATGATTGATAATCGATCCCTCTCGCCGGATTGCCGCTGTGATACGGCGGTAACCGTAACGTCCTTTATGCCGCTCGAACACAGCTTGGATCTTCGCTTTGATATCTGCGTGTCGGTCCTTTACCTGTGCTATCTGCGTTCGATAGTAAAAGGTGCTTCGTGCGAGGCGAGCGAACTTAAGCAGGCCTGGTAGAGGGTAATGCTGCCTCAGCTCAGAGATGATCAGCGCTTTTTCTGCTGCGCTGAGATCCGCTTTTTCTGAACCAAGGCATCGGCTTTTTTTAGGTACGCGTTCTCCATGCGCAACTGATTCAGTTCCGCTAGCAAATCTTCTTTAGAGCGCGCGGCGTCTGACTGCATTTTCGCATTCTCGACGCCTGCAACAATGGCCGCTTTTCTCATTCTCATTCCGGGATTATACGGCTCTAACGCACCTTTCCCACCTTCGTCATAAGCACGTTCCCATACTCTTATGATATTGCAATTTCGGATGTCAAATACAGACGCTGCCTGGCGCTCAGAGAGTTGTTCGGCACGTTTGCGTAACACCACCAACAGTTTGAACTCAGCACTGTACATCTCGCGTTTTTTTGTACGCACGCCAGCAGCGCCGTTCTCGCGATAGGCCGCAGCCCATTTTCTCAGAGACGAGACATTGACCCCGTGACGCTGCGCGACCGCTCGTAATCCGGCCGTCCCAGAGCAGTAATCTTGTGCGACGGCCATCTTTTGCTGATCTGTATATTTCCCCACGAACTCTCCCGATTTATGTCCAACTTTCGGGGGTCAGTTCACCATGATCGTGGACACGTATGCTCTTACGCGCTCATACCGAATGCCAGATGGGATAACCAGCCGCTTACCCTTGTTCCAACCGAGGGCAAGACGAACACATCGTGAGCGTGAGGCATTGAAAAACCAGTCGGCTTTTCAGGCACAAGAAAATGCCTCACCGAAACGTCATTGTGTTCACGTTCACTTGTTTTTGTGTCCAGTCGCATCCGAAACCTCGAATCCAGCCGCACTCACTGGTCCCAGCCGTTTGATTTGCGGCTTACAACGGGATCGACATGAGAGTGAAACACTGGTGGGAGCGGTTGCAAGGATGGTGGCCATCGCGTCGCCGAAACAGCAAAGACATCGGAGAATACGACTCTTACTTGCCTTGGGACCGCGACTGGGAAGATTTATTTGTTGAGCTCCCCGATTACTTTACCGATGTTTCGACTGAACGAAGAAAGCAGAAACTGCAGTCGAGAAAGAGGGCTGTGCGCCAGTGCGTGCGTCGATGCCGTGTCAATTTAAAGCGTCGATCCCGGGCCTACCGAAACCGAATCGGATTTGTCCGCAATCGGCCTTGATTGATACGGGACTTCCTGGCGACTCGATGAGTTTTGTGTGGCATTTGCGAAAAGAGCCCACCCTCGAAGAGGGTGGGCTCTACCCATGAGCGATTCAGACGAACGCAGAAGAACGACTAGGACTCGACGATCCAACCGTTTGAGCCTTTGACAAAGCGGCCAGAGATAGCCTTGCCCCCCACTTCAAAGTCGCAGTTGTAGGCCTTTTCTCCGTCGGACTTGCAGCCGATCAATTTGAGCGAGTCGAGGGCTTTCTTCTGTTGAGCAAACTGCTGATCAAGAAATGTGCCTTGACCCAGGGCTGCGACCTGAGCTTTTTGCTGCTCTTGCATCTGTTGGGACACGGCAGCCCGAACATCTGATTCGCTGGGGGATCCAGAGCAAGCGGCAAGCGAGAGGCAGACAAGGACCGAGAGGGACGAAAAACGAATGGAAGTCATGAACTGAATGGCGGAAATAGATCGAAGGGATGATGGGATGCCGCATGCTCAAATCTGGACGGCATCGTGTTGGTTGGAGTAAAGGTGCCCCAATTTGCCTTGCACGATCCACCAAAACACGATGGCCCGCAGGGCTGCCCCAAGAAACACGGCGGGCCACGGGGTTGTGTAGTTGAGCATCGGCAGCACTGGATACGCAAGCATCCCCACTAGACAGATGGCCGTTCCAATGAGTAGCCATCCGAGGTCCACCCCGATTCGAGCACTGCGGGTGAAGATGGGGGCAGCAAGGGACAGGAGCACGAAGAACCCGATGATGAGGTTGAGGATTGGAATGCCGAGGAGGACGACAAACATGCCAACCCCATAGGCCCCATTCAACATGGCCACGGCTCGTTTGGCTTCGACAGTCACATCGACGGTTTTGGTTTTTTGCACGTTCATACAAACCTCTTTTAAGGGGCAGGAGTAGACGATTGAGCGGGGGATGTCGACGGGGATTGATGGGTATAAGGGGCAGACATCACCATGGACGGCTTAGACGATTTGGCACAACCGCTTAGCAACGGCACCGCAATCACCGCTGCTACAAGGGGCATGATCCAATGAGCAGTTCGGCGAGGCCTGCCGATGTGGAGCATTTTCATGAGGGTCACCCTGTCATGGATTGACCTGATGTGGCGGGCTTGGCATCACCATGGACGGTGTGCCGGTCGTGGCAGACGTGGGCGTGCCGGTGGTCGATGCGGTGCTCCCGGTTGCGGCCAGCGCACTGAGTTGCGAAGAGGCCGAAAGTCGGCTCGGAGCGTCATACGGCACGTTCACAGCCCCCGTCGTGAACTCCCACTGCAAGTCAAAGGCTTCGGCCGTGCCGCCCATCTTCGTCATCGTGCCTTGGGCTGAGACGATATAAGACGTGTTGGCCGTCAGTGGGGCCAATGGAGTGCAGATGGCCATGCCCGCCGATTCCGATTCCACGGATTCGTCAATCTCTTGGCACGGCACTGACGTGCCTGCGGCCGTGGCGATGGTGAAACTAGACACGGTCATCGCCGCCCCCAGGCCCGCCGTCAGCAACACCGGATAGCCCACGTTCGTGTTGTTGTAGGCGGTGTTGAACTCAAAGGGGCTCGGCGACTCGCTCGCATACCAAGTCGTTTCGACGTTCGATTGGCCGTTGTATGGCGATGCGATCATTTGCAGGCTACCCAGGGCATTCTGCTCGCCCGCGTAGTCCATGGTCAGCGAAGAGACCTTGGACGTGTCGCCCGACTGTTTGTAGCCCACGCCCGACACCAAGAAGTCGTCGAGCATTACATTGCGGTGAAACGGGGCCTCAAACAGGGCTTGAATCGGCTGCGAGCTGCTGGGAAAAGCCGTGATGCCCTGGTAAGCGATGACGACTTCACCGGTGGCGTTGGAGGAATAGGCGGCATCAATCCGATCTTCGGGTGAATTGCCCGTGTAGCCCGTCAAGCCCGCTGTTTCGTAGTGGCCCGTTTGCGTGTTGTCATACAGATAAAGCGAGTGGTTGGCGGCCGCCCCGGCGACGGCGGTGTTGTTGGTGAGGGCGGGCATGCCCACTTGTGCTCGCTCGTCATTCACGAACGTGAGCGAGTCAGCGACGGGATCGCTCGTTTCGGTGAATCCGCCCCCGGCGGTGGGGGCCGCAGTCAGCAAGGAGACGCTTCCACTGAGGGTCGAGTTCGCGATCGCTGGACCACTGCCGGCTGGCACCGTCGTGGTAGCCCCCCCTGTCTTGGTGTTGCTGGTGTTGCTACTGCCTCCGCCCCCGCAGGCTGCGAGAGCGACCGTCCCGATGACGACGAGTTTCTTCATTTTTATCCACGCAATGGCGTTTCATGACAATGAATCGCCTATAAGTTGATGTAATGCGTCAACATGCTAACGCATTGCGTCATTTATGAGGGCGGTGAAACAAAGAAAATGTCTTTTCGCGTCATGTCGTGTGACGCACGGAGACAACAGATGGCTGGACCGGGAAAAAGCGAAGAAACGCTCGTGCGGCAGGTGGGCAGTGCGATTGCACGCCATCGAAAGGCCTTGGGATTGACTCAAGCGCACGTCGCAGATGCGATCGGGCTGGAAAAAGAGACGGTCTCGCGTTTGGAGAACGGAGCCATCGCCCCGACGATTTTTCGCCTAGAACAGTTCGCCGAGCTCTTCGGGTGCCCGGTCAGTGCTCTGTTCGGGGAATACAAAGGAGCCGTTGGCCAAGACGCCGGAACGATTGAGCGGCTCATTGCTGATTTGCCGCTCGAAGACCGGCAAGCCATTCTCCGCGTGGTTGGAGACTTCGCAGCTGTGGCTCGTGAGCGCGATCAGCTCAAAGAAGCCAATCTGCGACAGGAGCAACTCTTGTATGCAATGCGAGAGGCCGAAGCTCTGCGTGAGGCCATGAAAGACCGTCCCGCTGCTCCGCAAAAACGACCCAAGATCTTGTAAGTTGCGATAGCCTAATGTCCACCGCCCCCCTTGGAGGATGAGAATGGGCAAAGCATCCCGGAAGAAAAGAGATCCAGGTCGTGTGCGACGGGAAGGTATCCAACACAGTCCACTTGCTCAGCTATCCAGGCAAGGCTCGGTTCTCCAAAGCCCTCTCATGGCGATGGGAAAGACCACTTTGGTGTCTTGGAGAGATAAGCACGCTCCTGAAATGCTTTGGGCATTCCTTCTCGCAACGGCGATTCCAAGGGCTGACTATCTGGATTGTTTTCGCCGCATTGCGACTTGGGCCGCCGGCACTTTGAACCGTGATGAGGCATCGAGCGGAGAGCCGCTCCATCAGCCAGCAGTAATCCCGGACCAAACTCGGCTCGGGGAGGCGAGCTCCGACGAGCTCGCAGCCCTGGCCGAGATCATTGCAGTCCATCCCTCTGGGCTCAGAGCGTTACGTCCGTTGCTGCTTTTCGAGGATTTGCCAGGACGCGATCAATGGCGTGCCATCTTGGTTGGGGAGCCCGACAATGACGATTGGAACGCTGTCTCGACTGCTGCCATCGGAATGATGGATCACCAGTCGGAGGTCTCAACCGATATCCGATGGCTCAAACTACTCACCGTGATTCTGGCCGGAAAAATGCATTACCCGGAGACATTCAGAGAAAAGATTGAAGAGATTTTCGCTTTTCCGAATCAGGGAGATATGCGTAGTGTTCGCCCGTTTATCAGGTCCGGCGAAATGGCCATTCGACGCGGCACTGAGCAACCTTGGGTGAAGGCATTTTGGGACCATTGTTTTCGGGCAACGCTTTGTGTTGATCCAACTTCTGCCGAGCAAGCCGCCAAGGGAGAAATCGGGGCTGCTCCCTCGATCTCGATCAGTGCGATCATCAATGCCCGTCTCGCGTTGGCTGGCCTAACTCACGAGCTGGCGACCACGACAGCAATCGATGCGCGACTCGAAGGGGCGTCTGGACTGTGTCTTTACGGCCTCGCTCTCTTGACCGAGCTGGCTTATTGCAAATCGGAGTCGCTGATCAGCGGGCGATTGATTCTTCGATCTCTGACTGAGGCCTTCATCACTCTCAAATATTTGTCCGTCAAAGACAACCCGGATTTATGGAAGTCTTGGCGAGTGTATGGGAATGGACAAGCCAAACTTGCTTTCCTGAAAGCAGAGGAACACGCGGACGACCTCCCATCTTTTGTCAATCTCGACCAACTCGAAGCGTTGTGCAATGAGGACGTTTGGATGGAGTTCGAACCCATCAACGTTGGTCATTGGGACAAATCCAACCTTCGGGAGATGTCGGCCGCGGCAGGCGTCAAAGATGTTTGGGAAAAATATTACCAATGGCCATCTGCCTACGTGCACGGACAATGGTCTGCGACCCGCGATGTGAACTTCATTACCTGCCACAATCCACTGCATCGCTTGCACCGTATCCCCCGGATTATTCATCGACAGGGGGATTCAGTCGCTGCGGATGCTGTCTCGTTGACAAACCAGATGCTGGAATGTTTTTGCAGTCTGACAGGCGTCGAGAGTGGGGCTATTCCTTCTGTTGACCTTCTGGCTGCGGCGTCGAATGAAAAAGGACTGGATTCTTCTCGTTGAGGATCCAAACGCCGAGACGTGTCCCGCCGTTTGCACTGTGTCAGCCAAACCTTACTGTTAGTCAAAAGGCCGGTGTGGAAGGGGACTAAAAGGGGACTAAGGTGGGAGGCGCGGGCTGGAAGTTAGACAATATCGGCTTAAAAAGTCGCACCCTGATACTGGCGCATCATCGGCGTGTGGCCAGCGAGGGTGTCTGCGCAACCGCCTTGATCTGTCACGTTTTTTGCCATGAAGCCTTTATACATCTGTCGTCTGCGGGCGGGGAATCAATTATCACCCGCCACGAATCTCGACATGGTACATCAGCAGCAGACTATGCCGAACGATCGAAGGCAATGCTGGCCAGAAGGCTGGTCATCGGTCCGAGGATGCGCGGCCCGCGTCCTTCTGCAGGCTTTCTCATTCGCATGCGTGCACTATCAAGAGCCAGCGGCAATTCCGCCTGGTGCCCGTGCATGACAGGAAGCACAATAAGGTGCTGCACGCTATTGAAAAAAGCATGGGCCGCGTCACGGCAGCCATGTCACCACAGCACGCCCTTGACTGATTTCGCCGGGGACGGTGCACGATCGCCGATGGATTCAAGCAGGTCGATCTGAATAGTGCGGCAGATCGATGCCATGGGCACGTCGTGCACGTTATTGCTGAACGGGTCCTGTAAATCGTGTCCCATTTTCTCCATCGTCATCAGCATGAAGCCAACGAGTGTGGAAGCCAGCGGCGTATAGATCCCCAGGCTGTCCACCAGCCCCAATGGCATGATCACGCAGAATGCCGAGACGAAAAGCTTTGGGTACTGAGCATATTGCTTCGGAAGGGGCGTGTTGCAGATCCGTTCGAGACCCCCTTGCGCGTTCGACAGATCCACCATCGTCGATTCCAGGCGCACGCGGTCGAATCGATTCATCCAACCGGCACGCCATGCCTCGGAGACATCCTGGCCGTGACGCGTCAGGATCGCGTTGGGCACATTGGTATGGGCGGTCAGGTGACGTTGCTCTTCGATATCCAGGCCGTCGATATTCGCCAGCATGTCCGGGGACCGCTTCTTCAGCAAGTGCAGTCGCAATGCGCTGGCATAGGCGATTTGCCGGATGACGAGTGTGCGCCTTAGTTCTCGGCTTTCCGGTGTATCGGCGATCAAGGTGAGCGCTTCTCGCGCAAAGCTGCGCGAGGAATTGACCACGGCGCCCCATAAGGTGCGGGCTTCCCACCACCGTGCATAGGCGGCGTTGTTGCGCAAGCTCAGGAACAGCACCAGCGCCGAGCCGAACAAGGTCACCGGTAACGCGGGCAGGCGCACGCCGATATCGTCGGCATAGAGCGTGTACATTATCACGACGAACACGTCCCATATGAACAGCGATGCCAATTGCCACCCGACATATTGAAGCAGCGAGGGCAACCGGGAATTTTGCAAGATCACCATGATCGATTCCTGCTCGGTAAGCATTGTGCGGCCCCTGGCATGGCGCCCGCGCAAGGTCGGGCGGCGGCATGCATGCCAAGTCGCCTCGGATCAGCACGGGCGTTCAGCTCGCCGTCTCGATTGCCGCCACATCGGATGTGCTGCCGCGTATATCGCTATGCCAGACGCCGTTGTGGTCACGGACCGCGACGCGGGGGCCTCCGATATTGAAGACCCACCCATGTATCTGCAACGTGCCATCCGCAAGCCGCGCCGCAACCGACGGATGGGTGCGCAAATGCGTCAACTGTGTCGACACGTTCTCAAAGGCAAGGGCATCATGGTCGGTGATGGCTTCCTCGCCGTGCGTTGCCATCAAAACGGAGCGCGCCGACTCCGCATTGCGCAGCCAGGCACGAACGGTCGGCATTGACTCATTCAATAAATGCGGACCGGCGCTCAATGCCTTCATTGCCCCACAGTTCGTGTGACCGCATACGACGATGTGCTTTACTTTCAGCGCCAGTACCGCATATTCGATCACGGCTGATACACCCCCTAACATCTCACCGTATGCCGGCACGATGTTGCCGATGTTGCGACAGACGAATATTTCGCCGGGGCGGGCACCGGTGATCAGCTCCGGGGCCACGCGACTATCGGCACAAGTGATAAATAAAGTATGTGGCGCCTGACCTTCCGACAATGCTTCGAATTCCGCGCGTTGCGAAAGAAAGGTGTCGTTCTGAAAACGCGCAACCCCGTCAAGCAAGGACTCGATGGTATGGTCCGCGCCGCAGTGACAGGCACCGTTCGTGGTGTGCGCAGGCGCGGCGGCCGTCCTTGAGGACGCCTGGCCGCCGCTTGACGTATCTGTTTCAGCAGAAGACATCAGGGCTGAAAATCTCGGTTTACCAATATGTAATGTTTTCACGTTCGCTCCTTCGACAAATGATTGAGTGGGGGGCGAGTTGATGCCATCCATTGCCATGCCGTTTGCATGAAGGCATCACGGCGCTGTCGCAAATTCTCGCAAGAGAGGCGTCGATTGCGTGCCGCATGCGAACTGCGCTGTGGCGACGTCTCAACGATGTCTCAGTGAGTCTCAATATTAACCGCGCTTCAAAAAAACTGTCAGCCATTCGTAAGAAATCTACCAAGGGTTCCGTGACAGAGATATGAGATTGGGTCGCGATCGCCTCTTGTTTCCGTCAGGTGTGCTTTTTATAAGACCAATCCGGCGCACATGCGAATTGACATACAGAATTCGCAGTGTTTACGTCGTTGCTGCCACCCTCATACCAAGCATGCAGCGATCTCGTCGTTCCGCCTCTGCCTTGGTAGCACGCGGCATACTGGAATCGGACGCGTTCCACGTGGGGCCGCGCATTAAGCGATACGAAGCACGCTGACCTGCTCGTGCGGCCGGGCACGGAAATCGCTGCAACACCGTCGATGCCGCGGAGTTCGTCTCTTGCCGGTGATCCTGTGCACATGGTGGTTGCCCGTTGCCAGGGACGCCCTTTGTTGCACGCATGCCTCCGCCGCGGTTTCGATGCTCTTCCAGCGCATCTCATTCTAGCGTTAGTTGATCCGGCGTGCTTCTAAAAAGAGGCGATAACGGTGCGATCATGCTCGAAATATTACGTAAATTTCAGTGATATGACGGTATCGTATTTTTTTGTTGAACGGGGTTCGAGGTGGGATGACGTAGCGCGCGAAGTGCACCGCGTTCGTGGTAATGACAAACAAAGCATTCGGTGTCACGCCGAATAATCAGAGGTGCAACGAGACATGGAGAAGGAAACGCATCATGCGAGAAATACCTGTTCCCGCCGATCAGCAGCAACACTTTGCCGAACACTGTCATAAGGATGGTTTGCACCCCGATGGTTTCGACGTACGTGCCTACAGTGAAGACGAACGCGCGGAAAGTCTCGAAATGGCAGTGCGGATCAATTCGCGAGAATATAGGTACGTGACGCCATTGCGCCAGTACGAATGGATTCCCCGCTTTTTCGCCGACCTGAATCGCGATACACGAAAATGGGATGGCTGATATGCCCGAACGGCATGGGCTTATCGACGCGCGACGGATTGCGCCCACGGATGCCCGACAGGCGCATGGGTGTCAGGCTTGCTTTCCGACAGCCTGGACCAGGCATTGGGACAAGGAGTCGAGGTGTTGCATCGCCGCCGGTGTCAGCGAGAGTTGCTTGCGGCGAGTGTCTTCCGTATCAAGCAACATGATCCAGCCTTTCGCGCGCATCGACTTCAACCGACGATGCAGCATCGTCGGTGAGCCGAACTCGCTCAATGCGATCATGTCGCGTACAGACAGGCGCTCTCGGGCATCCTGGCGACGCGCAATCAATTGCAGGATGCGCTCCTCCAGCGGATCGAGGGCTGGCAAGGACGGCAGTCCCTTGATGGCTTCCGCGAGGCGAAGGAAGCGTAGGTAGATGTCGGCGGGGCGGCTCAACGTCGTAATCTATAAAAACGTGAAAAGAAGTGTTACGGTATGTAACTTTTGAGATTGGCGTTGAACGTGCGCCGTGAGGTTCACGTTCGTTACCAAACATGCTGGCATTACAATGACCGCAAGGGTCTCGCCGAGCCCTGAGATTCTACAACGACGAACAGCAATCGTCGCGTATTCATGACGTCGATTTTTGCCTGGGCCCTGCCCGATCTCGCACGGTACGGTCTAAATGTTCTGACATTTGCGCCCCTTTTTCGCGCTTCTCGACGGCCAGCGATTAGCACTCTCTGCTGTACACGGCTTCTCATGGCTTTGACGCTCGGGAAAGTTGGCCTGGTCGGATGATGGCCAGAAACCGGAGAGTCTTGGTTACGGGTCACACCCTTGGACATCCGTGCCGGGTGTTCTTCCGTGGCGTCGTTCCCGATATGACATTGCCCATCGCACACCGTCTGGCGGCCATCGGCGTACGGCTGGCCCACTTCCTGACGGGCCTTTCGCGATATGGCTTCATGCGCCTTATCGCCGTCAGTGCGGCACTCGGCCCCTTGCCTCGCCCTCGTTTTGTATCTGCTCCGGCGATCTGGCCTATCTACAGACGCGGCTTGGTGACATGTCCGTAGGCGATCTCATCACTCGCTTTGTGGTTGTCCATGCCATGAAAGCAGTGTTGCATGGATGGCCCGTTCAAGGCGTACTGAATCCCTCGTTGCGCGGGTGCGCAAGTGCCGGGAGTGCACGTTAAAACAACAAAAAATAATTTTCCGTGACCTGTTTTTTTATTTAGAGAAATGACACGGTGCGTCGAAATGACGCGGCATGACGGCACTGACCAATAACGCTGGCACGTCCAATGTGAACGCGCTGCCGAGAGGAGGAGGATTGAAAGACGTGCCTTGCGCTTTGCGCCATGCCTCGTCGGGCCGCGCGGCGCACGGGCATGCGCGAGGAGTGGCACCACTCATGCGGTGCGATTTTCGGCTTGCATCAGGATGCGCGCCACGGCTTCGATCAAGCGCTGCATGTCCTCGATTGTCAGCGCGCCCATTGTCGAGATGCGGAACATCGTCCGGGAGAATGCGCCTTGGCCCGCGTAAATCACGAAACCGGCCGCTTTCAAGCCATCATGCAGCATGGCGTAGTCGACCCCTTTGGGCAGTCGAAAACTGCGCAACACGACCGAGGACTGTTCCGCGGGCAGCAACGCCTCGATGCCTAATGCGGCGAAACCGTGGCGTACGTGCTCGGCGAGCATCGCGTAGCGTGCATGACGCGCCGGCACGCCACCGTCCTCATCGAACTCGCGCAGCGCCTCGACCAGTGCGTAATAGGCGTGGACCGACGGCGTGAAGGGCGTGCCACGCTGCGCTTGCGCGCGTGCCCAAGCCGCGAGATCGAGATACATCGTACGCGGTGCGCTGGCGGCCAGCGCGTCGTGACGCGCCAGCACGAAACAGGCGCCGGGTACGCCGTGGAGACATTTGTTGGCACCCGCTGCCGCGGCGATGATGCCACCTTGCGCGAAGTCGATTTCCTCGGCGCCGAAACTGCTCACGGCATCGAGCAATATGCCGATGCCGCGTTCCCGACACAGCGTGCCGATCTGGCCTAGCCGGTTCAACCTGCCAGTGGTGGTTTCATGATGCACGACGGCGACGTGCGTCACGGCGGGCGCAGCGTCGAGCCGTGCCGCAAGGGCCGTGATATCAATGTCCTCACCCCATTGCGCATGCAATGCCTCGGTGGTAATGCCATGTCGTTTGGCGATGGCACTGATCCGTTCACCATAGACGCCATTCTCGAGGACGAGCAGGCGTCCCTGTTCCGGCAATAGCGACGAGATCATTGCCTCGACCGCGGCTGTGCCCGAGCCAGTCAGCAATACCGGCGCCCACTGCGCGCCGTCGAGGTTATAAACACTTAGCAGCCGGGTACGTGCTTCCTCTTGCAGGTCGAAGAACTCGTCTTCGCGGTGACACAGGTCCGGTTGCAGCAACGCACGCCGCACGCGGTCCGACAATGTCACCGGGCCGGGATTCAAGAGCAGGGGGGCGGCGGTGGTAGCGCTCATTTAACGGTTCCAGACGCTTCAGAAGGAATGGACGACGGCACGCCCAGATAGTCTTGTAGGCGAGCGCGTACCTGGCGTGGCGTCACCGATGGACGCGGCAAGGTGTCGGGGCTGCCCGGTCGGGTAAAGACACGCAGGAAATGCGCGCCCGGGACATCGTCGTCAGCCGTGTCCGTATCCGCCGATGCTTCGGATATACGGTGCTGCGTGGCGGCATTCGCGGCCAACCAGTCGTCGATCACATCCAGGTCGTCGGTGTCGGTGGCGCTCGCATAGCCGCAGGCGGCGGCGATCTGCGCGAATCCCACGCCGGCGGATACGGTCGCCTGACCTCCGGTGGAGTCGTGCGCCGCGTTATCCAGCAGCAAGTGCCAGAGGTTGTCGCCTCCGTAGGTACCTACCGTTGCGAACAGGCCCATCCGCATCAAGGCGGCGCCGTCGCCGTCGACGGCGATGACCCGCACGTCCGGCCGGGTACGGGCAAGGCCGAGGCCGAGCGTGGCGACACAGCCCATCGATCCGACCATGTATAAGTGATTGGCCCGGTCATCCAGTGCATACAGCTCACGACCTGTGAAGCCCGTGGTGGCGAGTACGACGGTCTTCCCTGTCGTCGACGGTGCTTGCGAGGTCTGCCCGGCCTGCAACGGCGAGGCGGTGATGACACGCCGCAATGCGTCGGTGCGACTACCGCGCGATGCTATCGGCAATAAGGTGTCCACGTTTGCGTCACCGTTGCCGCGATACGCTGTGTGCGCAACCGTGGACGGCCGCGGCACCGGGGCGCCGCTGCCTTGCAACGCAAATGGGGCCACGCTGCCTTTCTTCATCAGCAGTGCATAGGGCTTCCCCGTTTGATCCATATGCGCGCAAGCCCGGTCGAGAACGGCGTCGACCTGTGCCGAGTCGGAGGGAAACAGTTCCCATGTCACGTCCATCGTGTCGAGCATGGTCGGTGTAATGGGGCCCATCAGCGCGTGCTGGGGTTCATCAGGTGCGCCGCCCGGCTCGCCGCGCCAAGTAATGATCAGCAATTGCGGCAAACCGAAGGTCCAGGTAAGCGAGGTCAGAGGACTGACCGCGTTGCCAAGCCCGGAGTTCTGCATCATCGTGATCGCGCGTTCGCCACCGAGCGCCACCCCGGCGCTGATGGCCACCGCATCCCCTTCGTTCGCCGCGCTGACATAGTCCAGTGATGCGTCTTGAATCACGTAATTGATGAACGGCGTCAGGTAGGAGCAGGGGACACCCGCATAGCGGCGAAAACCGCGCGCACGCGCTGCCTCGACAAACTGGGCCGCCTCAATTGCCTGGGATCCTCCGCTCGGCATGGGTGCCGCGATATTCCTGGCTGTCCCCGCGGTTCTAGCCTGGCTGGAGCGGGAATCAGACATTGTCCGCTCCCCGCACATCCGATGCCGACGCCGAGCCGATCGGTTGTTGGCCGTGGGCAAACTCGCCGGCGCGGCGGAAATCTTCCAAGTCATTGACGCCGCGCCAGTGGCCGTGGACATAGAGCACGTTCACCGCATGACCGGCTTCCGTCAAGGCGTTCAGCAGTGCCGGCATGCCCAAGGCGCCAAAGTCGTCGCGTTCGCGCAGCGTGCTCAAGACTGCTTGTACGTTTCTGCGACCCGCTCCGCGCACGCTGAGCATGCCGATCCAGCGACCCGACGGCGTATCGATCGTGTCCGCCGATGTCACGCCGACCGGTGCATTGCCGATATGGCGCAACGTCACGTGCTGCCCGAACAGCCCCCGGTCGTCGGGTGCGGAACACCACGCCAGGTCAACGCCGAATTCAGTCTGCGACGAATCGACGACCACGCAGATCTCGGCGTCCTGTTGCAGCAGATCCTTCAGAATGTATTGACGGAACAGCAGGTCGCCATAGGTGACGAACAGGTCGTTGTCAAACAAGGCGCCGGCATCCGTCGCCGCGACCAGTGACACCAGTTCGCCGCTGCTGGCGTATTGTTCGTTCAGTACTTTCTTGATTCCCGGCGTGTCGATGGCATCCGCTTTGTAGCCGGCGACGACCGTGATCTCGTTGATCGCTTCCTTCTTGAACGCATCGACGAGCCAACGCATCAGCGGCTTGCCGCCCACCGGCAGCATGACCTTCGGTTTGTCGAGCGTCAGCGCTTCCAATCCATCACCGCGGCTTGCGGCTAACACCACCGCGCGTGGCGCGGGGCGGCTCGGGGCAAAATAGCGTTTCTCCGCCGCGCTGTATTCGTCTGCGCCCTGCAAGCGGAAGATTTCGTCGACGGTTGCCACACGGTCCTCGATCTCGATCAGCGTCTCGCTGTCATGGATCTCCTTGGCAACGGCCTGCATCGCCGGGATCGCGGCGCGCATCAGGTGATTCGCCCAGATGATCAGGTTGATGTTGGCGCGACGGAAAACGTCGGTCGGCGTGCTGTAGTACTTCGTGGGCACGATGACCAGCGGGCAACGTCCGGCCCATTCCTTGGCGAACGTCACGATCTCGTCCGCCTTCGCACGTTTGCTGTGAATGAGAATGGCGTCGGCGCCGGCACGGTGATAGGCCTCGGCGCGACGCAGCGCTTCATCCATGCCCCAGCCGGAAATCAACGCTTCGACGCGGGCGACGATGCTGAAGTCCGGATCGTTTTGCGAGTCCTTGCCCGCCTTGATCTTGCCGCAGAATTCATCGACGTCGGCGAGCGGCTGACGGTCCCCGTCGATGAAGCTGTTCGTTTTCGGGAACAGCTTGTCTTCGATGCAGACACCCGCGATGCTGCGCTGTTCCAGCTTGTGGATCAGGCGGCGAAAGTTGTTGAAGTTGCCGTAACCGGTGTCGCCGTCTAGCAGTATCGGCAACGTGCTGGCATCGGACATGAATTCGAGCATGTCGACTACCTGTGTCCAGCTCGCCTCGTTGTTGTCCCGCACGCCGAATTGCGCCGACATCGTCAGGCCCGATGCCCAGATGCCTTTGAAACCCGCTTCTTCGACAATCTTGGCGCTGACACCGTTATGCGCCTCCATGATGAATTCGAGCTGCGCACTGGTCAGCATCTGGCGCAGTTGCGCGGCGCGGGACAGCGGCGCCGATGTGGTGCCCGCTGCGGCGACGGTGGAGGACGGAGTGGTCGGTGCGTTCATGATCGGCTTTCAGAGTACGGGTTGAAGAAGCGGCAGGATCGCGTCGCGCGCGCGCGCCACATCCACCGGAAAATCGATTTCGAGCCAGGGCAGTCCCGTAGCGTCGGCCGCGGTAAAGTGTTCGCCTTGTTCGAGCAGCAGGTCGCGCACGGCCTCTTCATGCGGCGCGGTGCCACGACCCTCATCGACATAGGCGCGACAAAGGGCGGCCAGCCTAGCGGCGCGAATCGGCGAGAGGCGGAAAAACCCCACTGATTCGCCAACCGTGTCATAGACCAGACCCTCGGCCACCTTTTTGCGCAATTCGACCGGCCGGCCATCACGCAAGCACAGCTTGACCGGTTCATCGCCTGGTTCGAAGCCACGATCAATCAACAAGCGGTCCGCGTGTCGTGGTGGCGTGGCGACTGCGTCTGTACCGACGAGGGCGTCGAGCATGCGATGGTCATAAAGCACATCGGCGTCCATGACCAACACGTCGACCGATGAATCAGTCATGACGTTCGCCACCGTCGCCAGACTGACGACGCTGCCCAAGGTGTATTGCGGGTTCAGGACCAAGGCGGGAGCTGGCTGCCAGTTCAGACGTTCCAATTCCGCCGCGATTTGCTGATGTTGATGGCCAACGACGATCGTGACGTCGTTTATGCCCGCCTTGCGTAATAAATGGAGATGCCGTTCAAGCAACGTCATCGACCGTGCGCCGTCTGTATCGGTCGGCGAGGGTGCGCTAAAGCGCAGCAGGCATTTCGGTGGCGCAGCCGTCGGGGTGCTTGCTGTGGAGTGGGATTCCGTACCCGCCAAACCAAGGCGTTGTCCGATTCCGGCGGCGAGAATAATGGCACGCATGCGTATGAAAACTACCAGGAACAGTAAGAAATCACCGAGGACGTTCTGTGTATTACGAGATGTATACGAACGCTTCGGACGTTAACTGGGAAAACCGCCCGATCGGGCAATTCGGGATGATACTGCCAGGCTTCGGATCGTGCTGGAAAGTGCGGCAGACCAACCATTTGTCGTCCCCTCAGTGCGCGGTAAGCAGGAAGCGTCGTCGCAGTGTTCGTTCACGCCAGTGCCAGTAGAGCAAACCGGGAAGCCCCAGCAGCAGCTCCCGGGCACGCTTGCATAGCGACAACGCGATTGCAGCCTCGGGGGAAATACCCAGCAATGGTGCCAATACGAGCAGTCCACCCTCCTGTACACCGAGCGCGCCAGGAATCGCGAACGCCGCCCCCCGGATCGCTTGCCCAAGACTTTCCAAGATAAAGGCTTCCGTCCAACTGACAGGATGGCCAATGAAGTGCATGGCGAGCCATACCTCGCCCGTGCCCACGATCCAGCCGACCAGATGCAACAGGAAGCTGGCGCGCACAGTTCGCGTATTGGTATAGACGGAGCCGATCCGTTGATCGAGTTTCGCGGCGGCCGCGACCAGGGTGGGGCGGTTGCGACCAATACGGGTACGCGCGAGCCAACCTGCGAACCAGGAGAACAGGCCGCGTCGTTGCGCTTTATAGAACAGCATGCCGGCGGCAGTGAATAGCGCGATGGCGATGATCAACGGCCAGATCAGCGCATGGGTACCCACATGCAACGTCAACGCGAGTATTCCAAGCATTGCAAACACACCCTGCGAAAACATCTGCTGCGTCGTTGCCACGGTGACGATCGCACCCGCGTCCACGGCGTCATAGCGATGTGATGCTCCAGGCAGGGGCGCCGTATCGTCGATGGTGCGCGATGGGATGGGGTCGGGAATCGGGGAGCGATCCGGAGCATGCCGTTGTGCCGTGGTGCGTTGCGCCGCGGCGGTCGATCGAGTGGCCAGCAGACGCGCCATGACGACGGGGCCCCCCATCTGGCCTGCGGGCATCAGGCTATTGACGGACTCACAAGCCCATCGGGCACCGGTAACGCGCCAGAACGTACTTGCCGATGATCGTCGTGGACTGCGATCCCGTGGCAGCAATACCGCTGCCGCGGCACTGTCGAGGAACAATGGCAGTAAATGGAAGAGTGCCACGACCACGATGCCCCATCCCGCCGTCAGGAAGGTTTGGGCAATCAAACCGACGCCGCGCCAGGCGAGCAGCGCGACGAACAGAAGCAGCCCGACCGTCAACGCGATAAAGGCGGAGCGTTTCATAATCTGATGGTTGTCAGGCGTGGCAGGGTAGCGCGCGTTCGGACCGCCGCGCGGCTTTTACCGGCTGCGCTTCTTCGAACGAAACACCTGCTTGAAGCCGAAGTAGGCAATCGCATCTTTCATATTCGAGATAAAGCGCTTCCACTGGCCCATGCGCTGGTCAGTGACATATTCAAACGTCAAGGAGACGCGTTCCTCGCCGATGCCCAACGGGGTGATTCGATGAGACAACATGTCACCATCGAAAAATACCAATGCACCCGGGTCCAAGCCGATCGCACCGTCGAGGTCAGGCGTCCTCGCACGGGTAGGATCTTTTGTATGGAGCTTGTATTCGAGCTTGCTCGATGACTGGTCCAGCACACCCAACAATAGGGTATAGCGACGTCCTTTGTAATAGGATGTGTCGTAATGCCAGCCGATATGGTCACCGGGCTCAGTATAAAAATACAGTGCATACGCGTGCGGATCGCTATCCGGGGATGGCATCAACGGCTCCCCGGCGAGCTTCTCGAGCCAGTCAATGAGCGCGGGGGAGCGATACAGTTCCGCGATGACCGGAGCCCGTTTGTCGATGGTATGGCGACTGACACTACCGCCTTTCTTATGCCCCGGCAGGTAGTTCCGGTTCATCTCTACGCGCGCTGCCTGCATCCCGTCGACGACGGCTTGCGTTAACGTCGGCGGCAAGAAATCTCGCAAGAACAGGAATTTACCCTGATCGACGAAATCGCCGCGAAGTGCGTCATCATCCAGCAGGCGCAACCGATCGGGCAGCAATGCGACCGGAGACGCATGCGGCATCGTGCCGCCAATCCGCATACCGGGCGCGCTGTAGGCCGCATCGCGTGGGGGCGCTGTTTTGGAGGAGCGGGGTGAGGGAGAGACAGAGGACATGAGAGTCGCCCTTGATCGGAAGACGGGAAATGCGATTAGGATGAAACATCACCACGGCTTGCCCGCGACATTTTCAAGATAGCTCCTGTTCATGTCGGCCATCCCTGACCGCGGAAGGGCGCGGGTTTGCTCGAGCGCTATTATCGATGCTACGCGCAATCATCCCAAAAAAATGCAGAACATGGCTGGCGGCATGCCATGCAGGGGATTACCTCAGGCAGCAGGTTCGGAGCTAGCTGTTTGACGCGTGCGTCGGCTAACCCGTACATAGTCCACCGCAACCCAGATCGCAAACGCAGGCGCGCCGACGCTGGCCAGCATCAGGAACGTCGACAAGCCGTCAAACAAGGTTACAAGCGGCATCAGGTACAAAATATCTTCGAGTTCGAATCCGCCCCAGGCAGGTTGCGCCGTGCCGGCCTTGCCGGCCATTTCCTCGATACGCATCCGCAGGAAGAAGATCACGGCCACCCCGAGGCCGGCCGCCGTGCCACCGATCGCGCCATAGTTGGCCCATGCGCTGCTGTAGCCTGCTTGGACGCCCAGCCCGATGCCGGAGAACAACAACACCGTCACCAATGCATCCGCCGCCAGGTCGTAGAAATGCCCGAAGCGACTGGTCTTGCCACTGAGGCGTGCCAATTCGCCATCGGCGTGATCGATGACGTTCGAGCAAACCAATAACAATGCGCCGATATTGGTCCACGCGTAACCGCCATGGGCGAATGCCGCCGCGCAGAACAAGCCGACAATCAGCCGGACGGTGGTCAAATGATTGGGTGTGACGGGCGTGGTCACCAGGGGAAGAATCATCCGGCGTGCCAGACGAGCATCCCAGGTGCGAGGTTTCGGCGGCATAGCAACCTGCACATGCATTGGGAAAGCCGCAAATATAAACGAGATTTCATCTTGCTGCAGTAATCGCCCGGTATGGCGGGTGCAGACGGTGTGGGTTGTGTACAACCGTAATGGCAAGTAATAAGACACGTCTCAGTCGCGCTCGGCCTGAGACCTGCTGGCATCGCCTTGTACCGAAGGCCGGTGTTACGCGCCGCTACCTTGTGCGTTATGTGCATTCAGGTATTTGATCAGTGCGTCCACGCCGCCAGCCTGTAACTGGGCGGCAAATTGCTGCTTGTAGACTTGCACCATCCAGATTCCCATCAGGTCGATATCGTAGATCCGATAGCCTTCTTTCGTTTTTTCCAGGCGATATCGCGTGCTGAGGTCATCGGACGGGGTATGCACCTTACTGCCGATCACCACGTCGGTCGACTTCGGTACCGGCGTCGGTGCATCGAATTGGAAGCTGACTTTCTGTCCCTGGATCTGCGTCAATTGCGCCGCGTAGACCCGGGTCAGCAACGTCTGAAAAGCCTGGAAGATCTGCTCCTGTTGTGCGGGACTTGCCGTATTCCATGCGTCCCCCGTCGCCAGACGTGCCGTACGGCGGAAATCGGTGTAGGGCAGGAAATGGGACTGCACCACCGTCGCCGTTGCCGCCGGATCGCCCCCGCGCGCCGCAGGGTTGCTTTGAATCGCGTTGATCGTACCCTCGACCGCGGTCTGCAGCGTTGCGGCGGCGCTCGCACCAGCGGCCGGATGCACCGCAGCCGTTGTCTCCTGCGCCGCGGACGCGCCGATGGCAAATGTTGCTCCCATTAGCCCGGACAGCACCAACGCGACGGCGTGTGCCATGACCGCGGTGGACCGCACGCTCATGGCGGACCGACCATCCGCGCCTGCGACGCTGGCAAAAGACAACGAAAAGCGACGGCGGGTGGCCGGCGCGTGCAGCATGGTGGTCACAGGTGCGGAGGAGAAAGGCGTGCTCATGGGGACAAAAGACCTTTGATCAGAACATAAGAATGACATTTTCAGTATATACCCGGCCGAGCCCGCGTCCGCCGGGCGTTCGTGAAATGAACGCCCGGCTGCGCATCACAAGCGAGCAGGTATACTAGGCGGTTGGTTCAGCATGCGGGGCCGGACGCGCTTCGTCTATCAGACCGTGCCCTGATTGCCACCAGTCCTCCTGCCGTTGGCGCGCCGCCGGTGATACGGGGCCGTTGTTGAATTTCACCTTGTAGGAGCCAGCCAGCAGATGCTGACGTCGTGGATTGCGCGTGTTGTCAATGGGTCGGTTCGCCGGCCATGGACCGTAGTGGGCGTGGCGTTGGTGCTGGTGCTCGTCAGTGCCTGGTATGCCGCCACGCATTTCGCCATCAACACGGATATCAATGGGCTGATCGATAGCAAGAAGCCGTGGGCACAACGTGATCGGCAGCTGGACGCCGCATTTCCTGGGCGTTCGCAGACTACCCTGGTGGTCATCGACGCGCCTGCTCCAGAGCTCGCAGACCAGGCGGCCAACGAACTCGCCGCGCATCTCGCCGGCATGCCGGCCAGATTCCACGACGTCACACGGCCGGATGGCGGTGCATTCTTCGAAAAGAATGGATTGCTTTATCTATCGCCAACCGCGCTGCGGACTTTGTCGACACAGCTTGGTGAGGGTAAGTCGTTATTAAATTCGTTGGCCCGTGATCCGAGTCTACGCGGTTTGGCGAATTTGCTGTCGGTGACACTGCTGGTGCCGGTGCAGACCGGAAAAATCACATTGCCGCAGATGGCTACGCTGCTGTCCCGCAGCGCCGATGCCGTGGATGGCGCGCTTGCCAATACCCCGGCGGCGCTGTCTTGGCGCGATCTGGCGCAAGGCACGGGTGAGCGGGGCGCTACCGCGGGGGGAGGGGTGCAAGCCGCTGCACCCGGTGCGGCATCCGGCGGCGCCGTCGCGTCGACACAAGATACGGATGCCCGCACATCGTCAGCAGTGCGCGACGATGGCGCGACGTTCGCGGTCCCGTCCGGCGTAAAGGGCCAGCAGCCCGGGCGAGCATTTATCTCGGCCCACCCGGTGCTCGACTATAGTGCGCTTGAACCTAGCGCCGCGGCATCCGATGCCATTCGTCAGGCCGCCGTCGACCTGCACCTGGCACAGCGGTATCACGCGCGCGTCCGACTGACCGGCGCGCGGCCACTGTCCGACGAGGAATTCTCTTCCGTAGCGGAAGGGGCGGTGCCGAACGCGATTGTGACGTTACTGCTGGTCGTAGCGATTCTTTGGTACGCGCTGCGATCGGTACGCCTGGTGCTCGCCGTGTTCGTCGTGTTGATCGGCGGCCTGGCCGTCACCGCCGCGCTCGGTTTGTTGATGGTGGGTGCGCTGAACCTCATATCGGTGGCGTTTGCCGTATTGTTCATCGGCATTGGTGTGGATTTCAGTATCCAGTTCGGCGTGCGCTATCGCGAGGAGCGATTTCTCGCCCAGGATTTGACCGCCGCGATGCGTGCCTGCGCGGCCGCCATCGCCTTGCCGTTGTCATTGGCCGCGGTGGCCACTGCCGTCGCCTTCTTTTCCTTCCTGCCCACGGCTTACCGTGGCATCTCGGAATTGGGACTGATAGCCGGCGTCGGCATCCTCTTTGTCGCGTTCCCGTCCAGCATTACCGTGTTGCCGGCGCTGATCGCATTACTGAAGCCGACCGGTGAACGTGCGCCCCCCGGGTTCCGTTTCCTCGAACCCGTGGACCGATTGTTTGAGCGCAAGCGAAAGCCGATTTTGATCGTTACCCTGGCCTTGGTCATTGCGGGTCTTCCACTATTGGCGTTTCTGCGCTTCGATTTCAATCCGCTCAGTTTGAAAGATCCTCATTCGGAATCGATGACGACGCTGAGCGCACTGGGTGCGCAGACAGCCGGCATCAACGATATCTCGGTCCTGACGGACTCTCCCACGGCCGCCCGTGCGCTTGCGCAGCGGCTTGCCGCCTTGCCGGAGGTAGCGCGGGCGCTGTCGCTTGATAGTTTCCTGCCGGATGACCAAGCCGAAAAATTGGCGATCATTGCACAACTGCGAACCACACTTGAGCCGATTCTGTCGCAGACGCCGTTGGCGCCCGCGACCGATGCGGCACGGGTTTCGGCGTTGCGCAACGCGGCGATGCAGCTCGATAGCGCGGTTCTCGATCATCCGGGCCCCGGTGCCGCGCAAGCCAAGCGCCTGGCGGAAAGTTTACGTAAACTGGCTTCTGCCGATGCCGCCGCCCGGGACCGTGCCGAAGATGCGCTCGCCTTGCCGTTGCGTATCTCGCTGGCGCGCCTGTCCCAGATGTTGCAGCCGACGACGGTCGACGTGCAGACGCTGCCAGCGGCGTTGCGGGAGAATTGGCTGAACGCAAAAGGACAGGCCCTGGTACAAGTGTCTCCACGTGTGCCGGCGCATACGGCCTCGAGCGATGACGCAATGCTGAAGCGATTCACCGATGCGGTGCAGCGGGTGGCGCCCCATGCGGTGGGTGGTCCGATCTCGATCATCGCGTCGGCAGATGCGATCATTACCGCTTTCATTCAAGCAACGGCCATTGCATTGGTGGCCGTTACCTTGCTGTTGTGGTTGGCGTTGCGTCGTTTCAGCGACGTATTGCGTACCTTGGTACCACTGATCGTGTCCGGAGCCGTGACGCTGGAGTTATGCGTGATCATCGGTTTGCCGTTGAATTTCGCAAACATTATCGCGCTACCGTTGCTGCTGGGTATTGGCGTTGCGTTCAAGATCTACTACGTGCTTGCCTGGCGTAGGGGACAGACACGCTTGCTCAGCGCCGGCCTGACCCAGGCGGTCATTCTGAGCGCGGCTACCACCGCGACGGCATTTGGCAGTTTATGGTTATCGCACCATCCGGGGACGTCCAGCATGGGGCGGCTGCTGACCTTGTCACTGGTGTGCACGCTGATTGGTGCGGTGTTTTTCCAGCCCATCCTGATGGGAAAACCGCGCGCATCAACCGCCGACCGCACGCCAGATCCGCGATGATCGCGCTATATTCTGACGCCTTATCGACATCAGGCATGGCACTGCTTCGCTATGACGTGCGGATGTAGGGTGATTGCACGGGCGCACTTTTGTCCGTCGTGGCGTCGAATGCGAAGCCGCCGGGTATCACGCGCACGCTGATGCCACCGCGATAGCCCTTTCACTATCATGTCGATTGCAAATAATAATGAGTCGCATTACGATGATTGCGACGGATCCACCTTGTGGTGGGCGAAACCCATCGAGAGGCGCTCATGGCGGTAATGATAGGGATGATGGCGGCAACACTTGGCTTGGCGTGGTGGTTGTTCGGCCAGGATGCGCGCGCACGGAGAATCGCAGAGCGCGCATCGGAGGCAATGTTCAGTGCTGACCACGTTGCGCGAGGGGCGAGTGGGGTAACGGCTACAGATCGACGATCAGCTTTGCCCAAGCGAGCCGGCCGGGATTGTTGAACGGCATATCACCCAGAAAGCCGAAGCCCGCTGCTCCTTGGCGATTCAGGTGTTCGGCATAGGTCTTGTTGAACACATTGTCGATGCCAACATGAAGCGATGCGATGCGGCTGACCGCATATGACGCATTGAGCGAGAGCAACCCATATCCACCGGACGCACGGAAATCCTGCCCCGCAACGGTTCCTTGGTATTTCGCCCACCTGTGTTGCGAGGTGACGACTCGCCACAGCAAGCCTGTGGACCAAGGCCCGTCGCGATACTGGAGGCCGATTCGGGTATCGAGCGGTAGCATTTGCGCGAGCGGTCGCCGGTCGCTGCGATTGTCGCCCATTGCCAAGGCCGTCGAGACATCGACGCGCCAGCGTAAAGACAGCGGCCAACTGAATCCTGCCTCACCACCATAGAGTCGGGCATCGACATTCCGGATTCGCTGGGTGTCCGGCGCGTAATCGAAAAGAATGAAATCCTTCACCGAAGCGACGTACGCGGTAAGCCATGCATGACGACCGTATCCGCCATGCGGTGCGATGGGGCCCTGATCCGTGCCGCCGATCTCCCCGGGGTGGCCGTGCGCAGTGTGTGCTTTCACACCGCGGTCCACCACGTTGCTGTCGTCGTAGCGCAGTCCTACATCGATTTGTGTCGCTTTTTCGGGCTGGATGCCGTTGAAGGCATTGATGCCACCGCTCGGCCCGTTCAGAGAAGAGAATAGTTCCCAATAATCCGGAAAGCGACGGGTGTGGCCAAGACTGGCGAACACGGTGATCGGCGTCGCGGCGAGATCATGCTCCCATCGGACAAAGCCACCTGGCAACCAGGCGTGCCGACGGTTCGGCAGGCCTTGTTTGAGCGTCGTCTGGCGCAGATCCAGCGCGTGCGCGCGATCGATCCGGGCGCCTGCGGCCACGGTGTCCAGAGAGGTCGCTCGCCATTCGGATTGCGCGAATACGCCGACACGGGATTGCACTGCGTTCCGATAGCGCGGCAACGTGCTCGGGTCGGGTGCGTATGCACGAGCGTCGTCCGCACTCGGCGCCAATGGCATACTGCCTGCGGCGCGGACGGTATGACGGTCAAGCAGCCCGTCGATACCGGTATGAAGTTGCCATTGTGGTGCCAGCGACCACGTTAACTCGCCGCGCCCACCGATCAATGTTCTTCCTGGATTCGAGGCATTCAATTGATATCGTTGCCAGCCGGGGGCGTGCGCCGGGCCACCGGTTTGCGTACGAGGGTCCCGCAACGAGAAGTTGTCCATGACATGGTCGATTTGGGTCAGCGAGACCTGAGCGCTTGCGGAGCGCAGTCGCTCGCCGATTTGATCGATGGTGACGCTCAGCGCGACGTTGTCGCGCTGGAATTTCCTGCCGTCCATCCCCCTGGAGGCGTACCGAACCGCACCGTCTCCCGTGCCGGCCTCTAGCGTCCAGCGCGTCGTGTGCGTCGGATACCAATTGAACATGCTGTCAACCTGCCATTTCGTCCATCGCGAGGGTATCGTGCGATGGTCGCCATCACGGTAATTATCCGCATGGGTCTGGAACGCGATCAGGCGTGCATCACCGCGTTGATCGCCCATTGCTAGATCAATCAAGCCATCATGACGGCCGTACATACCACCAAGAATGGCGCCGTGGAAGCGTAATCCTGGCGTGGCGAAGCGGACGGTCTTACGCTCGAAGCGCACCGTGCCCGCCAACGCAGCCGGCCCCCACCGCACGGTGCCTGGACCTTTGATGACATGTACGTAGTCGAACGTTTCCGGCGAGAGATAGGCGGTAGGGGCATCCATGCGGCCACCGCAGGCCCCGTGAATCGCCGTGCCGTTTGACAGCACGGACAAACGCCCACCGCCCAGGCCTCGTAGTACCGGGTCACCATTGGTGCCGCCGTTGCCGACGGCAGCGAAACCCGGCACGGTGGAGAGATAGTCGGCGCCGTCGCTGGCCGGCACGGGTTGCCGAGCGAGCCGAGGGTCCAGCGTGGTCTGTCCATCGCGTCTCGGTGGCGATGTCGTCACGAGGACTGGCGTGCGCGCCGGTGCATGATGCATCAGTGCCGGATGATCAGTGGATGCAGTGGTGCCGTCGTGCAATGCGCGATCGTCTTCCGCGAAAACAAGGTCGGCGCTGCAGCCTGTCGCCACGGCGAATCCCAGATGCACCGTGTGATGGCGCATCGATTGGATGGCGCGTTGAAGATGCTGTCGGGGGAGGATGTGTGCCGTGGCGCTTATTGAAGCGTCACGCAGCAATGAAACGCGTCGTTTGGAAGAGGGAAAGTAGGCAAGCGGAACTGCGAGCGGCATGATGGACATCTTGAGCGGGTCGTAACGGCCCCCATCATAAGAGTCCAGCAGTGCTAATCAATACGCCCACTCCGAAAATACGACGTGCCATGCGATGCACGGGTTAAAACCAGCATGTGGCACGACGTTTCCCCCTGCGGAACAGGGTTGCCCGTATCAGGCAATGCGCGTCGCCTGGACGCGCAATCTGTCAGGATCGACCCGCCAGAAAGCCGATCAGCAACGCCACGCCGGCAGCGGCGCCGACAATGTGCCAGGGATTCTTCTTTGCGTATGCGTCGGCATTGCCTACCGCTTGCTGCAGATCCTTGGACAGGTCCTGTCCGCGCGCATTCAAGCGGGCGATCACCTTATCGGTGCGCTGGCGCACGACGGGCAGTGCCGCTTCCACTTTCGGCGTCACCAATGATTCGAGTTCCGACAATAATTGCTTCAGGCGGTTGCCTCCGCTGTCGATCGCCGCTTGACCCCGGGCCGCTGCCTGGGTGGCCTGAGCCGCTGCTTGCGCGCTCAATTCACGTGCTTGTTCCAATGCCGCGTCCGCGGCTTGGGCACTCTTGCTTTTGAACAGTCCCATATCGTTCCTCCCATGACATTGTGCGTATCGGGCGGGTCTGCCCCGATACGTTTCTTTTCAGTCTACCGGAGGTTGGGGCGTTTTGCCGGAGCGGCTTGCGAGCCCGACACGTAAGCCAGTTGCTACTGGACGCCCCGATGGTGCCATCAGTGCGTCCGGACGTCGGCTTCCGTGTCGTGCATCGCCTCCTGCAGCACGGCATTGACATTGTGGAGGCGCACGTTACGCGCATGACGCAACATCATCCAGGCCATCAACAGGCAGATGACAACGCCAAAAAAACTGATGATCCATGGGATCGGTATGTCCTGCTGGAGCATGACTGCGTACAGGCCAAGCATCAGGAGCACCGCAATATTCTGATTGAAATTCTGCACCGCGATCGAATGGCCGGCGCTTAGCAGCATATGACCACGATGCTGGAGGACGGCGTTCATGGGGACGACAAAGAAGCCCGACAGCGCACCGATGATCGCCATCATTGGATAAGCGGCGAGCATATAGAAAGGAATCGCATAGTCGCCGATATACCAACTGCCATTGGTCGGTAAGGTATGACGGTTGAAAAAGGCCAGACCGATAATGGCGAACCCGGTGACGATGCCTACCGGTAGCGCCGCCATCGACCGGCGCAGCGGAAGGCGGGTGGCGGCCAGCGCCGCGCCCGCGGCCAGGCCGATGCCAATCACGCTTTGCAGCACCGCACCGCCGGACAACGTCGTGCCCAGCGACACCTGCGCCCATTTCAACACCAGTAATTGCAGCGTCACGGCAGCACCCCACAGCATCGTCGTGACGGCGAGTACGATTTGCGCTAGCCGGTCATGCCATAGCACGCGGAAGGCATGCGCGAAATCGTGTGCCAGGACCATGGGCTGCGACAATGCGCGTGCGGGATACCGCGCCCCGGTATCTGGAATGCCGATATTGATCAGCGCGGCGGCGGCGTAACACACCATCACCACGAACATGGCGCCTCGTGCCGCCGTGTCGAGCAGGGGCACATGCCATGCGCCAAGCAGGTGACCGACGGCGGGTGCCACGAGCGCGCCGCCGAGAACAGTCCCGATGATGGTGGAACCCACCGTGGCGGCTTCGATCCACCCATTCGCCTTCACAAGGTCTCGTGCCGGCAACAATTCCGTGAGGATGCCGTATTTGGCGGGGGAATAGGCGGCTGCGCCAACGCCGACGATGCCGTAAGCCAGGATCGGATGGAGTCCAAACAGCATCAGGAGGCAGCCGACCGCTTTCAGGGTGTTGGCCAGCAGCATCACGCGGCCTTTCGGCATCGAATCCGAAAAGGCCCCGACAAAGGGGGCCAGCAACACATAGGAGATCGAGAAGAACAATTGGAGCAGCGGGGTCAGCCAGGGGACCGCGTGGCGGTCCGATAGCAGTGCGATCGCTGCGATCAGCAGCGCATTGTCCGCGAGTGAGGACGTGAATTGCGCCGCGATGATCGTGTAAAAACCCTTTTTCAATCGCCCGCGCCTGTCTTGACGGCATCAGTGCCGCCTATCGCAGCGCCAGTGGCCGGGCGCAGTGTGGAGTAAGACCCGAGCACGCGGACCATATTGGCGAAAATCTTCGGGTTGGCGGCCATCACTTCACCACTGTCGATGAAATCGCCGTTGCCCAGGTAGTTGCCGACGAGGCCGCCGGCCTCCGTGATCAGCAGGCTACCCGCGGCCACGTCCCATGGCGACAGGCCTTGTTCGAAGAATCCGTCGAGGCGACCGGCGGCGACATTGGCCAGATCGAGCGCCGCGGCGCCCGGGCGACGGAGGCCGGCACACGACTTCGTCATTTCGACGAACAATTGCATATAGTGCTTCAGTCCGGCCAGATCCTTGAACGGAAAGCCCGTTGCGATCAATCCGTCTGCGAGCCGGTCACGACGACCGACGCGGATGCGCTTCTCGTTCAGGAATGCGCCCGAGCCCCGGGTGGCGGTGTAGAGGTCGTTGCGATTCGGATCGTAGACCACCGCTTCCGTGACCACGCCCCGATGCAACAGCGCGATCGACACGCAATAATAGGGAAAGCCGTGAATGAAATTCGACGTGCCGTCTAGCGGATCAATGACCCATTGATACTCGGACCGATTATCCGTCGTACCCGACTCTTCCGCCAGAACCGAGTGCGACGGGTAAGCGCCAAGCAGAATGTCGATAATGGCCCTCTCGGCGGACTTGTCGACTTCGGTCACGAAATCGTTCGTCTGTTTCTGCTCGACCTTGATCTGGTCGAGATTCAGCGACGCCCTGTTGATGATACTGCCGGCTGCGCGAGCCGCCTTGACGGCCATGTTGAGCATGGGGGAACGCTGATGCATAGGATATCCTGTTCGTGCCGACCGGTTTTTGCGCCGCCGGGAGATGCGCCGTGCTCGCGGTCGCCGCCCACGACCGATTTTGTCGATAGGGTGGTCGCGCACGCGTCCCGGACGGAAAACCGTCGCTAAACCGATATTTTATCCGACTCGGGCGTTGCGTTCGCGACAAAATGTACGCTGTGGCGTGTATCCTGCCACGCGGGCAGGTGACGGCCCGCCGCCAGCAGTGTCGAACCACCGCATTACGCGCCGTTTCGTTCTCTTTTTACGCGTTTCATATCCACGCTCATGTCTGCGACCGCTTCCGGGATTCCTGTCGACCCCCAAACCGGGCTTTCGGCCGTGTCAACTGATCAATCCCCTCCAAACCGGCCGCGAGAGGTGGCGGAGGGCTCCGATGGCGGCAATGACCCATTCTCGAGGGTCCGGTTCGTGCTCGTGTCGCCCAGTCATCCGGGCAACGTCGGTGCGGCCGCGCGGGCCATCAAGACGATGGGCTTTTCCGAGTTGGTATTGGTTTCGCCCCGTTTGCCCGATGTCCAGTCTGATCCTGAGGCTCAGGCGATGGCCAGTGGGGCCGATGACGTGCTGGCGGGGGCGCGGGTCGTGTCCACGCTCGACGATGCGCTGTGGGGCGTGCACTGGTCGGTCGCCTTGTCCGCGCGCCCGCGTGAATATGGCCCGCCACTGACCGCACCGCGCGCTGCCGCCGAACAAGCAATGAATGCCCTCGTGACGGGGTACCGTGTCGCGTTTGTCTTCGGCAATGAGCGCACGGGGTTGTCGAACGAGGATGTCGCGCGCTGCAGCGCGATAGCCCATATTCCGGCGAATCCGGCCTACAGTTCCTTGAATCTGGCGCAGGCGATCCAGGTCTTGGCGTACGAGATGCGTCTGGCGGTTGCCACTCCAGCCATGGCAAGCGATGCATCGTTTGCCGAGCGCGCGCGCGCCGACGATATCGAGGGCATGTACGGTCATCTCGAGCAAGCATTGATCGCGCTGCGGTTTCTTGATCCTGCTCATCCAAAGAAGCTGATGGCGAGAATACGACAGATGTTCGGCCGTAGTGGCCTGGAGCGGGAGGAGGTCAATATCCTGCGCGGGATTGCGAAGCACATCCTGCTGGAGGTAAAGCCGGATGCCGCGCGCGGGACGAAGCGCGACTGATCGCCGCGGCGGGCATGTTGCTAACGGAGCGTGACAATCGCTTCCCCGGTCGCGTCCACACGCAGGAAGGCGGCGCGGGGACTTGCCCCGTCAAGCTCCCAATCCGTCAATACCCAGCGGATGAGGCGATTCCCAGCAATATCGGTCACCGTATCGGTGCTCATCGGTGCGGGGGCATCGTGATGCGGCGCTGCCGCGGGACCATCGTCATGACGGGCCGGGCGATGCGTATGGCCCTGGATCATGCGGTCGGCTGCGAAACGCCGGTAGAGGTGTTGGACCGCCTCGCGATTGACATCGGTATAGACCATTCGCGCACCCCCCTGTCGCGCACTGTTGGCGCGAATACGGGCGGCGAGGGCCATGCGCCAGCGTAAGGGCCAGCGTAAAAAGAGCCATTGCAGCGATCGCCAGCGCACCACGCGACGAAACCGTTGATAAGGAATGTCATCGGTGCAAAGCAGGTCGCCGTGCGTCAGCACGTAGCGGCGCGCGAAGCGATCGATCGCCATTGGATCGTTGATCAATGTCGCCCCTGCAGCGTGCGCAAAGCGGCGTCCCATCAGGAAATCACGGTTGCCGTGCATGACGTACAGCGCGATGCCGCGTTGACGCAGCGTGGCTAACCGCGCGGCGACATCCGACTCGAAAGCGGCTTCCAGCATATCGTCCCCTATCCAGAACTCGAATAGGTCACCGAGAATATAGACCTCGGCGACGTCCGCCGGGTCCACCGCGTCGATAAACCGCGTGAACGCGTTAGTCGTACGCGGGAGCGTCGGACTCAGATGCAGGTCGGAGAGAAATAGCGATGCGCGCTGGGCGGCAAGGGGCATCAAAGAATCCGGGTGCGACGTGTGGCCAAATCGTCTCAGTCGACGATGACGGCTTTCTCGATGATCACGTCTTCCACCGGTACGTCCTGATGAAAGCCCTTGCTGCCGGTCTTGACCTGGCGGATCACGTCCACGACATCCGTGCCTTCGATGACCTTGCCGAATACGGCGTAGCCCCAACCCTGCGGAGTGGGCGACGAGAAGTTCAGGAAGTCATTGTCCGTGACGTTGATGAAGAACTGCGCGGTGGCGGAATGCGGGTCGTTCGTCCGCGCCATTGCGACTGTGTACTTGTCGTTCTTCAAGCCGTTGTTCGCTTCGTTTTCGATCGGTGCCTGTGTCGGCTTTTGCGTCATGCCAGGCTCGAAACCACCGCCTTGCACCATGAAGCCGCTGATGACGCGATGGAACACGGTATTGTCGTAGTGTCCGGCTTTTACGTATGCGATAAAGTTCGCTGCCGACTTCGGTGCTTTTTCCGTTTCGAGTGCAATCTTGATGATGCCCTTGTTCGTATGCAGTTCCACAGCCATGTTGGCCTCCTTCGTTAATAATACGCAATGCGTTGGTGGAAACGTTTGCGCGCGGCAGGCAGGCCGCCGCGCCTGATGCTTGCTCGATCGGGCCGCCCCGCGGCTCGTGCCCGGTGTCGTGCGATCCGGACTTATTCGATCCTGGCCGATTCGATGATGACCGGCGTCTGCGGTACGTCCTGCATCGCGCCGGTCGAGGTGGTGGGCGTCGCCTCGATTCTCTTCACGACGTCCATGCCGGCCGTCACGCGGCCGAACACGGCATATCCGTTGCCGTCCGGGCGCGGATAGTCCAGGTTCGAATTGTCCACCGTGTTGATGAAGAACTGCGACGTCGCCGAATTCGGATCGCTGGTCCGTGCCATGGCAACCGTGCCCACCTGGTTATGCAAGCCGCCGCGTGCCTCAAGCGGGATCGGCGCATGCGTCGCGCGTTCCTTCATTTTTACATCATACCCACCGCCCTGAATCATGAAACCGGGAATGACGCGGTGGAAGATCAAGCCGTTGTAATGGCCTTCCTTCACATAGCCGAGGAAATTCGCTACCGTCTTCGGCGCGTTTTCCGGAAACAGTTCCAACTGGATATCACCGTCACTTGTATGCAGTAGCACGTGCGGATGCACGGTCCCGGAAGGGGATTGCGCGTGGCTGGCAGAAGTCATCGTGACGCCGGATATCACCAACGCCATCATGGCGCAGAGGGACATCGAGAAAATGCGTCGCAAGGCCCAGAGAGGGCTGGCGCGATGGCGGCTGCGGTGCGTGGAAAACATCGAGGCTCCTTCGAGCATGGCGTAGGCGGGTGTCCCACGCCACGGCGTTAATAACCGGTGTTGCCGTTATTGGTGGTCGAACCGTTTGACTGGTTTTCGGGCAGGATGGTGGGTGGCTGGCCACCCATGCTGGGTACGAATTCACGCGCATTCGGCGGTTGCGCCGTCGTATGGCGTTGTGGCGGGGCCCGATCCGGGCGTGGCTGTGCGAGCGCCTCCGAATTCGCCGGGGTACGGGTAATGATCGCGCGTACCTCGTTCAACCGGGCATCGGCCAGCCGGTCCGAGGGGTTTTGCTGCACCGCACGCGCATACGCGTCCGCGGCAAGGCGCAAATAGATATCGCCAAGATTGCGGCGTGCCAACGAGAAGTTCGGGTTGGCCGCCAGGGCGGTTTCCAGTGTTGCGCGGGCTTCCTGGAAGCGGCCGTGTTTCGCGTACAACGCGGCGAGATTGTTGTAAGGTTCCGGCAATTCCGGATAGGTCTGCGTGATTTGCGTCAATGCCTTGATTGCGTCGTCGTCACGTCCCAGTTCGGCAAGCAGCGTGGCCCGCTTGAAGCGGGCCTGCACATCGCGCGGATGCGAGGCGATGCGCTTGTCCAAGTCAGTGATCGCTTTTTGCAGCTTGCCGGATGCAATGGCGGCGTCGGCGTCGGGCGTTTCGTCCCGGTAAACATTGTCGGGCGGGCGAACCACCTGTGCTTGCACTACGTAGGGCGCGAACATGCAGCCCGCGGCCAGCAGCAGCGCGGCCCCCGCCCGTCTGGCGACGCCGCGCGGTCCGCGTGCGGGTATCGCGAGGGGGCGTCCGCTACGGACTGCGGTCGTGCCTTTATATGCCATGTCAGACCCGGGACCGTTGCCGATGGGGTCTGCAGGGACTGCAGGTACGATATTGCCGAAGTGCGCGGCAATGCGCGAAAGGTCGCCCTGGCTGACCCTGAATTGTTTCATGAGCACGGTGTCGAATACGGTGTGGAGTATTGGCTGCCGTGCATTCTAGCAAAATGCCCGGACATTTCCCGGAGAACGCGCATCGCGGCGTCGCGATCGGCCACTCCGCATGGTAGCGCCAGCGGGTCCGCTGTGGGCAAGGTGGGGAGCCAATGCTATACTTCCCAGCTCTGGCAAAACGTCGGGCCGTTCCGGGGAACCGCCCGACGTTTTGCGCTTCAGGCTTTGACCCCGGCTCCCGCATCGTCTATGGATTCGCTTCGCATCTACAATACGCTCGCGCGCGACAAACAAACTTTCGTGCCAATGAAGCCGGGCGAAGTAAAGATGTACGTGTGCGGCATGACCGTCTACGACTATTGTCACGTGGGGCACGCCCGTGTCATGGTGGTATTTGACCTGGTGCAACGCTGGTTGCGCGCACTCGGCTACCAGGTTACTTACGTTCGCAACATCACCGATATCGACGACAAGATCATTCGCCGTGCGGTTGAGAACGGCGAGACCATTGCCGCACTGACCGACCGTTTCATCCGTTACATGCACGAGGATGCCGCCGCGCTGGGGGTGGCACGCCCGGATATCGAGCCGCGTGCGACGGCGTTCGTGCCGCAGATGCTAGGCATGATCGAGGCGCTCGAACGGCACGGCTATGCGTATCAGGCCGTTGACGGCGACGTCAATTATGCGGTGCGCAAGTTTGGCGGTTATGGCCGTCTGTCGGGAAAGTCGCTGGAAGATTTGCGTGCCGGTGAGCGCGTGGCATCGAACGACGCCAAACAGGACCCGCTCGACTTCGTGCTGTGGAAGCGCTCGAAGGACGACGAACCGGCTGATACGCGATGGCCGTCGCGCTGGGGCGAAGGGCGGCCAGGCTGGCATATCGAATGCTCGGCCATGAGTTGCGCGCTGTTGGGGGAGCAGTTCGATATCCACGGCGGCGGCCAGGATCTGCAGTTCCCGCATCATGAAAATGAGATCGCGCAAAGTGAAGGGGCAAATGGCAAGCCGTTCGTGAATGTCTGGATGCATAACGGCCATGTGCAGATAGACAACGAGAAAATGTCGAAGTCGTTGAATAATTTTTTCACGATCCGCGATGTACTCTCTCGCTTTGATGCCGAAGTCGTACGCTTCTTCATCGCGCGCGCGCATTATCGCAGTCCGCTGAATTACAGTGACGCGCATCTGAACGATGCCCGGCAAGGCCTGACGCGGCTATATACCGCGCTGCGCGATACCGATGACGTGCGGGACGGCGTCAGCGCGCAACCGGTTGGCGACGCGACAACGGGTGCTGCCGCACTGGACTGGTCGACGCCGTACGCGGCGCGTTTTCGCGCGGCAATGAACGACGACTTCAATACGCCGATGGCGATCTCGGTCTTATTTGAGATGGCCGCCGAATTGAACCGAACCAAATCCGCGGCGTTGGCGGATGCCTTACGTGCGCTGGCGGGCATTCTCGGTTTGCTGGTCCGCACGCCGCGTGCCTTTTTGCAGGCGGCACAGCCCGCGGGTGCGGGCGATGGCGGCGGTGCCGAGGAAAAAGCCATCGATGGCGCGCTGGACGTGCCTGCCATCGAGGCGCGGATCGCCGCGCGCAAGGCAGCCAAGCAAGCGAAGGATTTTGCCCACGCGGATGCGATTCGTCAGGCCTTGCTCGAAGCGGGAGTGGCATTGGAAGATCGTCCCGGTGGGATCACCGACTGGCGGCGCATGTGACGCAGCGTAGGCAGACCCCGCTGCCGGGCGAATTGTCGGAAGCGTTCGCCAGCCCCGACTATTGGGAGCGCGCGTGCGTGGACCTCGTCAAACGCGACCGGATCATGAAGAAGCTGATTCCGCGCAGTGCACCCGTGCATCTGCGCGTACGAGGTGATGCGTTTACCACGCTGGCACGCTCGATTGTTGGTCAGCAGATTTCAGTGAAAGCCGCGCAGGCGATCTGGCAACGTTTGCTGGACGCCTGTCCGGCGATGTCGGCGGCGGAAGTTGGCGCGCTAGACGCCGCGCGTCTGGCGCAATGTGGTTTGTCGCGACGCAAGGTGGAATACATGACGGACCTGGCGCTGCGGTTTTCCGATGGTTCGCTGCATCCGGACCGATGGAACGATATGGAAGACGAGGCGGTCATCGCCGAGTTGACGCAAATCCGGGGCATCGGACGGTGGACGGCTGAAATGTTTCTTATTTTTAATTTGTTGCGTCCCGATGTACTCCCGTTAGACGATTTGGGCCTGATCAAGGCGATCAGCGTCAATTACTTCAGCGGTGAACCGGTGACGCGCAGCGAGGCGCGTGAAGTTGCGGCCAATTGGGCGCCGTGGCGGACTGTCGCGACATGGTATATGTGGCGAAGTATCGAGCCGGTGCCGGTGACGTACTGACGCAACCATTTGAGGCGGGTTGCCGTGCGAGCGCGTGTAGAATACGCGTCTGTCGGAATACGAGGATTCCTATTACATGAAAACGACATTTCTGGATTTCGAGTCGCCGATCGCCGAGCTCGAAGCGAAGATCGAGGAACTTCGCTTCGTCCAGGACGATTCGGCCGTCGATATTTCGGAAGAGATCGAACGGCTGTCGCGCAAGAGCCAGCAGTTGACCAAGGACATCTATGCGAATTTGTCGCCTTGGCAAGTATCGCAAATCGCGCGGCATCCGCAACGTCCATACACGCTGGATTACGTCAACGACCTATTCACCGATTTTCATGAGTTGCATGGTGACCGGGCCTTCGCGGACGATCTGTCGATCGTTGGTGGTCTTGCACGGTTCAATGGTCAGCCTTGCATGGTGATCGGTCAGCAGAAGGGGCGTGACACGAAGGAGCGTGCGCTGCGCAATTTCGGTATGTCACGTCCCGAAGGCTATCGTAAGGCGGAGCGTCTGATGCGTCTTGCGGAGAAGTTTGGTCTGCCGCTGTTCACGTTCATCGATACGCCTGGCGCCTATCCAGGGATTGGCGCCGAGGAGCGCGGTCAGTCGGAAGCGATTGGACGCAATCTGTACGTGATGGCCGAACTGAAGGTGCCGATTATCGCGACGATCATTGGCGAAGGAGGCTCTGGTGGCGCATTGGCGATTGCGGTGGGCGACGTCGTCCAGATGTTGCAATTCTCGACCTATTCGGTGATTTCGCCGGAAGGTTGCGCCTCGATTCTGTGGAAGAGCGCGGCAAAGGCGCCTGAGGCCGCCGAGGCGCTGGGTCTGACGGCGAATCGCCTCAAGGCGCTTGGCTTGATCGACAAGATCGTCAATGAACCATTGGGTGGCGCGCAGCGTGATCCGAAGGGCATGGCCGTGCTGTTGCGCCGCGCGTTGAACGACGCATTGCGTCAATTCCAGGGCATGAGTACGAAGGAATTGCGTGAACGCCGGATGGGACGGTTGATGGCCTATGGCAAGTTCAAGGAAAACCGTTCCAACTGACGTCGATTGCACGCTGTCCGTGTGGGCAGCGGTGCGCGATGCGCTTTCTGCCACGTTGCCTGACCTTGCGGATGAATCCGAAGCGTGTGCGGACGCTGGCGCACCAACGCTTTCTGGTGCCGTGCATCCGCGTGTCGGTATCGCCTTCAGTGGTGGCCTCGACTCCAGTGTCTTGCTCGATGCCAGTGTGCAGGTCTTGGGCGCATCGCGTTGCGTCGCGTTCCACGTTCATCACGGTTTGCAGGCGGTCGCCGATGATTGGGTCGCGCATTGCGCCGCAGCTTGTGCCACTTTAGGCGTGGCTTTTATCGCGTTGCGCGTGGCGGTGCCGTCCGACGGCGGCGAGGGCATCGAGGCTGCAGCCCGTCAAGCGCGTTATCGCGCGTTGCGCGCGGCGGCGGCGGCCAACGATATCGACACGATGTTGCTCGGTCACCATGCCGACGACCAGGCAGAAACGGTGTTGTTGCAACTGCTGCGAGGGGCCGGGTTGCCTGGTTTGGCCGCGATGCCAATGATGCGTGACGATGTCCCGAGAAGCATCGACAAGCCCCTGGCTGCGCTGCGGTGGTATCGCCCCTTGCTTTGCGTGACTCGTGAAACGCTGGCGGCTTATGCATCGCGGCGTGGCGTGCGGTGGGTCGATGACGCGTCGAACGACGATAACCGATTTACACGTAATGCGTTGCGGCATGATGTCATGCCTGTCATCGCCGCGCATTTCCCCGCGTACCGAACAACATTGGCGCGCGTGGCGCGACATGCCGCCGCGTCGCAGCAATTAATGGCCGTGTTGGCCGAGGACGACTGGGCGCAATGCCGCCTCCCAGATGACGACGGGCTCTCGCTCAGCGCGTTGCGCACGATGTCGCTGCCGCGGATCGAAAATCTGCTCCGGCATTGGACGCGGTGCCAAGGTTTGCCGGCACCCTCCGCCGCACGGCTCGCCGAAATGGTGGCGCAGACCGTGGGAAAGGGCGTCGTGCCGGGGCAAAGGGCGTGCATCGCGCACGCCGGCCATTGCTTGCAGATCTATCGCGGCAGGGTTCATTGGGTGGCAATGCGGCCCAATGCGCCCCGGGTGTTGCGTGCGGATTCGCCGGGTAAGATCGTCATGGACGGCTTGCGCTACGCGGGGGAGTCGCGATGGTCGCCACCGGGCTGGCCCGGTTGCTTTTATTTTTCCCGCGAAGGGACGGGCGACGTATCTCATCCCAACGGTCTCGCCCGTGTGGGCAGTGCCGCGAGCACTGATGCGTCGGCCGACGAGGACATGACCAAGGCGATCGCTTCGGATCCCGTCGCCCGCTTGGCGTGGGTGGTGCCGTTGGCTGCCTTGATGGGGCGGCACCTGGCGGCACGACCGCGCATGGGCGGCGAGCGAATGCGGCTTGGCGCCCGTCGGCCACAAAGGACGTTGAAACAGCTTTATCAGGGGGCCGGCGTGCCGGTGTGGCAGCGCGACGCGCCACTGCTTTACGTGGATGGGCAACTCTGTTTTGTCCCTTATGTGGGTGGCTATCTGCCGGAAGTCGTGGAACTTGATGGTCCGACGGTCACAGTCTGGTGGGCCGACACGGCCGACTGAGTGATCGATCGGGGTGTTCCCGCCGATTCCGCTTGTTTTTCATTGATTCATCCTGTACTTTTTTATTTTTTCGGAATTGCCGTTCCGTCATTCTTACCGGCGACCATGTCGTCGTCCGGTTCAGCCAAGCGCGAAAGACTTCACAACACAATGTCTCTGATTGTTCATAAGTACGGCGGCACGTCGATGGGCTCTATCGAGCGCATCAAAAACGTCGCGAAGCGGGTGGCGAAGTGGCATCGTGCCGGTCACAAAATGGTGGTCGTGCCGTCGGCGATGTCCGGCGAAACGAACCGCCTGTTGAAACTCGCCCATGAAATATCGGCGCAACCGGACCCGCGCGAACTGGACGCCATTGCTGCCACGGGCGAGCAGGTGAGCGTCGGTCTGCTGGCGCTCGCATTGCAGGCCGAGGGGTTGCAGGCGGTCAGCTATGCCGGATGGCAAGTACCGGTGCGCACGGATAGCGCCTTCAGCAAAGCGCGTATCGAAAGTATTGACGGCACAAAGGTGCGCGCCGATCTCGATGCCGGCAAGGTGGTGGTCATCACCGGGTTCCAAGGGGTTGATCCAAACGGCAATGTCGCGACCCTGGGGCGAGGTGGCTCGGATACGTCCGCGGTGGCGATTGCGGCGGCGTTGGAAGCTGCGGAATGCCTTATCTATACGGACGTCGACGGTGTATACACGACGGACCCTCGGGTAGTGGATGAGGCACGCCGGCTCGATCGGGTGACCTTCGAGGAAATGCTGGAAATGGCGAGCCTCGGCTCGAAGGTGCTGCAGATCCGATCGGTCGAGTTCGCGGGTAAATACCGCGTCAAGACCCGTGTGTTGTCGAGTCTGACCGATCCGATGATTGCGCTCGAAACGGAAATGCATTCGGGCACCCTGATTACCTTTGAAGAAGACGAGACCATGGAAAAAGCGGTTATTTCGGGCATTGCCTTCCAGCGTGACGAAGCGCGGATCGCGGTGATCGGTGTGCCTGACCGGCCGGGCATTGCCTATCAGATCCTGGGCCCGGTGGCCGACGCGAACATCGAAGTCGACATGATCATCCAGAATCAGAGCGTGGAAGGAAAGACCGATTTCACATTCACGGTTCCGCGTGGCGACTATGTGCGCGCACTGGAAATCTTGAATGCGCAGGTCAAGGACCATGTCGCGGCGGGCAGGATCCTGGGTGAGCCGAAGGTGTCGAAGGTCTCGGTGGTCGGTGTGGGCATGCGCTCGCATGTGGGCGTGGCCAGCATGATGTTCCGCACATTGTCCGAAGAGGGCATCAATATCCAGATGATCTCGACGTCGGAAATCAAGATCTCGGTTCTGATTGATGAAAAATACATGGAATTGGCGGTGCGTGCATTGCACAAGGCGTTTGAGCTGGATTTGCCGGTCAACGGTTGAGGTGGCCGTGACGAGATAGGGCGTGTGAATACAAAACAGTCATATTTTTCTCAAACTATTTGACCTTTTTGCATTCAAAGGCTATTATCTCGCTTCGCTTGAAGATTGACCGGTAGCACGCAGCAACAAGTGAATGGATGTACCGGAGACGTGGCCGAGAGGTCGAAGGCACTCCCCTGCTAAGGGAGCATGCGGCCAAAAACTGCATCAAGGGTTCGAATCCCTTCGTCTCCGCCAGAATACGCTGCCAGGGCTTGCCGTGGCGGTTCGGAATAGATCCTGAAACAGGAAATCGTTTCGAGAATAAGGGGCTTCGGCCCCTTTTTTGTTTTTGCCATCATGGTTTGGTATGCTGATTATTTAATCACGTGTTAAACCTTGTTGTCGTCAGTCCCGTCATCGTGAAAAGCATCTATTTTTTAAGATAATTTTGATTAAATAATCCAGTTATCCTTAATAAATATAGGTTGTATCGTCGAGGCAAATCTGCGCGGCATGGATAGCGGCAACTCAAAACCTTGTCATACTCGATCCGGCACATGAAATAGCGCCGATATGCGATGTCGCTTCGTTTCTGTCGTGGTGGAGGTTGCGCGACAACCGATTGAAGCGTGTTGTCTACTGAAATAGGTGACGTCGGCGTAAAATCAGCGTTTTCAAGATAAGCGCCCGGGGAACCATGGCACACAAAGCGAAGCCGTTGATCGGCGTATTAGGCGGCATGGGGCCATTGGCGACGGTCGATTTCATGCAGCGGGTCATCGACTTGACGCCGGCGACGTGCGATCAAGATCATCTGGCGCTGCTGGTGGCTAATCTGCCTGGCACGCCGGATCGCTCCGCGGCGATCATCGATGGTGGGCCGAGTCCGCTGCCGGCGCTGCTTGAAGGGATTGACCTGCTGAATCGGAATGCCGCCGCCCTGATCGTCGTACCGTGTAATTCGGCACATCACTGGATTAGCGAGATGCGTGCGCACAGCGCCGCGCCGATGTTGCACATCGCCGAGGCGTGCGTCGCGGAAGTACCCGCCGACGCACGGCAGGTCGCTGTCCTTGCAACCGGTGGCACGATGATGTCGGGTTTTTATCAGCATTCGCTGCGCGAGCGCGGCATCACGCCGATCGAGCCTAACCAGGCGGTCCAGCAGCATGTCAGCGACTGCATCCGGGAGGTGAAGGCGGGGAATATCCCGGCTTCGGCCGAAGCCCTTTCGCCTGCAATCCGTATGCTCGCGGAGCAGGGCGCCCAGGCGGTCATCATGGGGTGTACCGAGATACCTTTGGCAGCGCGCCCGTTGTCGAGCTTCGCGGCAAGGCTTGGCGTGCCACTTATCGATAGCACGCTTGCCCTGGCCCGAGCGACGGTTGCCTTCGCGCACGACCGGGGCTGGCTGCTTGCGCCGGCTGCCTAGTCCCGGCGGCGGCAGCGACGTTTTCGAATCCGCAGTAGTATGTCCTTCTTCGCGGCCGCTGCCGTGGGACGTCGCATTTTGCGGGCAGGCACGCCCGGCGGCGCTCCCGCATGCTGTGAAAGCGCACGCCCGCGACCTATGTCCCCCTTGGAGAACGACCCGAAATGAGCGCATCCGTCTATGGCATCCCGGTCAAATCGATTGACGGCAACACCCAGACGCTGGACCAGTACAAGGGCAAAGTCCTGTTGATCGTCAACGTGGCCTCCAAGTGCGGTTTGACGCCGCAGTATGAGGCGCTGGAAAAGCTCTACGAAACGCGCCGCGCGGAGGGCCTTGAGATTCTGGGCTTCCCGGCGAACAACTTCAAGGGGCAGGAGCCCGGCACCGACGAAGAAATCAAGTCGTTTTGCAGCTTGACGTACGACGTGCAATTCCCGCTGTTTTCGAAGATTTCGGTGGTGGGCGATGACCAGCATCCGTTATACGAAACGCTGACACATGCCGTGCCGCATGCGACCGGCGACGGTCCGTTCCGCGAGCGCCTGGCGAGCCGGGGCAATACGCCGAATGCCGTACCGGATGTGTTGTGGAACTTCGAAAAGTTTTTGGTTGCCGCCGATGGATCGGTGGTCGGCCGTTTCGCGCCCGACGTGACCGCGGATGATCCGACGTTGCTGGCGGCACTCGATGCCGAGTTGAAGAAGGTCGCCTGAGGCAACGGCGGAGAACGCTATCGGACGCCGACGTGGACCGCACGTTGCAAATGTCGGTATTCATTGCCGTGGTGGATGCCGGCAGTTTCATTGGCGCCGTCGACGGCTTGCGGATATCGAAGGCCGCCGTATCACGGCATGTTGACGCGTTGGAACAGCGGCTCGGCGTGCGGCTGTTGCAGCGGACCACGCGCCGGCTGTCCCTGACCGACGACGGCCGAACGTTTTATCAACGCGCGAAGGAAGTGCTGGCGGCGCTCGATGATGCGGAGGCGGCGCTGACGTCACGCTCGGCCGAGCCGGGCGGGGTTATCCGGGTCAACGTTCCGCTGACGTTCGGCATCGACCATCTCGCGCCGCTGTGGCCGCGTTTTCTCGAAGCGCATCCGAAAGTCGATCTCGACATCACATTGAATGATCGCGTAGTCGATCTTGTCGATGAAGGCTATGATCTCGCGGTGCGCATTGGTGCAATGCCGGACTCGACGCTGGTCAGTCGCCATCTCGCCGATACCAGGATGATTCTCTGCGCGACGCCTGCTTATCTATCTCGATATGGTTGCCCGCAACAGCCACTCGAGCTGGCCGAGCATCGTGTGCTGGCTTATACAAACGGCGGCAGTCGGGATGAATGGACCTTTACCGATGCACACGCGCATGCTCACGGGGTGCGCATCCGCCCGCGCGTATATTCCAATAACGGCGACACTTGCCGAGCGATAGCGCTCGGCGGCGTTGGCATCATGCTGCAGCCTCGCTTCATGTTGGACGCGGATTTGCGCGCCGGTCGCCTTGTAGAGATCCTGCCCGGCTTCCGCGCGGGTACGCTCGGCATCTATGCGGTCTACCCGACGCGCAAGCAATTACCGCTGAAGGTACGACGTCTGGTGGACTTCCTGGCGATGTCTTTCCAGCATGTGACCTGGGATTAAGCGCGTCGCACGCCATGGCCTCAGAATTTGTGACGCAGACCGATGTGCGTGGTCCATTGGCCGCTGCCGCCCGATAGGCCGCCAGCACAGTTCAGGTTTGCCCGATCGAAGCTGGCATGGCCCGTGCGCTCCCCTGCGGCACGCTGGTAGGCGGCAGCCAGATAGATGTCGGTGCGTTTTGATAATGCATAGTCAGCTACTCCGCCGATCTGATGCCAGTGCGGGCGCTTGATCGTGCCGCCATGGTCCTGCGCACGGGCCCGCGTATGGATATACACCACGCCGGTAGTCAGCGCGACGGTCGTCCTGTATTTCAGATGCAGTTCAATATTGTCCAGGCGCAGTTGATGCGCTGAGACGGGAGGCAGTAGGCCACCGCCCGGAAAGTGGGTGGGTGCTTGCACGCGGGTATGGCTGTAACTGGTGCCGAATCCAATATCGCCCAATAGATAGGTGAAGCCCACGCCCCATGTCTGCTGTTTCTCAGCGGTAAAACTGCCTTTGTCGACTGCTGCACCCCTGCTGTTCCCGCTGTTCGGGTTGTTCAGCTGGACATAGGCACCGGCGAGCGACAACGGGCCGTTTGCGTAGTGTGCGCCGGCGCTGAACGCGCTGTTGTCACGGCTTCCGTTGGTGTTGCTGAACGAATAGGTGCCAACCGTCTTCAAGCCGCCCCGCGTGGCGGTGAACTTGAGGGTGTTGTCGATCCGGTATGACAGTCCGGCGTTGTCATTGCCGTAGAGGCGGCCATTGACCCCGGTTGCCCAACTGCCGCCTGCGGTCAATGGAGACAGAGTGTCGATGGAGGCATCGTACTGGCGGCCAAAGGTCATCGCGCCGTGCTCATCGCTGCCCAGGCCGACGAAAGCCTGTCTTCCGAACAAAGCGCCCCCTTGCATCGAGCGACCCGTATTCCCATCGAAGCCCGCCTCCATCACGCCGAATGCGGAAAGCCCGTTGCCCAAGGGCTCATTGATCTTCAAGCCCCAGCGGCTGCCAGAGAACGTGCCGGTGCCTGAACGTGTCACGTGCTTGCCGGCCTGGTCATTGGTAAAGGACAAGCTCTGGTCCAGGATGCCATACAGGGTCGCACTGGCGGCGCTGCCTTGCGCGAGCACGATATCGGAGGCAAGGCAGAGCCAGGGCAGGACCAGAAGATGGCGAGCCCATGATCCTACCCCATTACTGCAGGGGTAATTGGTAGGTGAAGCGGGATAGCGCGGCGTGCACAGTTTCGTCTTCTGTCCAGCGCCTGTCGAGGCGCCTGTGGAAAGGAAAGATACATTCACTCAGTATTCCTATATTCGTTGAACAGCATCATGGAACACCAGCGTGGCGCAGTGTTTGCCGCGCCAGAAAGCACATGGGCGAGGAAACAGGCATCGCGACGCTGACCTGCAGGGGTGTGGCCGGCGACGATTGGCGGTCAAAATGAAAAATATCAGTCACGTCTTCGTGCTGGACACGAGGGCGTCGCCGGGCGCGCCAATTGCTCGCGCATGAGACCTGATACTCGACATAGGATACTGTATGGGTGTACAGTATTCACTGCGCCCGGTACGGGTGTCACGGGCGCGGACAAGGCAGCCCGTGTATGCTGTCAGCGGATCCGCGGCGCATGGCGCCCGGGTTTTTCGCCATTTGCTTCCACACTGCTCTGGATCGTCTTCCGTGTCTTCGAACGAAGTTTCCCGCCGTGCCCGCCGCCCATCGTCCCAACGCGCCGACGCCTCCGGTCAATCCGTTTCGCCTTCTACCGGGCGTCAACCCATTCAGATTCGAGGGGCCCGCCAGCACAATCTGAAGAACCTTGATGTGGACCTGCACCCGGGGCAGATGACGGTTGTGACGGGCCCTTCGGGATCAGGCAAGTCGAGCCTGGTGTTCGATACGCTGTATGCGGAAGGTCAGCGACGCTACGTCGAGACGTTCAGTGCCTATGCGCGGCAATTCCTCGACCGCATGGATCGCCCGCAGGTGGACCGTGTCGACGGCGTCCCACCGGCGATCGCCATCGATCAGACCAATCCGGTAAGGAGTTCGCGCTCCACGGTTGGCACGATGACCGAGTTGAACGATCACCTGAAATTGTTTTTTGCCCGTGCGGCCACGCTGTTCGATCGCAAGACGGCGGAGGAAGTGGCGCACGATACGCCGGAGACGATTTATTCGGAATTGCTGACGCGCACACGTGACGGCGATCCGCGGATTGCATTGACGTTCCCCGTGCAACTACCGGACAGTGTCACCGATGATGAGGTGGCGCAGTGGTTGTCCGCCAGCGGCTACACGCGAATCCAGGCGCGGCGCCGTGTACAGACCGATACAGGGCCCCGGCAGTTGCTCGATGTGGTGGCGGATCGCTTCCGGGTTCAGGGGGCCGAGCGCGCTCGTGTCATGGAAGCGATTGAAGCCGGCTTGATGCGCGGCGGCGGCAGGCTGGACGTCTATCTGCTGGACGCACCCGCAGAAGGTGGAACCACCAGTGATGTCGGGACGGCGTCGTCAGCGGCGGGGATCGTGCCGGCGAAGGACGAATTCGAGTCGGCCCCGCATTGGCGCTTCTCTACCGGGCTGCATTGTCCGCAAAGTGATATCCGCTACGCGGAGCCGCAGCCCGCGCTATTTTCTTTCAACTCGGCCTACGGCGCGTGCGAGGCTTGCCGTGGCTTTGGACGGGTGATCGGTATCGATCTCGGCCTGGTGATTCCCGACGGACGTAAGTCACTGCGCGAGGGTGCCGTAAAAACGCTGCAAACCCCGGCGTGGAAAGAGGGACAGGACGACCTGATCAAGTATGCGAAGGCCGAGGGCATTCGCGTCGACGTGCCGTGGGCGGACCTCAAGCAATCGGAGCGGGACTGGGTCGTGGAGGGCTCGCCGTTGTGGAAGGGGAAATGGAACGCGCAGTGGTACGGTGTGCGGCGCTTCTTCGACTACCTGGAGTCGAAGGCATACAAGATGCATATCCGGGTGTTGCTGTCGAAGTATCGCAGCTACACCACCTGTCCGACATGTGCCGGGGCGCGCTTGAAAACCGAGTCCCTGTTGTGGCGTCTGGGCACGAAGGCCCAGGCTGACGCCGTACTGGCACCGGAAAATCGGTTCATGCCGAACGGGGTCGAGTGGACGCCTGCGCAACTCACGGCGCTACCCGGGTTGACGCTGCATGATCTGATGCTGATGCCGATCGATCGGATTCGGCGGTTTTTCGACACGCTGACACTGCCGTCGGTTTTGCTCGATGATGCGTTGAAGTTGTTGCATGACGAGGTGCGCACGCGCCTGCGTTACCTCAGCGATGTCGGCATCGGTTATCTGACGTTGGACCGGCAAAGCCGTACCCTGTCCGGCGGTGAAGTGCAACGGATCAATCTGACGACGGCGCTGGGTACATCGTTGGTTAATACGTTGTTCGTTCTCGACGAGCCGAGTATCGGATTGCATCCCCGCGACCTCGGCCGTATTGTCGAGGCGATGCACCGGTTGCGGGATGCCGGCAACACGCTGGTCGTCGTCGAGCACGATCCGCTGGTGATGCTGGCGGCCGATCGGCTTATCGATATGGGGCCCGGGCCAGGCGAGCGCGGCGGCGAGATTGTCTTCGACGGGCCGCCGGGCACGATCGACGCGGTGTCGACGCAAGACGAGACCCTGACATCCGCCTATCTGTCCGGACGGCGTCAAGTGGCGGAATCGGCGCAATGGGTGCGTCGTCCGGTCGAAGCGGATACGCCACGGCTGGTGCTCGAAGGAGCGTCTGAACACAATCTGCGCGATGTCACTGTATCTATCCCGTTGCGTCGTCTCGTCTGTGTGACCGGTGTGTCCGGCTCTGGTAAATCGACGTTGATCCAGGACGTGCTGGCACCGGCCCTGGCCCGCCATTTCGGCAAGGCAACCGAGACGCCAGGCGCGTTCCGCGCGTTGCTCGGGGCGGATCAGCTCAGTGATGTCACATTCGTCGATCAGTCACCGATAGGTCGTACCGCCCGCTCGAATCCGGCGAGTTACGTCGGGGCTTTCGACGAAATCCGCAAGCTGTTCGCCAAGGCGCCGCTCGCGCTCCAACGGGCCTATGGCGCTGGGATGTTCAGCTTCAATTCGGGTGATGGGCGCTGCCCGACATGTGGCGGCTCAGGCTTCGAACACGTCGAGATGCAGTTCCTTAGCGATGTGTACCTGCGTTGCCCTGATTGCGACGGTCGGCGGTATCGCGACGAGATTCTCGAAGTGAAGATCGAGCGAACCGATGTCGCAGGCACCGTGCGCGCGCTCAGCATCGCGGACGTACTGGACCTGACGGTCAATGAGGCAGTGGGGTGTTTCGCCCATGACACCGCGGTGCTGCGGGTATTGCAGCCGATCGTCGATGTTGGCCTTGATTACGTGAAGCTGGGCCAACCCGTGCCGACGCTCTCGGGTGGTGAGGCACAGCGTTTGAAGCTGGCCGGTTTCCTCGCGGAAGCCGAGACCACGGACCAGCCGCACCGGTTGTTCATGTTCGACGAGCCTACGACCGGGCTGCATTTCGACGATATCGCGAAGTTGATGCGGGCGATGCGTCGCTTGCTCGAACGTGGCCACTCGCTGCTGGTCATCGAGCACAATCTCGACGTGATCCAGTCGGCCGACTGGATCATCGATCTGGGGCCTGAAGGCGGGGATGCAGGTGGCCTGGTGGTATGTGAGGGCACGCCGGATGGGGTCAGTGTAGTGGCCGCGTCCCATACCGGCCGTGCGCTACGCGAATACGCGGAGGCGTTGACGACGTCTACCGTGGCGCAGGCGGCGCGCGCGGCGACGATGGTCGCCGCGGGGACGCTCGATGCGAGCGGAAATCCGGTAGCCGGCGGCGAGGATGGGACAGCGGCCGCCGAGGGGGGGCGTCCGTTGCAACACGCCGCGGCGGTGGTGGCGGCCCGCAAGGCCCTGCAGGGCGAGAACGTCGTGCGTATCGTCAACGCGCGTGAGCACAACCTGAAGGGTCTCGATGTCGATATTCCGCATGGCAAGTTCAACGTCATTACCGGTGTGTCCGGTTCCGGTAAATCGACGCTGGCGTTCGACATCCTATTCCACGAAGGGCAGCGCCGTTACCTCGAATCGTTGAATGCCTACGCCCGCTCGATCGTGCAGCCCGCGGGGCGTCCGGAAGTCGATGCCGTTTATGGCATTCCGCCGACGGTCGCGATCGAGCAGCGCCTGTCGCGCGGGGGCCGCAAGAGCACGGTGGCAACGACGTCGGAAGTCTGGCATTTTCTGCGGTTGCTGTATGTGAAGCTTGGCATCCAGCATTGCATCCACGACGGTACCCCGGTTACGGCGCAAAGCCCCGAGTCGATCCTGGCGCAGATCGTTCGTGACTTCAAGGGCATGCATGTCGGATTGTTGGCTCCGCTTGTCGTCAATCGCAAGGGCGTCTATACCGACTTGGCGAAGTGGGCAAAGGCGCGTGGCTACACCCATCTGCGCGTGGATAAGGAGTTCGTGCCTGTGGAGCCCTGGCCCAAGCTGGATCGGTTCAAGGAGCACACCATCGAGCTGCCAGTCGGCGATCTCGTCGTGACCCCGGACGATGAGTCGACGTTGCGCGCGATGCTGACACAGGCACTGGAACTGGGGAAGGGCATCATGCATCTGCTGGCCCCGCTCGACGGCCTCGCCGAGGCGTTGTCAAAGGGAAAGCGTACGCGTCAGGTGGGTGAGTCACGGGTGTTTTCGACAAAGCGAGCCTGCGCGGTGTGTGGCACCAGCTATCCGGAACTGGATCCACGGATGTTTTCGTATAACAGCAAACACGGCTGGTGTACCGCCTGCGTGGGGACCGGCGTCACGCTGACGCGCGAGCAGCGAGCGGCGTATGACGACACGCTGTTCGCCGATGACCAACGCGGCCGGGAGCAGGGTATTGCGCAGGCGCAAGCGGAGCCGGAGGATGTTGTGGACGAACCGTGTGAGCACTGTGAGGGAACACGGCTCAATCCGGTGGCGCGAGCGGTTGTATTCGGTGGCCAACCCATTACGCAAGTGGGTCGCTGGACCGTTGCCGATACGCGTGCCTGGATCGGGTCGTTGCGGCTGCGTGGCCGCGATGCGGATATCGGCCGTGACGTGATCAGTGAAATCGACAGTCGCCTTCGTTTCCTGGAGGAGGTAGGTCTTGGCTATCTAAGCCTTGATCGTGCCGCGCCCACGCTGTCCGGCGGCGAGGCGCAGCGCATTCGTCTGGCGGCGCAGTTAGGCAGCAATTTGCAGGGCGTGTGCTATGTGCTCGATGAACCGACGATCGGTCTACATCCGCGCGACAACCAGATCCTGCTCAATGCGTTGAAGCAGTTGAACGAAAAGGGCAATACGCTGGTGGTGGTCGAGCATGACGAGGACACGATTCGACGTGCCGACCACATTATCGATATCGGCCCCGGCGCGGGGAAGCGTGGCGGCACCGTGGTTGCGCAAGGCACGGTTGACGATCTGGCCCGGACGCCGAGTTCACTGACGGGTCAGTTTCTGGCCAATCCGATTCCACATCCGCTCCGAGACAGGCGCCAGGTCAGTCCGGTGGTTACGGGCTCACGGTCCGCCGTGAACGGCCAAGCCGTGCCGCCGGATTGGTTGACGATCGAGGGCGCGTCGTTGCATAACCTCCGTGATGTCAGCGTGTCCTTGCCATTGTCACGATTGGTGGCCATCACCGGGGTCAGCGGCTCCGGAAAATCGACATTGGCACGGGATGTCCTGATGACCAATATGCTCGACGTGATTGGACGGTCGGTCCTGTCGTCTCCCGCCGAACGTCGTGCGCGCAAGCAGGCCGAGGCGTCGGGCGCCGGCGGTGCGAAGGGTGTTGCACGCAAGGCCCGGGCAACCCCCGGTGGCGCCGGCACCGGAAGGGATGCGTCGCAGGCGGCTGCCGTCGAGGCGCGCGCGGCCGCGGCGAGTCATCTCGCGCACACATGGCACGGCTGTCGGAACATCACCGGATGGGGCAGTATCGATCGGGTGCTGGAAGTGGATCAGACGCCCATCGGAAAAACACCACGCTCCTGTCCCGCCACGTACATCGGCATGTGGGACACTATCCGCCGTTTGTTCGCCGATACACTGGAAGCAAGGGCACGCGGCTATACGCCGTCACGCTTTTCGTTCAACACCGGTGACGGTCGTTGCCCCGCCTGCGAGGGGCAGGGCGTGCGAACGATCGCCATGAGTTTCTTGCCGGATGTGAAGGTACCGTGCGACGTGTGTCACGGTCAGCGTTTCAATGCGGAGACACTGACGGTGACCTGGCGTGGCAAGCATATTGGCGAGGTGCTGACGATGGAAATCGACGAAGCCGTCGATTTCTTCTCATCGATGCCGAGCATTGCGCATCCGCTGCAGTTGTTGGTGGATGTGGGGCTGGGCTACCTGACATTGGGACAACCTTCACCGACCTTGTCAGGTGGCGAGGCACAGCGCATCAAGCTCGTGACGGAGTTGAGCAAGGTGCGTGACGATATCGGCCGCCGTGGGCAGAAGGCGCCGCATACCTTATATGTCCTGGATGAGCCCACGGTCGGACTGCATATGGCGGACGTGGCGCGGTTGATACATGTACTGCACCGACTGGTCGACGGCGGCCACAGCGTGATCGTGATCGAGCATGATCTCGATGTGATAGCGGAAAGTGACTGGATTGTCGATCTCGGACCGGAGGGCGGCAGCCAGGGTGGCCAGATCGTCGCATCGACCGATCCGGTGTCACTGACCCGTGAGCGTCGCAGTCATACGGGCGCTGCATTGAAACCGGTCCTGGCACGCGGCGCCCGTTAAATCCGCTGTCGCTTCGACATGCGTCAATTGCCGAAGTCGACAGGGGCGTCGGCATCCATGCCGCAGTGCAACCGACGGCCGACACCAGATATGACGATAGCGTTGACACCGAACGTCACGCCATCGACACGGCTATTCATCCGGTACGTCGTCAAGGTGTCGAGGGGCTCGTACGGCCAGGCGTCGTTGGCCCGGCCCGTTGTTTGATCGAATGTCGGAATGGGGCAGCGTGCGCAGGGTTTCACCAGTTGAATCTCGATGGGCTCCTGTCCCGGTGCCTGCTCCAACGCCGACGCGAACGTCAGCGTACTCACATGGTCTTCTTCGTAGGCATCCATGTCGGTCAAGACCACGTTGGGACGGAAGCGGTCCATTGGTATGGCCGGCGCGCCTTTGCGCATCATTTTCTGATTCAAATCATCCAGGGACGCCTGGTTCGTCAATAGCAGCGGGAAACCATCGGCGAAATGCGTTGGCGCTTCCACACCTGCGGTCCAGCGCGCGCTGGCGAGGCGTGTCACCGTGGGATCGAATCGTACAAGACGAACGGGGCAAGCGAGTAACGCGGAGAACCATTGTGCCGCGTCATCCCCCGCATCCAGTGCCTGGAACGTATCGCGCCATACCTGTACCGCCACGGACGCCGCCGGTGGTCCTGCTACGAGATCAACCGTATTTGGCGTGGTAACCGTAAAGGGCAACCGTAATGGCGTTGAGCATACCGAGAGGATGCGCGCCGCCTTATCGCCAGCGGCGCTTTCTGGGTAGCCGGATGTTGGCGCCGTGAGGCTGGCGCGCAGCGCATCCGCATCGAGATGCACTTCACAGCACTTGTCGATCAGACGGGGTATGACGCAAGCCAGGGCAGGATGCGTGCGTTGCGAAATGAAGGTACCGATGAAGGGGCCGCCGGCATGGACGACCATCCAATCCCGATCGTGCGCTAGACCGTGAGCCAGCAGCTGCGCCGTGTCGAGGCGGATACCGCGACACGATTTGATCGGGTAAATATGCAGAGAAGCGACGCGGGGCATCTTTGAACAGGTGTCGGGGCGGCCGGGGGCGCCGCATTTCGACGTCAGTGTAACAAGATGCCGTCGGGAGGCGTGAAAAAGCGCTGTAACCCTGAGAGTCACAGCGCTGGTCATGCTGAACCGGGGACGGTTTACCTACCTGGTATGTAACTGTCCGGCGAGGAAACCACCGCCGGTGCGCCGCTCTCGCACCGGGCTTATTGACCTGCCGGTTGCGTTGGTTGGCCGGCGGCTTTACGCTCCGCGTTTTGGAGGCTTGCCGGGTACTTCGGATCGTTTTGCGACGGGTTATAGCCGTTCTTTTCCAACGATTTCAGTTCAGCATTCTTTTGTTCGCGATGTACCTTGCGCGAGGCCTTGCGGGCAGCCTTGCGTTCTGCGTGGGTGCCGCTGGCGTGTGTACCGGGTGCGGAGTTCACGGCACTCGGCGAGGTGTAGGGCGATGCGTTGGTCGGCCCGTTCGTGCCCTGGGCATCCGCGGCAGAGGCCACCGAAACGGTCCCGACCAGCGTGGCGGCGCATGCCAAGGCACCCAGTGTACGGACAGCCCTGGATGCGGAGATGTGGCGAATCGATTGCGACATGGTAACGCTCCTTGTTCTTTATTGGTGGAGGTCTGACGAACTGTCATTGAGCAAACGGTGTGCCAGACGTTGAGACCCTATGTGAAAGAAGTAGAAAGCCTGTTGCAATAACTGTCACGCGTTACTGACGTATCGCTTGATGACCGCTGCCGTGATCCAACCCAGACATGCCAAGACGTGGATTGGGGGCATTGCAATTCGCGCCGCGTCTTTTATAAGAGAACAGGTATTCCTTACCGGCCTGACCGAGGTCAGCGCGTTTCGGCCGCGCCAATCGGATGCAGCAAACGCGATAGCCACATCGGTATCACGGGCTGGACGCATCTTTCCTGGACATTCAATAGCGCAAGGCACGCTTATTGCTGATGATCAGTCAAACATCAAAGAGGAGAAGTGCAATGCTGCGTTATGCCGTCATATTCTTTATCATCGCGATCATCGCGGCAGTATTTGGTTTCGGTGGTATTGCCGCGGGCGCGGCTGAAATCGCGAAGATCCTGTTCTATATCTTCGTTGTGATCTTCCTGGTGACGCTGGTGATGGGGCTGTTCAACCGATAGCGCGCTCTCGGCAGTAAATCGATTTTTCCAGGCGAGAGGCACAGCGCCTCATTGAAAAAATGCTGGGTCACAGGTTTATCCTGTTCCCCAGCATTTTTTATTTTATGGCCGCTCCAGTCACCAGTCAGTGTAAGGAACTGGTGCTCGGTCCAATCGATCAGGCTTGCTGCGTCTCCGTTAAATCCACGTCCATGCCGTGATGACGTAGAAGGGCGGCGATCGATGGCTCACGGCCTCGGAAGGCCTTGAACGAATTCATCGCCGCGCGACTGCCACCAACCGACAGGATTTCTTCCAGGTAACGACGCCCCGTCACGGGATCAACCACGGAGCCGGTGGCGCCGGCCGCTTCCTCAAAAGCAGAGTAGGCGTCGGCGGACAACACCTCGGCCCACTTATAGCTGTAATAGCCCGCCGCATAGCCGCCTGCGAAAACGTGGCTGAAGCTGTTTGGCCAACGCGAGATCGGTGTCTGCTCGACCACGTGATAGGTCGCGTTGATTCGACGTGCGAGCGCATTCACTGTCTCACTACCACTCGGGTCGAAGTCGGTATGAATATGCATATCGAACATCGAAAATACGATCTGGCGCAACGTACCTAGTCCGCTCTGGAAATTCTTGGCGGCGATCATCTTGTCGAACAAGGTGCGCGGCAAGGTTTCACCGCTGTCGACGTGGGCGCTCAGCGTTTGCAGGACGTCCCATTCCCAACAAAAGTTTTCCATGAATTGGGACGGCAGCTCCACCGCATCCCACTCCACGCCGTTGATGCCGGATACAGCCGGTTCCTCGATTCGGGTCAGCATATGGTGCAAGCCATGACCACATTCGTGGAAAAGCGTCACCACGTCATCGTGTGTCAGAAGCGCCGGCTTGTCGCCTACCGGTGGCGAGAAATTGCAGACCAGGTAGGCAACGGGTGTTTGTGTGGTGCCGTCCTCGCGGCGCTTGCGCGAGCGTGCATCATCCATCCACGCCCCCCCCCGTTTGCCTTCGCGTGCATACAGGTCCAAATAAAACTGCGCGACCAATCGCGGCGCACCCGCATCCATCGACTCCACGCGGAAGAAGCGGACATCCGGATGCCATACCGGTGCCTGATCCGCGCGGATGCGCACGTTGAACAGCTTTTCAATCAGGCCGAACAAGCCGCTCAGGACTTTCTGCTCGGGGAAATATTGCTTTACTTCATTCTCGGAAAACGCATATTGCCGTTGTCGCAGTTTTTCCGAGACGTAGGCTACGTCCCATGGCGCCAGATCGTCGATACCGACGTGGTCGCGGGCAAAACGTTGTAACGCGTTCCAATCAGCTTGCGCATACGGCCTGGCACGTTTAGCGATATCATCCAGAAAAGCGATGACCTGTGCTGGCGTATCGGCCATTTTCGGTGTCAACGACACTTCGGCATAATTCGACAGACCGAGAATGTGCGCTTCTTCCGCGCGCAACGTCAACTGCTCGCGCATATTGTCGGTGTTATCCCACTCTGCCTGCCCCTGCCCATATTCCGGCCCCAGCTCCGATGCCCTGGTAACGTAAGCGCGATATAGAATCTCACGCAAGGCGCGATTGTCCGCATATTGAATGACGGGGAAGTAAGAAGGGAAGTGCAATGTGAATTTCCACGCATTGCCGCCGGCAGCGTGCTTCGCGGATTCGGGATCGCGATCGGCGGCCTCCCGCGCTGCGTCGATTGCATCCTGAGGCAGGCCCGCCAGTTCGCTTAGATCATGCACCCAATGGGCGAACGTGTTGGTGGCATCCAGCACGTGATCCGAGAATTGTTTCGAAAGGCTTGCCTGCCGCTCCTGCAGTGCCGCAAAACGCGGCTTGCTGGCTTCCGGCAATTCCGCACCGGACAGGCGAAAGTCGCGCAGCGAATCGTCGAGGACCTTGCGTCGGATGGGCGTCAGTGCTGCGCCTTCGGCGGTATCGATCGCTTTGTACTTTTCGAAAAGGGCCAGATTCTGACCCACGCTCGCGTAGAATTCGGTGATGCGAGGGAGGTTTTCCGCATGGGTGGCACGCAGTGCGGGTGTATCGGCGACCGCGCTCAGGTGACCGACGACGCTCCATGCACGACCAAGTGGTTCGGTCCCTGCCTGCAACGCATCGATGACCGTTGCCCAGGTGGCGGGCGTGTCGGGCGCGATCGCCGCGTCCACGGCGGCGCGGGCATGTTCCAGCAATACGTCCAGCGCCGGGCTGACATGCTCGGCGCGTATATCGGCGAAACGGGGCAGGCCGGCGGTGCGGCCGAGTTCGATCAGCGGGTTGGGCTGGGCCGTATCGGCGTGAGCCGCTGGCGTGGTCGAGAGTGTCGAAGCAGCCATTTCCTTCTCCTTTCAGCAGTACCGCTGTGTGCCCGCGCGCCCGCTAAAAAAGATGCCGCGGGCGTTGGGTGGTGATCGAATTCAACTAGGCGGATTGTCTCAGAACGTGCCTTGCTTGCGTTCCGCGGCTTCGATCGTATTCACCAGCAACATGGTAATCGTCATTGGCCCAACGCCGCCCGGTACCGGTGTGATATGGCCGGCCACGGGAACGATGCCGGCGAAATCGACATCCCCGCATAATTTCCCCGCGTCGTCGCGGTTCATGCCCACGTCGATCACAGTCGCACCTGGCTTGACCATATCCGCTGTCAATACATTTCGGCGCCCGGTGGCGGCCACGACGATATCGGCGCGCTTCGTTTGCGCGGCGAGATTTCGGGTTTTGCTATGACAGACGGTGACGGTTGCGCCCGCTTCCAGCAGCATCATCGCCATCGGCTTGCCGACGATGTTGGATCGACCTATGACGACGGCTTCGGCACCCGAGAGCGGGATGTCATAGGCCTCGAACATCTTCATGACGCCATAGGGCGTGCACGGACGGAACAACGGCATGCCGGTCATCAGCGCACCGGCGTTGGCGACGTGAAAGCCGTCGACGTCCTTCTCGGGGGCAATCGCCTCGATGACTTTGTGACTGTCGATATGTGGCGGCAGCGGCAATTGCACGAGAATGCCGTCGATCGCGGGATCCTGATTCAGTTCGTCGATCAGTGCAAGAAGCGCCGCCTCGCTGAGATCCGCTGGCTGGTCGATCTTGCGCGAATACACGCCATATTCCTCGCAGGCCTTGACCTTGTTGCGAACGTAGACCTGGCTCGCCGGATTGTCACCGACCAGGACCACCGCGAGACCAGGTTGATGTCCTGCTGCGGTCAGGATGGCGGCGCGTTTTGCGACGTCGCCGCGAAGTTTCTTGGACAGGGCGTTGCCGTCGATCAGGGTGGCGGTCATGGATGGTTACGGTCAGTCAGAATAAAGACGGTGCGCGGTAGGTCCTGCCACGTTGCCACGTGATGCAATTACGGTCGGACAGGGGCGGCCATGAGACGTGCTCGGCATCGTGCCGGCCCCCTGTGCGGTATCCAAAAACAAATGAAGCCACACTGTCGCCAGCGCGGCTTCATCGGATTCGAACGGTCCGCCTGCAACGGCATCACCACGGCGAGACAGCAGGCTGCGCGGCGCGATACGGCCTCATTATATATCGCCGCAGCGCCGATCCACTCAGGGCTTGGCCGATAAGGCCAGACGCAACAGGTCGGCGACCGTGTTGACGTTCAGTTTCTCCATGATATTGGCGCGATGCGCCTCGACCGTCTTGATGCTGATGCCGAGATCGTCAGCCATCTGCTTGTTCAGGCGACCCGCCGTAATGCGTTCCAGCACCTGTTGTTCACGTGCCGTCAACTTGGACAGGCGCTCCAGCGAATCCCGATGTTGCGCCGCCTCGACATTCATATTGCGGGAGCGTTCCAGCATTGCCTTTACCAGCGGCAGCAATTCGGTTTCATCGAACGGTTTTTCGATAAAATCGCTTGCACCTTTCTTCATCGTCGAAACGGCCATGCTCACATCACCGTGACCGGTTACGAAGATGATCGGCAACTGTGGATCGAGGTCCAGCAATTTCTCCTGGAGTTCCAGACCGCTCATGCCTTGCATCCGGACATCCAGGATCAAACAGGCAACGTGCCGCGGTGCGTACGCTTCCAGGAAGCGTTCGGCACTGGCGAAGCACTGCACGCCGTATCCGTTTGCTTCCAGCAACCATCGCAACGAGTCACGGACCGCTTCGTCATCATCGACGACAAATACCGTTTCGGCTTCATTCGGCTGGCTGCTCATGATTCTCCCGTAGCGTTGTAGGATTCAAAAAAGGATACGCGTCCGCCTGATGTAAATCGCGCGCCCGTGCCGAGGCGATCGGCAGCGTGCAGTGAAATGTACAACCGGTAATCTTGCCATCGGCATTCACGTTATTCTCCACCCAAAGTCGCCCGCGGTGCGACTCGATGATGGAGCGGCAAATATTCAAGCCCATGCCCATGCCATCCGACTTGGTGCTGTAGAACGGCTCGAATAGTCGCTCGGCGCTGGCTTCGTCCACGCCCGGCCCATGGTCGATGACCGAGACACGAACCATGTCCGCATCATTGCTCGCCACGAGTTGGATGACGTTGTCGAGCGAGCCGGTCGTGGCGCGGGGTGCTTTGTCGCGCATTTCAGACATTGCCTCGGCGGCATTTTTCAGTAAATTCACCAGGACCTGTTCGATCAGCACCGGATCAACCGAGATGGCGGGCAGGTTGCCGCGCATTTCGGTCGATATCCGCACGCCGCGACGACGCGTCTCGATTTCCGCCAGACCAATGGCGTCCGCGACGATATCGCCGAGGCGAACTTCCTTGCGTTTGGGCTCGCTGCGTTTAACGAACTCACGAATGCGCTTGATGATCATCCCGGCCCGAATGGCCTGCTGCGAGGTCTTTTCCAACGCGCCAAGCAGCATTTCCGGCGTTGCGCGATTGTTTCGCACCATTGCCGATGCCCCAGAGCAGTAATTGCTGATCGCAGCCAGGGGCTGGTTCAATTCGTGGGCAAGCGACGAGGCCATTTCCCCCATCGTCGACAACCGGCTGGCAAACTGCAGTTTTTGATCTTGCTGCCGGGCATTCTCTTCGGCCAGCTTGCGCGCGGTGATGTCGGTGGCGATTTGCATCTGCGCCAGATGACCGTCCACCCACTGGATATATTGACGCCGAACATCGAACCAGCGCTCCACGCTTTGAACGAACACCTCCTGGGACACAGTCGATTCCCTACCAGGATCGTCGGCCTCGCTACCGAACGCCGCGGGCATGCCGGCGTAGGTATCGATCATGTCGATCGAGTCGGAACGGCCGACGTCGCCACTCTCGTCGTTGGCATCGGCGACCCCTTCATCGCGTTTGAGGGTGTTCGCCAGTTCAAGATGCCCTTGCGGGCGCAAACCGAAAATGTGCCGATAGTAACGATTCGCATAGAGCAATTGGGTGGCGTCCGTCGCCAGCACCGACACCGCAGCATCCAGTCCTTCCAGCACCGTCGTGAAGCGTTGCTGCGCGGCGGTGAGTTCCTCGCGGACCCGGCGTGGTTCCGAAATATCGGTCATCGACGACATCCACCCCGTTTGCCGGCCGCTCCCGTCGATCAGCGGTGATACATACATCCGGGCATGGAACGTCGAACCGTCCTTGCGCCGCACGCGCATCTCGAAACCACTCGATGGTGCCTTGCCGCGCAGCGTCATGTCGATCTGGCGCCGCATTTCGGTGAAGGCTTCGGGTGGCCAATAGGCGTAGGGCGGCGTCGTGCCCACCAGATCGGACTCATCCCATCCGGTCATCCGGCAGAAAGCCGGATTGACGTACAGTATGCGGCCTTGCAGGTCGAGAACGCGCATGCCCACGAGTACCGAATTCTCCATTGCACGGCGAAACGACGCCTCGTCATAAAGCTGTTGCTGGGCAACGAAGCGCTGCCGCGTGTGCTTCCACACGCTCCACAAGCTCCACAACACGAAACACGACATGCCGGCGACGAGCCATAGCAGGCGATTATTCAACAGTGCCGCACCGCCATGCTGGCCGTAAGCGTAAACCCGAACCGAAAGACCGTTGCCGGGCGGATCAAGCGGCAAATCCTGATAAGGGTCGCGTGCCAGGCGCGGCCGCGACGACGAACTTGCCAGCTCCCGGTCATCAGCATCGAGAATCGAAATCTTGAAGCGGGACGACAATTCGCTCGGCAGTTCGCGGTGGAGGATGCCATCGATCGAGAAAACAACGACGATGGCGCCTACAAAGGTCCGATTGACGAAGATGGGTGTCTGCTGGGTCAAATAGGCATGACCGGTAGCATCGAAGAAGAGCGGGGAGTAACCGATACGGCGGCTTTCATGCGCTTCCGTCAATGCGTCGGCAAGCGGTTGTGACAACGGTGGCAGTACGCGCGGAGGTTGCCAGCCTTTGTTCGTTGCGTTTGCAGCTGTCCGGCCCCCGGCGATTGCGTTGACGCCGGATGCCGGCCCTGCGGGCATGGATGCCGCTGGAACGCTAGCAGGACGATCGGCGGCGTCTCGGCCACGCGCGTCGACGCTGCTCGCGGTGAACGCGCCGCTGCCGCGCATTTGGCCCAAGGGCAGGTTTGAGGTCGTCGGTTGCGAGGAAGCGTCTACCGTGGAAGGGGGCGCAACGGGGGGGCGTGGCATTGCGTCCCAGCGCACATCGCCGTTTGGACTCAGCCACCGCAAGGCGATGATCTCCGGATGGCTCGACAGGATGTCCTGGGCCGGCGCATCCAGTGCCGCCGACGTGACATGGCCGATTCCGATGTCGCGTGCCAATGCGGCTACCTGATCCTGCGTATTCGTCAGGGACAGACGAATTTGTTGCTGCGCCCAGGCCACGTTGCGATACAAGGTATCTTCCTTCTGCTGCTCCTCACGCCGCGTCAGGGTCCAGAAGATCAGTCCCATCACGAACAGGAATACGAAAATCGACAGAAGCGGCGTGTAAAGGTAGGCAGCGGCGCGCCAGGATGCGCGAACGCCGCGCGATTCCTGTGCTCCGCGCGGGAACGCGAATCCGTGCGAGCGGGAGAGAAGGCGAGCCAACAATCGTTTCGTCAACATGTACGGATTGTAGCCCAGCACGGCACGCTGGCAATGTCGCATTAGGATCAGAACGGAGGGTCTTTCACAAAAAAAAACGCGAAAAATGGCCGGTTGGTCCCTTGCATGGGAAGAAGACAATCTGCTGCGTTGCAAAAGTTTTTCACATTGTGAAAAACGATCTCGCAATTTGAAAATTGTCGTTGCCTTGTCCGCGGGGGCTTCGTACAATCCGCACCGTTTGTCGGCATTTCGTGCGGGCGCGCGCGTCGTGCGCATAGGCATGGCCTATGCGGTTGCGAGCGTATGCCGCGTCGCCGGCAGCGTGCTTCGTCCAGTCGGGCGGGACGCGATCTTGAGGAGACAGCCATGTCCGCAGTGCCAGAGGAAGTGATCAAATACGTTGCGGCCGAGAACGACGATGATCGTCAAGAAACCGGTGAATGGCTGGAAGCGCTGGAAGGCGTGCTGAAGGCGGCCGGTCCGGAGCGCGCGCATTACCTGATCGAAAAGCAGATCGAATTTGCACGGGTGCATGGCGAGCATCTTCCGTTCTCCGCAAACACGCCGTATATCAACACGATTCCCGTCAGCCAGCAGACGCCGATTCCGGGGGACCAGGACCTGGAACACCGTATTCGCTCCTACACCCGCTGGAACGCGCTGGCCATGGTGCTGCGCGCCGGCAAGGACACGAATGTCGGGGGGCATATCGCTTCTTTTTCGTCGGCGGCCACGCTGTATGACGTCGGCTTTAATCATTTCTGGCACGCGCCGTCCCCGGAACATGGCGGTGACCTGATTTTCTTCCAAGGTCACTCGTCGCCGGGCATGTACTCGCGGGCGTTCCTGCTCGGCCGTCTGACCGAGGAGCAACTGAACAACTTCCGTCAGGAAGTGGGTGGCAACGGTATCTCGTCGTACCCGCATCCCTGGCTGATGCCGGATTTCTGGCAGTTTCCCACCGTGTCGATGGGTCTGGGTCCGATCATGGCGATCTACCAGGCGCGCTTCATGAAGTACATGGAAGCACGCGGCATCGTCAAGACGGCCGGCCGCAAGGTCTGGGCATTCCTTGGCGATGGTGAGACCGATGAGCCCGAATCGTTGGGCGCGATCGGCATGGCCGGCCGCGAGAAGCTCGACAATCTCGTCTTCGTGATCAACTGCAATTTGCAGCGCCTAGACGGTCCGGTCCGTGGCAATGGCAAGATCATCCAGGAGCTGGAGAGCGAGTTCCGTGGCGCCGGCTGGAACGTCATCAAGGTGGTGTGGGGCAGCCGGTGGGATGCACTGTTCGCACGCGACAAGACGGGCGCACTGATGCGCCGGATGATGGAAGTCGTCGACGGCGAATACCAGACATACAAGTCCGAGAGCGGTGCTTTCGTGCGTGAGCATTTCTTCAACACGCCCGAGTTGAAAGCGTTGGTGGCGGATTGGTCTGATGACGACATCTGGAATCTGAACCGTGGCGGCCACGATCCGCACAAAATCTACGCGGCGTATGACGCGGCGACGAAGGCGAACAAGCAGCCGACGGTCATCCTGGCCAAGACCATCAAGGGCTATGGCATGGGCGAGTCCGGCCAGGCGATGAACATCACCCACCAGCAGAAGAAGATGCCGGTGGAGGCCTTGAAGCGCTTCCGTGATCAGTTCCGCTTGCCGATCAGCGATGAGGACATCGGCAATGTGCCGTACTTGAAGTTCGAGGAAGGTTCACGCGAACTGGCCTATATGCAGCAACGTCGAACCGAGCTGGGCGGCTATCTGCCAGCGCGTCGTCGTAAGGCCGAGTCGTTGCCGACGCCTGAGATATCGGTTTTCGAGCCACTGCTCAAGGGTACGGGCGCGGGTCGCGAGATCTCGACGACGATGGCGTTCGTTCGCGTGCTGAATATCCTGCTGAAGGATAAGGCAATCGGCAAGCGCATCGTGCCGATCGTACCGGATGAATCCCGGACCTTCGGCATGGAGGGGCTGTTCCGTCAGATCGGTATCTGGAATCAGGATGGCCAGAAGTACGTGCCGGAAGACAGCGATCAGTTGATGTTCTACAAGGAATCGGAAACGGGTCAGATCCTGCAGGAAGGGATCAACGAAGCGGGCGGGATGAGCGACTGGATTGCGGCGGCCACGGCGTATTCGACGCATGGCGAGCAGATGATTCCGTTCTACATCTATTACTCGATGTTCGGTTTCCAACGTATCGGTGACCTGGCGTGGGCAGCAGGCGACATGCGTGCCCGTGGCTTCCTACTGGGCGGTACCGCTGGACGTACGACACTGAACGGCGAAGGGTTGCAGCACGAGGACGGTCATTCGCACATGTTCTCCGCGCACATCCCGAATTGCGTCAGCTACGATCCGACCTTCGGCTATGAAGTGGCCGTGGTGATCCAGGACGGGCTGCGCCGGATGGTGCAAAACCAGGAAGATGTGTATTACTACCTGACGTTGATGAACGAAAACTACGAGCATCCGGAGATTCCGGAGGGCGTGGTGGATGGCATCATCAAGGGCATGTACGCCTTCCGCAAGGGTGCCGAGTCGAAGGGGCCGCGTGTGCAGTTGCTGGGTTGCGGCACGATCTTCAACGAGGTAATCGCCGCGGCCGGCTTGTTGAAGGAAGACTGGGGCGTGGAGGCCGACCTCTGGAGCGCGCCGAGCTTCACCGAACTGGCCCGTGAAGGTCAGGCTGCCGAACGTCAAAACCTGTTGAACCCGACTGCGGAGCGCCGCGTCTCGTACGTTGAACAGTTGCTGGCGCCCACGCAAGGTCCGGTGATTGCCGCGACCGACTATGTGCGCGCCTTCGCCGAGCAGATTCGGGCCTTCGTGCCGCGCCGTTATGTGGTGCTGGGGACGGATGGTTACGGTCGTTCGGATACGCGAGAAGCATTGCGCCACTTCTTCGAGGTCGATCGTTACTGGGTGACGGTTGCCGCGCTGAAGGCGTTGGCTGACGAAGGCACAATCGAGCGCGGCAAGGTCGCCGAGGCTTTGAAGAAGTACAAGCTGGACCCGGCAAAGCCGAATCCGATGACGGTCTGACGCGCCGGCGCGCCCCCGCGCCGAAGGTTGAAATGATCGAAGCGGGGTGCTGGCCTGCTAGGCAGGCCATCGCCCCTTTTTACCGCATGCCGCAGACCGTTGCGCAACACGGGTACTGGGAGTAACGCCAGAAATGAGTCAAGCGATCGAAGTCAAGGTGCCGGATATCGGCGATTACAAAGACGTGCCGGTTATCGAGGTGCTGGTGAAGCCGGGTGATGTCGTCGAACCGGAGCAGTCCCTGCTGACGCTCGAATCCGATAAGGCTACGATGGACGTGCCGAGCCCTGCTGGTGGCACCGTGAAGGCGGTCCATGTCAAGCAAGGCGACTCGGTGTCTGAAGGCTTGTTGATCGTAACGCTGGAAAGCAGCGCGGCCGCCGCGCCGAAGGGCGCGGAAAAGGCGGCCGAACCGGCGGCGCAGAAGCCGGTGGAGAAGGCGAGTGCTCCATCCGCGGCAAAGCCCGCGGATGCAGGGCAACCGGCTGGCGGTGCGAAGGACATCGAAGTCAAGGTACCGGATATTGGCGACTACAAAGGTGTCCCGGTCATCGAGATCGGTGTCAAGGTAGGCGACCGCGTCGAGGCCGAGCAGTCCCTGGTGACGCTGGAGTCGGATAAAGCGACGATGGATGTGCCGAGCCCCGCTGCGGGAACGGTCAAGGCGATTCACGTCAAGGTGGGGGACGAAGTGGCCGAAGGCACGCTGATCGTCGTGCTGGCGGGTGACGCCCCCGCCGCGCCGGCGGCCAGGGCGGAATCGCCTGCGCCGGCCGCTACGGCGTCCGCGCCGGCACCGGCAGCCGCGTCGCCAGCACGAACATCGGACGACAAACCGTCCGCGTTGGCAGAGGCTCCGGCCATCCCGCCGGTGGGCTCCTCGCGCCTCAGTCATGCAAGTCCTTCGGTGCGGAAGTTTGCGCGTGAGTTGGGCGTTGACATCGGTCGCGTCAATGGCACGGGGCCGAAGGGCCGGATCACGCAGGACGATGTGCGCGGTTATGTAAAGGGTGTCATGTCCGGGGCGTCCGCCGCACCGGCCGCCGTCACTGCATCGGCCGGCGCCGGCAATTTCGACGTACTCGCCTGGCCGAAGGTCGACTTCTCGAAGTTCGGCCCGATCGATCCGAAGCCGTTGTCGCGAATCAAGAAGATTTCGGGTGCGAACCTGCACCGCAACTGGGTGCGCATTCCGCACGTGACGAACAACGAGGATGCGGACATCACCGACCTCGAAGCACTGCGTGTCGCGCTGAACAAGGAAAACGAGAAGTCGGGCGTCAAGGTCACGATGCTGGCTTTCCTGATCAAGGGGGTGGTTGCGGCCCTGAAGAAGTTCCCGACGTTCAACGCCAGCCTGGACGGCGACAACCTGGTCTACAAGCAGTACTTCCATATCGGGTTTGCAGCCGATACGCCCAATGGTCTCGTCGTGCCGGTGGTCCGGGATGCCGACAAGAAAGGGGTCCTCGAAATCGCCAAGGAAACGTCGGATTTGGCAAAGCTCGCCCGAGACGGCAAGTTGAAGGGCGACCAGATGCAAGGCGGCTGTTTCTCGATCTCGTCGCTCGGTGGAATTGGCGGGACATCGTTCACGCCGATCATCAATGCACCGGAAGTCGCGATTCTCGGTGTCAGCCGCGGCGCGATGAAGCCGGTGTGGGATGGTAAGCAATTCGTGCCACGCCTGACGTTGCCGATGTCGCTGTCCTATGACCATCGTGTGATCGATGGCGCGGAGGCCGCGCGCTTCAATGCCTATCTGGCGCAGGTGCTGGCCGATTTCCGTCGCGTGATTCTGTAAGGGGACGAATATGAGTCAGGTAGAAATCAAAGTCCCGGACATCGGCGATTTTAAGGACGTGCCCATCATCGAAGTCTCGGTGAAGGTTGGCGATTCGGTGACGTTGGAGCAGTCCTTGATCACGCTCGAATCCGACAAGGCGACGATCGACGTACCGGCTGACGCCGCAGGCGTCATCACGGCATTGCGCGTCAAGGTGGGTGATACCGTTTCACAAGGCACCGTGATCGCCGTGCTCGACGCTGCGGCCACGGGTGGTAAAGCCGGTGACGGCGGTGCGTTGGAATCGAAGACCGCAGCCTCACCACCAACGAAGGCGGCCTCTGCTCCAGCAAAGCCAGCGTCGCCGGCGTTGGTGCCGAGCGCGGGCAGTTTTAGCGGAGCGGCCGACGTGGAAGCGGATATGCTGGTGATCGGCGCGGGTCCCGGCGGCTATTCGGCCGCGTTCCGGGCTGCCGATCTCGGCATGTCGACGGTGATGATCGAGCGTTACGACACGCTTGGCGGCGTCTGCCTGAACGTGGGATGTATCCCGTCGAAGGCGCTGCTGCACGCGGCGCAATTGACAGAAGAGGTCAAGTCGCTGGCATCGCATGGCATCAGCTTCGGCGAGCCGACGATCGATCTGGATAAATTGCGTGGCTTCAAGTCGTCTGTGGTCGCCAAGTTGACAAGTGGTTTGGCGGGCATGGCGAAGGCGCGAAAGGTCAAGGTGTTGACGGGCGTGGGGCGCTTCCTCGATCCGAACCACGTAGAAGTGGCGGGCAAGGACGGCAAGCAGGTTGTCAAGTTCAAGCAGGCGATCATCGCAGCCGGTTCGCAAGCGGTGAAGTTGCCGTTCATGCCGGATGATCCACGCGTGGTGGATTCCACCGGGGCGTTGGAACTGCGCCAGATTCCGAAGCGGATGCTGGTCATCGGTGGTGGCATCATCGGCTTGGAAATGGCGACAGTCTATTCGACGCTGGGCGCGCAGATCGATATTGTCGAAATGCTCGACGGCCTGATGGCCGGCGCGGACCGCGACCTGGTCAAGGTCTGGCAGAAGCACAATGCGAAGCGTTTCGCGAACGTGATGCTGAAGACGAAGACGGTGTCGGCCGAAGCGCGCGATGACGGCATTTACGTCAAATTCGAAGGCGAAGGCGCACCGACCGAGGCGCAGGCCTATGATCTGGTGCTGGTGGCGGTGGGGCGTTCTCCAAACGGCAAGCGCATCGATGCCGACAAGGCCGGTGTGGCAGTCACTGATCGCGGCTTCATCGACGTGGACAAGCAATTGCGCACCAACGTCCCGCATATCTTCGCCATCGGCGATATTGTCGGCCAGCCGATGCTTGCGCACAAAGCCGTGCACGAAGGTCACGTGGCCGCCGAAGCGGCACATGGCGAAAAGGCCTACTTCGACGCGTTGCAGATTCCAGGCGTCGCTTACACGGACCCGGAAGTGGCATGGGCCGGCAAGACCGAGGACCAATTAAAAGCCGAGGGCGTGAAGTACGGCCGCGCGGTGTTCCCTTGGGCGGCTTCTGGACGTGCGATTGCGAACGGTCGCGATGAGGGCTTTACCAAGCTGCTGTTCGACGAGGAAACGCACCGGGTCATCGGGGGAGGCATCGTTGGCGTGAATGCAGGCGATCTCATCAGCGAAGTGTGCCTGGCCATCGAGATGGGCGCGGATGCCGCGGACATCGGCAAGACGATCCATCCACACCCGACGCTGGGTGAATCGGTCGGAATGGCCGCAGAACTGTTCGAGGGCGTCTGCACCGACTTGCCGCCAAGCAAGCCTAAGCGCTGAACTTCAGGTTGTCGTAAAAAAGCGACCCGCCGTGAACGGCCGACATTCTCCCCCAAGGCGGGCGTGAAGTCGGAATGTGTTCTCGGCGGGTCGCTTATTTGTTTCTTGCGATGGCAGTGCCAGGGCGCCGCGTGAAAGCGGCGCGTCGCGCTATCAGGCTGCTTTCGATGCCTTGGCGGTGCGATGCGTCGCGGCCGCGGCCTGTTGGCTGGTGTGCACGGCCGCCGCGGTCACGGCGTCGATGTTCGACTGGGCCAGATCGACTACCTGCTTGGCCGCCTTGCGGGCGCTTTCGTAAGCAGCATTCTGTGCGTTCAGCGCGGACTTCACAGCGGCAACCGCCGTCTCGGAGCCTGCGGGCGCGTTGCGCGAGAAGCTATCGAGAATTTGCTCGGTGCGGGCTTGCTGCGCTTCCGCTTGCGTCTCGATGGCACGTGCAAACTCGGCGTTGGTCGCCGTCAGGATCTGGTACACCTGTTGTGCGTACGACGTCGCCTTCTCGGTCAACGGCTGCACCGCCGCACCCTGAATCGCCAACCATTCACGCGGGTCCTGGACGTCCAGCGATTGCTTCGCATGCGTATGCCCGTCTTCGAGCAAGGCCTTCGCGGCCGCCGTGTTCAACTGCAGCAGCTTATCGGCGCCAGCGTAGGCTTGTGCGGCCAGACCAAACCAGACATCGACTTGGTGCTTATGAGCATTCGCCAGCTGTTCCGGAAAAATCGTCATCGTCTTGTCTCCACTTCACACCACCCATTGAAACGGGCCTCATGCTGCGCCGGGTGGCCGCCCGTCATCTGCCTGTTGCACCCGCTACGCCTCATCCAGTAGGGCTTGCGGGTATCTGGCCGACATTCGATGCGTGGTGTGTAGCCCCATTTATCGATGCCGACGGTAAAATGTCGCAGCGCAGCAATTGCAGTCTAGTAGAGTTACAGAAAAGTGCAAGAAAAAAATGAGTACTTAAAAAATAGGGTAAAACGATCGAACGGATGACTCAAACGAGCGCTGTTCAAAATGATGCGGCTTACTGGCAGGCCGTAATTGAGGGGTGTTGTGCGGCAACCAACGCGAATTCGCCGCAGGTGGTACTTTAACGAAGGGGCCTAAGTATCTAATTGCGTTAATTTACTATCGCTCGTACACTTATTGACAATCGTGAAAAGCCCTTTTCGCGGTGTCCAATCTTCCCCTTCTTTACTGCATGAAGATCCCGAATGTTTTCTTGGAAGCCCGTCACGGCATTGCGCGCCATCTCGCTGCAACCGTACGCGCTTCCTTTTCGGCGTCGTTGGCCGTTTCGTTGACGTACGCCGCGGTAGTGGGAACGGGGCTTTTTGCCACCCGCTACGCGCATGCGGCCGGTACCACGAACGCCGCCGCCTCTGTCCAGCATCCTGTCCACCATGTCGGCAATACCGGGCGTTCGCGCGGTGGTGCGAAGATCGTCAAGGCCTCCGTGCGGGCGACGTCGACGCGCGCCAAGACGGCCTTACGCGTCACGCGTCGCCGCGTGCACGGGGTGGCGTTCGCGCCTTCGCACGCCGCCACCGCGCATGCATTCCGCATGCACGACAGTCTTCAGGATGGCCCGTTCCTGCGCTCGTCGATTGCTTATGTAGTCGATGAGAGCACGTCGGCGCCGCTGTTGGACCGCAATTCCACATCGGTGGTTCCAATCGCGTCAATCAGCAAATTGATGACGGCGATGGTGGTGCTGGATGCCAAGCAGCCATTGACCGATATGCTGATGGTCACCGACGAGGACCGGGACTATGAAAAGGGGTCTGGCTCGCGTCTGTCGGTGGGTTCGCGGCTGTCCCGCGAGGACATGCTGCATATCGCATTGATGTCGTCCGAGAATCGTGCGGCGGCGGCGCTGAGTCGTTATTACCCTGGCGGCCGCCCGGCGTTTATCGAGGCGATGAACCGCAAGGCGCAATCGCTGGGAATGACGAATACGAAATTCGAAGACCCGACCGGGTTGAATTTCCACAACGTCTCCACCGCGCAGGATCTGGTCAAGATGGTGGAAGCGGCGACAAAGTATCCGATGATTCGCCAGTTCTCGACGTGGCCGTCATACGACGTGAACACCGGCCGCACCCGGTTGCATTACGCCAACACGAATGCCTTGGTGCATAACGCCACCTGGGATATCGGTTTGCAAAAAACGGGTTTCATCAATGAGGCAGGTGAATGCATCGTCATGCAGACGACGATCCACCAGCGTCCGGTCGTGATGGTATTGCTCGACTCCGTTGGCAAGTATTCGCGCGTGGCGGATGCGCAACGGGTGCGGGACTGGTTGATTCAAACCGGTGCGATCCAGCGCGTGACCAGCGCCGATACGAATCATCCGGGGACCTGAGGGAGGCGCGGCAGCGTGTTTCCCTGAAACGGCCTAAGAGCGATCGCCAACATAGCCCAGCGCATGGGAGATTCTGCCGGCGGTCTCTCCCAGTTGGGCAATCCATGATTCCTGCAGGCGATCTGCAGGTGCGGAAAGCGACAATCCGGCCACCAGTCGCGAGGTGTCGTCGAAGACACCTGCGGCGATGCAGCGCACCCCGACTTCCAGCTCTTCGTTGTCGCGTGCGCAGGCGTGCTCGCGTACCCACTGCAGCTCTCGTTCGAGTTTGCTCAGGTCGGTGATGCTGTTCGCCGTGTGCCCTGCCAGGCCGGTGCGGGTTGCATACGCTCGTACGCGCGTGATGTCGTCGTTTGCGAGAAAAAGCTTGCCCACCGAGGTCAAGTGCAACGGCGCGCGTCCGCCAATCGCCCGCACTACCTGCATGCCGGAACGCTCACTGAACGCACGTTCGACATAGACGATCTCGTCGCCTTGTCGTACGGAAAGATTGACTGTCTGACCGGTTGCTCGGTGCAGTTCGCGCATGGGACCAATTGCCGCCTCCCGCACCGAGAGACGGGCTTTCACCAAGTTGCCCAGCTCCAGCAGGCGCATGCCGAGTCGATATGCGCCTGGCTCCGCGCGATCCACCAGCCGTCCGACGAGCATGTCGTTGAGGATGCGATGTGTCGTGGACGGATGCAGGCCGGTCATCGCCGACAAATCCTTCAAACTGACCGAATCGCTTTCTGACGCCAACGCGTCAAGCAAGCGCAGCATTCGATCGATGACCTGGATCGACGTACGCGCGCCGCCATCCCCCGCCGATCCACCCTGCGCGCGTCCGACCAGTCCTGGCGCGTCATGATGCTCGGGCAGTGCGCCGGTATTGACGGCACCACCGAGTGGACGGTCGGGATCGGAAGATGCGCCAGGAAGCGGCACATTGGGGGCGGGCGGAAAACCGTTCATCGAAACTCGCATCAGGACGATAGGCATATCATATCGTGGAATGCACTGTCCGAAACGCTTACCGCAAGCCGGAAAAATAGCGACTTATCTCAAATCGCCACGATGCGGTCATTAGCCGCGTGCCGCGATGGCCGCCGCGCATTCGCGCACCAGCGACGGGCCGCGATAGATCAAGCCGGAATACAACTGCACCAACGACGCCCCCGCGTTGCATTTTTCCAAGGCATCCTGTGCACTGAAAATACCGCCGACACCGATGATCGGCACGGCACCCTGCAACCGCGCGTGCAGCGCCGCGATAATGCGGGTGGACGCTTCGCGCACCGGACGCCCGGACAGTCCTCCCGCTTCCTCGGCATGTGGCAAACCTTGGACGGCGTCACGCGACAGCGTCGTATTGCCTGCGATCACGGCATCGATGCCGTGCTGGACGAGCTTGTCCGCGATTTGCTGAATGCCTTCCTCGTCGAGGTCGGGCGCGATTTTCAGGGCCAGCGGGACGTGCTTGCCGTGCATGTCGGACAGCGCGCGACGACGTTCCGTCAGGGCGCGGAGCAGTGCGTCGAGTGCTTCGGCATCTTGGAGTTGGCGGAGGTTCTTCGTGTTGGGTGATGAAATGTTGATCGTCACATAACTGGCGAACGGATAGACCTGGTCCAGGCAGAACAGATAATCGTCGACCGCTCGTTCGATTGGCGTGGCGGCGTTCTTGCCGATATTCAATCCCAGAACGCCTTTCCAGCGCGCTGCCTGTACGTTGGCGATAAAACGGTCGACCCCGGCATTGTTGAAACCCATCCGGTTGATCAGCGCTTCGGCTTCCGGGATGCGGAACATCCGCGGCTTGGGATTGCCCGGCTGTGCTCGGGGTGTGACCGTGCCCACTTCGATGAAACCAAAACCGAGGCCCGACAAGCCGTCGATAGCCGCGCCGTCCTTGTCCAATCCGGCCGCCAGACCTACCGCATTGCTGAATGTCAGCCCCATCACCTTGACCGGGGCACGAACCGGGGCCCCTCCCAGGCAGCCGGCAATGCCGGTGCGTCCTGCCGCGCCCAATGCGGCGAGGGTCAGGTGGTGGGCCGTCTCGGCGTCCATACGGAACAGAGCTTGACGGGCAAACGGATAGAGGGAACTGAGCACGATGCGAAGGAGAGGGACGGAAACGCGCTATTCTAGGCCCACTGAACACCGCTGCGTATAAAAAAGCAAGGCGGCTCGCCGTTGCCTGTCGCTTCGATACGCCGTCTATGCTCGCGGCTAACGCGCCGTTGCATCTTGATCTGTTTGGCCGTGGATCGACGGGTATGCGTCCGTCGTCGGATCGAAGGGGCGCCATGCTCCATCGATAAACGCTTCCAGCGGGTGGAACGCAGCCTTGTATGCCATTTTCTTGCTTTCGCCGATCCAATATCCCAGATAGACGTAGGGCAGGTTCAACCGCCGCGCCTGTTCGATTTGCCAGATCACGTTGTAGGTTCCGAAACTGGTGCCAGGCATGTCGCAATCGTAAAATGTGTACACCGCCGACAGTCCATCGCCAAGAATGTCGATGATGCTCACCATGCGGAGCGGCGCGCCTTCGATACCCGGATCATGAAAAGTAACGAGGCGTGAATTCACACGGCTTTGCAACAGGAATTGATCGTACTGTTCGCGGCTGTCGCGATCCATGCCGCCGCCGGCATGTCGCAGCGATTGATAGCGCGTGTAAAGCGCGTAATGATGTTCATCGAAATGCAGCGGATCGGCTTTCGCGTGGAGGTTGCCGTGCTGTTTCCATACACGCCGCTGGGTGCGGTTCGGTGTGAAGCCATCCACCACCACGCGCACCGGGACGCAGGCCCTGCATCCTTCGCAGTATGGTCTGTAGGTGAACACGCCCGAGCGCCGGAATCCCGCTCCCACCAGCTCCGTGTAGACATCTGAATTGATCAGATGTCCTGGCGTGGCAACTTGCGAGCGCGCGGTGCGTTCCGGCAGATAACTGCAGGGATAGGGCGCCGTCGCATAAAACTGCAATGCCGACAGCGGCGACAGCGGGAATGCTTTCGGGTGGGTCACGCGAAACTCCACGATGCGCGTAGGCCTTCAGTCTAGCATCATGATTCCGCTGCTTGAAGAGGGGCAGCGTTTGTCCAGTACGCTAAAACTTGTTTATCAAAGCGCCAGTCCGGTGGCGCGGCACGGCTTGCGCGCAGCAAATGGATCATAAAGGCATCGCGGCTGATTTCGCGGGCACCCATCCGGTGCAGATGCGGCGTGTTCTGCTGGCAGTCGATCATATCGAATCCGTGCGACGCGGTGTAGGCGCATAACGCAGCCAGGGCGATCTTCGATGCGTCGCTGCGCTCCGCAAACATCGACTCGCCAAAGCACATTCGGCCCAGCGCCACGCAGTACAGGCCCCCAACGCGCACGCCGTCGTACCACGTCTCAACGCTATGAGCGAGGCCCGTGCGATGCAAGCTGCCATAGGCGGCAACGATATCGTCGGTGATCCAGGTCCCGCCTTGACCATCGCGTGGCGCGGTGGCGCAGGCGCGCATCACGGCTGGAAAGTCCTCATCGACACGAATGTCCCAACGCGGATCGCGCAATACGGCACGCAGCGTCTTGCGCAGCGATCGCGCAATATTGAGATTCGACGGCGACAGTACCATTCGTGGATTGGGGCTCCACCATAGCACCGGTTGACCGTCCGAATACCAGGGAAAGATACCTTGTCGATAGGCACTCTCCAGGCGTTCTGGCGTGAGCTCCGCGCTGGCGGCGAGCAATCCCGGTGCGTCACTTTCCGCGTCGAGCGCACGTTGTAGTGGGGGAAACGGATCGATTGCCGAAAGCCATGTGATCATTGGCCGCGATCAGTTGGCGTCGTGACGCGCATCGGGCGGCGATGCGACGCGAGGGACGTCGGCATCGCCGGAGTCGTTCTTCCGTGGCGTCATGGGCATCGGTGTGAGGATGTCCGCCGTGTGCAATGTATAACTGGCGCGACGACGATCCTCGAAGAAATAGCGCAGGGTGTTTGCGACAGTTGAAAAAGCCAGGTCGTCCCACGGAATCTCCGCCTCGGTGAAGAATGCGACTTCGAGGCTTTCCTCGCCCGCGGCAATAGTCGCGTCACGCAGCGGGGCGAGGTAAAAAAAGTGCACCTGGTCGACGTGCGGAACGTTGAGCACCGAGAACAGCGTCATCGTTTCCGGGTCGACATGCGCGCCGGCTTCCTCGACCGATTCCCGTGCCGCGCACTGCCAGGTGGTTTCGCCGAGTTCCATGAATCCGGCTGGTAGCGTCCAAAATCCGTGGCGCGGTTCGATTGCGCGCCGGCATAAAAGGATCTTGTCCTCCCAAATGGGTACCGTGCCGCACACGTTGCGCGGATTTTCGTAATGAATGGTGCCGCAAGCTGAACAGACGTCGCGTTCTCGCGTATCGCCCGGGGGGATACAACGAGAAACGGGCGAGTGTCCGCAATTCGAGCAGTAGTTCATCAGCAAAGCGTAGGGACGAAGATGGAAGAAAGAGACCTTGTGCGCTGCGCAGGCTCGATCACACGACTAACTGGCCAGGGGCGGAATGCTTGCGCCCACGTCGACGAACTATACCACCGTCGCCATTCGAACCGACCGCCTGGGTGACGATGACAGGTGCCAGGCAGGAACGCTACATGCCGAACCCATTTGCATCGCAGGAAGCGGATACCCGCAGCGGGCGTAGTAATTTCTTCGGCGAAAACGTGTCCCACTGTTGGGCGAATCAAAACAAAAACGCCGCGATACAAAAGTATCGCGGCGTTTTTGGCGTATTTGGTTGCGGGGGCAGGATTTGAACCTGCGACCTTCGGGTTATGAGCCCGACGAGCTGCCAGACTGCTCCACCCCGCGTCTGAGAAAAGGACTATAGCGCGTTTTGCGGAGTCACGCAAGGTTTTTCGCGATTTCCTTACGTGACGCTATCATGTTCGCACTAGGGATGCCGAATCGATCAATGGCAACGTATCACCAGGGCGCGATTGCGGATGTTGGCCGAGAACAGGCCGTTGACGGATCCCCCGGTTGCCGTGTCATCGCCTTCCTTCGACACCACGTCATAGCCGCTCGCGCCACATGCCTTGCCTGCTGATTCATAGCACTGCGCCCAGCTCTGTCGGGCATCGCTTCCACTGCAATTGATGGTGAAGCCATCGGTGCCGTCGGGTAGGTGAATCAGCTGCGTGGTACGTGATGACTCGCAGGCCCCCAATAGGACGGGTAGCACAAGCGCGGCCACGCGCGCGATCCCAAAAACACGGGCAGTAAGTGATGCGGATGAAGTAGGTGCGTGTGCCATGCTTTATCAACTCTTTTCAAGTGCGTTCGATTGATTCTATCGCGCACGCGACGAGGACGTCCGATGGTGGCCTACATCGCGAAATCCTGAAAGGCGTGGCATGCACCCAAGGCTTGATACGATGAAGGATGACAATGAATCAATAGATAGAACGGAGGATGCAATGGCAGCAAGGATTACAGGCCCCTATCGCGGATTCTATATCAATGCCACGGCAACCTTGAGCGGGCATCCGCATCCGACCTATGTCGGCAGTATCAGTCTTACCGAGCATGGCGTCGATGAGCCGCGCAAGCTGGAGCGTTTGCTGCCGTTAGGTGCCGCGTCGGCGTTCGCTGACGAAGAGGTCGCGTTGGGGCATCTGGAGGAGGTGGCGCGCGGCGTTATCGATGCCCTGTTTCAGGATACCGGCGCTGCACCGTCAACTAAAATGTAGCAATGCTTCCGTGCGCTGATGCGCGTGCGTGCATCGGCGCCTCGCGCGATAGATGCGCGAGACAGATCGCTCTGTAAAGATTGCTTACGATTGCAGAAAATCGTTCCCATTACGCTCAAGCAATCGAGAAAAATCAACAAATCTGGTGGAAAACCCGTGTTTGCAGGAAAGTGCGGGACTGGTATGGACTTTGCTTTGGAAGAGGCAACCATACATTTATACGGGGTGTTACATGTTCGACTTTGAGCCGGGGTACTGGCTGATCGTACTGGCGATTGCCATCTGTTTCCTGACCGCGGTCGTGGTACTCGCGTCGTCGATGATTCTGGAAGAAGATGAAAATAACCCAGGTCATTCCGGACGGATCGCGGCGTCGCCGCGTGATGATTCCGGCGCTGCCGCAAGCTGAATACTTTACCTCTTTCCGCCGTCACTTCACCAGGGCAGAGGCGTTCTAGTCCGTTTTAGCGGTATTGCAGGTCCAGGAAGTCTAAGACACTCATGCGTTTCCATCGTCTCGATCAGTAAATCCCGCGCTGCTGATAAATGCGCGGATCATGATCAACGTTCCCCACCCCCAAAACCCATTGCACACGGCGCCAAACGCGACGCGAGGCAGGATGTTGCCACTAGGCCAGACACCTTGCACGGGCCCGAGGACGAAAATCGAGAGTGCGGTCGGAACGATCGCTCCGAAAACAAATGCGGGAATCCAGGGGGCTGGCCGGTATGGTTCGATCCGGAAGACCCAGGCCATAACGACGGCATAGACGCCGGCAGCGATGGCTGACACCAAAAAATTAGGGACGCCGAAAGCGGGAGCGGGTGTCAGGTCGAAAGGCATCTGGGCGCTTAGCCCTGCGGCATGCAGCATGCCGATCATTGCTTGTTGAAAAAACAGAACGGACAGAAAGCCGGAGAGGTACGGTAGGATCAGACGTTGCATAAGCAGGATTCGACGCAGTCCGATACGGGACGGTCAGGCATTATATCGACAGTCCTCACGTAGCAGGCGCCACATATTCCCGGGGTACGATTCGCACCACGGTAATACGTGGTCCTGTCATCTTGTCGATGAGCACATCGAAGTCATCGAATGGGATGCGCTGCCCCTGGGTTGGCAATTCCTTCAGCTTGTACATCACCAGACCGCCGACCGACTCGACTTCATCCACGCCCAATTCGATACCGAGGGCGCGTTCCAGTGTGAAGAGCGGCAGGCTGCCCTTGCCGAGCAGACTTCCGTCGGAGAGGTGGGTCCACTCATCGCCATGTGCGCCGAATTCATCGCGGATCTCGCCGACGATCGCCGCCAGCAGATTGTCCAGCGTGATGAAGCCGACCGGCTTGACGGGTTGCAGCGGATCGGCGTGTCCGACGATGGCAAAGTGTGGTGCCCCGGCGCGTAGACGTCGGAACAGTTCGATTGCGGGCAGGTTCGGCGGGACGCGCTGCACCGGCCGAACAAATCGTTCAAGACTGTCCAATGATCGAACCGGCGTATCGTCGAGGTCCGATAGAAACAGATCCTTTGCGTGGATGATGCCGAGGACCGTTTCACCGTCCGCGTCGAAATACGGGTATCGGGTGAAGCGTGACTGACGCGCGATGTCCAGATTTTCGGCGACCGTATTCGCCTTCGACATCGACACGACTTCACCGATCGGTCGCATCAGATCGGACACGTCCAACTCACCGAAGTCCATCGAATGCGCGAGGATGTTTTGTTCGCGCGCGGTCATGTTGCCGGCGGTACGACTAGAGCGCAGGATCAGTTTCAACTCTGACGGGGAATAGCTAGCGTCCAGGTGGCCGGTGTTGACCTGGCCTACCAGCTTCAATGTCGCGGACGCGCTTGCGTTGAGCATTTTGATTGCCGGAAGGGCCATCCAATAGAAACCGTATAACGGCCACGCCGTCCAGGCCCCTACCTTTTCCGGTAGTCTCAACGCCAACGATTTAGGTGCCAGTTCGCCGACGACAATATGGAGAAACGAGATGGCAACAAAAGCGATCGTGAAAGAGACGGCCTTGATCATTGCGGGTTTGTCCACACCGATCCAACCCAGAATCGGTTCGATCACGTGGGCGAAGGCGGGTTCGCCGATCCAGCCCAGGCCGAGCGACGCCAGCGTGATGCCCAACTGGCATGCCGACAGGTAGGTATCGAGCTCTCCATGTACCTGTTTCAGGATGCGGCCACGCCATCCCAGCGTCTCCGCCAACTCGGCGACGCGCGTGCTGCGTAATTTAACGAGACCGAACTCCGCGGCAACGAAGAAACCGTTCAACAATACCAGTGCAAACGCGGCGACGATCAGTAGGAAATTGTGCATAGAGTGGCGCCCATCACGACAAGCGCGATGGACCAAGCCTGGGGAGCGTCAGTATAAAGGAACGAAAACGTGCGAGCATGTCGAACGAGCCCGGCTCGGGCAGGGGGGGCAGGTCGTTTTTTACTCATCCGTCGTGTCGGCAGGCCGACGATGCTGATCCTGGTGCGCGCCCCCGTTGGTCTGCGGGGCACCCGATAGCATGTCGCGGGTACGTGGTGCGGGGTCATGCACCATTCGCGACTCGGTAGGCGACACCGGTGGTTCCCGTACCATGCCTCTACTCGATTTGTTCGGTGGAGGATGTGCGATGCCGTTTGGCCCGATGCGTCCGGTCTGCTTCGCGCTACTGGCCGGTGGTGCGGGGCGCGTCGTCGCATCGATCGGATGGCCGTTTGGCCGCGCGCCGGCCTCGGGCGATATCAAAACGTACGTCGAGCAAAGCGCGCACATCGCAACGGACCAGAATCGACGTAAATGGGACAGAAAGGGCATGTCACTTAGGCGCGGCGGTTCGAGAGGATGCAGAAAGCAATTGCCTTGCATTCAGATTACACGGGATTGGTTGCTCGCGGAAGCACGACGGGCAGATTCGTTCGGCTTCCGGCGATGGCTGGTCCGTCATCGACGGCGGGTAGGGCGCAAGCGCCACGTCGTTGTAGCCCCCGTGCCTCGTTACAGCTGAGCGGTTTGTACTTGCCCCGATTGGAGAGCGGCATCTATCAGTTTCTGTTCGCTCGCTTTGCGTATCGCATTGTCCAGCAGCGTTTCCGGTGATTCGAGGCGCGCCTTCAGCGCTGAAATCGCCCCGTCGGCCTCCAGGATGACAAGGGTTTCGGCCGACGCTGCGGCACTGATGATGACCCGTGTATTCTCCGTGCCTTCACCTAGTGTCGCGCAGCACTCCTGATTGCGACCCTCTACTGTATGGGTAAAGTTCTTGATCATCGTAATCCTCTCTCTTTAAGGGCTCTTTTCATGCTGCCGGGTATGCTGTCCATCTCGACGCGCGCGGGGCGATCGTCGGCCGATGACCTTAGCGGCACGCACGTTTGCCATTTACTCTAGCGGTTCATCAGTCGGATCCTCGCGTAGAGGGATGTCCGACGGTGCGTCTGTTGGTATTCCCGGCACGTCATCCGGCTGCGGAGCGGTAAAGGGCGTGCGTCCGGGCTGAGCTGGCGTGGGGTCAGGGCGATGCCAAGGACGGGAGATGAACATGATGTGCGATCGCATGGTATTCATTTCAAAAGGAAATCGAAAGAAAACCATGCAAAATTCACGCCTGCTTCAAATGCGAGCCGGGATAGTGCGTTACGCCGAAGTGTCGTGAGGCTCAATGGGGGCGGGGCACAAATGAAATGGGGCGCTGTGTGATAACACAGCGCCCCATTTGGAATCTGGTTGCGGGGGCAGGATTTGAACCTGCGACCTTCGGGTTATGAGCCCGACGAGCTGCCAGACTGCTCCACCCCGCGTCAGAAGAATTACTATAGCAAGAATGATGGGGCAAGGCAAGAATTATTGTGCAATCGCACAAAAGACAAGGCCCCGGAACCGCTGAGCGGGTGTCGGGGCCGGTTTGGCGCGCGGCATCATGCGTGTGGTGCCGCGCGAAACGTCATGGATTGTTGTTCATGCGCGCTAGGCGCGAATTACCGCGTGCCGGTGGTCCCGGATGTACCCGTGGTGCCGGTGGTGCCAGTCGTTCCTGCCGTACCGGTACCACCGCCGCCTAGCGCACCGGCCGCCGCCGCGCGACCTGGATTGGCCGAAGCGGTAGCGCCGGCGAACCCGCCTGCGCCTACGCCTGCATTGAAGCCACCTTGGCCGCCCGATGGACCGCGAGCGGCCACGATGGCACCAGCGCCACCGCTAAAGCCGCCGCTTTGCGGGGCGACCGTTTGCGCGGATACAGCGAGCGGGGCCAGCAGCAAGGCGGACACGCTGGCTACCTGTAACATACGAGAGCGCATATTGCCTCCTTGATCAGTGGTTTACCCACTTGCACCTTATAAGAGAATGATTACCTTGTCAAATGTAATAGTGTAAGGAAATTATTGCTGTTTGCATTTTATTCAGGTCAAAAATACAGCGCTGTACAATGCGCTCGCACCGGGAAGTCCGTGCAATGACGAAATGCCGATGATCAACCTATCGCCGTGTGGCGTTTAACCAAATCCTATCGGAATGGCGTTTGCTGGAACATAGCGACAATTAAAGTGACGAGCAGGGGGGGCTATAGCGGATTGACGTATCCGTCATTTCGTCACTATAGGCTCGCTGGCGGAGGACGGTGTTGTTGCATTGCGGCAACTTGCCGAAACCACCATGACTGTTTCGTCTGGACCGAGTTTGCGCATGGCTTCGGAGTAAAGGGTGTCAACGAGATCCTGCGCAGCCAGTTTCACAGGTGGCTCGCTGATCCGTTGATCAAGTTTCGCTTTTGCCATCCATGACGCACCGCCAGCATCGCGCCAGGCAGCGACTGCGCGTGCGATCTCCCCCATCTCGGTACATGAATCCAGTGCCTGTGTTGTAATCGATTCAAGTCGGGGGGGCGCGGGCGTTACTTCCGGCGAGATGGTCGGTCCAGCGAATGCATAAGGCGTATTCATCGTGCTAATGATCAGCGCCACGCTGGTGTACAAGGAGCCTCGCCTATCAATGCAATTGAAAATACGCGCCGCGTAATGCGTTGCTGCATCGCTCTTCAAAAAGAGAGCGAGCACATTGTAAGCACGTTGCATGCGAAACTCATCGTTATTAAATAGAATATGGAATATCCACGGCGATGTTATTGTACGGTTGGTTGCAAATATAAGAAAAATTTGCATTGTAGGTTGAAATGACAACGGATGACGTTGGTAATGCAGAGGGTTGCGCCGTACAAGCATCGCCCACTCTAACTTTCCTGGTAGTTGTTAAAGTGCTAGCGTAGCTGCCGTCGCCCCCGTCGCCCCCGTCGCCCCCGTCGGCAACTAACGACGACTTCTGGGCCGCGCGGTCCGGGCAGTACCATTGGGGATATGACAATTAATGCAACGATTGTCGCGTGTGGAACACCCTGTGATCCGGCACACGAGGAATGGGGGCCGCGATAACCTATACTGCCGTCTCGGCGAAGAGACGTCGCGACAACGCGCTTCACCTTTCCGTGTTTTTAATGCAGCCTGTAGCCTCAGTTTTTTCGTCGTGCGCGACCGGCGCGCTTACTTTCTTGATCTGATGGACATTTCTTCAAACGCCAGCCCGCGCCGTTTCTGCGTGGCACCGATGATCGATTGGACCGATCGCCATTGTCGAGCGTTCCATCGGATGTTCACGCGCAAGGCGTGGTTGTATACGGAGATGATCACCACCGGAGCGTTGTTGCATGGAGACGTTCGTCGACATCTTGATTTCGGCGAGACGGAGCATCCAGTAGCGTTGCAATTGGGCGGTAGTGAGCCAGACGATTTGGCGCGCGCGGCGAAACTCGGAGCGCAGTGGGGCTATGACGAGATCAACCTGAATTGCGGATGTCCCTCAGAGCGTGTTCAGCGTGGTGCGTTTGGTGCATGTTTGATGCGCGAGCCGGTGACCGTGGTGGATTGCGTTAAAGCCATGCGTGATGCGGTAACGTTGCCGGTGACGGTCAAGCATCGTATCGGTATCGATTATGAGGCATCTTATGACTTTGTCCGGGACTTCGTCGGTACGATCGCAGACGCGGGGTGCGAAACGTTCATCGTCCATGCGCGCAATGCCGTACTCAAAGGCTTGAGTCCGAAGCAGAATCGCGAGATTCCTCCTCTGCGATATGACGTCGTTCGGCAACTGAAACGAGACTTTCCGCATCTCGAAATTATTTTGAATGGCGGTGTGCAGACACTGGACCAGGTGAAGGAACTCTTGAAAGATGTCGACGGGGTGATGGTCGGTCGAGAGGCATATCAAAATCCAGGCATGTTACGCGGTGTGGATCGCCGCATCTACGGCGTTGATACTATCGACGTGGACGATGCCACCGTTGAAGCAGCACTGCACCAGTATATTGAATCAGCGCATCGTACTGGTACGCCGTTGAACGCCATGGTTCGACATATTCTTGGTTGGCATCGCGGTGCGCCCGGCGCGCGAGCGTGGCGTCGCGTGTTGTCCGATAGTCCGCGCCTTGCCCAAGGAGACTTCACCATTTTCGATGAAGCAAACGCCCATTTGCGTAGCACGTCGTTCGCGGTTCGATAGCGCATTGCGCTTGAGCGGAAACGAAAACGATCGTTGAGAGACTTGAGAAAATACATGAAGTTTCTCTTGCCAAGCTGGCGAATGCTTCCTATAATTGCGGTCTTTCAGTGCTGCGCCAAGCGGCGCTGAAACGAACAAAGCGGCTATTTTGCGCTGTTGAGATCGTGGTGGCTGTAGCTCAGTTGGTAGAGTCCTGGATTGTGATTCCAGTTGCCGTGGGTTCGAGTCCCATCAGCCACCCCAAAGAATTCAAGGACTTAAACGATTCGTCGCTTAGGTCCTTTTCTTTTTTATTCCACACATCAAAAGGTGGGTGTAGATCGCCGATCGGAGGTCACGCCAGCGCCACGCATATCGTCACCTCGTTGACACCTGCTTTTCCTGCGATATCGGCAATTGAATGGTGCCGTCACGTGTTTCCGCAATGTCCCGAGGAAAAGCACCGCTGCCGATGGTAGTCAAGAATTGCGTGCTCGTGATCTCGCGGACCGAACGTGCCAGGCACGCCTATTCCGAATACCTGCCTGCTGCATCAAGGTATTGTTGCTTATTTTCAATGTGACACCTTTTGTCTGCCTGCGACCTCGTGGATCTTTTTGATGTGATGCTTCGTTGCAGCCTCGCTATCATGTAAACAACATCCAGTAAGACGGCGCGAGCATCCGTTACCGAGAAAAAAGCAGTCCGATCGTCTGGTTGAACGAGGTGACGTCATCCTCTTGGCCTACGGATTCGAGCATTTGCTTCCCTACGCCGCTGACTGCTTCGAAAAGCTGCTCGCGATATGTGTCTGGCTCCTCATGCATATTGATGTGGCCGTTAAGCAGAATTTGCAGTATGAGCGCCTGCGCAGTCTGATTCAGGCGTAATTCTTTAATGTCGTTGTCCATGCGTGTCTCTTTTGGATCGGTATTGAAGCCCGGATTTTCGCACGAAGCGTGATGAGTGAGCGACTTGGAGATATGCTGCGCGCTGTATCCAGATGTATATTTGGAGACAGCGTCAAACGACCGTTTGTATTTGTAGCGCCGTGGCCACGCAATCGCCAATATCGACCTATTGCAAGCGAGTTCATAAATTATATGTTTGGTACAAACATATAATAAATATTCATTCAGCGACGGGTGATCGCGTCGCCGCTAGCTCCGATGATCTCTCGTAATCTCACGTTGGATGATGCGGCAGGGATGTTGTATATCAAGGGCTTGGATTTTCCCATTTTTATTAGTCGGACCTGAACAATTCGTTTCCTGACGGAATTCGACTGGCGATGCTCAAGCCGATAGTGTTGTGACGTGCTCCGGCCCCCACCCCATCGCCAACAGCAAGGCGCAAAAAAACCGCAGCT
>Ga0308167_1000388_pt1 | contig 82892 bp, 85 predicted proteins | sample PhyCR1_2_FD_202138 | JGI IMG/M metagenome (GOLD analysis project Ga0308167, IMG submission 202138) | Phyllosphere microbial communities from UC Gill Tract Community Farm, Albany, California, United States - DLSLRC.R1 | ecosystem: Host-associated > Plants > Phyllosphere > Unclassified | place... | reverse complement strand
CCGGTAAGACGGCATCTTCAGGGCGTGCCAGTCAGGGCCGTCCCCTAAAGAGCTGCTCAGCCCGACCGGCGCATACTGTCGCAGCCGCTCGGCGATCGCCGGCTGTTTAGCAAGGGGCTTTGAGTGATCGGCAATCAGGGCTTCGGGCGTCAGTTCGCAGCGGTACACCAGCGGCGCGCCGGGGTTTCTGTTTTTAAATAAGGCATGACTGCGCGCCCCGTTAAAATTGTCGGTGAACCAGCAGGCATCGATATCGCCCGACTCACCCGTTCCCTTGAATGCCGCATCAAACTGTGCGAACCGCTGACGTGTCCCGTGAAAAAGCTCCACCTTTATTACCCTCTGCTGTGGTCTCATATTTGTTGTAGCTGAGCGATGGCTCTTTACTGTCCAATGCGCCGAAAGTGAACGCCACCGTTTACTGCACGCGTCTGCGTATCTGACCAGGCTTTACCCAGCTAACGCATTGTGTACTTCAAGGGCATATTCGAAATCGGCAACAAGCAAGAAGTTATCCGTTCTGTAAACCTGGTCCTGCTGAATTCTTAGGTACCTTTCGTTCAATAAACGCCAGGCAGTCTGTCGCAGTTTCCTGGGTACGGATTCATCTTTTACCGTCCGCATAAGCACCGTGCAGGTTGTCAGAAATGCAGCGTCCTTTCGGTGCCGGTAGTAAGCACCCGCAGAACAATCTGCAATGATTTTGACAGATTCAGGATGATGGCAGAGAGCGTTAACCGTCGTCTGATCGGGCATCTGCGCCTTGAGTTCGGCCTGAATTTTTGACTGATGGTACATGAGCTTTAAATAGGCAAACATGGATCCTCACTTACGCACCGAGAACTGTTCCTGCAGAGAATGAAGGCCGGATGCGCTCTTAACGCGGTGAAGAGAGCAAGCTGAACCCAAATCACTAAATCACTGTAGAACTTCCCCGGAGGCCGCCGCGTGCCCAGACGTCTTCACCAGGGAAAACCAAAAATGAAGAGTCCCAACCGATGGGACTTAATCGCGCACACTGGCTGGCCATCCTACGAGAAGAAATTGACGTTATTGAAGACCCAAACCACAGCGCCGCCAAACATCACCGCGGCCAAAATGATATATAAGTACTTAGGAAGCATAGGATTATTCATTTGTTGTTCCTTTCAGACAACGACAGAGGAAGCATTAGGAGTCATAGACAACTTTACCCGCAGCGGCGCGGTGCGCATAGCGTTTCTTCCCGGGAGTGCGCACCGACGTTTTCCGACACAATAGATAAACTTCACTCCGGCTCAGCCAATGCGCTGCAGCCCGACCGTGCTCACCGGCACCGTAAACCTGACCTCCCGCTGGTAGCCGACGTCGAGGGCAAACACCCGGGTGTAAACCTCCGTGCTCGAGGCCTCGGTGTGGCCCATGTACGCCTGGACCACTTTCATCGGCACGTGTGACTGGATCAGGTGCATCGCAAAGCTGTGCCGGAAAGTTTTCGGGGTAATGGTCTCTAACGAAAAAGTGACACCGTCACTTTCAGCACGGCGAACCGCGGCGCGGATCCAGTTGCGCGGCGTCTCGTCGCTCTTCACGTTCCAGAGGGGCTCGTTCTTCTTCGGCCTGAACGTCTGAAAATACTCCCGCAGCCGCTGCACGTACGCCTCATCGAACAGCGGCACGATGCGGTTGAGCTGCTCGCCGGCCTCCGGGCGCCCGCGTCCGCGGGTGCGCTGCTTGAGGGTTTTGATCACCACGAACGGCCGCGAGCCGTTGTCGAGGTTAAAGTGTGCCGGCGTGAGTGCCAGGCATTCGTTAAGGCGGGCGCCGGTATTCCACAGCGTTTCCCCGAAGAGGCGCTGGGTCAGATCCCGCAGGTAGGGCAAAAGCTGGCTCACCTCCGGGGCGAGCAGGTAGTGAGGCATACCGACGCCGGCGGTCATGGCCATCTGGCGAAGGGCCAGGGCGTCGTCGTAGTTAAAGTAGCCGCTGGTGACGCTACGTGAATTCTGAAAACTTTCGTGAGGGATTAGGCTCAATTTTTTAATCTCCGCAATCTGCGTCGCAGAGCCGGCTTCCGGCGGCGATTATCCTGTGATTAAACACAGTGTGCCGAAAATCTTCACCGCGATCGAGCGGAATAAATACCAAAATGGTGATCGGTCGTTTTGGGGAGTTTTCGGCTATACGGGAAAAAGCCCAACGTGCGGGGAAGGGGATAGGGCGGTCGGGAACGCCCCCGTTACCGCCGCCTTACCGCATCAGACGGTATGCAAGCCCCTGATACAAAACGGATTATACCAGAGGTGGACAATCCCTGGTCGAGTTTAAGAGCAATCTTTACCAGCGCGTCCGACTACGTGGTAAGTTTATGATTATAAAGGGGAAACTGACGCCTCGGGGTGCTTGATGCGAAAATTGGGCACTATGAGGGGAAACCCCAATCTGTGAAAAACGAAGACGTCCGGGCGAAGGCAGAGCGAAATGCGCTGCCCCAGCGGCGGGGACCGGGTAAGGCACATAAGAGGGGGTCGGAAGCAAAAACCTGAAAATTGCACGTGCTAAGCCGCTATCCGGAATGAGATAATGATGTTCTTGAAGCAAACGACAACCTGAACAGCCAGTATTCCGCCAGACTAACCTGTCGCGGGAATAAGTACCGTATTTGTTTATACCTGAACAAGTATGCGGGGAAGTAGTGCCTTGATAAAAGTTTTGTTGAGAGAAGTACTTTATTAAAGACCACAAGGTAGTTCTAAATATAAATAGAAAAGGAACATCTAATACTTTATAGATACTAAAAATTAATTAGTTTGTTTTTTTAAAAATTCAATAGATTGAGTGTAAAGAACTGTAAATAAATGGCAATATCCGAAAAAATCATGCCATAATAAAATTATTAAGAAAGTGCATGCTGCCTACGGGCAAATAGCACCAACTTGTTGAGTTGATAATACTTAGGTTGAATAATAAATGTGAAAAAATAAATGAAGGATAGCCTGAGCATTATGACTTAGTCCTCCATGAATCTATACCACTCCATTATTATCAACCTCCTGACCGGGAGGTTTTTTATTTCCAGTCAGCAAGTCATCCTCAACGTCTTATACACTGCCATTAAACCCTGCCTGCGCGATTAACTCTCGCTCAGGAGCCGGGACTCCCCTTGCCAAAATCTGGCAAACGGGAAATGGCGTCAACATTAACGAATATGGAATCAGCGGGGTGAAGTATGAGCGGATAAATAAAAGTGGTACGAGAAACATTACGTCAAAGGACATTCAGTCCTGAGACAAAAACAAACTATTTAAAAGGTATGAGAAATGACTATTTCAAATACAGAAGTAAATAAAATCACACAACTCAAAAAGGCAGGTTCAAATGGATACAAAGTCAGGCTTAGTGAAAAATAGTGTTTTTGGAGTATTTCTTGAAGCATATAAACACGGCAAAGAAATCCGCGAAGCATACAACGAAAAGAAATGGTACAGGTTTACTGCCTTACTCATTTTCACATTGGTAATGGTGTCAGTCATAGTTTTAGCAAAACCATTACTTGCGGCATATTTATTGAAGGGGTTTATCGGTATGGGATGGTTACCGCTTCCCGTTTGCAAAGGGGCGGCGAGTTGCGTAACGAATGGCATCATTACGCAACTCAGGAATATCGTAAAGCGCTGGATACGTAAAATCGATAGGTAAGTAAGCAAATGGTTATTAGTGCTTGTTTCTGGTTGCACCCAGGAACAAGTACACATAGTAACCATTCTACTTAGAGATTTCAAGTCCTGTATAAGTATCATCGATAAGTTTACATAACTTGTTGTTTGAAACTTAAGGTACTTTTCAACACTATTCATGTCTAACATGAATAGTGTTTCTTCGCGCCTGGGTGTATTATTCATGTGACACATGAATAAGGAATGAGCCGTGCGTATATCCGAACTCCAGAGAAAGGTGCTCCTGGTCCTCAGTGCGCTTGAAGCACGCGGCCACGACGCGCCCCTGCCCGCCATGCAGCTGCTAAGCCTGCTCAACGCCGCCGCCAGTAAAGATGTCTATGCCACCAATCTGCGCGCCTCACTGCACACGCTGCACCGCTACGGTCTGGTCCAGAAATACCGCAATCCGTCCCTGAACCTGGCGTTCACCCTGACGGACGCCGGCCGCCGGAAAGCCGATGCGATCCGCTATGACCTGGTCCTGTAATATGACTGTTATCCCATAAAAGGATATTTAAATGAAAATTGATTTTTTTGCCTGTTCATTCTTTCATGTTCTGCACGGTTTTAAACGAGAACTACATAATATAAAAAACTTCCATTCTCACAGTGAGATCTACTGGGAGAATGTTGGAGATGAAATTCAAAATTCAATGAATGGTGAGCTGAATGATGCGGACAAAGAGCATCACGAAAGTATTGTAGATGCTTACGTTGAAGAGTTGATTTACGCACAAAGTGTTTCGCCAAATTTCCATCGGGAAACAATACTGGTATCCCTATACAATCAGGTTGAGTTCACATTGTTACGCTATTGTTCGCTGGTCAATCAGGAGGTCATGCAACAACATGACAACTTCGATAAGTTGTCAAACCGGTCTGTTTTGAAAAACATTGCAGATTATCTTGATTTCACCTGCCGTTTTAATTCAGATTCATACCATGAAGAATGGCAGTATCTAAGATGCATAAAGTTTATCAGGAATTGTCTGGTTCACTCAAACGGCATAATACTTAAGAATGTTGATGAGATTCAGACCTTCTGTAACGAAAATAATCATTTCAACATAATAAATAAATCCATTCATCTCGAGAATGGTGCCATTAATGACTTAATTAGTGTGCTTCTTAGATTATTTGAAAAACTGGACACTGAGAAAGATTTATTTATAGGGCGCTATGTAGCGAAATACGGAGTTCCAGAAATATTGCTCCCCAATAGTACCATTGCGGGAAAAAATTTCTCAGAGGGAGCACATATTAGCGTAAAGAACCCACCTTCGTTATAAACAGTAGTTCGCAATTGTGACATCATACGCTGCAGGCCATCAATTGGTATATTGATAGGCTGGTTACATGGGCAAGGCAATGAAAATGAAAAATCGTTGCTTCTGTTCCGTTTCTACACGGCGAGCCGGATTTCGTTAGTTCTGTTGACGGAGCATCTGATAGATATCCAAGCTCCACAACTGTTAATAATGGTTAAGTTGTAAGCAAGCTGAAGATATACTGATGTAAATTATAAAAACTGGTAATAAAAATGATGAAAACTCCACGGCTGTCTGAGTTACTGTCTCTTGCTGCCTGCCGTACTCCTGATGAAACAAACGTAACGTATGCTTATGAAGCCCTGACTCCGTCAGTACTGGATAAGGAAGAGGCGAAGTATTACATAGAGGCACTAAATTTTGCTTTTCATCGTAATGACATCAGAAATATAGCAGTCACGGGACCTTATGGTGCGGGTAAGAGTTCGATTCTCCTTACCTGGTCAAAAAGCCGTAAAGAGGACCTGAAAATAATGACGGTTTCTCTCGCAGATTTTGAAATGGTACGGGCAGTCGATGGAGCTGATGCAATAAAGGATGAGAAAAACATAGCATCAGAGAGAAAAGCCAGGCTGGAAGAAAAATCTATTGAATACAGTATACTTCAGCAGTTGCTGTACAAAGCGAGGAAAAGTGAGCTACCGTACTCGCGGATAGAACGCATTGCGGACGTTACGCCTTCTCAGGTGCGGTACATGGCTCGCGATCTCATGGCGACGCTCGTCAGTAGCGTTGCAGGGCTGGTGTTCCTTTTTCCAAACTACTTCAGAAAAGCATTTTCACTTTCAACGAGGTTCAGTGAATTCCTACTGGCTTTGCCAGCTGTTATAAGGCTAGGTTTAGCCGGCGGCGCTCTGTTGATTTCATTCTGTATGATCCTCAGTAAATTGCACAGGATAGGCATATTCGATCGTCGTGTAAGCATCGATAAAATTGACCTGCTCAAGGGGGCAACCGTCTCCACGCGACCATCCGATCCTTCGTTACTTAACGTTTATATTGACGAAATTGTCTATTTTTTTGAGAAAAAGAAATACAACGCGGTCATTTTTGAAGATTTAGACAGACATAATGACGGCGCAATATTCATCAAGCTTCGAGAAATAAACCAGATCATCAACAACTGCCTCCCTGCGGAAAGCCCTGTGCGTTTCATTTATGCTGTCAGGGACGACCTCTTCCGCACACCGGAGGCTCGTACTAAATTTTTCGACTTTGTCATGCCGGTGATACCGGTGATGGACAGTGAAAATGCCGTTGAACACTTTATGGAAAAATTCAGTAAAGATGAACTGGAAATAAAGGGTTTCAGTGAGTGTATATCACGTCTTTCTCTCTTCATACCCGATATGCGCGTCATGAGAAATATCACTAATGAATTCCAACTTTACAGAAATGTCGTGGGAGACGGTGACAGTCTAATCCGTCTTTTATCACTGATAGCCTATAAAAACATCTGTTCTGAGGACTATCATTTGATCGATAAAAAAGAAGGGGTGTTATATTCTTTTATTACGGCGTATACGTCAGGAGAGCTAAGAAACAATGTTGAAGCTGAAAGAACTAACTCTATTAAGCATTTAAAAGATAAACTGAATAAAATAAAAGAAGAAACTGAAAAGGATGAAAACTCTATCCGTGCTGATATTCTTTCGCCTTATGTAACATTCCATCAGAAAGAGAAGTTAGCTTTCAAGTTCAGGAACAATGGTGCATTCATCACTCTGGGTGACGCTATTACTAATGAGAGTGTTTTCACTAACCTTCTTACATCTGGCCCAGTCAGCGTCCAACATAAAAATTATGCTAATGATATTATTATATTGAATGTAAATGATCTCCAGGTAATGCAGGAAAACTACGCTGAAAGAAAGGAATCCCTGCGGTTAAAAGCTGAAGATCATATCCACATTCTTGAGAATGAAATAGATAATTTAAAAAAGGGGCTAAGGCAGGTACAGGGACAAGGGCTGAAATATTTCGTTGAAAAACTAGGACACAAAGGGTTTTCTGATTGGGTCAAAGAAAAAGGATATCAGGCGGTTCAGTTCAAGGAATCGCACAAGAACGACGCTGAACAGTTAGATTTCATCTATTTCCTTTTGCTTCATGGCTATGTTGCATCAGACTATATGTCTTACCGTTCGGTCTTTAAACCGGGCAGTCTGAGCACTGTAGATAGGGCCTTTGTGCGGGCTGTCAGCACCGGCCGGAGGTCTGAAGAGACACTATGTATGCCTCTGGAAAGGGTCGGAAATGTGATCGACAAACTAGCCAATTTGGGTCTAATGATGGAGAACCGTGCCTGGCATCCTGATATACTACTTTATCTGCTGCAACATGAAAAAAGACAACTTAAATCAATCATGCAACTCGAGGCCGATGGCGCTCAGGAGCAGAGTCTAACACTATTAACTGAGCAGATATTTAAAAACTGGGTTGTAGGGGATAGTATCCAGTACGTGCATCTTATGACGTCAGATCCTGAGAAGTGTGACCAATTCTTACGTCGTCTTCGAAATATGAGTGATAAAGTTGCCGCACTTCAGTTATTTATTTTGCTGATGTGCGCTGCTGAACTTCAGTGGAATTCTTACACAACCGAAATGCGGCACCGTGCGGCAGCGATTCTGCTTCAACACGCCGATTTCCCAGAACATGTTCCTGACGGTTTTGCACAGCAGTTTGTTGACAACCTTAAAAAAACCCGCATATCAATCAGTCAACTCAGCAAGTGTACTTCGTCTCAGGGGAGGGAGGTCGTCCGTAAGATCGTTGATTTGAAACTGTGGAACTATTCCGGAGACATTCTCACAAACATTATCCTAACGCTTTCGGACCAGGATTTAAACATAAGGGATAAATTTTATAAAACGCCCTTTGCTTCAGTTGATGCTCTGGGTATCCCGAGTCTTTCTGAGACTATTCAGGAAAATATAAATCGGTTTGTAAATGATTTTTTTATTAAATCACAAGAACATGATCGTGTGATAGATGTATTGAATAATTATAAAGTTGATATGGAAACAATATTAAGTATTAACTTTAAAATGGAGTTTATTATTGAAAAGTTGCAAAATGTAAAAAATAGGTCAGGAGTTATATTAAACTACGAGAAGAGACCGTTAGAAAGCAGTCTTTACTCACTGCTACTACAACATAACCATGTAACCCCCAAATGGGCAGAAGTTTATTATTTATTGAATGAAAGCATTGACATTGACCCGTGGTTTGCAATGTGGTTTGAAAATAATCACCATAATTTTGAAGATATACTTATTTCTGCAGATTCATACGAATTATTCGAACAGATTATGCAGAGGCTGTTTTATTCAGGGGCATTAAGCGAGTCTGCCAGGCACAAGATTCTCATCAGTGCTCAGATTTGCTTCATGGAACTTCCCCTAAATACTCCTTTTGAGTGTGCAGCACTGCTTATCAACCAAAATCGGCTGGCACCATCAGCACATGTTTTCCAACAGCTTTACGAAAAATTTCAGGAGGAAGGCGACGGACTTACTGCGCTACTAGCAAATATTGTTACGCAACATCCTGCCCTGCTGGAAGCCGAAACTGAATTTGTATTGATAAATGACGATGAATTTGACCGCCCGTTGGCGACACTACTTTTAACGGACGGGAAAATATCGCCCCAGGTTTGCATGCATGCTCTTAACTGGCTATGGAATTACGACAGTGAACTGTTTGCTGGATCGCTATTTTTCGCACCGGCAATGCTTCCGCAACTGGCTCCCGGGCTCGTAGATGACGACATGCGACGCGCGCTGCTTGTACAAAGCCTGAAAGCCGGGGATATTCCGCATACTGCGATCAGTCAGGTCCTCAGCTCACTGACTGATCCCGATTACCACGTATTTCTCAGCAACAAAGAACACCGCTCAGTGGTCTATACAGAGCCATTCAGCCGCATGGCCGATCTGCTTGCGTCGGCCGGCTTCATACAGTCGCTAAAAGTGAATGAGGCCCGAAAGCGCATCCGTTTCGTGCCACACAACAGTCCCGCATTCAGACGGGAATAATAGTTGGTGAAACCCCTGTTTGATATTGAGGTGGACGTCAAGGGGGAGAAAGGCTTTGTGCTGCCGGATTTTATTATCCGGTGTCTGAAAGCCAATGGAACGAAAACGTACGCTATTGAAGTAACTATCTGATATATATAAATATATTAGACATAGAGAAAAGCCCTTAAAACGGCGTATTTTTAATTGAAAAATGGCATTTATCGGACACTGTTGTCCACAAATCGATTTTTCAGACAGATATTTATTTCTTACCGTACGTTTTCGTACGGTTCGCCCTCGAACCCCTATTATCGTCAGTTGAAAAGTAAGAAATGCGGTTAACGCTTTCGGCCTACGGGGATCAGCTTTCTCCGGGCACAAACTCCAGCTGGTCGCCGGCGCGCAGCCTGAAGGTTGTCAGCAATTCTGCCGCCCGCACCGTGATGTCTGCGTCTGGTATATAACTGTTGATCTTACCGTGACGCATATCTTCATCACGTTTAAGGTAAGCCTCAATGGCCGTGAGCTGCTCACACAGTTCGGTCAGGGCCGCGGTGGACGCCGAGGCGCCGACCCGCCGCTGCAGTGTGCGGGTGCTCTCAAGGGACTTCGCGAAGCGCTCATGCCACATGGTGAAAGTGTACAGCGGGATACCTGCCCCTTGTTCATTCCTAGCCAGCGCCTTTTCCGCACAGGCAATAGCTTCAGTCGCATCCCGGACAATCATCTGGTTGAGGGTGTCAGCGGACACCGCGCCGCCGCCTAACGCCTGCAGCTCATTGATGTAGCCGGCGGCGTCAGCGATGAATCCCTGGGTGATCGTCAGGTGCTCTTCGGTGAGCACGGCCAGGCTGGCCAGGTTGCTGACCGCTAAACGCAGCATGTCATACAGGCGGTTTATCCCGTCCAGACTCGCCGGAATGGTGTGGAAGTCTCCGGTCGGAGAAACGGTGCGCTGTCCGGGCGCCGTCAGAATGAGAGCTTCATGGTTGCGGTAAAAGTTGTACGCCTCCTCGATATCCTGCATTGCCGCCGCGATGACCTTACCAGGAAGGGGATCTCCAGGGAGCATCGATTGGGTAAAATGTTCCAGCCTCCCCCAGACGGTTTTGAATTTCTGCAGGGCTTCCGAAAACACCTCCTGCGGGTTCACCACGGCCGGCTTATAGCGAATATGAAACGGCAGGCTGCCGGTTTCGGCGATATAGTCCGTGAGGGCCGAAAAATAACTGCTGAAGGTGTAGCCGGCAGCCAACAAAACGGACTCCGCCTTTTCTTTTGATTCATCTTTGACGCGCGTGTTTAACTGAGCCATCGTATCGTTCCGTTACGGTGTTTGGATTTACATTACCGTATAGCGAAATGCTATACCATGTCAATATTGATATCAGTAAATCAAGATTTTATTGAGCAAAGCAATAATGATGCGGAAATCGTTGCCGCCTCTTCTTTTCTGCGTGGAGATCCGATTTCTGTGATTATCGGATCTCGCCGCCTTCGCGGGCCGGGATTTTGGGCACCGTGCGGGAAGTCGGCGAATTCACTGGCCTGCGGCGAGGCCGACAGACGCCGTCGGTGCGAAAATACCCGTCGCAGAGGGCGTAAAAAACGCCGAAATCCGCGAAATCCTGTCTGGTGAATTTCCGAAAACCTTCCTACAGTAAAACTCGGAAGCCTGACCGCGTCGCGTCGCTAATTGCCCGCCGGAATGATATGCAAACTGATAGTCATGCATGGAATTAAAATGCAACGCGCGTCCTCAACCTTCATCTCATTTGCCGTGACATCAATTTGATGTCAATATGACTCAAATTAATAACTGACCTCATAATGAGGTCTTTTAGAGGTCATATGAAGAAGATCCAGATCCGCAACCTGACCGATGACGTTTTCGAACGCATGGAGCAGTCCGCCGCCGTCAACGAACGGTCCCTCGAGGGCGAAGCGCGCTTTGCCCTGCGGCGGCACTACTTCCCCGACGCGGCACTCCCGGAAACGAGCATGCGCGATCGATGGCGGCAGGAAACCGGTGCGCGACTGGCGTGGCTGTTTGACCGGCTGCGCGACGACGAGGCCCTGGGCTACCGTGAGCCGGTGGACACGGCGCGCATCGCACGCCTGAGCGGCGAGGCGTCGCCGGCCACGCTGCTGGAGTGCCTGGACGGCCGCGGCGATCTCAGCTTCGCGCTCGCGGACCGCCTCTCGGCTGCGTTTGATGCCGACGCGGGCTGGATGCTCTCCGGCCGGGGCACACCTTTTCCGGTGGAGAATATCGGAAACGCCTATCACGCGTTCTTTCAGCCGGAGGGGACGACGGGACGGTTTGAGGTGGAGCTGATGCGCATTGCCGCCGGCCGCAGCGCTGGCACGCTGTTCTGCCTGCGCCGCAACGTTGAAACCGGGCACTTTCGGCTCGGCGTCGTCACCGAAGCCTTTGTGCTGGCCCCGGGCATGGGCGGCGGCGGCCACGGAAATTTGAAAAGCTTCCTGCTGTTTCTCAAAACCCGCTGCGGGGATATGCCGCTGCCCGCCTTTGACTGGACGCCGGCGGAGGACGAGGAGGATTTTTGGGGCACCTTCGGGCAGCATCACCCGCAGTATTTTAGGCAGATGACCCGCCGCGACCCGGCGCGCTGGCTGACGCAGCTGCTGCAGGGGGAAGATCCAGCGGGCTGGTTTAAGGGCTGGACGACCGACTTAAAGGAGATCGCCGCATCATGACAACACCCAAAAAACTACCCAGCTTCGAATATTTCGATGAGGTCGTGGATCACCTGCACGGCCTCGGCCATGATGAGCTGCGCTATCAGGAATCGCAGTTAGGGCAAAGCCACATCATTATTCGCCGCATTTTCTTGCCAAGCGGCAAAGAGATGGCACGGGTTAGGATCGGTGAAGCCGGTAACAAATGGCTGCTTTTCGGTGATGAGTCCACTCCTCCCAAAGCGCTGCCCGCCGGAGCCTTACCGATCACCGAGGAAATATGCAAGGCAGCTCATTTTGCCCCACAAGGCCAGAGCTGGACCTGGCTGTTTCGATCGCAGCTGGAAAAAGTTGCATTGGAAAAAGTTCTGTTAAGCGCATCGCCTGAAGCTACACAACCCCGCAAACGCCCGAGGCTATAGGATCCTAAAGATGAGCAATAACTTTAGCGCACCGGCGCTGGCGGGCACCTTCAGGACGGTGACCAGCGCACAGCCGGAAAGTTATATATTTACTTGCATACTTGAGTGCTCACGTCAAAGCTGCCGAGAAGTAGTTGCATGCAACGGCGTCGGCCGGGGAGATATTGTTGATATAGACGATATCCACTTTGATATGGCGGTAACGTTTTACAGAGTCACTCACTTTGTACCCACATTGAAAGCATTTGCTCTACCAGAACATTATCCTGAAAAAATCTGTACTGCTTTAGTTAATGCCTTTGGGCTTTTCCTTAGCAACCCAAGTGCAGCCGCTAATTCAATACGCATTGCAGTCGAAGAGCTAATGAATGATCTTGGTGTGGCAGCAAAAGAGGACGATGGACGATTTATTCCCCTAGACAGACGGTTGAAAAAAATCCCTCAAAAACACAGCGAATTTCAAGGCCGACTTTCAGCCATTAAATGGCTTGGTAACGCTGGTAGTCATACTTACGATAAAGTAAAAATAAGCGATATTGAAGAGGCTTTTGAAATTATTGAGTATGTGTTATCTAGGATTTATGACCAATCAGCAAGAAAAACAGCACAACTCGCAGAAGAAATGACTCTGCGACACAAAGATTAAGTAACCCCTCCATATATAAAACTCGTTATGCAGCTGGTAAACAGCTGCATAACTCATTTAATGAATGATTTACTAAACCCAAACTGCGCCCTATTTATATAATCCGCTTTGCCACTCTATCAGTTCTGCAGTGTAAGAATTTGTAAGAATATTCATCTCATCGATAAAAAAAATTGGCCGACCAGATTTTCTTCCACGGAAGTATTTACCTCTCGGTAATCTTTCTCCTTTTTTTAGCTTATAAAGCCATTCACGGAAAGCCCATGAAACGGTTCGGCCCGTACGAATTCTTGTAGACTCCTTAGTAATGGTTGGTAGCAAGGTATAGGATCTCCCCTTAAATAAGTGAGAGAAAATATAATTCTTTTACTTAACAAACTGCCACACCGAAGGTGGGACTTTATCATAGAGACGGTTCATAGTTAATTCTGCCAGCCGGTGATCCGCCGCTGAGTTAAAAAGTTCTAATTCATCGTAGCTGAGGTCATGCTGGTTTTTATCAATAATTTTCTCTAAGGTTTCCTTAGAGGTACAACGCCGTAATCGTAAAAGCCATTCTTCTTTAGTCAAAGTCTACCTCGTTCTCTTCTATAAAACTATTATATGATATAATGCATTAGTTTTTTGAACCTGGAATTTATTTTCCACTCAGTAAATATAAGCCAAAAGAAAAATTTATAAAAGTGAAAATAACACAAACCATGGCAGTGGTATAATTACAACTGCCATCTTTTTATCCCTTACTCAGCCCTACTTTTTCCTTCAACTTTAATATGCACGTCATTGATGAAATTCCGCATCATTACCACTAATTCTTGAGTTAACATTTCTGCTTCATCAAAGCCGAGTTTTAAAATATTCATTTGTCCATTCACCATCGAACCCTCAGTTTTAACCCGCTTGAATCCACCAGATTTTTTCAGTTCTTTCAATAATAGCTTAACTCTATTTTTGATTACGTCATCCACGTTCGGGAATTCTCTTGAAGAAAAAATATAATCATAACGATGAGCTAATGATTGCCATGAAAATAGCATGTCATAGCGTGGAATACCGCCTTTAAATTTAGGGGTATAGTAGACTAATGCGATAAAAGGAATGCTCCTTTTTTGGCATTCGCTAAAATATTCCTGCCAACGTTCCGCTATAAGAGCTCGGCTCTCGCATAAAAGATAAAATTCCCCAGCTGGTGATGGGAATTCATTATTGTTGTTCTCGCAGCTCAGTTCAGTTTCTAAGCGGGTCATCCAAGCGTTTCTTAGCTCGTGGCCAACGGGGTCAACTATAATACAGATCCATGATATTGGCAGGCTCACGGTGATGATTGGTACATCGTTTATCGCGCCCGTGTCATAGGACGCCTTACACGCGTCCAGATACGTTCTTACAGAGATATCATCATCGAACTGACCCAGCCACACATTAAAAGAGTTCACGGTCAGCTGGCAACGATTACAAAAGCTCTTTCCAGCCTTGTCCAAACGCCACCCCTGTCTCAGGTCATAGTGACTAAACACATATGTCACCACTTTCTGGGCGAGTTCTGCCTGCTTTTTGGAGTTAATCCTGAGCTTAATACGAGGCTGAGTATGGTATTCAATTAACAAAGTCGCCATAACGGACGTGTTTTCCCCTCGGGTAAATAGTTCATCTAAAAATACTGAGTGCGGTTGCTTATTCGGATGCGAGCACGATCAACAGAAGGCGATTGCTCTGCAACTTCATGAGCACACGAAAGTTGATATCGCCGTGCCCTGCGATTATGACAGATCCCGCAATCCCCCCCCGCCCTGCTAAGCTGTCTTTTCGAGGCTTGAGCGTGCGAAAGCCGACCTACTGTACTTCCAGCGACATAATACTTATATGGTCGAATGACAAAAGAAATGTTCCGCGATGTTGTGAGTTCAAAGTTGATCAGTTGGTACGTTTGAAAGCAGGTTCAAGCTGCTATCGGCATCAATTGCTCTACTGCTGGTTTCTACGCTGAGTACTGCCCGACTTGTCGGGCGCTACCTCTATTTTTGTGAACGTGAAAATTGCCTCTGCTCCTTCAGTAGACTGGATATATTGCCCGAAACGTAGTTGAGGGAGGTACTTTAAAGCCAGGCGAATGCCGGCTTCAAATACTCCCTTTTTAAAGGGCTTATTTTGTTCAGAAAGAACGTTCGAAATTAATGGAAGACAAATCAGCATCTTCGAAATTAACTTAAGCAATGCGTATGAGTTGAACGAATTTTCCTCAAAAGCATAGGCCAGGATCAGAATTCTGCTAAAAGATGGCTGCTGCCATCCATAATGCCAAGAGAGGTGTGATTAAAAAAGGAACAATTCTAAACGCTGGGCAGCGCGAAACCCGCGCATATGCACGGGAAGTAATTCAGATAATGGTGTGCCTATATGACGCCAGCGAGCTCGAGAAGAAGCTTGTAGTAGGTCTCTGGTTCACGGTGGCGTAGACCCGGGTGCATTTCGTTCAGCGTACGTTCATATGCCTGAACCTCATGCGTCATCACAGCACGGCTGGTAGACCAAGACACATATGCCTGGTAATACGGATTTTGACGCATGCGCTTGGCCTTACTGAAACTGCTTATTTTCTTGTGAGTATCATCAAGAATGAGATCTAGGCGGGATGAGTTATCCCCGTCGATGGTGCGGAGCTGCTTCTCAATATCACTGACTTTAGCAGCCTTGCTTTTGGCCAGTTCAGGGCTGACTACCCAGCGTTTAATTTGTTTTAAACGATTTCGCAGGGAGTGTTTATCTTTAAGATCGATACCAATGCGCTCAATACGCAGCAGGTGCCGTTCATACTTTTTACGCAGAGATTCGGTAAGGCCATTTTTAATAGCCCATGCTCTGAACTGTCCCAACCACTGGCGGATTTCTTCTACGGTGATCCCACGTGAAGTGAAAAACTTGTCGGTTAGCCAGATACGCAACGGCTTGTTCTGTCCCGAATCAGTATCTTTACCACGGTCTACCAAAACATAGTTCAATTGCTCAAGTACCGATAAGGCATGAAGCGGGCAATCATAAGCTTTTCGCCCGTTCTCGTAGACATGCAGCTGTCCCGTCGCAGCCGCGATCTGTTCAAACGGTGCCATGATTTCAAAGGAATAATCGCTATCGGGGTTGTAGTCACAGTTGGCTGCTAGCGCGGCCGACAACGCTGTCAGCGTCTCACAACTCTCTGAACGTGCATGGATCCGCATAGGTTTCGGTTTAAAATGTGGGTCATTGCGATGCGTATATGGCACATAGCCAACCTGTCGCAGCGCAATCAGGTCCGGATTGCGGTGCCAGAAATGGCCCATCATACGAGATACAATTTTTGCGGCCATGCCGCGGGGAACGGGACAACGAACCTCCGGCGCATAACGTCGGTGGATCTTGGACTTACCGCGGCGCAGGGTATTTGACTTCCCCCGACGGGACAAAGAAGTTGAATCAGGATAAACCTGAGTCGTTAGCAGTTCATTCACCCGGTCCTACGCTTAGGGCGGTCGGGTATTGTTTTATAAAACGCATGCGTTATAATCCTTCACAGGCATTAAGCCTGCTTTTGGACCCCCTGATATCTGATTCAGCCGCCACAGTTGAGAGCAGATTTCGGGGGGTTTTTGCATTCTGGGTTCCAAGACTGGTCACCCTTTCCCTGGCATTTATGGATATGCCCAATCCTTAATGGATACGAGGTTTAGCACCACGTATTAGCTTAATTCTCATTTCATCAGCCACCCAGCATTACATCAAGCAGCATAAAGCGCTGTAAATACTACCGGATTTTCATTGCCTTGCAACAAAAGGATCCCGCACTTCAATTAGCTGGCCTTTCCGAGCAAAAACAGACAACGCTCAGTGAAAAATAGCTTTAAACACCCCAATATGTTGCCATGGTTTTTAAAGGATCCGCAAATTTCTCTGCTTTACCCGAGCTCCCCCGCTAGCTAATTAACCCGATTATTTACGATTAATATCAGAAAGACCCGAAAAACTTACCATTTATTACCATTTCTGGCCTTTCTTAGTTCAATTATTAATCAAGTGATAGCTCAGGCAAACAAGTCAAATATTCTGCAAATAACTAGTTTTTGATCGAAAGATCTGTGAAAACGATCCAAACCAGATCATTCGATCGTCATTCCAACCAAAACAGAATAAAACACTATATTAATCATATTCAGCAAACTTATAGATCGTAAAACAGATATTTACACTCCTATAAAATGCCAATATCATTCATCTCAAGCAGTAACGCAAGGGCGTCTTATCTCCCAGTCCGCCAACTGGTATTTATCGGCTCCTTAGCAATTTTCTTTAGCCGGGACTGTGCCCCGCAGCATTGAGAGAGCATTTCATGTCTTTCGACTGTTAGGTACAGTCCCGGCTAAAGCACAGCAGCGAGGAGAAATCGCCATGCGCACTTCGTTCATGACTCAGCTCACACCGTCGAACCTTCTGGGTTCGAATTTGGCGGAGCCTGCCCCTCACTCTGCGTCTTAATAGTTTTCTTCCGCTCATCTTCGGGGATTGTTATGGAACGCTGGTATCTCGCTTGCCACAAGGCAGGCAAAGACAACGTCTTCAAAGCCCAGATGACGTTAGATCGTATGAATATCATGGCATTCAGCCCAATCATGCGCTCCTACCGTCCCCGTGCTGATCGTCCTGGTCAAAATCGGCAAGTGATAGAACAGCTTTTTCCTGGGTATCTATTTATTTCTTTTGATCCGGAAATTCACCATCCATCCAAAATTGAATGCTGTCCTGGTATGAGCCATATCGTGCGTTTCGCTGGTGAAATCAGGCCAATTCGCGATGCAATAGTTGACGATGTAATGCAGCTTCCGGTTTGTGTGCAGGCTTTTGCACAAAAACATCCAGGTAAGCGCAAATGGGATAAGAACCACACCCCTTTAAGCCATCAGCAGCGTGAACAAATCCAGGCATTAGTTGAAGAAAACGATGGTGAAGCCAGAAGCGCGTTATTCTTCGCCTTCGTTGAAGCATTACGCTAATTAGTACAGCAATTAAGCTTTCTTAAAATGTAATCCCATATTTTTTGACGGGTTATTTGCCCGTTGCGCCAACACCTTTTCTCCTTTAGCACTCTCCTTATTACCCTCCTTGACTGCCCGGCTTCCGGGCGGTCTTTTTTTATGCTTACGCCACGGCGTAACTGAGGTGACCAAATGACAGACCGAAAAAATTATTCACTGCAGGCCAGACATAACCAGATGCTAAATGAACAAGCGGTACATCTGACCGGCACCTTAAGTCGTCCTGTGGCATGCCGGGAGGTGCTCGATGCAATTCTTGACCTGACGCATACATTGGACACCACTGCGCTGGCTCAACGGGTTCTCGACCGTACAAAAGAACCACGCAGGGGGCGCCGGCCTGGTTCGAGGAAAAATCGCACATGAAATTATCAATCCCCGTTATGCTGGGTCCCGTTGTGCTTACAGGCTGCGCCATGAATGCACATATACCCCCGTCCGTACCTGCACAAGAATTTGTGACTACCCTGATCCATGAACAAATCCCCCTCATTCAGCAGGCACAAAATGAATTGGCACAGGTAAGTAAAATCAGGTTATCGCCTCCCCCGTCCAAACCTACACCAGGGGTTTCAAAATCAGGCTTAGTGACTGTAGTAGCTAAAAAGCCGGAACTGACTGCGCTGGCGGGCCAGCCTGTTCCGGCATTTAAGCAGATACGCTACATAGGAGATCGTCCAGCCACGATTGGGCTTACCCGGGCAGGCAATGCGCAAACTCTCGGGCTGGCCATTAAATTAATTGCACCGGCAGGATGGCAAACAATTTATTCCTCTGACTTAAAACCAGACGCACGGCACACATTGAACTGGATGGGTAACGACCAATGGCCATTCGTTCTCGATGACCTGTTATCACAGCAAGGATTAGTTGCCTTAATTGACTGGCCAAAGCAGCAGGTATCCATCGCGCAAAAATCAGCAGCGTTCACGCCTGGAAGTATCGCAACTAAATCGATCACTTCAACGACACAGCCAGTATCACCGTTGAAAACACCTGTTGCACCAGTCACTTCGCCTCCACTTGCAGACAAATCATTACCTGGCAAAAACCCATTCGCGAACAAGACATCTTCGGCGACAACCACGCCAGCGCAACCTGTACTGAAGGCAACAATCATCGCGCCTAAGACAGTTATAAAACCGAAAGTTTGGCGAATCGAAACCGGTAGCACCCTGAAAGACACCTTGTTTAGCTGGGCGGCAGATGAGAAATGCACGACCCCGGGAGTTAGCCACTGGACAGTTGCCTGGTTAACACAGGTTAACTATCGCATTGATGCACCTTTGCAGTTTGAAGGTAATTTCAGAGAAGTCCTTAATAGCCTGTTTACGTTGTACGGCACGACTCAGGTACCTCTTTATGCGGGTGTGCGTAACGCACAATGCGTTATCTCTGTTGATGATAAGGAGATCCACTGATGACCCAATGGATATTGGCTGCCTTTCTGGGATTTATCGTCTGGGCTTATTACCCTATGCATGACCAATCTGACACGCAGCTGCAGGAAAGCACGGTAAACCAGAGAGCAATCCAAACCGTCCGCTATATCAACACTATCAATGACTGGCGGTATTTGAACCCGTCACAGCAGGACGGTGTAATCGCCGATAGCGCGCTGGGATGGACATCAGTTCAGGGTTTACAACATGTACTTATGGCCAATCGGGTATATGTGTACCAGTCAGACCAGCCTGGCCTTATGGCCGCTCTTCTTAAGCAAACTCGTCATTCCGCACTCATCGGTAAGGTATCAAGTCGCCGTTTAATTGACAGTCTCGGCAATGACATGCAGATCAGCGTCCCGGGAAACATCGCGGACGGCAGTCTGGTGTACCTCAACTAATCACTTCTATCTAAGGCTTCCCATGAAAAAAAACCTCCCATTAACCGGGCTGGCGGCATTGCTGTGCCTGCTCGTCACGGGTTGCGCTCCACTTGACCGCATTGACAAAACAGATGCCAAAGTCAGCCAGGATGAAAAACAGGCTGACGGCCACCTTAAAGCGCTAAAAAATGGCGCAGTTGTCCGGGATCTCTCTACACAGTGGATAAATCCTTATCCCTTAAATGCGTTACCGGGCGGTAACACTCTGCTTCCTCCTTGTGCTGTCGCAATTAACCGGCCAGGGAACATTTCACTGGCAGAAATAAGCGCATTTATCAGTAAAAGCTGCCGCCTACCGGTAATTGTCACACCTGATGCACAGGCGATGCTGGTTCCAAGCGGCGGTGGCAAAACAGAGCAAGTATCAGGCCCAGTTCCTGCACCTGATCCGAATGGCATGCTGCCACTATCTACATTAGGAGGATCAGCAACTCATCAGGCACCAACAACATCCGTAGCATCGGATCTTCGCGGTGTTTTCTGGCAAGGAGAGCTGGGGGGACTGCTTGATAACATTACCACTCGCTTAGGATTATCCTGGCGTTATGAGCAGGGGCGTATCGCAATTTTTTATCTCGATACCCGTACCTTCCCAGTGATGTTCATGGACAGTAAGGCCAGTTTTGGGTCCAAAACAGTAAGTGGTACTACATCTTCTATGGGTACATCGGGTACAGGCAGCAGCGGAGGTCTGAGTGGGGATTCCAATACATCTCAAAACACCGAGATGGAAATCAAATCCAGTCTGTATGAAGACGTCACAAATACGATCAAGTCCATGTTAACCCCGCAAACTGGCCGTATGAACCTCTCTGCCGGTGTCCTGACGGTAACGGATACGCCTCGCGTTCTGGAACAAATCGGACGCTACCTTGACGACCGCAATAAGGAACTTAACCGACAGGTCGTACTGAACGTTCAGGTGTATAGCGTAGAGAAGCGAAAACAAGATCAGCTTGGCCTCGACTGGAACGCTGTCTTTACCAGTGGCAGCGTCGGATTGTCTCTGACGAATGCATTTACCGGGGCAGCTTCCGATGCCCTGAGTGGCGGTGTCTCAATATTGGATGGTAAGGGGGCGGGAACAAAAGGCTTTATTAAAGCGCTCTCCGAACAGGCGAATGTCAGCGTGATGACGCAGGCATCAAGCATGACCACCAACCTTTCGGCGGTACCGATTCAGGTGGCACTGCAACAGGATTACGCTTCCAACGTATCAACCTCAGACACGGCAAACGTGGGTTCAACCAGCAGTATCACCAAATCAACAATCACAACTGGCTTCAACATGACGGTATTGCCGTTCCTGATGCCTCAGTCAGCAAAAATGCAGTTGCAGTTTGCTATCAACATGTCTGATGACCCGACTATGCGTACATTCACCAGCGATAACACCTCTGTCGAACTGATGAAAACACGCCTAAAAACGTTTACCCAACGCGTCATTATGAAATCCGGCCAGACGCTGGTTCTCAGCGGCTACCAGTCACTAAACAATACGGTTAACCGGCAAGGTGTTGGTAGCTTCCGCTTCTTTGGGTTAGGCGGTGGTTCCGACGGTGAGAACAACAAAACCATGCTGGTCATTCTTATTACTCCAGTCATTCTGGGATAAATCATGACAAACAATGTTAGAACGGGGACCTATACCCTGCAGACCGGTCATGCCTGGCTGATTGCAGGTCTACAGTGGCAATTCCTTCCTCTTCGTGGTCGCCGTAACATGCGTCTGCGCGCCCGGGGAGAAGAAGTCAATTACTGGGCTGCGATCATCACCGGAGACGGACAAGCTCAGGGGACGCTACTCGGCACGGTAGACATTCAGGATAAACAATTACTCAAGCGTGGGCGTCTGGAACTAGCGTCTATGGCTTTAACAGCAATGTCAGGGCTGCCTGATAATTGTTATGCCGTCTTCCCTCTCCCTGAAGAAGGTCGATTCTGGTTTGTGGCCATATCCGAAGGCATGCTTTCTCCTTTCGGAGATATTGTTGGCGATAAAGAGAGTATTCAAAACGCAGTCAATAATTTCCTTCAAATAACTTCCGCTCCTGAGGGAGGGTGGATGGTATATGCGCCGGAAGAGTTTTTCCCTGGTCTGGTTACTACTGAAATGGATCTCGACGTCCTGCTCAATAATAAATCAGGGATCAGACGCGCACGCCTTAATAAGACGCATGACCAGCGGGCATTATGGATGTGGGGATTGACCGCAATCGTGATTTTGGTGGGCTATACCAGCTACAACGCCTGGCAAAATCATCTGGAACAAGTTCAGATCGAAACCGCTCATGCCGCGCTCATTGCGCAGCAAGAAAAGCAAAAAGCTAAACCGATTGACACTCTTAAACCCTGGGCTAAGCAACCTATGTTTCCTGACATGCTCACCGCATGCAGTAGTGTCTGGAAAAAAGCGCAGATCTCCATCGCGGGATGGGTTTTCAACACGGCTCGCTGCGACGTAAAAGGTAATATCACGCTGCATTACAGCCTACCAAACGGAGGTACTGTTGGTGATTTTGCTGCACGTCTTCCTATGCTATATGGCCAGTCAATCCAGCCAGTGTTTAACATTCCTGGAGCAGCGGATGATGCATCATTCGTTTTGCCCGTCCCCCTAACGACACCCGCCAATCCAGAGCCATTATTGCTGGGCACTCAACAGATCCAAAATCTGACCAGTTATGCCCAGCGCACGAACGCGCAACTGCGACTTACTGAGTTAGACGCAACTACCCAGTTGTCGCAAGGGGAACCGCGCAGTCTTGCATATCGAACGTATAGCTTCACGTTCATCACTGACATCCCTCCTGACCGTTTATTTGCTACTACGCGGTTTGACAGCAGCGGAATGAGAGCAGCAAGCATCACCACATCGCTCAAAAATAGCCGTCTGGAATACACCATCGAAGGAGTCTTATATGCCAATCTTTAAACTTGGTTGGATGCTTTGCATCAGCCTGATTACTCAGAGCGTGCTAGCCGCCCCCTCTACTGATTTACCACCGGCACCGGCATTTAAAGAAAATATATTACCGATTCCTGCCATAAAAACTGCTGAGATCCCCCCAACCACGTTTACGCAAAGTGAGCAGGCTAGCGCCCTTAACCTCGGTGTACTGGAATCTATTCAGTCTGAGACTGTGCTTTATGAAGCTCAGCTAGCCAGGGTTAAGGCGTTGAGCGAGCTACAAAAAAACGGGTATGACAGATCGCTTGCCCAGCCTTTCAATCCAGCACCGCCAGCGCAGGACAACAGCAAAGCAGAGGTGAAAGGCTCAGCCAAGACATTTATTCCTCCACAAGTTATTGAAATTGCAGGGAGTGGCAAAGGTTTTTCTGCCTTACTGTCATTGAGTAATGGCAATCAGGTAACGGTTCAGACGGGCAACCGCATTCCAGGAACTGATTTTGTGGTGAAGAAAATTAGCCTTGATGAAGTAGTGGTGAGCAGCCCCGAGCAGCCCCTTGTGTCTCTCTCTTTTGCAGGATAATCCTTATGGAAAGTAATTCTTCCTACCTTCATTTGGACTTATCTGTTCTTGATAGCCCTGCCTTGTATGTCTCAGAAGCCCACAGCAATCAGATGCTGGTTCAATCAGAAATAGCCGGGACGTTTAAACGATACCCTCGCTTAAAAGTCGAACGGGTTCCGCTTGATCAGTTAAAAGCATTACAGAATCAAAAGGCTGAAGGCTCTGAGACTAACAATGCCTTCTCTCGTGAACAGAACAACGTCATCAACTTCTTTCGACAAGCCAAAGAGAAAGGAGCCAGTGACATTCATTTATTGATCGGCATGAACGACGTAACGGTTGTTCAATTCCGCGTGCATGGGGACTTAGAAACTGTCGCTAACCTTGAAGTATCCGAAGGGATGGCATTGGCTTCGACAGTTGTTTTATCAATGTGCGATGTGGCTGAGCAAAGCTTTAATCAAAATCGTGCGCAGGATGCTCGGCTACGCAAAGAGTTTGTCAAAGGGATCAACCTGTTTGGGGCGCGATATTCGCACACACCCGCTGAATTTGGTCTCTATGTGGTGATGCGAATTTTGCCTGATGAAGGCAAGGCGCCGCCGACTTTAGACGAATTGGGATTTTTACCAGAACAACAAAAGCTTATTCGCCGCATGCTCTCACGACCGGAAGGGGTAATCATTTTATCTGGGCCCACGGGATCAGGAAAAAGTACCTCCCTGCGGTCATTCAGTCAGATGTACCTTGAATTTACAGCTCACCGCAAACGCTTGTTAACAGTTGAGGACCCGCCAGAGGGACTCATTAACGGCGCGGTCCAAACGCCAATTATTGCCGATAAAAACGACCCGGAAGCCGTCAGCCGTGCATGGGTACGTTCTATTTCATCATCACTTCGTCTGGACCCCGACGCCATGATCATTGGCGAAATCCGGGATGCCAATTCCGTGAAATCCGCTTTAGCTGCTGCAAAATCGGGGCACCTGGTGGAAACCACCCTGCATGCTATCGATGCTCTCGGCATTCTTGACCGTCTGATAGACACTTTAGATGTCACTGTCGGTCAGGTTGCAGACCCGCAGCTGATGATCGGTTTAATCGCCCAACGTCTCGTTCAGTTGTTATGCCCGCAGTGCAAACGCAGCTGGAAACAGGTTGTCGGGACCATGGATCTGGAAAAGAAAGAGTTGTTGGAAAGATTCTGTGAGACCGAAAAGCTCGCATTTCGTCATCAGGAAGGATGCCCTAAATGCTACAACGGCGTCGTAGGCCGTAAGGTCATTGCTGAAATCATTCGCCCTGACGCTCGCTTTATGGAGCTATTCCGCCATCAGGGAAAATTAGCAGCCCGCAGCTATTGGCTGAATGAAATGGGAGGGATCACTCGAGGCCAACACCTCATGCGGTATCTGCATGAGGGATTGGTAGACCCCATTGAGGCCGATTATATCAGCCCGCTGGACGATGACAGTTTGACGATTTTGCAGGGGGAGAACATCCATGCCCACACGATTTGATGCAATCCGCCAACGGCTTTCGGAGTTCTGTGACAATTTGCCCTCAATACTGGTTATTCAGGAAAAGGCTGGTCGCTGGTTAGCGCAAAAGACATTCTCAACCAACGACCGCTTAGAACTGTATGAAGATTTGGCCTTTCTTCTTGATAACAACCAGAAGCTTGAGGTCGCGCTCACCACCATGATTGCGACACATGGAAGGAAAAGGCCCCCCGTGGTGTTCTGTCTGGAAGATGCTTATAACGCGTTGCGACAGGGCCATTCAGTTGATCGGGGATTAGCGAAGTGGATCCCTAAACAAGAGGCTGCAATTCTCAGTGCAGCAGTGCAGGACGGCAACTTGCCTGCGGCGCTTTATCGAGCCATTGCTGTAGTGAAAGGTATGGATGACATGAAATCCGCACTTATTTCTACTCTGGCTTACCCTGTGATGTTGCTTTCAACTACCTTCGCCATGATGAAAATGGTTTCCGTGTATTTCTTGCCAAAACTCACTTCTTTATCGGCAGAGGAAAACTGGAGTGGGGCCCTATGGTGGTTAAGTGCCCTCTCCAGGTTCTTTGTGGGGAACGGCATTATTTTGGGAGTTCTGCTCTGTACTACAGTCGGATTTGTAGTCTGGTCAATGCCCAATCTCATCGGCAATATTCGCCGTCATGTACTGGATAAGTTACTGCCATGGACCGTTTACAGTGATGTGCAGGGCGTGAGTTTTCTATTGAACTACAGTGCGCTAATGCGGGCGAGCATCAAAACGGAAGATGCACTGAAAATGCTAAATCAGTATGCACCGCCGTGGCTATTCGAACGTTTGTCCGCCACGCTCCGACAAGTTAGAGAAGGCCGACACCTCGGACTCGCTCTTAAGCTTGCAGGCTATGATTTTCCTTCCTCCCGGGCTATCGACAAGCTGGTGTTACTGACCAATGGCGATAACGCTGAAATCATCATCGAAAACTTTGCCAAAACATGGCTTCAACAAACCGTCACCCGCATTAAACGCACGGCTTCAATCCTGTCGTACGTAGCTCTGGCTACCAATGCCGGTTATATGGTCCTGATACTTATGGCTACCCAAAACCTCAATGATCTGGTGGGCACCCATTAGCCACCGCTCCCCCCCAACCAAAGGAAACACAATGGAACTATCCCGTACGTCCGCACGTCGCCCGGTACACCGTGGCGCAATTACCCTTTTCGAAGCCTCAGTCTACTTCGTTATCGCAATGCTGGTTATCGCGGTGGCTGTCTCGCAAGGGGGAAATCTTTTTAACACCAACGATTCAAACACCGAATACAGTAACGCCTCAGAAATCATGGCAAAAGCGAAAGCCACTATGAAAACAGGTGGCATTTATAACTTCACCAGTGCAGCCACGATGACCGGCGCGTTTATTCAGTTTGGTGGAGCACCCGCAAATATGCAGATCGTTGGAACGAAGTCATCAGGTTCTGCCACCTTACAAAATACCTGGGGTGGAGCCGTAACGTTAACACCTGTAGCAACGGCTGGGGGCCAAAAGTCGTCTTTCTCCCTGACATATGCCTCTGTACCTCAGGAAGCATGCGTAACATTGGCTTTGAAAATGAGCGTATCTCCTAGCGTGGTAACCACCATGGTAAACAGCACGTCAACAAACGGGGCCGTGGCCGCCAGCGCTGTCGGTACGCAATGCACCGCGGATAAAGGGTCCGCTGGTCAGAATACGCTGACATGGACGAGCAACACCTGATGTTTGTTATGCCGGCGGTATTCACTGCCGGCTCTTCTGGAGCGCCTCCTTATGCTGCGTGTTTTTAAACGTGCTTTGATTGCCTTAACGGTGATCGGGGCTCTTTTCCTTGCCCTGCCGGCCAAGGCATTTTGTTTCAACGAGGCGGGTCTGCGTTACCACGTCGATCCATTATTACTTCGCGCTATGACAAAAGTTGAAAGCAACGATAATCCTGAAGCCATCAACTACAACCGCAACAAAAAAGGTCAGATTACCAGCCATGATGACGGTCTTATGCAAATTAACTCCATACATATACCGGGACTGCTGGCCATGGGGGTGCTGCGGAGTGAGAAGGAACTGCTGACCAACCCTTGCCTAAATGTTCAGGTTGGTGCCTGGATATTAGCGCGTCATCTGCAGGTATGTGGTGTGACCTGGGAATGTCTCGGTAGCTACAATGCAGGATTTGCCACCGACAACAAAACGAGGCGGATGATTTATGCCCGTAAAGTGTATGACATGTACCTCAGACTGAGTGGACGGGCGACTTAATGGAATGGATCATTTTATGGATTCTCCTCATCCCAGTTGCATTACTATTTACCGCAAAACCTTTAGTTGCGCAGGCTAAGCTGTTCTTACATCAGCATAATGCGCCACCGCTGAACTTGATGCAGCGGGGGGGCGTTTCTCTCATTTTTGTTCTGGCAGGCACATCACTTCTCCTGACACAAATGTGCTCCTTTTTAGAACTCAAAGGAGTGCCTCCCAACCTCAACATAACGGGTACGGCTAAATGCCTGCTGGTTCTGGCGTGGGGGATCCCAATGGTACTGCTCGACCTGCGTAAATGCTGGCTTCCGCTTTGTTTCACTAACGGGTTCTGGATAAGTGGCCTGTTATTTACGTTTTTGCCTGGCAGCTCGCAGAACCTGTGGCAAGCACTCGCCGGTAGCGGAGGAATGTTCGCGTTCTTATATGTTCTCCATGCGAGCGCGAAACGCCTTTATGGTGAAGAAGGCTTTGGAAGAGGCGATGTTCATCTTATTGCCGGCCTGTGCGCCTGGTTCCCGTGGCCGCTGGCCAGCTTGATCAGCGGATGTGGATTTTTGCTGTTTATCGTCGGCGCATTGGTTACTCAAAAATATGCGCAACCTTATGCCCCCTGGCTGTTCGCCTTATTGGCCGCTGCCGCCGGGTTCTTCCCCGAACTGACCATCACAGGTGCCTTATGAAAGACGACAATGTCAAACCTCGCGTACACCAAGGCATGTCCTTATTATCAATATCGATTGTGTTAGCCATCGTACTAATCGCCACACCTATCGGGCTTAGCAATTACTCAAAGTTCATGGAGAAACAGACCTGGAGTGTTACCGCGACACACCTCGATACTGTCAGCCAGAGTGCGCGACGGTATATAAAAGACAACTACAACACGCTACTGACGCAGGTGAAAAGTGGCAGCACAGTCAGCCTAACAGGCCAAAACTTGTTAGATAAAGGGTATCTCCCTAATGGTTTTTCCGTAGCGAACAATGATGCACAGACCTATGTTCTGACCGTCGCTCGCAATCCGAGCCAAACCGATAAGTTGGTGGCATTCGTGCTCACTACGGGAGGGAATGAGCTGACATATGAAGCACAGCGTTATATTTCTCAAAACGTTAACGGACTAGGCGGATATGTTTACCCCGCCAACGTTGCCGTGGGCGCCAATGGTGGGTGGCAGGTTAATCTGACGACCTTTGGGCTGACCGCTCAGACTGGACACCTGGTGTCTTATCTGTCTTCAGATGTCCTGGGGACAGATGCAGAAGAAAGCGACCGGCTATATCGGTATTCAGTGAATGGCCGCCCCGACTTAAACGCCATGCACACGTCAATTGATATGGGTGCAAATAATCTAAACAATGTTGGCACGCTGAATGGGAGCACTGGAAACTTTAACGGAAACGTCGGTGCAGCCAATGTAAAAACTAGTGATAGCGTGACAGCAAATGGCAATGTTACAGCGAACGGGAACGTTACGGCAGGAAACGGTATAACAGCAAATAGTGACATTCGAAGTAATAACGGCTGGATCATTACACGCAATGATAAAGGCTGGCTCAATGAAACTCATGGCGGCGGTTTTACAATGACAGACAACGATTGGGTTCGCTCTGTAAATAATAAAGGCATCTATACGGGGGGACAGGTTAGGGGCGGAACCGTTGAATCGGAAGGACGATTAACAGCAGGTGAGTATGTCCAAATCAACGGAATTGCCACTGACGGTGCTGGTTGTCCTTCAAACGGCTTGTTGGGCCGTGATGCTTCCGGTCTGACGTTTACTTGTATAGATGGGAAGTGGACGTCTGGTAAGAAACTTGGCACCCCGTTTAATGTACTTGGCCCACAAAACTGCAATAAGGAAACTTCATATGCAGCATGCCCGGCGGGAAGTACGCTTGTTAGCGGGGGATTCCAACTTAAGGTTTGGACTGGGAACGGTAGTAATTCTCACAACACCCCTGACTGCTCATATCAACAAGGAAACGGTTGGTTTATTTGTGGTACCGGTAGCGAACGACAAACGTGTTATCAATCTATCGCATCATGTGCATATTAATGGCATTGTCATAACCGTCTGTTTCTTGTAAAAAAATAGATAAGGTTTTATTATGCGTTGTCTTACGTTCTCATTCGTTAGTAGCGGACAACTATAAATAAACTAAGAAAATTATGATGAAAAATAATACATTTTTATCCTTGCAGGGGTTGCGAGGCATTGCCGCATTATCCGTCATGTTATTTCACTTTAAATATCTTATAAACTCTCAAATTCCAGGCTTAGGTGATTACCTGTTTGGTTGGGGCAGCATAGGTGTTGATGTGTTCTTTATAATCAGTGGATTTGTTATTAGCCTTTCAGCAAATAAGCTGGGTACCGGAGGAAATGCATTCAGGAAATTCCTGTTAAGTCGAATATGGAGAATAATGCCGGTATATTTCATCCTACTCCTTGTAACTTTTATATTTTCGGGTGGGATGAGCACTTTTCATTACCCTGATAAAGTGAATAACCTGATTAGCGCGTTAACATTCTCACCAATTTATACGGATCGGGCACCCTTCTATGTAAATGATAGTGGAGTATATGGAATCAGATGGACTCTAAATTATGAGATGTACTTCTACCTTATAACTGCTGCGTGTCTCATTTTCCCTAAACCTAAAACACTCTTGGTAATGTATTTTATCTTAGCGTTGATTATTATTCCTGTGAGTACAGGTAAATCTTTAAGCATTTCCGGAAACGGCTATCAGTTTGATAACCCATTCCTTAACTTAATGACAAATCCTGTAAGTTGGATGTTCATTTCTGGTGTGCTTCTCGCTGCCGCCCTCCCTCTGATGAATAAGCTCAATGCGACGATTAAAGGTACCTACCTTGCTTGTGCCACAGCATATGCAACTTTCGCTATTTTCATGCAGGGGAACACAGGGCATGGTCTGAGCTCTGTGGGTATACCGCTGATCTTATTAGTGTCTGGTATAATAATGAATGAAACTTGGCTTTCAAAAATTACGCCTCGCTGGTTGCTATTCTTTGGCGACATTTCATTTTCGTTGTATTTAATCCACACACTAATGAATACAGGATTAGGACGCAGATTGGACTGGACTGGAGCAACCGAAGGTATAAGTGGCTTTATTCTTTTTTCAATGTGCTCGATTATCCTTGCAACTATTTCCTATCGCTTTATAGAAAAACCAGTCATGCGTTATAAAAACAGGTCATTAACTAACGAAAGTGTAATTGCCTAAAATCCCGAAGACTCTTTCTTATCTTAAGAAAGAGTCTTTCTAACATATTGTCATTTCGCCTGCTTCAGTTCTGCATTCATATATTCGACTTCCCCCATTCAAAGTTAATACGAGATCAAATCCTCTTTAGGAGATTCATCATGCGTCGCGTTTATCTCATTTGGCCACTGGTCACTGTAGGTATATTGCTGTCTGGTTGTCAGCAACTACCTCCTCACTCTTTAGTCACCGGCGCGCCGAATTCTTTTCAGCAACCCGTGAAACCATCGCTAACCACGCAGACACAGTCGCTGCAAAATGCCACTGCTTCTCTGGCCATGGCAGGTGCCATTGATCAACCCATTAATGGACTGGCCTCTCCCATCCGCTCGAACTCACAGCGCGTCACGATTGACTGGGATGGCGACGCTATAGAGTTGCTTAATCAGTTAGCCCAACAACGTGGTCTGCGTTTTGCTTACACAGGTGTCCGGCTTCCATTACCTCTGACCCTACATGCCCAGGACGTCACCTTTGAAAGTCTGCTGCGGATCATTCGCACGCAAATAGACTGGCGGGCGCAACTTGATCAACAACCTTCCGAACTGCGTCTTTACTTCATGTTGCCTCTTAAACAAGGAAAACTGGCATGAGACGAAAAGTTATAGCCCTGTGTCTGGCAATGCTTTCACTGCCGGCCATCGGGGCAATTATAGAAACGGCTCCTCCACCTGATATCAACGCCTATCTGTCGCCTAAAACCGTTGATAAGCATGGTCTGAACGATACCCTCTGGCAGTTGCTCAATGATGCTGGCCAGACGGTAGGGTTTCGCGGGGGAAAGGCTCAGCGTGCCTGGGAGTTGCAGCAAGCTCTTAACGCCCAGAATGATTCGCTAAGCCGTCTGTACACATTCGCTCCTCTCATTAGTCGTCAGGGATGGTTGCCCCCTGTGATCTCGGCCGCTGAATCCCTCGCGCACATTACTGATAACCAGATCCGCACAGCAAACAAGGTCTACAACATTCTGGTTCCGGAGCGATTTGTCAGTAATCCGCCCAGCTGGCGGCAATATCTTCTCGCAGGCCTTTCAATCAATTCTGACATTCCTAACGAGATACGGCCCAAAAACAGCGACGAAGAGAAAGTTTGGCAGGAGGCGGTCAGAAAAGGCTGGCAGGAGGGAAGAGAAAGTGCTGACCGAACACTAGAGAGCAATTTCAACAGGCTGACCCGGGATTACACCGGCATGGTGCGATATTCCACACTGGTTCAGCAAGGGATGATCACCCCACCAGTGGTCAGTGAGCAATTGCAGTCTGTCACCGGTTCCAGTGACAAGCTGATGTTGGGTGACAAAGTTCGTGATCTTAAGCAACGCGCCGGGTTTGAGTTGGACAAAAAGCGCTGGAGGCCGACCATTTCAACCCAACCGTAGCTTCTTCCCTCTACCCCCTCAGCCTGGGAGTCTGTCTATGACCGCCTTAGACAAATTTGATTTCAGCACAGGTGGCATTAACGCCGATAACCTGCGCGAGTTTTTCACCCATTGTTACCGTCATAACGTATCGGATATACACCTCCAAAGCGGTCAACCTATCGTACTTGACCACTATGGACGTAAAGTCATTGCCACCCAATTCAACATGCCCCCCTCGAAACTGATACATCTCATTGATGAGATATATTCGCCCGATGTGAAATCGATGGTTCAGGGAGGGAAGAGCATTGACCGTGCCCTGCAGATTGAAGGGGACCATAACAATCGATTTGGTCTTGCCCGCGGTGAAAGGTTGCGTTTTCGAACGAACTTTATTCAGGCAAGCATTGGTTCATTAAGCACGGCGATGGGCGTGACCTTACGTGTCATTCCATCGGCCATCCCCCCGCTCGAAGATATGGGACTTCCAGCAGATTTACGTCGCAGCTTACTTCCAAGAAAAGGTTTAGGTCTGGTCTGCGGTCAGACAGGATCAGGTAAATCGACGCTTCTTGCTTCTGTCTATCAGCACTACGGCGAAACGCACCCGCACAGTAAGCTGGTGACCTATGAAGATCCGGTGGAATACCTGTTTGGTGGACCGCAATGGATACTTAAACCACAACAGTCAGAAATAAATCGTGACGTTACCAGTTTTGCCGAAGGTTTACGCGCGGCTTTGCGTCAGGCTCCGACACTGATTGGTGTAGGGGAAATTCGCGACTTGGAGACATTACAAGCCGCAGTGGCCTGTGCGCAGTCAGGACACCTGACTATGAGCACATTGCATTCCTCTTCTCCGGGTCATGCATTTTCCCGTTGCATCCGTATGGTACCTTCCGACACCCGTGAGCAGACCGCTTACGATTTACTGGACGAACTTCGCTTTATTGTTCAACAGAGCCTGATCCCAACGACAGACGGCAAACGAAAAGCCGTTCGCGAATATGTCATTTTCGATGAGGACTGGCGTCACCGCCTGGGAGAGCATCACTTCTCCCGTTGGCCGGAAATGATAAATGCCTTCCTGAAAGAACGTCAGGAACGCATGGTCGATCGTGTCTGGGAACTGTTTGTTACCGGTCAGGTTGAAGCCTCGGTCGCCGAAGAGTTCATTGGATGGCGAGAGTTCGAAGCAAAGACCCGGAGTGCTGCATGAACAGTGACTATTCCGAATGGTTAGATGCTGGAAAAACAGCCACCTTTTTTCGCATACCCGTCATGGTTTACCTGGTCTTTCTGATTTGGGTGATCAAGCCCAGCGTCGTTTTATTCTGCTTCTGCATTGCCCTTCTCGCGTTTTACAGAGTTCTGGCCATCTTTGGATACACCCTGACTGTCTTGCTGCAGCGCATCCTTCACTGGTTGCGAGGGAACAATGTCTCAGGACGTCCTTGGTGGTATCGAAAATTCTTTGAATAGGAACCCAGATGAAAGCTACTGAACCCACCTATCTCGTTATCCCGTTTGAACAACTTAAAGAAGCCAAAAGGCAGGCTGGCAAACTTGACGATGGCCAGAATGCCTTGCAGTTCGATCCTGACAACAAAATGTGGTTTGCCAAACCGGGCGCTGACCTTGAAAAAGTCGCTACCTGGAGGGTAGATAATCATTTGGCCGGTCAAGAAGAAGGTAACCCTCGACAAGATTTTGGAGACTTTATCCGCAGCCTTGGTGCGGAGCTGAAAGGCGATCCAGTGATGGATGGCAAAACCCATCGCCTACAAATGTCTGATGATAAGCCTGGCAGTAAATCCGGTGTCTATGTTGGTCATCTCGATGGATATGCAAATGGTTGGTTTGCAGATCACCGTGCTGGAAGCGAACGACAGACCTGGTCACCTAATACGGCAAAACCTGATCCTGTTGTAGCGGCTCACCGTAAAGCGATAGCTGCCCAAGAACAGCTTCGACGGGAAGGGAGGATTAAACAGGAACAGGATAAGAGAGCCGTGGAGCTTACTGCTCAGTACGCTCAGCTTAAGCAAGCAGGTCATGACCAACCGTATCTCATTAAAAAAGGTGTCATGGCGGCAAAGGGCGTATTCATTGACAGCAGAAACCAGCTGGTCATTCCGCTTTCGAATGTAGACGGTGAGATCCGAACCCTACAAACCATCGCCCCTGATGGCAGCAAACGCCTCAGCAAAGGGGGGCAGAAAGAAGGCAGTTTCTTCGTCGTTGGCGGCACGCTGAAAAATGGCGAGCCGATTGTCTTTGGTGAAGGGTACGCGACCGCAGCAAGTGGGGCGATGGCTCTCAGGCACCCTGTGGTGATGACGGTGGATTCGGGAAACCTGGTTAAAGTTGCTTTGGCGATTCATGAACGCTACCCCGACAGCCCGAAGCTTTATTTAGGTGATGATGATCCTCCAAAACCTAAACGCCCGGGGAACCCAGGCAAAGAAAAGGCAATGGAGGCAGCCAGGCTGACAGACGGGACATTTATTCTGCCAACGATTACGCCGGAAGAACGCAACAACGGCGTTACGGATTTTAATGATATTCATCAGCTACGCGGTTTAGAGGCTCTTATCAAAGAGCTGAACCCGGTGTTTTCGTCCCTTCTTCCTGCCCCAAGTATGGAACCTAATTTCATGGAAACGACAACAGATGTAACCCCACTTGTGGAACCTGTCACTCCTACTGAAGAGTTTCCGCAGACAAATGAATTTGCTGATTATGACCATATTGCCGCCAATGTTATGGACCATGACACCGAAGATCAGATACCGGCACCGGTAACTGAAAAATCCCTGACAGCGATAATTGATCAACCGGTACCCGAAGCCACCCGGTCTGCTGCCTCTGTGGAGCCGGTACCCGAAGCGACCCAGCCAGCTGCCCCTGTGGAGCCGGTACCCGAGGCTACTCAGACTGCTGCCTCTGCGGAGCCGGTACCCGAAGCTACTCAGACTGCTGCCTCTGCGGAGCCGGTACCCGAAGCTACTCAGACTGCTGCCCCTGTGGAGCCGGTACCCGAAGCTACTCAGACTGCTACTGCCTCCGAGATGGATAGTTCTCAACCGGAGGCACTTCAGGATCCCGTATCCATTGCAACAATGCTCAGCAAAAAGTCCTATTCTCCACCAAAAATTGGTGACGAAGCTGCATCTCCTGAAGCCGCTGAGCAAGCCTTGCAGGAAGACGCAATTATTATTGAGACACCAGAGGGCAGTTCAAAGCGAAATATTACGCCACTCGATCTTGATGCACTCATGCAGCAAATAACTCATGAGATGGCTGCAGACGGACGTTCAGTGAGATACCTACTTTCCGGTGAAGCCGCTTTTGTGGATCACGGCGACCGTATCACCATGGCAAATGCCACCGCTAGCCAAAGTGATGCCATGATCCTGACCGCTTTACTGGTCGCTCGCGAACAATATCGCGGACGCATTGAATTGACTGGTAGTGATGAATTCAAGCATAGAGCCATCACCTTAATTGCCGAGTACAACCTCGATGTGAAGATGAAAAATCCGCAGCAGCAACTCATGCTGGATGAAGCTCGGAAGGTACTCGCTGACGAGCCCGCACCGGGTGAAACACCAACGCCGGTCGGTACACAGGCTGCTGCAATTGTGCCTGAACAGGCGCCAATGACTCAGGACACTACTGCTCCAACGACAAATACAGTGAATCCGCCCAGTGTGTTGCCACCGGAGCTGCGTCCCGTTGAAATGCAACAGGAAGCGCCGCGCAACGCAAGTCGCAAAGAAAGCGAGGCAGGGCTGACCGGCACACTGCTTGAACATGGTCAGGCGAAATACAACTTTGATAAATCGGAAAGCAACAGCTATTACGTTCGCCTGCGTACAGCGCAGGGTGAACGTTATATATGGGGTAAAGAACTGGCCACCATCGTTCCTGAAAGCGGTCTAAATCAGAACGAAGTTGTCACATTAACCTGGTTGGGCAGCAAAGAAGTGACTGTTTTAGCTAAGGTTCGCGATAAAGAAAATAACGTAGTGATCGACAAAAATGGGGTCGAGCAAACGGAGCAAATCCTTACCAAGCGTAACCAGTGGGAGATTAAAGCGGCAATCGACCCGAACTTACTGGTCAGTAATATGCTTCAGACAGCCCCACCAGCAACTCTCCATGCCTATGATATGACTCATTATCAGGCTCTTCAGCAACAAGTCATTGCCCTGGCACAAAATGCCGGTCTGAGTCTCCCTTCTCTACCTATGCCACCTAATGATTTGGTGTGGTTCAAACCTGATGGAGAAGGAGTTCAAGCACCGGCTACACGACCAGCCAACACACATTTACCTGCACAAACTCAGGATGCAGGTACGGTTCTAATGAAAGCTGTAGACAGCGAGAAGCAACTCAAATTGCTATTAGTCAAAGGTCTCGGCGATTACGTTCAGGGGATAATTAACTATCAGGGTGAATATCATCCTGTACTCGGAAAACTATGCACAAATGAGCAGGGGCATCGTTATATGACCCTTAATGCGGTGACATCAGAAGGCGTGACGGCAATTGGTCATGGCAATGCCGTCAATCATGAAGCCGGTTCAAATAATGCTTTTGTATTTCGCCTTAAAGGCGAAAAAGAAAGGCTTTATGCCCCTTTGGTTGAACCCGCAAAGTACCCCCCGGCCCTGCATAAACAACTTGGGTTTACGAACGACTATGTTCCACCGTCGCCAGACTCGCAGCTCCGGGAAACTCACGAAGTGGAAAATACAGTCAGGCCTACCCCTCAGTCCCCCCGGCCGACGATGTAAGGAGGCGTTATGTTGATTCGAGAAAGTGTCATGCCAGCCCTCATGCTATTCACCATCCTGATGAGCACCTCAATATTTCAGCCAGCGCAGGCAGAAACCTGCAGAGCCATATCAGCTGCTCAGGCAGGTGCAGATGCGGGTTATGCACGGGACAAAAAAGCAGCTGAAGCATGGTCTCAGCGGGAAAATCAGGTTTCGAGCGGGCTTCAGCAGTGTCTGGGAAATATCAGCACTGCTATTACCGTACCAACCTTCGGTGACCTGAGCGGCATTCTTAACGGCATCAAAGACAAAATTTGTCAGGCTGCAAGAGATAAGATCCAGGATTATGTCCCGAGTCAGATTGATCCTTGGGGGGATTTATCCTCGAGCACCGGAGGATTAGTCAACACAACTTCTGTTAGTTCATCATCCTATTCACCGACGACTTACACTCAGGCAGCCACATCTGCCACAACATCTTCAGACGGCGGTTATCTCTTTACCCGCTAACCCGCAGCTCGTCTGAGCGGCATCTCAACATTCTCCTTTAAGTTCCCGCCGCGGCTTGCCCGGCGGGATATTGCCGTGGATAAAACACATGAAAACGAAAGCTCCCGCCTCGCAGAAAACGGGGAATACGAACCCATATGAAGCTGCAGTAGCCCGACACATTAACAACGAGCTAAACGTCAACTTCACCCGAAAATCCCTCACGGTAAACGTCTGGCAATCTGCGGGGAATGTTATCGCCCTACTGATAATCGCGGTTCTTGTGTACGCCGTGCTTAATCCACCCGTTAAGTACTTTGCTACACAGGACGGTCGCATTATTCCCCTGACGCCAACAGATCAGCCGGCTTACAGCGATGCTGATGTGACGGACTTCGGTAACCGCGTCATACGTGAAGCATTTACGCTCGATTTCGTGAATTACCGGACACAGATGAACAATCTGTTACCGCGATTCTCAGATGAAGGATTTAGGAGTTATTACACCGCACTGACGACCTCCAATGTACTGGCCGCCGTCAAAGATAAGAAGATGAATATGTCTGTGATGACGTCCCCTGGAGTAGTTGTCAGCAAAGGAACGCTCGAAAACGGTGTCTATGCCTGGAAAATTCAGTACCCCACCAAATTCAAACTCACTGGCCAGACGACGTCACTTCCTGAACAAAGCTTTGTTGTCTCCCTGCTAGTTCAGCGCACCGATCCTCGTTTGAAAAACACCGGCATGGAAGTTTCCCAGCTCATTACCTATGAGGCGCAATAATGATCAAGACTCCTTTAGCTAGTCTGCTCCTGCTGACGGCAACTTATAGCTTTGCTGCAAACACAGACACGGCACCGGTGACCAATGCATGGCAACCAGCTCAAACTATAGGTGCTGCTCCGGTCAATATCCCGCAGCAAGATGCCCCCGTTCAGTTACAGCCCACGGCAGGACCCGCGCCCGGTGCCCCGCTGCCGCAAGCAGGCCCTACACCCTTGCCTTCAGCAGCCCTGAATTATGCCAAAGATCAGGTAACCCCCCTCCCAGCTGAAAGTGTCGAGGAATTACATCAGGCATTCGACCAGTTGCAGCGCAGTGAAAGTCGCGCGCCGGTTACAGCTGTACCCCGCATCAGTTCGTTGACCGTTAATCTGTCCCCGGGTTCTTCTCTCCCCTTGCTGCGCGTATTGCCGAACTACCCGAGCACGGTCACTTTCACCGACGAAACCGGTGCGCCCTGGAACATTGATGCACCGCCGGTGAACGGGAACGACGCAGGATTTGTCGTCAATTACATACCTAATAGCCCTGTTCTTTCCGTACAAGCGAGGCGCGCCTATGACACTGGCAGCGTTACGGTATATCTGAAAGGCCTGCCAGTACCGGTGAACATTGCACTATCCAGTGGTGAACCTGATAACGCCGGCAAATCACAAATCACAGACAGCAGCCTTAATCTGCGCATTCCAATGCGCGGACCGTCTGCAAAAGCTCTGCCGGTTGCGCGAGAGAAAATCAGTCTGGATAACCCGATCCTTCAGGCCTTTCTCGATGGTATCCCGCCAAAAGAAGCCAAACGCCTTAAAACCAGTGGTGACGTTCCGCTGACATCCGTGTGGCAAATCGGTGATGACCTGTATATCCGCTCACGCAGTGATTTGCGTGATGCCTTTGTAGAAACCTCATCGGCAGCTGACGGGACAAGAGTCTGGAAACTTCCAGTTACTCCGGAAGCTGTGTTCTCAGTTCAGGGGCATAACGCCACCCTGGCCATCAATCTGGAGTGAGTCATGGCTATCGAAAAAGACGCCGCAAGTGACGGTAAGAAAACGGGGATGCTGATTATCGCCGCAGTGGTGATCGTCATTGCAGGGGCATATATCGGTTGGGGCTATCTCCACCGTCCGGAATCAACCCCTTCGGTCTATGCGATCAATAACGTGGCAAACAACGCAGGTAAAAACAGTCCCGAGACTGCGCAATACCGCAAATTGCAAAGTGAAGCGAACCATTTGGGATCAAGGGCAGCGGATGTTGATGGCAACAGTTTTGTGGCATCGCTTCGTATGAGTGATGTCAAACCAGCGCTCATAACCGCACAACCGCAGCCTGTGAGCCTGAATACCGCACAGGTCGTAAAGGCAACCAACGCCAATCAGACTGGCAGCGGCTTACCGGAAGATCAAAAGGCAGCGATTAAAAGCTACCTGAAAGTCCTCAACGATCGTTGGAAACCTGGTGGCATTCAGGTGGCGGGTACATTTGGCCAAAGTAACCAAAACCAAATGGGGGGAAGTCAGAAAGACGGTACGGCATCCAACGCCTTCAGCTCATGGAGCAACGGCCTTGCGGGCAATGCATCAGCAACACTAACCAACTCTCAAACCTCCGCGGGTAACGTTGGGACTGACGCTGTAGTTGTCCCCCCTAACACGCGACGTCCGGGAGTCATAGACAGCGCCGTCGATTCCGACAACCTGAATTCTATTGTTCTTGGCCATATACCTGCCGGATTTTTGGCCGGAGCAAGCTTTTCAGCCCAGGGTGTCCAACTGGCAGGCAATGGTGTGGTGATCCACTTCACTCATATGACGCTGAACGGAATTGAATATCAGGTGGATGCCTATGCGCTGCAGGACGATACGTTGCAATCCTCCGTCGCAACCGACGTCAATAACCGTTATTTCACCCGAATCATTCTTCCGGCAGTTGCAGCGGGTATTGGCAACGTTGGCGATTTATATAAGCAACAAAACACCCAAATACTCGCCACCAATGCAGGAACCATCAGCGGGGGGACTGGAACCGTCAGCGGGTCAGCCGTCGCGGGTACGATTGCCGGCGGTATCGGTACCCAGGCAGGTCAGGTCATGGCCAACGATGCTGCTCGCCTTCCAGTTAAACAAGTCACTGTCGCAAAAAACCAGGTAGTCGCCATCCAGTTTATGAAAGGGGTGTATGAAAGCGACCGGCTAAACAAAGCAACAACTTCAGCACAGCCCAGCACAGGAGAACGTTAATGGGAAAATCACATTTTGATTTGGATTCAACGCCGGAAGAGCCTCTACAGGCAGAAGAAATACCCGATAACACACCTATTGTCGGCAAACCCAAAGGTCCCAAGCTCATTGCTTTGCCACTTGGTTTAAAACTAACGCCGGTTCAGACAGGAATTGCGGGGCTGTCACTGGTGGCCATTATTCTCTTCGCCCTGATGCGTAACTCCACTCCGGAAAGTAACGGCGCGCCGCCACAGTTTGCGTCACAAGATACCGTAGCCTCTCCAGCACCCACTGCTTCAGTTCAACAGGTTGTAGCAACGCCACAACAACAGCCAGCCTCTATTTCAGTGCCCTCGGGTGAAAGCACTACGGCGATGTCTGTTGCAGATCAGGATGCTATTGAGAACCTGCGCGTCTACGCCGAAAACAACCGGCAGGGATTAACAGCTTTAGACCAGAGACTGCGTGCCGTTGAACGCCAACTAAGTCTTCAAGCCCAGTCTAAAACGGCGGAGCCGACACCTGTAACAGCGAAAGCGACGGCCGCAAAGCCTGCTGCTACTTCCCACTATAAGGCAACAAGAGCAAACGGCTTAAAAGGCGCAACTGTCAGCAGCCTTTATCCCGATCTTGCCTGGGTTATGTATCAGGGCAGTACGTGGGCAGTGCGCCCTGGCGACCGTATAGGCAATGCATCCGTTGAACGTATCGATATGGAAAAACGTGAGGTGATAACAACCGCCGGCATCATCCGGTAAGGAAATCTATGGACTTGGTCCAAATGTTGGCCAATGCGGTCAATAACGTAAGTGCCGTGGGTATCAAGCTGATACTTGCCCTCGCTCTGGTGGGCGGCCTTGTCATGCTGATGTCACATTTCGGCAATATTGCCAGCAGAGCGCGGCGCGGTCAGGTACAAGACGGCGCTGGAAAAATCCTGGTCGTCATGTTGATTTGTTGCTGCGTCATTTCCCTGCACAGCGTAATGAATGCCACCTCAAACCAAATGGCATTAGGAGATGTCACTTTTGAGGCAATTTCTTATGTCTCGGAAGGCCAGTATGGGCCAGCCGCTGTGGCCATCAATGCTGGTCTTACGCTTTTGCAATGGGTCGGTGTTATTTACTGCTACATGGGCCTGCTTCGTATCCGCCGGTCGCAAAAAGACGGGCACACCGGTCTTAGCGCCGGTGACGATGTAATGAAAGGAGCCAAACAGCTAATCGTCGGCACCATGCTGGCCGTCAATCCGCAAGTTCTTACTGCACTTCAAAACACACTCAATATTCATTGGTAAAACACAGAGGTTATAAAATGAAAGCTCTCCACTCCCTGAAAAACTTCCCGCTATTTGTCGCTGTAAAAAGCTCCCTATTTGCCCATTCGGCACGCAAACGCGTGGCATGCATTATTGCAGGTGTAATGGGTACGGTATTAGCCCCGGCAGCCCATGCCGACAGTGATATCGCAGAAATGATCACTAACGTATTGAACGGTGTTTATTCATTAAAAGACCCTATCGTTAAATCCTCAATGGTCATTGGTCTGGGGTGCCTGGTTGCCGCTGTCATCATGATGATCTCTAAGAAAAATAACCCACAAATCAAGATGTCGCACATCTTAACCTTCTTTGTGGCCGGTGCATTCTTCATCGCGATAGACCAGATGGCCAGCCGCACCCAAAAACAAATGGGCCTTAACCCTGTCTCCGTAGGCTAATAGAAAGCTGCCAGCCCAAAGGGCCGGCAGCTTTATGGAACACAATCCAATGCAAATCATTCCTCATAAGATAGGCAGGTTGATAAAACCGTGCATTATCGTTATACGCCGGGTTCTGCCTTTTCTATCTTGGGCCACGCACCAAATATTCTTTATCCTGTTTCTCGGCCCCGTCATATTTAGTTTAGCAATGGCAGCTCTGTCCGTTTTTCAGGTCGGTGGAACCTCTCAGGCCATTCGGCTATATGTTCAAAATCAGGCTCAAATCTATCAAAGCGCACCTCCGGGAATGGCGATGATAGAGGTGTGCCCACAGCCACTCTCCTCGACACAAGACACCAAACCTCGGCCGACAGTAGATCGTTCCCTATGCAAAAATGAAGCACAGGCTCTGCTGGACTATGCCCATAACTGGGACGTCTCTTTGTATAAAGCGTATTTATCTCTGATGTTTACGAGCCTTATCTTCAAACTGATGGCGGGCTTCGTCATATGGTGGCGTAAAACCCAGCCCCTGCTGTAGCCATAAATTTCACTACCGCTCCACTGTTTATTTCTGCTTGCCGGAGTTCCTATGTTGATTTTTTCCATATCCCGCCGCGTGGCGGGCCTATCACGCACGCCTAAAGAAACGGAGAAATTACAGGCTCTGGCACTGCATAAAAGTCAGGCCTGTATGTTTTGCGGTTATGCGTCGCCTTTAAATACAGTCGTGTTTCGCGACAACAATCCATTAAACACGGAACCCGATAATCTTGGCGTCGCTGATCCACTGTGCCTTGCATGGCAACAACTCGATACAGTCACAGCAGAAACTGGCGTCGTGGTTTACCTACCAGCTCTGCCCCCCCAAGACGCAAACCATCTACAAAGAGCGATCGCAAAAGCGCTGGAATCGGAAGATGACGAATATCGTAAGGATGCGAAGGCTTTGCTGGACTGGCTGACTACACACGACAAACCGGTAAAGCAACTCTGGGGAACTCAGCATCCACAAGCATTTGCTCAAGCTTTAAAGCAACTTCCTGACGATCAAAGGCAAACGATGGTTTCCCGCTTTCGTCACCTTGCGTTAGCCCTGCATCCAGGGCGAGTTAAAAGCCGCCTGAACAACACCGGTCTCGATGAAAATACGACATGGTGGCAGCACCTTTACCGCGACTACTGCTCCCGGAGCTAATCATGATTATTGATAAAATCGAAGATGTTCTTGCCTTCATTTCCCGCTACACACTGGGCCGTGATTTCGCACAATACTGCGACTTGCGAACCGTCATAGGTCTGACGCCTGATGACAAAGTCCGCCACCCTTCACTGAATGCGCCGTACATTCATGTGACACAAAACAACGATTACGCCAGTTGTTTTGAAGTACTCGGTGCCTTCCGTGAATTCAGTGAAGCGGAACCCAAAAATCCCGAAGACCTGCCAGACAATGACAGCTTCCTTCGCTTTGTCTTCAAGCTGCGTGATGCACTAACCGGGGATTTCAAAGCTCTGGGTCAGAAAATCAGCATTGTCTTTGAACGTGATCCGACGCGAGGAAATGAAGAAATTGCCCGACTGGTGGAACCTCAGAGGATTTCGTATCGCAAACTCGGGTTGGATTTGGATGATTTAGTTGACGAGCAAATTGTGAAAATGTCCCCATACGTTGGCCGTGAACGAGTCTGGTTAACGGTGTACACGGCCATATCCTCATTACCTGCCAATGAACGTAAAGAAGAGGTTCAGCGACAAGACACACAGTTTCCTGATATGCCTGAAGCGCGATTCGGTCAGAATCCTGTATATGCAGAGTTTGAAGGTCTTAAGCTTCGTCATGATGCTTTCATCGATAAGCTGGCCACCGATTTGAAAGACGGAAATGAAGGCGTGATGCTTCGATTGCTCGATGCTCATGAGGCTGGCCATGTAATACGGGATGAAATTGAACGCCTCAGTACCGATGAAAGCTGGCAACCTCTATTGCCAGGTGATCGGGTTATTCCTCACGGCAAACTCCGCGGCAATGACATCAGCGCAGCTCTCGCTCCACACCTCAATTTTCAGTATTGCGATACAGAAGTGAAACCCGACGGCAACCTGATCGAAGTGGATGGCCTGTTCCACGGTCAGTTGGCCATGACACTCGCACCTCAACGTCCAGAACCTTTCAGTCAGCTGTTTAAAAAAGTTCCCCGCCAAATCCCGTGGCGGATGCGGCTTGATCTGATGCCAGGCGGCGGGGAGATGATGAACACCAAACATAACCTGCTCTCTTTTGTCGCCTTCGTGCCGGCTCTCCGGGACATCTACAAGTCGGTTTCCTGGTTACTTGAGCGCGATAAAAAAGAACCTGTGTGCATGATGAGCATTACTGCAAGTACATGGGATGCTGATAAAAGCCGCCTGAAGCGAAATCTGACTCTGTTACAAAAATCAATTCAGTCGTGGGGGGTTTCTACTGTAACAAGAACCTTTGGCGATCCCATCCGGGCATGGATAAATACTCTTCCTCTGGTGTCCAGCTTCAGCGCACCCACGCTTATGTTTCCGCCTCTTTCCGAAGGCCTGAAATTGATGCCCCTCCAACGTCCGGCCAGTCCCTGGGGAAATGAAGGAAACTCGATACATCAGACTATAGATGGCAAACCTTATCCCGTTCAGCTCGCCAGCTCGATACAGGAAAAGCATACCGAACTGCTGGCAGGCTCTCCCGGATCGGGCAAGTCTCTCCTGGCGAACAGCATGCATCTTGATGCTATTGCTAACGGAAATCAGGATCTGCCATTTATGGCATTCATTGATAAGGGATTCACCGCTCAGGGATTTTATGACCTGATCCATGACAGTTTGCCTCAGGATCAGAAAGACAAAATCATCAGCATCATATTGCGAAACGATGCCGAACACTGTCGAAATCCATTCGATATCCAGCTGGGTCTTAAAAATCCGATCAGCACTGAGCGTGAATACCTTTTGGGTATGTTAACGAGCTTGTGCATTGATCCGCAGACAGGCATTGCACCGGATGCTGCTTCGTGCAGGCAAATCCTGTCGCGGGCTGTCGATCTCGTCTATCGGAATAACAGTGAAAAAGACCCGGTCAGATACGGCGCAACGCTTTCGCCAGATGTAGATAAAGCACTGAACGAGAGTGGTTGTCTGTCTGCTTACTCACCTGAATGGTGGGAAATGGCAACCTGGTATGAGGTTCGTGACATGCTGTTTGATCGTAACTTCATCTACGAGGCTTCATTGGCTCAGGCTCAGGCAGTACCTGAGCTTAACGACCTTCAGGGCGCGCTGAACAGCGAGGACATGCGGGAAGCATTCGGTAGCGTGAACAGGCCAGGCTCGGAAGAGTCTCTACTCAGCTATGTTTCGCGTTGTCTTACCCAGGCACTGTACGATTACCCGCTTATTTCCGGCCGAACCCGCTATACGGTCAGCCCTAAGACACGTATTCGCGTCGTGGATGTAAACAATGTAACGGGCAAAAACACACCAGAAGGGAAAATACGCACGGGGATCATGTACCAGTTTGCACGTCATCTGGCCGGGGCCAATGACTTCTACTTGCCTCAGTATCAGGATGAACTCTACGACAAGCTGGACCCACGCTATGTGTCCTTGCACCGCAAACGAATTGAGCAACTGGATCAGGAAGTCAAACTCATCTTCATTGATGAACTCCACAACATAAAAGGTATCCCTGCCTTGTGGGATGCCTTGCAAACTGAAGATCGTGAGCAACGTAAATTTGGTGTGAGAACCGTGTTTGCCTCGCAATATCTTGATGATTACCCACCGTCAATATTGCAATCAGCGAACTCGCTTTACCTGATGCGTGTTCGGTCACAGGATTTCGACATATTACAAAACACCTTCAATGTTCCGCGAACAACGTTACTTAAACTGCTAAACACCACCAAAGGCCCCGCTCCTGATGGCAGTGGCGTCACATTTCTTGCGGTGTTCCTCACAACCAACGGTAATGTCGCACAGCTGCTAAAAAACACAGTCGGTCCATTACGCCTATGGGCATTGAACTCAACACCTGCAAACAGAGCACTGCGCAACATGCTCTATGAAGCACTGGACGGTAAAACTGCGCGCCGTCTGCTGGCTGAGAGCTTCCCGGGAGGATCTGCTGAAAGCCATATCAGGATGATGAAGAAACGTGCTGGCAATGATGATGAAGGCAGTGCGATACGACATCTCGCTAACGAACTAATCGCGAAGGCCGGTTATATCCAGGATAACGCTGCCTGATTTTGTCCACCTTGGAGTTGATATGAAACCTAAACTCAGTGTATTTACACACCCAACAGTTCTGGCCTGCCTCGTAGTTTCAACATTCCTACCATGGGCCGCACACGCGGCCTATCCGGTCACTGTGATAGAAAGCGTGCCCATCAAAACTCAGGTTGCTCCACTACTTGGAACAATGAGCGGGACCCTTACAGGGATAGCAACCACTCAGCAGCAAGTGGGCGCCGCGATTAATCAAAACGGAGGCAAAATTGCGACCCAGATTGAACAAGCCGCACAGGCACAGCGCGATCAGGACATTTTCTCCCGCCAGACAGACCGTTTAGAAGAAGCGAGAAAAACCTACACGGTACCGGACAGCATATGTACTGAATCAGGTTCCGGTATGGCCACTGAAATTCAAAGCAGTGCTCGAGCACGTCAAAGTGCGCTTTCCGGTGGCAGTGGTATTAGTAGCAGTAAGGTTCGTCAGGGCGTCACTCTGCCTTCTCCCCCTCCGGAGCAAACACAGTTCCGCGCCGCTTCCATCCATGCCGATTATTGCGATTCAACCGATTTCGATGCTTATGGTGGGACTGCATTGTGCAAGGGGATATCAGAAATGCCCGGTGGTGATAAACGGCTGATCTCACTTCTATACGGTGCAGGCAAGGAAGGAAAAACACCGGATCTCACCTTCAGCCAACAACAAACAGATGCTGCAATGGCATATGTACTAAACAGCACGCCAGACAGCGCAGGTAAACAGTTGGGCAAAGGTGAGGTTAAATCTACATCAGGCCAGCAATATGTTGGATTGATGACTCAGTATGAATCAGTAAATTCCGCTGCCCGGGAGCCTATGATGGCCGTGCTCGCAGCAACTCAAGCTAATGATGCCACAGCGGATGTATTGAAAGAAACGCTGCAGACTCCTTCTGCAGCCGCCTACTTTAGTCGCACAGCCTCAGCCGAAGCGCAACGTACCGGCATGATGTCAGAAAGAGAATTTGAGCAGTTTGAAGCTGGCCGGAGGTACGCCAATACGGATTATCAGACCGACCTGCAGGCCATGGCAGGCGATAACTTAATGCGCGAATCGATCCGCGTTCAGACACTACAAAATTGGTTACTACTTGGGATCAAACAGCAACTGCAGAAATCGACAATTTTGCAGGGACAGCAACTATCGCTGAACGCCACAGAGGCTTACCGCCCGCAATTGCAGGCCAAAATGCGCGAAGTCAGCGCTGGAGCAGCACGTAATGACTGATAAAACGGAACAAGGGAAAGAGCAGGAGCATAAGTGGGGAAAACGTCTCACCAAGGGGGCGTATTATTCCATGAATGTTCTCTTACCCCTTTCGGAAACCATGTATGCCGCCAGGAAAATCGGCCCTTCTTTACTTAATAACTTTCAACGCATTAAACACCTGTCCCCACAGAACCGGCTGAATGAAAAGCTGAAAGAACCAGTGTTTAGTTTTGAAAGTGCAGTGGCGGCTAGCGGCCTATCAATAGAGGCTCTGAAAAAAAGGTTTTCCCGCCGCAAAAGAGTATGTCTTGCTCTGGCCGCCATCCCTTCGCTTCTTATTATCAGCGTACTAATCGTAGTGATACTTAGCGGCATGTACACGCCATTGCTGTTAATCAAATCCTTCGCCCTCATTCTGGTTTTACTGTCTCTGGCCGCTTTGCCGTTTGTGCAAGCTCTCGTATGCAGCTGGAGGTTGTGGCAACTGGAGGAACGCAGAGCATCACCGGATGAGCAGGGAGGGTTTAAAGATTTCTTAGCTTTGCATCCTTGGTACAAAACGAAGATCCCCCGCTGACAGTTAGAAACAGAATTTCCGGCGAACTATAAGTTTAACCGCCAGAGACCTAATACCCGAATCATCCCTCCTGTTCACTTCTTTCTCACCTGGTTAGCTCCGGGCGGGCATCTTCACATGCGAGTAAATTATGAATGTCATCCGCAAACTTTTGGCAGGTGCTTTGCTGTGCCTGTTTACTGCCAGTGCCTGGGCCGATACAGCTGTCAGTTTTAGTACGATTGAACAGGCAGCGAAAAGGTCTACAGACCTCTCACGTCAGATATTGGTGATGATATTTGGTGACGTGGTCACTAATCCGCTATCGACTGACTCAACCATGATTGGTCAGATGTTCTTTGTGTTTAATGGCATCATTATGGCCGTGGCTGTCGTGTGGTTCCTGCTGGTCACACTTAAGCATCTCGTGAAAGCGGGCCAACACGGTAACATTTTTGGGCAAGGTAGCTCGATGGTAGGCCCAGTTACGACCGTAGCAGGTTTTCTAACGCTGGTTCCTACGGTTTCTGGTTGGTCAATCAGCCAGCTTATATTTTTATGGGCCGCATCTGTTATGGGGATCGGCAGTGCCAATGTAGTCACTGACCGGATAGTTGATCTTCTTGAACAAGGATATTCCTTAGTAGTTCAGCCTGTTGCACCACAAACCGTCAGTTCGGCCCGAGCAATCTATGAGATGAATCTCTGCATGTACGGCATCAACGCCGAACTCAGTAGCATGTACCAGCAATACGGCCCCGGTGGAACGCCCTTAATGAGTATTAAAACGTTATCTGATGGCTTTGAGATCGGAAACGGCAGCGCGCTTTGCGGTTCAGCCCGATTACCCGAAACGACAGCAGATCAGACAACCAGCTGGCTATTTCCTGTCCCTGTCAATACTGACAACATTACAAACGCCCAGCGAAGTGCCATGAATGAGATGCAAAACTCGCTATCGCAAGCTGCATCCCTTTTTGTTAGCACGTTGATTAACAAACAGGTTTCAGGAAATGGAACGCTACCGGATGCCGAAACGGATATTCAGAAAGCCGCAGCGGCGTATGAGAATCGCATTAATCAGGCGCTCAAAGCACAAGGACAATCGGATGACCTCGCATCAGTCCTATCGGCTCAGATGAAAAAAAATGGATGGCTTGCTCTGGGATCTTGGTACCAAACCTTTGCAACAGCCAATAATAAGGTGAATGAAGCTGTTCAGCTTAAACCTGTTATCGCTGGAATGTCCGGGTTGGGAGACTTAGGGGTAGGGGATACATATACGAGCATCAAAACGGCATATCAGACCCAATTACAAAATACGAGTTTTACTCCGCCGTTAGGAACTCAAAGTGCTAAAGATACACAGCAAGCTACTGATGCATCCGATCCTAACTCAGTTTTTGTAGGGGTTCTAAAGTCGCCAATGCAGCAGTTAGCAAATTCTATTGCTACATCTAAAGTTGGTGACTCGACTATAAATAGCAATCAGGTCAATCCATTATTAAAAATGAAATTTATCGGCGATTCTACACTTGTAGGGGCTGAGACAATTTTCACCATATTCACCGCAGCAAAAGTTGCAGTTGATACTTATGCCGAAGGTGTTTCTGGGTTCATCATATCCAGCCTCTCACTTAAAGGGAGCGATGCACTCAAAAACACTATTAGCACTATATCTCCATTGGTATATTTTCTTCTAATAATCCTCTTTGGAATTGGATTGAACTTGGCTATTTACTTGCCTTTTATTCCGTTTATATATTGGCTTGCAGCTGCCGCTAACTGGGCGGTAAGTGTTTTAGTTGGTGCTACAGGGGGTACCCTTTGGTCGGCAACGCATATTGGAACCGAAGGTGATAAAGGTCATCGGTCTGCCTACGGGTATATATTTCTCATTGATGTGATGATCCGTCCTATGCTAATGGTCTTTGGTTTTGTCTTTGCAAGTATTGTTATAGTGGCTCTCGGTACATTGTTGAACATAATGTTTGCAGCGACAATTGCAAACGTTCAAGCAAACTCCATAACTGGTGTTGTTTCATTGGTAGGTATTTTAATGGTGTACGCAAGAATATGCACAACTACGGTTACGAGAGTTTTTGGCTTACAAGTGACAATGCCGGACTACATCATTTCATTCATTGGTGGTAGAGAAGCAGCAAGTATTCTCGGTGGATTAGCCGAATCGACTAAAAGTATATTTGCAGGATTTTCACATGGACTACAGAGAACACCAGGTGTAAAATCGAATAGTAAACATTCAGGTGGGAATAATGAGGATGGAATGAAATGACGAATACATCACAAATATTTAAAAGTCTATATATGTTCTTTGCATTGTTAGCTGGGATTTTCCTTGTAGGATTTTCCGCGGTTCTCTTCATAACGTCTGACCCAAGGTTAAACCCTGCATGGTCATGGGGATTCCTTGTTGGTGGCTTAGTACTACTTTATTCGTGCCATTACACCAGGTTGCATACAAAAAGAAAGGTTAATAACATTATCGCTCAATTTTCGCATGAAGGTTTCAAACCAACTTCTGGTTATGAAATCGACAAAAGCAATATTGGTAGATACTTCGGAATTGATACAGAACACGGTACTATTTTGTTAGTATCAGTTTTTGATAAAATCTATAAAGGATTGACCGTTTCTGACCTGGCAGGCTATGAATGCAAAGGAAGTGTAATTACACTAAAACTTAAGGATATTAAATTCCCTTATTTCGTTGTTAATGCTGGCAGTGAAAGTAAGAGCATGGACTTTTGCCTTAAGTTAGATGTGCTTTTCACTTCATCATATAAGCCTAAGTCTCATATCAACCATGATTTTAGTGAGTTCGTAGAAAAGAAATCCTTTGCTTTGTAACTATAATAATTCACTCACATCCTCACATTTCGAAGCGCCCTACCCCGGCGCTTTTTTCTTTATCTAAATACCCCTCCTAATGGTGTATCCCCTATGTCCGCCTGCCTTTTTGCGGACTTTTTCTTTATGGAGTAATTATGCCTACGCCAACGGCTCCTGTACAAAATCAGGGGCAGGAACGTGTCCTCATGTTCTTATTAATCGTAGTGTTGATGTTTTTTATACTATGGATATATCAACCCCCCATAATGTACGGTTGTTGCTGGTTGTTATATCAGCTTTGGACATTATGCGATTTCCCTAAAACCCACAGTTATGTAGCTGTACGTGTGAATATACTTGCTTGGGCGGGAAGCCAGGTGGATGGCATGACTTGGACAGTATTTATCGAAGTCATGAATAAGACTGCCGGTATTCTCTTAGTCCCGCTGAGTGCCATTACTATCGGAGGCATGATCTCAGTTCGGAATCACCCACGTAACCGAACCCGACGGCAAATAGATGTACTTACATTGCCTCATATCATGTCCAAATTTTCTCCTTCAATTATCCCCGCTCTTTGTTACGGCGATCAAAAAACTCAGCTCTTAAATTGCGACCCAGCGGAACACCGGAGCGCGCAGTCTCCAGAAGAATTTGCCCTGGAACATCATCTGGTGATAGGAGACCGACTTGACCGCGAACGGGCCAGCTCCGTATTCCGGCAACAACTGGGTACACCACTCATCGACGCAAACAGTTTCAACGCCCATGAGCGCGCTCTGGTTGCTGTATTTGGGCTCGCTGACTTTTTGAAAGACCGCAAATCTGCAGAGAAGTTGCTCGACGATCTCAATCGTTCTTGTCTGGTGAAAAGTAGACGAGATAAAGGTGAAAAAGGGTATCCCGTATTGCGGCTGGCCAACAAAACTTTTGAACAGGTGATCGCTTCACCTGCAGCTGGCACTTGGATGAAACAACACGGGACGACACGTTCAGCTCTTTCTGCGCTGCATGACCGTGATCTGCGTTTACCAGGAGCGCGCTTCAGGTGGTTAAAAGGATTAGACAGAACCTTATGGTACGCCCTGACTTCAACCGGGCGCCCTAAAGCCTTCATCGAAGGTGCCGGCGTAATAGCCGTAGCGAAGTGGGAAACGTTGATTGCCGATGTTTCTCTCCGCCTGCGAACAACCATATCCCTTCCTGAAAGTTGCATGGATAAGGCTATTGATGGCCTGGAAACTGATTTGCGCAATGTTGGCAAGGTCATGGCGGAACATCAACCATCTACCAGCGAGCGTGATGAAGAACAAACGGATGAAGAGACTACCGATGAGCCGGTGGTGATCCTTAAGTCACACCATTCAGTTGTCCCACAACCACATGAAGCACCAATCGGTAAGCAGCCCTCCTCTACGGCAAAACCAAGACCTCCGGGCCGCGCTGCATTCATTCCTCGCGCGCGCTAACCCATTTAATACAAGGATTTCTCATGAACTCACTATTTTCAGCCTCTCTGAAAGGCAAAACCCTGACTATCTATCAACAAGAAGGCTCGCAACGTTTACCTGTCACCATCATCGATAAATGTAAAAACCATCGGTTTTACCTGAAGGACAAAGGCGTAGTTAATGATTGCTATGGTTTTGGACGTGAAGCTCTGATTTATCAGGGTAATTCCGATGAGGAAGCCAAACGGGTCATGCTGGCTATCGATGATGCATTCAGTTCACGAAATACTAAACGAATTCAGTTCAAACGTTATGCCGGTGTAGCAGCCACTGCTATAGCAATAACCCTGGCTTTGGTGTCTTTCTCCCAACATTTCCCCCCTGCAATAGGCGCTGCTGTTTTGCAGGAAGTACGCAATACAGCTGAATCTCAGGCTATTCCTGATCAGCCTGCTGGTATGTCTCAAAATAACGTGAATGCTTATCGGCAACAGTCAGTTGTTATGCCTGCAACCACAGCGAAAGAAATCCAACCGCCCCCACAATTAAAAGCAGCCCCGGCTTCTGAAGATTACCAGACTACAGCTCAGACATTGAAAGCCGCGGCCCAAAGCGGGCGATACACAATTTCTCTATCCGGCGGCCATGCCCGGACTCTGTATGTTTTTGCTGATCCCCTGTGCCACAACTGCCAGATTATTGAACCCGCACTGGAGGCTCTTTCTCAAAAATACAACGTGGAAATATTTCCGGTCACCCTGGTTGGAAAGCAACAGACGGTGAGCCTTGTTAGTCCGATCATGTGCCAGGCTTCAGCTACGCGTCTACCGCTGTGGAAGAATTTATTCCGCGCAGATGCTGGCTTGGCACCTGGTGAAACAACCGCTGATCAATCCAGTTGTGAATCTGGCGATGATGCTATAGCAAAAAATGATGTCGCCTTTAATGCCTACAACCTGCCGGGCACACCTTCTCTTCTTTCAGATGACGGTCGCTATATTCCCCTCGCTACCCTGAAAACTGACGAATCGCTGGCAGCATTTCTTAATGCCGTACCTCTGAACTGATAGTAGCTACCCGAGCTGGACACTATCCCCTCTGTATTTTATTAAGGCCCTACGATGGCACACCATATAGAAGTCGATCCGCGCCGGGTTCGCCGGCTGATTGGTTACACCTTTATCAACGATGCCCTTCTCTCACCTCTCGCGGTACAACTGTTCTTAATTGGCGGTCTGATCCTCGGCTGGATAATGCCTGCAAGCCTGTTAATAAGCCTTCCGGGTTTGCTCATGCAAATAATGCTTTTTGCCGACCGTCCGTTCCGTATGCCGTTACGTATGCCGATGGATGTGGGGGGGAAGGATTTAACCACTGAACGAGAAACCCCGAATTATCATAGAGGCCTTTTCGGGTATTTTGCCTATGTCTCCCGCCGGCTGAAGTATCAAGACGCGGCAGGAGTGTTATGTCTGGGCTATGCCCGTGGGAAAACCCTTGCCAGGGAGCTGTGGCTAACACTTGATGACTCGCTGCGTCATATGTTGCTCCTGGCCACTACAGGCTCTGGAAAAACAGAAGCGTTATTGTCTGTCTTCCTGAACGTGCTCTGCCTTGGGCGGGGCATGTGCTACTCAGATGGTAAGGGACAAAACACCCTGGCATTCGCTATGTGGTCACTGGCAAGGCGATTTGGGCGTGAGGATGACTTTTATGCGTTGAACTTCATGCGCGGCGGAATGGACAGTCTGTTAAACCTTCTCCTTAACGATAAGAAACGATTACCCTCAAACACTATAAATTTGTTTGGTACTGCCAATACAACCTTCATTCTTCAGCTGATGGAGTCAATGCTCCCGCCAGCGGGCAGCGGTGATGCAGGCTGGCAGGATAAAGCGAAGTCAATGCTGGCCGCTCTGGTCTACGCAGTCTATTACAAATGCAAACGCGACAAACGCCGTATATCCCAGCGCGTTATTCAGGAATATCTACCTCTGGTAAAACTGGCCGGTCTGTATCAGGAAGCAGTAAAAGAAGGATGGCATAAAGAAGCATACAGCCCGCTAGAAAATTATTTTCATACCCTTGCAGGTTTTCGCATCGAGCTTATCAGCCGACCTTCGGAATGGGATCAAGGTGTCTATGACCAGCATGGATTTTTAATCCAGCAGTTCAACCGCATGCTCACCATGTTTAACGACCTGTATGGCCACATCTTCTCAACGGATGCCGGCGATATCGATATTGAAGATGTACTGCATAATGACCGGATCCTGTGTACCACCATCCCTGCCCTTGAGCTTTCAAAAGGCGAGGCAGGTAACATCGGTAAGTTATACATCTCAGCAATACGAATGACGCTTGCCCGGGATTTAGGCTGCGACCTTGAGGGGATGGTCAATGATGTGATTGTCGTGAAAAAATACAGTGGCAAATTCCCATACCCCATCGCAATGGATGAATTAGGTGCGTATTTTGCTTCCGGCATGGATAACCTTGCCAGTCAGCTGCGCAGCCTCGGGTATATGTTGATAGTGTCTGCGCAGGATATTCAGCGCTTTATTGCCGAGCATAAAGGCGAGTACATGACAGTGAACGCCAACCTGCTCACCAAATGGTTTATGACATTACAGGATGAGAAAGACACGTTCGAACTCGCAAAAATTACCGGCGGCAAAGGATATTACGCAGAACTGGGCGCGATAGAACAATCTGGGGGGATTTTTACCCCCAACTTCGAAGATGCGAACAACCGCTATATCCGTGAAAAAGACCGGCTTGACCTGGGTGACTTGAAGGATATGAGCCCGGGTGAAGGAATGATTTCTTTTAAAAGCGCACTGATCCCAAGTAACGCAATCTTCATTCCCGATGACGACAAAATGACGTCAAAATTACCTATGCGGTTAAACCGATTTATTGAGGTAGAAACACCGACGGAATCCGAGCTGTACGCATTAAATCCAGCATTGCTACGTAAGCTGCCGCCTTCTCGCCAGGAAATTGATGGCATTCTCCAACACCTAAACAATACGGCCAACAGCAATGTGCCAACGGGTTTAATGGACCCTATCTTAAAACGCATAGCCGCGGTGGCTTTGGATCTTGATAACCGCGCGGACGTGAGTTACTCCCCTGCACAGCGTGGTGTCTTGCTCTTTGAAGCGGCTCGGGAAGCTATGCATCAAAACAAGCGTTCATGGCGTCAGTTACCGTCACAACCAAAACCTATCCGCGTATCAAAAGAAACAGCCCAGTTATTGGCCACCGCAACTGCGGAAAATGCCTTCCGGCTCTAATGAGGTATCTATGTCATTTATCTCTGTCGTCATCGAAGAAATACTCCCCCAGGCAACGCAAGAATCGGTTCCTTTTCAGGGAGCAACTTTTACGACAAAACCAGGTTTATTTGAAGATGTGCTAATGGGTGCCTTTGACCAAAAGTTTGCATTGATTGTCGGGTTCACGTACTCACCAGAAACAGGGAGGGGGAGCCTAAAGATTATGAATTCACGCATGGAGATTGGCGACCCACATTGGCGAACCGGCACTATGACCCTTGTGTACGATGATGAGTGGGCAGAAATGGTCAGAGAAGAATTGGCTACATGGGGGGAGCTACGTTGAAAAGAGTCTCGATAGCAATATACATCATGGTCATTTCACTCCCGTCGATAGCAGCACCGGCATTCAGCGTGGGGTTTTCACCCTCGCATTCGGGTAAATCAGCGATTTTGGAAGTGATCGGTCAAGCCCGTGAGAACCTTAACGTGGAAGCCTATGATTTCACTGATAAGGATATCGCAAATGCGCTGTTATCAGCACAGCGGCGTGGTGTGTCTGTCAGGGTGATCGCTGACCAAAAGGCGAATAGTGACAAATATACCAAAGCGACGTGGATGGCCAGCAAAGGCATCGCGGTTCGCCTTAATGGGAAATATGCTATATTTCACAATAAGATAATTCTCGCAGATGGTAAAACATTACAGACAGGGAGTTACAATTACACGTCGAGTGCTGATATTCGAAACGCAGAGAATGTGTTGGTCATTTGGAACCAACCCCAACTTGTGTCGGTCTATCAGCAGGAATTTGAACGCTTGTGGCAGGAAAGCCTCCCGTTCTCTCCCCTAAATTGAGGCAAGTAGATGAGTGACAACAGCCTGGATTACCGCCGTGGCTATACAGAGATGGTACGACTTTGTGCCATGATGTTAGTTGTATTAACCGAGACAAATAACACCGGCGATAATGCCCGACCGGCGCTCAGCGAAGAACGCGCAGAATCGCTGCGTGACGAATGCGCACGACTGCTTAACCTCTTTCAAGCACAGGAAGAGCTCTCTGTGGAAAAGCACGATGCAATGTTCCACCGCCTGATGGATATGTTTACAGAGATAGTGGGAAATGACAGCAACGCCTGGCTTTCCTGGCAACCTGCAATGCAGTTGCAGCGGAAATATGTGAACTAACCTGACATAGCCAAAACAAAAAAGCCGATCCAGTTTATCTGTGATCGGCTTTTTTGTTTCTGACGAAAGCAAAAATTACTGCGGCCTGTGTCCACGTAGAGGAGACGGTCTGTTTACATCATCGTAGGACAGTTCGATTTTATCAGGTGCAAATTGTCCGGAACTTTTGTTATGCAGTTCATCCTCATATCCGGCTTTAAATTTCTGCTGTGGGTCACTAAGCGGTAGTCTCGAACCGCTCTCCTCATTAAACCACGGAACAATTTCCGTAGCAGTCTGTACAAATGCGGAATGTCCTTCAAACACCATTTCTTCCCCGGACTTAGATTGAGCCAGCACCAATGAAGTAATCACATGCTGACCTTCCAGTTCGCCTGCACGGGCAATTTCCAGTCGCTCACCTTTATCCTGAATCTGAACCTGACCACCTTGATAATATTGCACCGTACCATCGCGGTTAATAACCGTGTCATACCCTTCAATAGTCATTGGCTTGCTGTCATCGGAAACACCAAAGCGGATACTATTTTCCGAGACGCTGGCCGTTCTGGCATTGCGTTTAAGACGATAAGACCAACCACGTAGCTGGGAAATGGCCGCTTGATCATGTTGCTCAGCCTGCTGTTCTACCCATGCACGATAGGACAGACGTTGATTAGAAGGATCTGCTTTAAAGGCCGTTCTTTCTGCCTTCACTTCCATCCGAAGCGCAGCCATTGCCTTCATCCTTTCAACTTCGATAATGTGATAAGTCAGTTTACGTAACAGTGGATCATTGATAGCAACTCGGGCACGAGCCTTCTGCCAGGCAAACTTTTTAGATGCATTCTGGTAACGCTTTTTAATCTCATCGCTGTTTAGCTTTGGACGTACCCAGGAGGATTTATAAGCACGATATCTCGCCTTCAAATCTTCCCGGGCATCCGCTCTGGCCACACGCCTTTCAGTTCTAGCCAGAAGATCACGCGCATGGAATTTTGGCTCATATGCAAACTCTGGTTGTACCTGAATTGCGCTTTCTTGCGTACTAATGTCGCTCATAACCAATGGTGGTTGAACCTGAACGAAATCTCCGATGTGTGGTTCTAAACAATTCAGTGTCAGGTCAGGATGAAGACTGCTGGCCTTGATAGGTACCAACGTTTCATCCATTAAAGAATACACAGCAAGACCTTCACCTTTACGCTTCAAGATAAGGCCAGCGCGGGTCATTTCATTCTGTATGTCTTGCCAGTTAAGTCTCTCGGTGTCTTCCATTATGTCACCAATATTGTCGCGACACTCACTGACGGCATAGCTAAAGAGGCTTTCAGAATCGGCGTAATACTCAAGCTGTTTTGCTTTCCGAGGAATAGACTTAAAGTCATTTTTATTACGCACAACCTGCTGATCATCACTTATCTTCCATGCACCATTATCCGGTGTGAATCCATGCTTCAGTTCAAGATGGCGGCAAGCTTTATGCAATGTATCAACGTCGTTGTACATGTTGGTTGCGCGATATGAAATTGGATTAATACGGTTAGCGGCAATATGACAATGCACATTATCGGTATCTCGATGAATTGCAAAGATGTACTGATGATCAGACATACCCAGTTGAGAAATACAGTGACGAGCACTATCAAAAATTTGCTGGTCAGTCGGAGTATCCTCTTCTCGCCAGGAAAGGATGCAGTGATATACAGGATCAAGACAACGGGTATTCTGTAAGGCTACGGCATTCATTTCTGCTGACGCAGTTTCGAGGCTGAAGCAGTTGGTTTCAACCACAACATTGCCGCTTAATACCTGCTGTGTGCCATCATCAAAAGTGGCAAGAACAGCCTGGTCCTCAACCGATGCATTGCGATCAAGGTATTCGACCAGGCGGTTGAAAATAGCTTCTTTAGAACGAGAAGGTCGAACATAAGGATTCTCAGGAGAAATCGGCATATCAGATTTTTGTTCTTCACGCAGAGTCAGATAGCTGACCAGCTGAATGAAACTGGAACGTCCATCTTTGCGCTTTTCAGGAACGATCGGAATCATGATTTAGTCCGCTGTTCTGCAAAACCATCAATGCCCATGTCGATACTTATGATTGCCTTTTTGATAGCAACAAGAATCTCCGAATACTCCTTACTGAATACCTCACTAACATTACCTCGACCTTCATTAAAAAGGTGCTTTTGTAACCCTCCTAAACGCTGCAACTCCATCATCAGTTTTGTGTCTGTCTTTGGTGTGATGCGACGCCCAAGAGCACATCGACGAAGGTATTCACCCACGCTTAAGCCTGCGGCCTGAGCGCTTTGGAGTATTTCCAGCTTTTCTTCTGGAAAACAACGAATACTTGGAAGCAGAGCTGTTCTGTTCCTACTTTCGCTTTTACTCATGGTGAATAGAGTCCTTTTAGTCTCGCTGGAAAATAGTCTCGGGGTGTCGGGGCTCTGCCCTGACCAGGTCGTTTTGTTGGACCGACTGCGTGCAGGCGGTGCTACAAAACATATCCTGTCCCGTGTTTAAGACCTGATAATGAGATTTTGCCAGATGTGGACTGGAATGTCACTACACCGGTCATGACTATTAGATATGTTTATGGGATGAGATGTTTTTGCTATGATATGAGCGTATTTTTCATAACAAACAAAGAGGTACACTTTCATGGCAGCAAACAGCTACTACACGATAGAACAGCTTGAATTGGCAAAAATGCAGCTCGCTGAATTGCCTGATTTGAATGCATCGAGAATGACAGGGAAAGATGTGTTAGAAAATCTTCGGGAACAACTTGTTGAGCTTTCTGTGAAGAAAGGATATACCGCTGTTGAGATAAAATCGGCTCTTGATTCAGCAGGGATTGTTGTCAGCGTGAAAGCGATAAAAGACGCAATTGATAAAAATGAAGTGACCAAAAAGAAACGCGCTTCACGAAGCATAAAATCTTCAGATACGAAAAATAATTCTGTAGCAACTCAATAAAAAATTAATCACCCGCGTCAAAGCAACATTACGTGATCCATGAGGGGGTCAACCCCCTGAATGGATCATAGCGTAGTAAAAAAAGACTCATCACTCACTAAATGTTATCGAGACAAATCCGTGTCTCTCCTCTCGATGAGGGGAGACACGGAACGCGAGCTACCAGTCAAAAAACTTTTCACCTAAGATCACATCAGCATCACGGTCAAATTCAATCATTGAAACTCTATGTTGACGCACCATTCGATAAATAAACTTCCTAAATTCGTTTGAAATTCCTAACTTCTTTAACGACTTTAAAAGCTTAGGCCGAGCATCTAGAAGAAGGATAAATCCATATTCTGTGTTGAAAATTTTACGGATAGTCTTGTGTGAATGCTCTTGAAAAATCTTCATATCTTCTAACATCATGTGACCAGTACTACATACGAGACAACTTTTCATTTCTGGATATTCATTTCTCATGTTTTCGTTTCCTAATGATGGCGGTGGTTCGTTCACCGCCATCAAAAAATCATTAATCGATTGCTCGATAAATAGCAGAATGTTCAGAAATTGTTTCGGCATAATCCTTCAACTTTTCTGATTGCTGGTAAAGATGATTTAATAATTCTTGCCGGTCACTGTCCGCAGAATCCCACATCAGCATATTTAGGGCATAAAGCGTGACAACAATCCCTGCTGCATCAGCGGAAACTTCTTCATGAAATCCATTTCCCGCAATAGATAGTTCGACTTTTTCCATATCTGGACGAAGATAAAAACCACCATTCGACAAACGAATGAAATCCCAGTACCCACCTGTATAGCCAGCGCAAATGTTTCTCATGTAACCTGTTATAAGATTTTCCCCACGCATAAATGCACTGCCAAAGAGCGCAGGCAGAACATCCATGCGTTGATTCTCTGACACAACTTCAGCGGTGATTGTTGTGTTACTTTCCGATATTCCTGATTGATTCATGATAATCCTCCTGTGGCTTTCTTTCCGGTGTCACCTTTTTAGGTTTCACGTATGCGGGGAGTCTTGCTCCGTGGAAAAAGACCGGGACGGGGTATTAGCTGACCAAACAAGGGCAGCGTCGAAGCCGCAGCGCAAACGAGAGAGGAACGAACGAGTGCGAACGGGTGAGTAAGCTGGCGAAGCGCATCCTTGTTTGGGCTGCGCACCGTGCCAGCGTCTTCCACGGAGGAAGAAAACCCGCAGCGAACACCAGGTTAAAAGCGACACCGGAAAGACCGGCTCGCCGGGCATTAGTGGACACGACAGTGGCCAGTTGAAGCGGCGCGGTCGAAAGACCGCTGCAAGCGCGCCGTTTATTTGTCTGTTCTCCGCTCAATGCGGGTAACAGACAATCCGCGGGAGAATTCTGAAGTAACAACGTTAAACAGCCTCAAACATCACACCTTCCCTATCGGCAGGAAAGGTGCGGGGTTTAGGCTATGAACATTACTTATTTACTATGTTTTCACTTTGTTGATGCGGATAGTAACGATCGAAACACCCAAAGAATCCATTTTCTACACGAGTATGCGTTAGTTATATTGCGATATTTACCCGCTTTTATGAACGTGTATTCCATGACCGGATCGCCTCATTAAAAACCTCTGTATGAATAATTATCATCGAGAGTGCATCAATGATTTCCTCCTCATCATCGGCTGCGACTACCGCCCCCTGTGCTGTGCAAAGTGAACACTCAACCCAGTAGTTTGCCGTACCTGTATTCTCGACATGCATTTGATCCGAACCTCAAAACGGGCAATTATTTAACGGCACATCAATACCATATTCATAGATACCGTAAACGTTATGCCCATCAATTTTGATTTTCATCCTGTCACTCCTTAAATCCCATCATGCGCAACCAGCTGTTGAGGAAAGCGCGCGTTTTAAAATTTGTTTTCTGCATCGCCATATTGCTTGAACCGTCCCTCCAGACTCGGGCACCTGCCGCGTACTGGCGAACCTCAGCGCTATACCCGTGCCGGACGTAATACTGTTTCCCCGTGTAGCCATCCGTGTAAACCGTGGCATTTGGCATAACAAGGGGAGATGGATGTCCCATACATGATTTCCTTTTAGGTCGCTGATAGTCTCTCGGCTTTTTTACGGTGCCTCGCCTTTGTTGTATTGACGGCGGGGAGCCCGTTGCTGTGACAAAACACCAGCGCGGGGTATCAACTGAACGCACAAGGGCGACTTCGAGGCCGCAGCGCAAAGGAGTGAGGAACGAGCGACTGCGAACGGGGGAGATGGCGGGCTTTAGCCTTCACCCTTGTGAGGTCAGTGCCCCGTGCAAGTGTCTGTCACTGCAAAAGGGAAACCGCTAACGGCAGAGGTGAGGCTGACACCAGAAAGAAGCCGAACAGTATGGACGGCATCCTTAGCGGCCAGGAAAGTGGCCAGTAAGAGCGGCGCGCCCTGTGGGCGCTGCAAGCGCGCTGTTGACCTGTTCGGGCGTGACAGGCTCAAGGCCTGTTATGACCGATGGCACTAACCAAAAAAGATACCGATGTTTGAGCGGCCATGATGTGGCCATGCGAATTGGCACACCTCAGGGGAAGTTAAAACGAGACGGGGTAGTTCATTGTTCTGAGCGGGCTCAAAGCCCGGACAGGACAAACGCACATAAAAAAAAACCGCTCGAAAGCGGCTTTGAAAGGTGCATAAATTGCACTTTTTATGCATAACGTCATCAATTCATAATGTTACTGATATCATGCGTTCTCGTCGATAAAGGCAGAAACAGGCAATCCAAAGCGCTTTGAGAGCGCTTTCATATGTTCCAGGGTAAGCTTACGCTCGCCTTTCAGGATCATGCTGACTAAAGAGCGTGCGCCTATTTCTTCTTTGAAACTGCTTTGATTCAGACCGTACTGATCCATGAGAACGCGCAGCATCGCCAGCTCCTGCGGCAACGCAGCAATACGCGTGTTGAATGCATCAAACTCTGGGGCCGAATTTTCATAATCAGCAATTTTTTTTGCCAGCAGATCAATGAGAGGATTTTCATCGTCGGTATCAATAAGACGCTCTACCATCTCAAGAGCCTGCTCGTAGTCTTCACGGCTATGGCTTCCCCCCAGCAGGGGAACGGCATTGATCAATGTGGCCGTAGCGTTTAAAGCGGCTTCATAACTATTTGCTGTCATCATTCTGGAGTTCTCCTGTAGTGGTCGGTTAGCCGGTCATATTCTTTGTGAGTTACGACGTGCTTGATAAATACGTTCTGCGTTTCAAACTTGATGTAAGTGATGATCCGTAAATTGTTACCGCCGATATCGATCACCCACCATTTCTGCCTGTATTTGAATCGGTCAAGACTGCCAAAGCGTGCTTTAAGGGCATCAGGGGTTAGAAAACGTCCCGTATGCAGCACTTTATAAGCATCTTCCAGCGCAGCGGCGTCGTTTGGAAATCGCCTCCCCGCCTCGTCAAACGGCTTCTTTGATATAACCCGCATAAATCCCTCTGTCTTGTAGGCATGAGATAATTATACTCCCTCATCGCCATGTCCACAATATGTGAACATAAATAATGTTCACATATTGTGACCGAACACTGAACTTAATAGCCATATCGTCAATATTTTGCTATAAAAGTGCAAGTATTGCACTTTTAGGATTAATTATGACAGGCTATGAATTGCGACTCTGGCGTAAAGGGATGGCATGGGATCAGGAGCGTGCAGCTGAAGAACTTGGGAAATGCTTGCGAACGTATAAAGCCTACGAGAAATCACCGGCTATCGACCGAGTGGTCGAACTTGCCACCCGATCGCTGACACTTTCCACACTGCTTCCCGCGCTGTCAGAGAAAAACAGCGCGGAAATCTGTCGAGTTCTCGGCACATTGGTGGACTAACAGCCCGTTACGATGCCATCAAAAAACCGTCAAAATTAAAGACGTCATTGACGGCAACAGGCCATCCTTCAGCAATCCACACCATGATCCAATTTTCAGATTCCTCACAGCGATACAGCATTCCCTGCGCTCCGGCAGGCAATACTGAGGGTTCAAAATGATTACTCCGATTTCCGTTACGCACGACGTAACTTAATAAATCCTCAAGCTGCGCAGTCGTAAGAGCAGTTTCGGCAACGATGGTCTGAGCAGGGATTTCCTTGGGTGCCCTCGCTTTTCCTTTGCCATAATACTGGTATGTGGCGTCCAGCGGATGACTGGATGACATAAACGGTGTGGTATCAATACGGCTAAGGTCTCTTTTTTCCGCAATACCGTTAACCACTTCAAAAGGCTCCTGACCAGTGGCTTCGAACACGTCCAGTTCCTTCGGGTCGAAACAGTCTTCAAGTGTGATCCCATAATGTCGCATCAGCAACACGGCAACTTTATCCGCGTATCTCATGACGCCCTCCCGACCGGAGCCAAATCAATACGGATCTGAGTTTCAGTGACGACGATGAGCAAATCATGTTTTCCTTTGGCTAACGCAGTCAGAACATCGTCGGTAAGGGGGAGTGATTCAGAAAAATCGTCGCCCCCCACAGCATCGACACAAGCGTCATGCAGTTCACCACCGTCTGAGAAATTTGCCGGATCATAACCTTCTGCATATGCCACTGTGCGCCGCTTGTCTTTAATCTCTCCTTCGGATGACAGAACGTAAATGCCATGATCCTTCACAAGTAACATATCTGCCCCGTATTGTTGGATTTCAGCCACGACAGATAGCAGGTTTTTAGCATTAAATTTCAACATATTGATCTCCTCATTAATGAATAGAATGACGCGCTTCACAGCCTCTTTTCTGGTGTCACCCCTGGGTTTCACGCAGCGCGGGGAGTCTTGCTCCGTGGAAAAAGACCGGAACGGGGTATCAGCTGAACGGACAATGGCGGCGTCGAGGCCGCAGCGCAAAGCCGAGAGGAACGAGCGGCTGCGAACGGGAGAGTAAGCCGGCGAAGCGCACCCTTGGCCGGGCAGCGCCCCGTGCCAGCGTCTGCCACGGAGAAAGAAGTACCGCAGCGAACACCGCAACAGAGGAAGACACCACAAAGACCGGCTCGCCGGTTCCTTAAAGCCCCAACGGGGCGGTTACAGCGCTGGCGTCAGCCAGCTGCAGCCCTTGACCTTGACGTTGCCATCAGACGCTACCCGGGAGGGACGAAACCCGCAGGGGTTCGGCGGAGACTGGCAGGTGCGCAGCAGTTGCCAGGCGGAGTGTGGCTGACGACTGAACGGCGTTAGCCGGTCGGGAGCCGAAGGGGGCCATGACTTTGACGTAAGTCGTTTTAATCAGGGGCAAGAGCAGCCAATCACCGGAGATAATGACCAGGAACTGAAAGCAACGGAAAGACTGGAGAGAAAGAGCCGACAATAAAAGCCGGATCCGAATCCGCACGGAGAAAAGAGGTGGCGAAGCCACCTCCGAAGTCGCCGCCACCGGCCGCTGGTTTTCGGCAGTAAAAGCAGGGTTCCCCCTGCCTTAACAGACTACGCAGTAAATTGAGATAGCACCTCTTTCATCGCCTTCACCCGATCGCGAAATGCAAATTTTTCAGGCCAGTCATTGAGGTAATACACCGGCGTAAAACGTGTGCGGCTAAATTCCATCGATAGCGTATTACCGGTTATGACCTCGGCAGGGATACCCAGCAAACTCAGCTGAATATAGGCCATGTCAGCCGCTTTCGGGTCGATATCGATACAGGATGCCCAAAGCTGCTGGGAGGGATTAAAACCGTCTTCTATCATTTTTTGAGCAAAACCAATCACCATGCCAGCGGAACCGCAGCAAGGTTCACTAAGGTCTACCCAGCCCTGTTTGCTGATCGTTTCCCCGACAGCGGGTGAAAGCAATTGAGCCATGAGTGATTGCACCGAATAGGGAGTGAAGAACTGCCCCCAGTTGCCGGAACCCAGCTCAAGTTCCATGAAAACAGAACCTAAAAAATCACACATTTCCGTTTCAAGTCCCATAACGACATGTCCCAGTAATTGAGCAATGCGGTTGATATCTTCTGGCTGGTAACGCCCTGCTATTTCGAGATACGTTTTTTCCAGCGCCTCAGACTTCAGAAATACGTTTTCTATCGCGATAGCGGACATCGCGACAAAATCACGAAAAACTTCGTAGCGATGATGATAACGGGCGGTTTCACCGAATAATTTAATGAAAGCGCGGCGATGATCATCTAAGTACATCACCGGCAATGCACGCGCAGGGGAAACGGGTAAAACGGGCGGCGCTATCACCGGCGCATTGTCAAAAGCGCGGCAAAGTCCCTCTAAACTCAGTTGTGACATAAGACACCTCTTTTAAGGCCGCCCCGTAAGGGGCGGCGCACTGTCACTGAATGCCGAGTTCGGCGCGGACGGTGGTCATAAACTGCTGCCAGTATTCAAAGCGCAGGGAAGGCATATGCGCACGTTTCCCCGTGCGGTAGGCATTTACAAACGTTTTCGCCTGTGCGACGATTTGCGGGTCAAATTGCATGGTTTAATCTCCATCTGATTGTGATAGCCGGTCAGACTTCTCAGGGTGCAGACCGGCACGGAAGGCAGGGGAAACCCTGCTTTTTTCATTTCAGGTTCTTGTCGATCTCGCTCATCACCTCCTTAACGCGCTTCACGATCTCGCCGTGGTTCAGGTTGCTGTAGTCACGCATCCGGAAATATTGCGTCCCAATGCGGGTATAAATTTCAGTGACGTTGCCGCAGTACATTTCCTGCATCATGAAAGTTTCCGTATCCTGATCGGCTTCGCTTCGCCAGTTCATCGGGTACATCAGTCCGGCAGCTTCATGAAACGCGTTAACAGTAATTTCAACAGGGCCACAGACTGACGCCTTCTCACGTGACTGCCAGTAATCGCGCTCAGCCTCAGATGTCGCGTTCATTCCTAAAACGGCATCGGACTGTGTAAGACGTAATTGCATATTGTTTCTCCTTCGGTTCAATGGTGGCGGGTCCACCAACATTGGTTTAGTTGTCGTTTGCCTCTGAAACGATCGCGAACTGGTCAACGACCATACGGTCGGCTAAATCATTTCTGACTTCGGTCACCGCGTCAGCACCTGCGGTGCCGTACAATTTCACTGCAAGCCCCTGAGCCTTGAGCCACCACTGGGCGATATCCCATGCGATCAGCGGCTTGGAGCAATGCCAGTTGATGACACCGTTCAGCAGAACGTTTTCAGCCAGTAACCCCAACAGGCGCGCTACTTCCTTAGCTTCTTCACCCTCCGGCAATTGAAGGTTCCAGAGTCCGGCCAGTTGCATACAGAAAGATTTTTGCTCTCTGATAACGTCAGTCTTATTGATGCGCATTCCGTTTCTCTTTTGGTTCTCAGGCCTCTTTTCTGGTGTCACCCTTTGGGTTTCACGCAGCGCGGGGAGTCTTGCTCCGTGAAAAAAGACCGGAACGGGGTATCAGCTGAACGGACAAGGGCGGCGTCGAGGCCGCAGCGCAAAGACGTGAGGAACGAGCGGCTGCGAACGGGGGAGTAAGCCGGCGAAGCGTACCCTTATCCGGGCAGCGCCCCGTGCCAGTGTCTTTCACGGAGAAAGAAAACCCGCAGCGAACACCGCAACAGAGGGAGACACCGCAAAGACCGGCTGGCCGGTCCCTGGAGCACCGGCGGCTTTTCGCCGGGGCGGTTAAGGCGCTGGCGTCAGCCAGCTGCAGCCCTTGACCTGGCCGTTGCCATCAGACACTAGCCGAAGGCCCGAAACCCAACGGGGTTCGGCGAAGACTGGCTGATGCGCAGCAGCTGCCTGGCGGAGTGGGGCTGACGACTGAACGGCGCAGCCGGTCAGGAGCCGAAGGGGGGCCATAATGTAGTTGATGTGGCCGTTGACCTGAGAAAGTGACTAACAGAGAGAAACGAAAAAAGAGAGACACCAGAAATGAAAATAAGGCTGCATTCAGAGGCGGACGAACCGGAGAAGAGAAAAGCAGCGCATCAGCGCTGCTTATCCTTTTTATCCGTGTTCTTTGTCGTTTTCCGCCCTTTGTTCGTCTTTTTCTTCGATGACAAAAGTCAGCTCGGAAACCACCGTCGCAAAGCTATCGGCCAGACGCTCCAGTTCAGACATGACGCAGTAATCAACCTCATCCCATTGCTCTGCCATCAGCAGCAATTTTCCGCGCATGGTTTCCAGACTGCGCCGCTGGTTAGAAGCCAGACGTTTTTCACTCATCGCGTGCCTCCCTGAACGGAAGTTTATTGGGTACCAGCCAGCGATCTAAAGCCTGCTGTTCTGCACAGGTTTTTTGCGAGACATGCCGGACAACATCAACCATCTGCCACAGCGGCTCCTGCCCTCGGGAGTACCAGCGATGAACCTCAGTCAGCGACGGAAAACGCCCCGCCCACGCCCAGAACATATGCTCCAAATCATAGGACCGAATGTCCTGCTGTGACCAGTGCGCATACCACGCACGCAGGGTTTCAGGCGTCTGAAAAGCCAGTTCTATTTCTGCCTGTCCCACTACGCTCTGATATTTTTCTTCCTCCCTGTTCCGCTCCCTGTCCTGCTGACGCGAATATTGCTGAAATTCCCGCTTCCAGCGTTTTTCTTTACGATCCAAGCGAGAAAATGCCAGTTCGGGGAAAATATATGTGGCAAGGTCGGACGGTAATGGCGTTGGACAATAGCGGCCTTCACTGCTGATAAACATATCGAATCCGCGCTCCCAGTCTGCAAGACTGGAGAGCCGTTCTTTCGGATCCCAGCGAACGCCGGTCACTTTATTAAGCGTCTTACCGGTCACTTTTCCCTTGCCGCACAGAAACCGGAAAAATGCCTTCGCGTACGGGTAGTCTGCAATTTTCCAGCACGGTTCAGCTTCACGCTTGGCATCGACGAATGCGATAGCCTTAATAACCGCCTGACGTTCAGGGCGCAGAGGAATCAGGGAATGGCTGCGTGGGATCATGCCTCGCCCTCCATTGCCAGAAGGCTGATAATGCTGGCAGCGGAATAACCATCAGCATCGAGACAGGCAACCAAGCTGAGGGTATGGTTTACGATCTCAGGGTTGAAAATCGCCAGCGATCGGACAACGGAAAAGGGGTGGCCGCTGGGACTGACAAAGACCATTAACCAGACCGAACTAACATCCCCAGGGCTGCACACAGCAATATGAAATTTACCGTGAGGAGGCGTGAAGCGTATCTGTACAGGGAAAAAACCGCCGAATTCGCTGCGATATTCACCATTCATGTCCCACAGCTCCGGTGAGGCAAGGTTTCCCATAACGGCATGAGTCAGTTCCCGACGAAAATCCTCACCGGCAGAACGATAATCCTCTAACTCTGCGGGGATCATGGTTTTCAATACATCGGTTGTAATGATATTGCGCATGATTTATTTCCTTATCGCCGCCCCGTAAGGGGCGGCCTCCGTTATCAGGCAGCGTTCGCTGTGTGGTTGTTGTCAGTATCCAGTGCATCAGGATTTACCGGTTCCTGCGGCTGTGTCCCCTGCATCCAGACCGGCACCCAGCGATTTTCTGCCATGCGGCTTTCGGCTACGGCAGCAGCGTCACCCTTTTTCATTTTGTCGATTTCGCCTGCGGCACCTGCGGCTCCGGCTTCATTCAGTGCATCTGCAATCTGATTTTTTGACAGAAGTCCGAAGAAGTTCTCTTTTGTCGGTTGCCACCAGTCGCGCATGTTGAAGTTAAGCGCAGACTCCAGCGCATCGAGGCGGCTGGAGGACGTACGCCCACACTCACGGGTCTGAACGCCGTTGATACCGCTGGCTACGCAGAAGCCGAGCAGCGACATCAGCATTGCGCCGTCGAGGGTGAAAAAGAGGGTAAAGTCTTTTTCCCAGCCCTGCGGCAGCAGGGCGGCGAGGCGGTTTTTTTCCTGCATCATGGCAAGATAGGCAGCACCTTCCTTACCTGACGGCGCGTTCTCGCACAGAGAATATTGTGAGCAATCCAGACGTACCTGTAGCGGGTTCGCCCCTGTACTGCCTGACGTAAATACGCTCTTACACAGTGTCCATGCCAGCAGGGCAACCGACTTCGCGGTTTGCTGCATCGCGGCAGCCTGAACTGCCAGCGTTCTTTCAGAAGACATTTTGGTCAGCAGCGGCAGGCTGATCGCATCGATGGGTGCAGGCTCCGGCTCCGGCGCACGTTTATAGTTCACTACGTTCTGAGTGGCTTCCTCGCCCTGCGTTTCTGACTCAATTTGTTCTTTCAGCAGGACACCGCGCTGAATACAGATTTCATCGTAATCCCATGACACCACCACGCCCTGTGCCGCTTTACGCTCCGGCGACCATGCGCGGATTTCAGCCGCTTCCTGAATGGCATTAATCTCAGCATCAAGCGCGTCAGATTCAGGACAGCGGCAATCAAAGGAATCGAACTGTTCTTTCAGCGCGTCGAGCTTTTCCTTTTCATCCTGCGTGTACTCGACCTCTGGCTCCGGTTCAGGGAGCGCGTCATAGCGATTTTTATCATCACCATAATGAGCAATCTGGCTCATACGTCCCATACACCACGACCAGCCTTCGTTCTGCTTCATGGTTTCAGCCAGCGTTTGCAGCTTTTGCAATACACGGAGGTTGAGCAATTCCGCACTGACATAACCGCCCTCTTCTTCGCTGAACAGGTCGCAGCGGATCTCTCCCTCCCTGAATGCTTCTGCCCCGACAAAGCGGAATTTATAGGAATCGGTAGATACTTCGCTGTCGGTGATCAGACGGCGGATTTCATAAACCTGTGGTTTGCCACCGTGATTTCGTTCTTTGGCAGCGTCTAAAACTTCAAGCTGACGGTACTGGTCACTTTCCAGTGCCAGCGCATGACAGTGCTCTGTGGTCAGTTCATCTTTTGCCAGCGCATCGAGGATCGCAGGTGCAAGTCCGGCGAGTTTCAGCATCCGCTGAACGTGACGGGAGCCGAAGCCCAGCAGGTCGCCAATCTGTACAGCAGATTTACCCTCTTCCGACAGAGAACGAAAAGCGATGATCTGTTCGGCAGGGTGCATGTCTACGCGCTGAAAGTTTTCAGCCGATGAAGCGGCAACGGCCAGTTCTTCCGGCACAATTTTTACCGAAACAGGTTCGGACAGCGAGTAAATGCCGCGCTCGACCAGCAGGTGCAGGGCGGCAAGACGGCGTCCACCGGCAGCAACACCCAAGGTTCCATCAGGCAGCGCGTGAACCACCAAATTATGCAAAAGACCCAGTTTGGCAATGGTGTCGGCCAGCTCCGCCACACGCTCCGGCTGGTACGCAAGGGTGCGGACATTCAGCGGGGATTTGACCAGCGCAGACAGGGGAACCTGCTGAACAACGGCCTGAGCCAGCGCAGCGTTCAGAGCATCGGAACCAGCAGTTTCGGCAGATTTACGGGTGGTTTTTTTAGTCTTGGCTACTTTAGATTCGGTTACTGACATAGTGAATTCCTCTTATATGATGGTTTGTTTCTGCCGGACGCCCACCGTCCGGCATCGGTCACGGCTTACTGTTTTTTCACACCATTGCTGATGATGTATTTGTTAAGCCCCGCACCGGCTTCTGCGGCAAAATTCCAGTCACGCCACACCATCTGACCGAAGACACGTACGACAAGGCGGAAGTGCGTACCCTGATCGTCTTCAATCGCCACGTTGCTGTAGGCAGCGGCAACCGCTTCGGCCTACTCGCGGGTGAAGGTGCCTTCTGGCAGCAGGACTGCGTTTTTTTCATCCATCGTGTTTCTCCTTCTGGTTTTGGCTTAAAGGCCTCTTTTCTGGTGTCACCCTTTGGGTTTCACGCAGCGCGGGGAGTTTTGCTCCGTGGAAAAAGACCGGAACGGGGTATCAGCTGAACGGACAAGGGCGGCGTCGAGGCCGCAGCGCAAAGACGTGAGGAACGAGCGGCTGCGAACGGGGGAGTAAGCCGGCGAAGCGCACCCTTGGCCGGGCAGCGCCCCGTGCCAGCGTCTGCCACGGAGAAAGAAGCACCGCAGCGAACACCGCAACGGAGGGAGACACCAAAAAGACCGGCTCGCCGGTTCCTTAAAGCCCCAAAGGGGCGGTTACAGCGCTGGCGTCAGCCAGCTGCAGCCCTTGACCTGGACCTTGCCATCAGACGCTACCCGGGAGGGACGAAACCCGCAGGGGTTCGGCGGAGACTGGAAGGTGCGCAGCAGCTGCCTGGCGGAGTGTCGCAGATGCGCAGCAGCTGCCGGCTGACGACCGGACCGCGCAGCGGGTCGGGAGCCGAAGGGGGCCATAATGTTGTTGATGTGGCCGTTGACCTGAGAAAGTAACTAACAAAGAAGAACGAAAAAGAGAGACATCAGAACAGAGAACGTGATGAACAGGGAACACTATGCTGTAACGGAGATTATGAGATGACGGGCCATTTTACGTGGGCCGCAGGCCACGGAAAATGGCTCGTTCCGCCGCAGGCGGAGGGGTTTTCGCGCGCGCAAAGAAGGCGGCAAAGCACCGCCTCTGGCACATTATTTTCCGGTAGCGTCCTGCCCGCTTTGAATGATGAAAGCTCCGCCAATGTAGACTGAACACTGGCACGTCATGTGATAGCAAATTTCTTCAATAATGCGTTCTGTTTTAAGTGGCGATAAGCCAAATGATTTGCGGTACTCATTAACAGCAGTTTTATATTGGCGGATAATGTCGCGGGTTTCAGGGCTGAGTTTCATACGGTCTCCTATGAGGCAGGGTTTCCCCTGCCGGTTGCCAAATCAGGCAGAAAATACATAGCCATCAACAAAAACCAGTCCGCAGGTAAACAGATTGCGGGCGTATGCTTCGAAATCAAAATAATCGCGCAGGGACTCAGGAACCTCACTGAGCAGGCCGCAATCCTCCACAAACTCGCATGCATAGGCTTCTTCACTGTCGGCTTCACCCCGGTATGCTTCGTCAAATTTGTCGTAATCACATTCGCCGGAATACTCAGACCAAGCAAAAAATGCTGCCGCCTGCCCTTCGCTCTCAGCCTGCTTATAGGCGTCGATAAACGCCCAGCTCACCTGAGTCTCAGATGCAAACTGAGTGGGAATTCCCTCCCAGTCCTGGAACATGAATTCAGCATCATCTTCATCAGCATGCAGCGTGCTGCAGGCCGCGTAAAAGTCTTCAGCTGAATCAAAATCGGTCAGATCAAACCACTGGCCGGCAATGCTGCCGCAGTTGTATTTGTGGTACGTGCCTACGTATACAGCAGGTGTCGTAGTGCTCATGGAAATTCCTCCGCAGGTTATGGGATAACAGCTCCGGCTTACGCCGTGCCGATACGAAAGCCGGGCGGAAAGCGGAGGATGCAGGGGCGCAAACGGAGGCCGCAGCGCAAACGAGGGAGGGAGGCAGTCTGAACGGGGAACGAGTGAATATTGAACGAGTGAGCAACGGGAAGAATGCAGAACGATGAGTGCGAACGGGTGAGTATTGCGGCGAAGCGCACCCTTGTAGCCGCAGCGGCCCGGCTACCGTAAAGGCACGGCGTTAGCCGTCACAACACCGGTCGAAATTCATCACGGGTTACTGGCCGGCAGGACAGTAACCCGAAGAAAAACGGAGCGTGCGACGTCCTTTTTCTGTGAAATGCAAAGCGACCGGTCAGCCCGATCGCTCGTTTTCATCATGCAGCGCGTTTAAATGAATCCAGCGCGGCGAGCATATCGGCGATATTCCCTTTCGCTTCCGTGACAGCGTCACGCAACAACTCACGACCAAACCAACCGCGAACGGGCTGATCGGGCAGACGCTTTACATAGGGCACACACGAACGTCCCAGCATCTTGTTGTTTTCACCGTAGCTGATCCTGATTTCCAGCGTACGGAAAGCGGCGTTTTTCTGGAGAATGGCATCGATGCAGCTGTCCAGCGCATCATTGCTCCACTCATCGATCCCCTGCTCTGCCGGTTTAGTTTCCGTCACAGAGACGACGAAATTACGGGTTTTTCGCTGGAACACCGCAGGTCTGTAGGAAGGGTTTACTGCATCGCATAAACGATAGCCATCGGCGGCAACCCGGCCGCAGATGTCGTTGATTTCGGCACGCAGAGCTTTCAGCAGCAGTTGAATTGTGACCAAAGATGCCTGCATGTCACTGCTATACCGCAACGTCATTGTGCCAGCGTGAGAGTATCGCTCGCTAAGGTGGTTACGGTTCAGCAGAACAGAAGAACGAGTTTCAGTGATGGTCTCTTTGAGTTCGGCGACGACATTTTCGTCCAGCAGGCCTTTGGCCTCAAGGACGGGCAGCAGTGCAAGCAGGGTTTTCGTCTCGAGCTTGCCATAAAACGCAACGCCGTCGCCGGCACGATAATGCTGGCTTGTGTCGACTTCCAGACTGGATGGCCACCCGCGGGCGATCAGCTGATTGCGACAATGGCGAATGATCAGGGTATGTGCGGTATTCATGATGAAATCCTCCGGTTAGGTGCGGCGCAACTTACGCCGTGCCCCCACGACAGCCCTGCACACAGCGGAATAAACAAGGGCGTCGCCGCAAGCCGCAGCGCAGCCGTAAACGGGCTGAATGCACCGTTTACGGCGAGAACGGGTGAGGACGCCGGCGTCAGCACACCCTTGTTTATGCAGCAGCAGGGCTACAGTGCGGGCACGGCGTTTATGCCCGCCGTGGCAATGCCACGGCTTAAAGAGCGGAGAGTGACGACTTCCTTTTTAGAAACTCCCCGGCCGTCAGACCGGGGCAAAGCTTATTCTTTAGCCCGTTCAGCGGCGTAGGTAAGGAAGTCCCAGTTGTAACCGACATTGCAGTCATGATTCTTCGTAGCAATTTCCATAGCGCGCTGAATCTCATCAGGCGTCAGCGTCGCATCAACTTCCAGGAAATCCTCATCCAACCAAAATGTTCCGCAACATAGCGCATCAGTGGGATATTCAGATAACCTGGCAATAAACGCCTCGACCGTCACCTCAGTACGAGTACGGTAATTATCACTCTCCGGGAAGATATCTTTGACGACGTCATTCCAGCTCCATTCATCGTTTTCAGGGCATGGTCGAGATACGTTATTCACGCAAATACCTGGCACTTTTTGTAATGCATCGGCGATATCATTAAGAGACATTTTTTCCCCACTTACATCTTCGCTACCCAGGTAATGTCCATCCAGGTAAAGAGCCATTTCGCCGTTATCGAGAAAGATTTTGGTTAGTTTATTCATGAGAGCCACTCAGGTTAACCGGCACCATTGCCGTGCCGACACGACTGTTCTGCGAAAAGCGGAGGAAACAAGGGCGGGGTCGCAAGCCGCAGCGCAGGCGTAAACGGGCTGAATGCACCGTTTACGGCGAGAACGGGTGAGGACACCGGCGACAGCGCACCCTTGTTTGAGCAGCGGCAGAACTACAGTGAAGGCACGGCATATGGGGCGAATACAGGCTGGAATGGATAAAACGGAGTTATCACCTGACAATACAGAAGTTACCCCCTGAAATTGTGGATAACTCCTGCGTCAGGATGATAAGAATTAGAAAGGCATCGCTGGATAGCTTTTAGGGAAGTGTTGCCGGTTCAAGAATAGGACTAAATCATTACCATGAGAGTTAATCTTTTTTCAGCATCCGTTTGAAATTGTCCCTGGCCGGGCTCGCTTCCCCTTCCCCACCGGCAATATCTAAAGAGTGAGGCTTATGCTCCTTAACATTGCCGTTGCAGGCCGCTATTACGTCCTGAATGTTTGCCACACTTGGTTGCCAGCCTGTTGTTTGCTGAATAATCCCGACCACTTGGTCGGGCGTCAGCTGCCGGTCATATAACATAGACATCAGGAACGGCAGACGTTTATCCAGTTCATACAACGCGCAGGAGCTAACGATCGCTGCCCGAAAGAAATCGCCCCGGGTACGCAGGGGAACTGACTCGATCACTTCCATGGCTTTAGCATCCTGCAAATCGTCTTCAGGGTGCAGATAGATCGTCAATTTCTTTCGTTTGTCAGACACGCGTATGCTCCATCGGATTAAAGTAGGACAAGCTCACGAACCAGTGCAGTTTGCGGTTCATTAACCACAACAATTCGCTCAGGAGATAATTTCCAGGCGCGCCGGACTGCGTCTTCGATCAACGGCGCTCCACCGCCAACCAGCCAGACGCGATTGACATGCCTATGATCTGATAACTCGTTAACAACGCGCTGGCCGAGTCGGTCAATCGCAGAGCCTATCATTTCCAGCACATAGTCCACTTTTGAAGCATCGTTGACAACCGTGGAGACAAAATCTCTGTCCAGCCTGCGCTGAATCAGCTGATCCGCAACAAAAGCGCTGGTATCACTCTCTGCCATCCGCAGTGCAGTCAAAGTCGCCTGGGTCACCATAGACACACCAATCGAAGAATTTCCGTGTATAGCGGTAACGTCCTCAAATTGCCCAACCAGAACCCCTGCATCTAATGTCGTTCCTCCCAGATCAATCACCAAGGAGGTCTCCAAAGAACCAACCCTCGCTTTCTCCAGCTCAGAGATAACAGCAGGCAATGACTCAGGCATAACGTCGACAGAAACAACTGTAAACGCCTCTTTCTTATTGACCGTCACAGGCCGCAGCAAGTTATCAATTTTGCGCTGAATGTTGATTTCATTATGTTGGCAATCATCGGTATAAAACTCGCTGATAGGAAGCGTCACCGTCAGCCTGACGGATTGTGCCGGCAGTCCGCTATTGAGCAATGCATGATGCACTGCCAGCAGATTTGTATCACCGTACTGATATTCGATGTTGGTCGTGTTGATAGCCTGGTTACTCACGTCATCAAATGTGTATTTCAAACCCTCTATTTCATAGTTAAAAGTCTCACGGCTTCCTATCCCGGCAACCTTCCAGTTTGTCCTGAATGAATTTGGCGAAAGAAATGTTCGTATCTCTTTCCCCTCTAACCACGCCAGTTTTACGTTAGTCGAACCATCATCACAGCTAATTTTCATCATCATGCCTTTTAAATTACTCAATTTGAGTATTTATAGTTACGCATAACAGAAAGGAAATCAACTAAAATACTCAAAATGAGTATTTGTTATTAATCAAACTGAGTAAGTTTAGTATGTGCACAGTCGCGGCAAACTATTTTTGGCGGGAATACAGACGGCTAGGCGAAAGATGCATAAGCCGTCTTGCTAACTAGGAACTTTCCAACTCATAATACTGTAATTACATACAGTATATTTTATGAGGAAACTCTATGTTGCATTTTACTCCCGTATCTTCTGATCCAGAGATTATCAATCTGCCATTGTTCACAGAGCGATGCGCCGCGGGATTCCCCAGCCCGGCTCAGGATTACGTAGAAGCAGAACTGGACCTCAATGATTACTGTATAACCAGAAAAAACAGCACGTTTTTCGTCCGGGCCATCGGAAATTCGATGACAGATATTGGTCTTAATAGTGGCGATCTCATGGTTGTAGATAAGGCTGAAGATGCAAAACATGGAGATATTGTCATTGCAGAGATTGACGGTGAATTCACAGTTAAACGGTTACTGCTTACGCCTCGCCCTGCCCTTCAGGCCATGAATTCTGCCTTCCCTACGCTCTACCCAGAAGACATGCAGATTTTTGGCGTAGTCATGGCTTTTGTGCATAAAACTCGGGGAGGTGAATAGTGTTCGCGCTGGCCGATGCTAATTCGTTTTACACCAGCTGCGAAAAGGTGTTCAGACCTGACTTACGTAATAAACCAGTGGTCTCCCTTTCGAATAATGATGGCTGTGTGATCGCCAGATCGAAAGAAGCTAAGGCGCTGGGAATAAAAATGGGGATGCCCTGGTTCCAGCTGAAGGCAATGCGCTTTCCTGAAACTGTATTTGCCTTTTCCAGCAATTATGAGCTGTACGCAAGTCTCTCTAACAGACTGATGTGCCATCTTGAGGAATTATCGATCAGAGCAGAAAGATACAGCATTGATGAGTGCTTTCTTGACATCAGCGGCATTGATTCGTGCATGGATTTTGAAGTCTTTGGCCATCAGCTACGTGATCACGTAAAGAATGGGACGGGTTTGACTATAGGCGTGGGCATGGGTCCAACTAAAACTCTAGCAAAATCAGCCCAATGGGCATCTAAAGAATGGCCACAATTTCGAGGGGTACTCGCCCTTACACCTGGCAACCGCATCCGGATAGACAAGCTTTTATCTCTTCAGCCCGTACAGGAATTATGGGGAGTAGGAGGTCGCATCGCCAAGAAATTAAACACGATGGGGATCACTACTGCGCTCCAGCTGGCCCAAGCTAATCCAACGTTCATTCGAAAAAACTTCAATGTGGTTCTTGAGCGGACTGTCCGGGAACTAAATGGGGAGAGTTGTATAAGTCTGGAAGAAGCGCCGCCAACCAAACAGCAGATTGTCTGTAGTCGCTCCTTTGGCGAGAGGATCACAACATATGAATCTATGAGGCAGGCCGTCTGCCAATATGCCGAACGTGCTGCTGAAAAACTCAGAGGGGAACTCCAGTACTGCCGGCATATTTCGGTGTTCGTCAAAACCTCCCCGTTTGCCACCAACGAGATATATTACGGCAATATGGCAACGGAGAAATTACGCACCCCCACCAGGGATACGAGAGATATCATCGCAGCTGCAATGAAGTCATTAGACAAGATTTGGGTCGATGGCCATCGTTACGCCAAAGCAGGGATCATGCTGAACGACTTTACGCCAACAGGCTTATCACAACTCAACTTGTTTGATGAAGTTCAGCCCCGCCCTTCCAGTGACGCACTGATGAAGGTTCTCGATGGGATCAATAATTCGGGACTTGGGAAGGTATGGTTTGCAGGCAGAGGAATTGCCCCTGAATGGAAGATGAAAAGAGAAATGCTATCCCCCGCATATTTGACAAGATGGAGTGATTTACCACAAGCAAGGATAGGGTAGTTTACGGCGTTGGAATTCAATATGAATTCATCAATAAATTCACAGATGAATTCATAAAAGAATTCATAAAAGAATTCTATATAATCACGTGGCCCTACCTAAGAATCCTCTAATGGATTCAATAGTGAATTCCATTATGAATGCATAAAAGAATTCACTATTGACACCCTTCAAGAATCCATTACAGATACCAATATTGGATTCCTGAAGGAATCCTTATTAGAATTCTTTCAAGAATCCAAAAGAATTCCTATTGAAATCCCTTATGGAATTCTAAAAGGAATTCATCTACTATTCCTTTATGGATTCTTTGCGGCATTCTTTAATGAATTCTAATGGAATCCCTCAAAGAATTTTGGTTAGCTAACCTATTGAGGAAATGTGTATGCCAGTCATTGTTTTTGTATCACCAAAGGGTGGAGCAGGGAAAACCACGTCAGCACTAGCTTTAGCAATGCAGATCGCACAGCGCGTGCCGGTCACTGTTATTGATGCAGACCCTAACCATCCGATTAAGAGTTGGTCTGAAGGGGGTAATACCCCTGAATTGATGACAGTCATTTCCGATGTAACGGATAAAACAATAGGTGAGACCATCGCGGAAGCAGCCACAAAAACGGCATTTGTTATCGTCGATCTCGAAGGAACGGCAGCAACCATAGTTGCATATGCGATTGCTGAATCTGATTTTGTAGTAGTACCTACACAAGGTTCTCAACTAGACGCAGAGCAGGCCAGCAGGGCCTTTGGCCTCATTCGCGCACATGAGCGAGGGATTCAGAAACATAAGCCGGACTATAAACTGCCTTATGCGGTTTTATTCACCCGTACATCAGCGGCCATTCAGAGCAGGGATACAAGGCATATTCGTGAAAGTTTCAAAGCTGGTGGCATTCCATTCTTTGAAACTGAGCTAAACGAGCGAGCAGCTTTCAAAGCTATGTTTTCTTACCAGTTGCCACTTGATGAACTTCCGCGCAATGAAGTTTCAAATGTTGAGAAGGCAATTGAGAACGCTGAAGCTTTCACTATCGAACTGATCTCCAAAATCACTCCTGATACAGCCCAGGAACTGAAGAAGGTGACATCATGAGCCGAGTAAATCCGCTAGATTCATTGAAAAATTTTCAACCAAAATCAGCATCTGAACAAAAAACAAAGCAGAGCAGCGCCGAAATAGAGCAGATGGCAAGTGAGCATGGGTTTGTCAGTCGTCAACCAACTCCCACAGTAGCCCCTATTGAACGGTCAAAGCGTCGATTCAAAACAGGTCGAAATGTACAGATCAATGCAAAAGGCGAACAAGAAACAAAAGATGAATTTTACAGATTGGCGGATCTGCTCGACCAACCATTAGGTGAGACTCTTAAAAGAGCATTAGCCGCACTAAGGCGAGAATTGGAAGCAGGGGAAGGGCGGTCAGACGGATGAGGTTCCTAAAAGAATTAATCCTATCGAAGGGGCCAATTTGGATAGCGATTTTTTTGCAGCCGGCTATTGATGCAACAAAGAACCTATTAGTTCATGCCGGCGGTGACCCGGCTTGCCGGTTGAGATCCAAACAGATCCCTCGTACCCCCTCTGCCCTGCTAAGCCTAGCGGGATTACAGGCAATAGCATAGTTTATGCGGCGTCCAGGTTAGCGAGCTTGCGAGCTGTATCCTGGCGTAAGCGCCGTTTACGGCGCTGTACGGCCGCTTTAGCTCTGATGGGGCCCGCTTGCGGGAGCTACTTTTTATAGGCGGAACGCCATGATGGAGGAGCTGCTTGCAGCGACATCCTTATCAGGGGTGAAATTAACCGCTGAATTGAAAGTTATGCACATATACCGGTGTTATTTTTAAAGATCCTTTTTAGATCTTATTTTTAAACCTTTTTAGAAGCTCGAAACCCGCTTCTGGCAAGGGCTGCAGCTCGACATTTGTGACATATTGCCCTGAAGCCGTGACAAACTGCCCTCAAATATTGTGATATCTGTGACAGATTGCCCTTTTAACTGTGACAACTTGCCCTCAAAAATCCAATTAACTCACAGGTTTATTGACTCATACATTTAAGCGTGACAACATCAAAACCTGTCACAGTTAACTATGGGGGAAATTATGCTTGAGAAGGAAGCCACAATTGCAAAATCACGCAAAGTTGGCCAGCGCATAGTCCAATCGAATGAGCTAACTGAAGCTGCCTACAGCCTTTCTCGTGACCAAAAAAGAATGCTATACCTCTTCGTTGATCAAATCCGCAAAGCAGAATTATCAGCCCCGCAGGGGAGCCCTACACACAATGGTATCTGTGAGATTACAGTAGCTGAGTATGCTAGAACGTTTAATTTAACATCCGCTGAAGCGAGCAAAGATATAAGAAATGCTTCAAAGAACTTCGTCGGTAAAGAAGTCGTTTTCTTTAAGCCCGATGAAGACCAAGGGGATGATAAAGCCTATGATGCTTATCCGTGGGTCATTAAGCGTGCTCACAGGCCTTCTAGAGGGCTTTATACCATCCATTTGAACCCATACCTTATTCCATTCTTTGTAGGCCTTCAGAACCGATTCACGCAGTTCAGATTAGGTGAAACTAAAGAGATCACCAGTCCATATGCAATGCGCCTGTATGAATCGCTCTGTCAGTATAAAGCTACAGGAGTCGCTATTTTAGGGATTGATTGGATGATAGAACGTTATCAGCTACCCCAAAGTTATCAGCGCATCCCCGACTTTCGCCGCAGATTTTTAATTCCCATGGTAGCTGAAATCAATGCTTGCACTCCAATGCGCGTTGATTATATTGAAAAAAAATCAGGCCGAACTACAACTCATATCATTTTCAACTTTATGGAATTGTGACAATTTGCCCTCAACTCATAATACGAACGTTAAAATTGAGGGTGATTTGTCACAGAAAGCCATGTCTGATTCATTTCTCTAACTTAAAGCCAGTGAATTCACTTTACTGAGGGCAATTTGTCACAGTTAGGGTTTCCTTCATCAACTGAGGAACATAGTCATCCTAAAAGGCTGACCTATCGGGATATTTAATGAAGGAGTGGATGTGACAAGATTCGATTTTTTAATAAGTTTTCAGCTGTGGGAGGCATCCTCATCTATTTCAGTCATGAAGATGCTTGCAGGGCAGGCGGAAAAAAATGTTGTTCAAGCAATAAGTGAAGCCAATTTACCAGGCGCAGTAAAGCATGGTACGTATGCTGATGAAATATTTGATGAATATGGAGAAGTCCACCTAATCGAACAAGACTATTACGTGTGTGGCTCATGCGTTGGCAACGACTATGACGAAGTAAAATTCGAATACATACACTTGATCAGCCAACTAACTCGCCGCTCAGCATTTCTTACGATATTCGGTTTGTTCGAGCATCGTATGATTGAGTGCATGAAATTTATGATTTCACTGTCAGGCTACACCGATGTTAGCAAGCCTATGAATAAACGTGAAAAGCTGGAGGATTGTCATGCCATCCTTAAGGATGTGATTGGTGGAAAAGATATTGCAGATATAGATCACCTCATAATTCTAAGAAATATCATGGCTCACAACGACGGTTACGCTTCGAACCATAATGAAATTTCGCACAGAAAAGGTAAAAAGACTGATGGTGAAAAAAGACAATTACGAGCAATACTCAGAGCAGAAAGTGAGAACTCTGGGATCTCAGTTAATGACTTTAACGGTGTTCTAATGGACGGAACCTTTTTGATGTACGCCGTCGGTGAAATTAATCGGTATGTCGAGAGCCTCGATGCAGCTGTACAGGCCTATCACAAAGCAAAAACTCTCGAACCTAAGGTGCAATAGTCACCAATGGAACTGAGGGTGATCTGTCACAGTTGGTAGTAAAGGATAGAGTATGAGGGCAATCTGTCACACTTCGCTGATAAAACTGCCTTATCACTAACGAGGGCAATTTGTCACACTTCTAGCAGCAAATAGGTTGCCCTAACAGAGTTGTGTGGAAAAGTGTGCCCCTGCAGTTCTGCGAGAAATGAAGCCGAAGCAGTAATATTCTGCGGGGAAATACATAAAAAGGGGAGACAACAGTCTCCCCTCGGTACAGTTTAGATTAAGCAGTATTACTTGTTGAAGTCGTCAAAGAATCGCAGACCAGACCTGGAAAAACGGACCGCGCCTGAGCAAAAGCGAGCGTACGCATTTTCATGAAGTGAAGCAGTTGTTGCTCCATTCTTTTCGACCAGAATGTTAGGACAGCACGGCGGCCGTCCCGACCTCGATGACTTCACGGATAACCAGCACCGAGAAGTCAAAAATCACGGTAGTGGTGCCCTGCAGGTAGCCGTCTGTCCAGGCACCCTCCCAGTCATACGCGCCGTGTATTCCGCAGGACCGGTAAATGGCAATAATGTCATCACCAAAGATGCCCCGATGTCCGCTGAAGATGATTTTTCCCTGATAGGTCCGGTAAGACGGCATCTTCAGGGCGTGCCAGTCAGGGCCGTCCCCTAAAGAGCTGCTCAGCCCGACCGGCGCATACTGTCGCAGCCGCTCGGCGATCGCCGGCTGTTTAGCAAGGGGCTTTGAGTGA